>Ga0115012_10000013_pt1 | contig 142606 bp, 131 predicted proteins | sample TroAtlMetagenome_FD_88706 | JGI IMG/M metagenome (GOLD analysis project Ga0115012, IMG submission 88706) | Marine eukaryotic phytoplankton communities from Atlantic Ocean - Tropical Atlantic ANT10 Metagenome | ecosystem: Environmental > Aquatic > Marine > Oceanic | place: Tropical Atlantic... | reverse complement strand
TCTCGCCCGCGCGGTGGCGGGAGAGGTCGGGGCAGACGAACTTGCCGCAGCGCTCGCGCCGCTCGCTCCCGAAGGCGGGGGCGCGGCGCTGCGCCCGCCGCTGGTCTGGGCGCCCGGGCGCATCCCGCGCGGCCCCGAGGCGCTGGAGCGGCTCGTCAGTTCTGGCTGATCTTCGATCCCTTGAGGGTCATGTCGCTGCTGGCCTTGGCGGTGATCTTGCCAGAGCCGTCGATGCTGATGTCCTTGCCCTTGATGGTGATCGAGCCGTCCTTCTTCATCAGGATGCTGGCCTTGCCGCAGGTCAGGCTGATGCTGTCCTTGGCGTCGATGGTGAGGTCTTTGCCCACCGAGACAACACCGTTTTCGCCGATCGCGACGATGGCGTCCTTGCCGACCGAGATCGAGCTCATCTCGCCGACATTGAGCGAATGGTTCTTGGCGACTTGCGTGACCTGATCGGCGCCAACCGAGACTGACTGGCTGGCGCCGATCTTCCAGGCGTCCGAGCCGCCGATGCCGTGGCCCTGGCTGGCGCCCACGGTGACCTGACGCGCGGCGCCGATGGTGTTCATCTGCGCCGCGCCCACGGTACGGGTCTCGGTGACGCCGACGGTGTCGACCCGGTTGGCGCCCACGGACACCGTCTGGTTGCTGCCCACGCTCTGGCTGTGGTTGACGCCGATGGTCTCGGTCGAGTTGCTACCGACCATGATGGTCTCGTTCACGCCCACCGTCAGCGCGCGATTGTTGCCGACGGTCTCGGTGTCGTCATGGTCGATATTGACCGTGCGGTCGACCTTCACATGGGTGGTCTTGCAGTTGTCGACGGTCTCGTCGCGATTGTTGCCGACCCATTGCGTGGCGTCGTGCACCACCTCTTCGGACCAGTCGTTGCCGATGTGGCGGGTCTCGTTGTTCTTGACCAGTTCGTCATGATCCTTCTCGGCCTGGAAATAGACCAGCTCCGAGCCCGCCTTGTCCTCGAACATCAGCTCGTTCCAGCCGCCGCCACCGAGCGAGGAGTTCGACTTCCAGCCCGATTTCGTGGCCTCTCCGGGCAGGCCATAGGGCGGCATCTGCTCGGCGTTGTAGACCCGGCCGGTGATGATCGGCCGGTCGGGATCGCCCTCGAGGAAGTCGACGATCACCTCCTGACCGATACGCGGGATCTGGATGAAGCCCCAGCCCGAGCCGGCCCAGGCAGAGCTCACCCGCACCCAGCAGGACGAGTTCTCGTTCTTCTCGCCGACCCGGTCCCAGTGGAACTGAACCTTCACCCGGCTGTACTGGTCGGTATAGATCTCCTCGCCGCCCGGGCCCACCACCACGGCGGTTTGCGGGCCGCGCATCACCGGGCGCGGGGTCGCGTGGGGCGGGCGCCAGCGCGAGGCCGCCGGCAGCACCCGGTAGCGGGCGCTGTAGCCCATCGCCTCGTCGCCCGTCTCGGAACTTCCGGCGAAATACTGGCCGTCCCAGAGCTCGTAATCGGCGCGCAGGATGAAATAGGCATCGTTCTCAACCAGCCGCGGGAAATCGATGAAATCGAAGCTGTTGCCGGACCAGAGCAGGCTCGCCGTGCTGTCGGCATCCATCTCGAAATGGCTGCCCTGATCGGCCTCGAGACGGATATCGGTGAGCCGCTGACCGCCGCCGATCTCTGTGTAGACGCCGGGATAGTCGTAGCGCTCCATCTCGCTTTCGCTGTGCTTCTTGGGATCCGAAAGCTTGGTGCTGAGATCGGCGGAGGGCTTTTCGAAATCGTAGTCGGTCTGGGTATGGGTGCCGGTCACCACGGTGGCCTGCCGCCGCCAGCTGGTGATCACGCCGGGGCCGCGCTGCGCGTCGGTGGTGTCGGGCTCGAAGCGCAACACCGGCAGATCGGCCTGCGGCACGAGATCGTCGAGCCTGTCGGCGATGATCAGCGTGTGCCGCAACTCGTCGAATTCGTGGAAGTAGAAGATCCCCTCATGCTCCATCAGGCGCTGCAGGAAATCCAGCGTGCTCTCGCCGTATTGTACGCAGTATATCCGCGGATCGTAGCTGCCGCTCAGTCGCAGCTCGTAATCCGAGAAACCGTTCTCGTCGAGGATCTGGCTGATGATCTCGGGCACCGTCATCTCCTGGAAGATGCGGTTGTCGCTGGCTTTCGAGAGCAGCCAGAGCGCCGGGCGCAGCACCAGCCGGTAGCCGTAGACGACGTCGAAGGCATCGCTCTCCGTGCCGAGAAAGGCGAACTGGTCGACGATGCCGCTGAAGTGGCGGATCTGGGTGTCGTCGAGCGTGTTCGTGTGGGCCGCGACGTTGCAGACCTGACCGAGCAGTTCGCTGGCCGGGATGTCGGGATCCTCGCTGACGGCAATCACCTCGTAGCGAAAGCAGCTGCTGATCGCATCGTGCCCGCTCATCCGCGAGAAGGTCAGGTCGCCGGCGCCGCCGATATTGATCGGGGTCGTCAGTTCGGCAATTCGGTCGGTCATATCGCGCGTCCCCTCTATCGGGAATGGTCGGATCAAAATAACAAGCTGTAATCGCTGTTGACTATACAGGGATTCCCGACCTCGTGGGTTGTAAACTTCACAAGCTCGCGGGGCAGTCGAAGGCTCGCAGGACCGGTCGGATCGACACCGGGTTGAGCGGCGCCGGAAATCCGAGCTCCAGAAACACCCGCCCCTCGCTGTTGCGCAGGTCGAGAAGGGCGCGCGCGCCGTCATCGCGCAGCCGCAGCCTTGTGCCGTCGATCAGGCGGTAGAGCCCCCAAGGGCCGGTCTCGATCAGACGCGCCGCGTCGGTGCTTTCGCGAAACGCCACCTCGACCCCGGCCTCGGGGCGGGGGCCCGGCCAGTCGAGCGTCGCGGGCGCGCCGCTGGCGCGCACCGGGGCGGCGCTGCCTCCGATCGCCACGAGGGTCTGGCCGCGCTCGGCCAGTGCCGCAAGCGTCAGGCTGTGCGAGAGCCGGCCGTCGGCGGTGAACAGTGCCTGCGAGATCTGTGCCGCGCGCTCGAGGAACTCGGCGCTTTCCGGCTGCATCCCGGCAAAGCGCGCCTCGGGTTTCCAGCGCCACGGGCGCTCGCCGGTTTCGAGCATCGGCTGGGCATAGGTCGCGAGGAAGGTGGTCAGCGTGCCCTGCGGGCCAAGCAGGGAGGCGAGCTCGGCAAGGCTCGCATCGGCCCCATTCTGGAACGGGTAGCGCCCGCTCACGGTGTTGCGACAGAGCGGGAAGACCTGCTGCTGCCATTGCCGCGCAATGGGATATTGCGCCGCGTCCTCGGCAGCGGGGCGGGCGGATTGCGCCAGCACGTCCTCGGCGATCTGCACCACGATGCGTGGCGCGCTTTTCAGCGCCGCGATGGAGCGCGAGCGGTCCTGAAAGGTCATCAGCCGCCGGCTGGCGCGGCGGGCGTCGATATCGACCGCGCCGAGTGCCACGTTGAGGGTCGAAAAGAGCCGCGCGATTTCGGCCATGCGGCCCTGTTCGACATACTGGATCATCGGCCCGAACTCTCGCGCGAGCAGGAGTTGCTGCTCGTGGCTGCGGCTGCGGTCATTGCCGCCGCTCTGCTCCCAGACCTCGCGCAGCAGGCGGGTGAGGGGGTTCTCTGCCTGCGCCAGCTGTCCCGAGACCATGATGGCGGTTTCGCGGTCGGCGAAGGGCTGCACCCGCAGATCTGCCAGCCAGTCTTTCCACGCCGCCGCCGTCTCGCGGTGCAGCCGGTCGAGCAGCAGGTCGGGCGAGCTGTTCTCGGGCGGCAGCGCCACGCCGGTAATGTCGGGCGCCACGGCGCGGGCCTTCTGCACCGCGAGGCCCACGCCGGTGCTGCGCGCCGCCTGCCAGCCCTGGGTCGTGAAAAGGCCGGGGATGCCCTGCGAGATTGGCGCACCGGAGCGGCGCAGCAGCACTGTCTCGACCCCGGGCACCGCCTTGGGGGCGACCCAGTCGGGCAGGGCGCGCATCTCGTCCGAGCGCAGAAGCTCGAGCCAGGCGCGCGCGGGTTCCGGCACCTCGGCGGCAAAGTCGCGCGCCTGGTCCATGATCTGGGTGTCCTGCGGTTGCAGCGCCAACGGCCCCTCGAGCGGCGCCACGTGCCGCGCCAGCCCATCTAGCCCGACCGAAGCGCCGTGATCCTCGAGCCAGCCGGCAAGGTAGCCGGGCTGCCAGCTCTGATCGCCGGTCAGCACCGACCAGGCACGCAGCGTGTCGTAAAGCGCCAGCCCGTCGCCCTCGGTGGCAAGAAACTGCTCTAACCCGCGCGCCAGCTCCGGCGGCACCTGACGGCGCGCAGCCTCGGTATAGGCGGCCTCGGCGCGGGTCTCGCTGTCGACCACGGGCAGCCTTACCACGCGGCGTAACGGCGCGCGCTGCTCGACCTGCACCACCCGGTCGGCGGCGGCGCGCAGCGCGTCGAGACGGCGCACCAGTTCAGCCCCCTCCTGCGGGCGGTCGAGCCCGATATTGAGCGCCTCGGCCTCGAAATCCGCGCCGATCTGGCGCTGAAACCGGTACTCGAGCACCCCGGCATAGGCGGCCAGACCGCCGACCAGCAGCAGCGCGAAGGCCGCCGCCTTCCAGCCCCAGCCGCCGCCGTGGCGGCGCTGCGGCCCGGCGCGCAGGGTCTCGGCCCGCTCCAGCATCTCGCCAAGAAACGTCTCGAGATCGTCCATGTCGTTGCGCCGGGCGGTGTCGCGAAATTCGCGGATCCGGGCCATCGGGATGTCGCGCCCCTCGAAGAGCGTGCGCCGGGCCAGCACCGACCAGGTGCCCAACGTGATGCCCTTGAGCTGGCGTGCGCGCTGGTCGATCAGCATCGCCAGCGCATAGCGGGCGGGCTTGATCGCAACCGGCGCGACGCCGGTCCGCTGCGCGGCTGTTTCGAACCCGTCGAGGAGCGGCGCGGCCTCGTCGATGATGCGGCGCTCGCCATGTCTGGCGTCGAGCCCTTCGATGAAGCGGAGCACCGGCCCGGCGGTCTGTCTGAGCGGGGACGGTGCCATCTGTCAGAGCAGGCCCTCGGCCTGCCATTTGCGCAGGGTCTCGACCCCGACCTCGAAATGCATCGAGTCCTCGCGCCGGTACCCCGCGCCCCAGTACCAGCCTTCCTCGTTGAAGAGCTCGGCCAGGAGCAGCAGGCCGAACTGGGTGCCGCCATCGGCAAAGCCGTCGAGCTGGCCCTGCAGCTTGAGGTCGATCGCGGTGCCCCAGCTGTGGTTCGAGACCGAGCTGCGTGAGCCGCGGATCAGCCGGGCGCAGATCGCGCCCGCGGTGCCGAGCGCGGCGTAAATGTCGGGCTCCTGCGCCTCGAGCTTGTCGACGATGCGCTGCAGACTGTCGAGCGCCGGGCGGATCATGGTGACCCGGATCGGACCGACCTGCCGGGTCTCCATCAGCGCCTTGAGCTTGGGCTGGGTCACCGCTTGGCAGGTGGTCGAATAGGTGCTGCGCGGGTGACCGAGGATCTCCAGCATCACGCGGTTGCCGGGCTGGGTGATGCCCATGTTGAAGCGCGACTTGGCGGTGCGCATCTCCTCGGTCATCTCCTCGGTTCCGGGCAGATCCTCGGCGGCGCCGATGACCTCTGTCGCGCCGGGCACGAGGTCGGGCACGGCAAGTGCGGGGCTCGCGGCGGGGGCGCGGCTGGCGGCGAGGGCGATCTCCTCCTCGAGCCGCTCGGTCTCGGCCTCGGCGTCGCGCAGTTCGGAGCGCAGCGTGTCGAGCCCGCTGCGCAGCTGCGAGATCTCGGCCTCGGCGCGCTCGAGCCGCAACTCGGTGCGGCCGTCGGCGGTCTGCAGAAGGGCGCCGACCACGGCAAAGCAGATCGCCGCAACGATCAGCCCGATGGCAATGATGATGGGGCCGATGAAGGCGCCGTCCCGCATCGCTCAGCCCTCCGAGGCGAAGACGCAGATCACCGAGACGTTGTCCGGTGCGCCGGCCTCGATGCAGGCGCGCACCAGCTCGGCGCAGATCTCGCGCGGGGGGACGTCAAGATGCATGAGGTTGGCGATGGTCTGGTCGGCGAGCCCGGCGGTGAGCCCGTCGCTGCAGAGCAGGATCCGGTCGCCGGGCACCAGCGGCACGGCGGTGTCGTCGACCTCGAGATCGGGCTCTGCGCCCACGGCGCGGGTGACCACGTGGCGTTGCGGGTGGCGGTTGCGGTCGCCGTCCTTCAGAAGGCCCTGATCGACCATCTCTTGCACCACGGTGTGATCGCGGGTCAGAAGCCGCAGCTGCCCGGCACGCATCAGGTAGGCGCGGCAATCGCCGGCCCAGGCAATATGGGCGGTGGAGTTCTGGATCAGCATGACCACGGCGGTGGCGCCCATCTGGCCGATCCCGGGGCTCTGGGCCTTGGCGTGGATGGCGCGGTTGGCCTGCTGCAGGCGGGCGCGGATGGTCGGGACGGGCGGGGCGAAATCGCTCACCAGCGTGACCTGGTCGATCACCATGTCCGAGGCCATCGCGCCGTGGCCGTAGCCGCCCATGCCATCGGCCACCGCCCAGAGAAGGCCCGCGGGATCGGTGAGGATGCTGTCCTCGTTCTCTTCGCGGACACAGCCCGTATGGGTGAGGCCAGCCCCTTGGAAGCTGGGCACCGGCAAAGGTCTCAGGACAGGATTTCGGGTCTGGGGCGTGGACATGCGCGCCTCGATCAATGCCGGTGGGGCTCGGCGTCAATGCGGGTTTACCTGCCCCGCCTTTCCCCCGAAAATAGCTGTATTCAAACAATCGCCATGCTACTCTTTTTTCAGCATTCGAAAAACCTTTTTCCAAGGGAGGTGAATATGCTTTTGAGAACGACTTTGTTTTCCATGTCCTGTCTCTGCACGCTGGCGATGCCGGCGCTCGCGCAGGATGAGCTTTCCGTCGACGAACTGACCGAGATCTTCCAGCGCCAGAAGCAGGTCTTCGAAGAGGCCGAGACCAGCGGCCTCGGCCAGACCCGCGGTCTCAAGCTGATCACCGTGCAGGATGTCACCGCCGAGAGCGCGGCGCCCGAAGTGGCCGCGACGGAGCCGGCGGCTCCTTCCGCGCCCGAGCTGCATCAGACCGCGCCGCAGGTGGCGACCACCGCGCCGGAGCTTGCCGCACCGTCGGGCAGCGGGCAGGGCGTGTCGATCTCCGCCTCGAGCGACAGCGCCCCGCAGCGCCCTGCCGATCCCAACAGGCCGCTTCTGGCGGCGGCCAGCGACGCGCCGATGGTCTTCGGCCAGCTCGCGCCCGAGCTGCAGGTCAACCTGCATATCGAGTTCGGCTTCGACAGCGCCGCGATCTCGGACGACCAGAAGCCCAAGCTGCAGACGGTCTGCATGGCGCTGATGGCCGCCGATGTCGGCAAGATTCGCATCGTCGGCCACACAGATTCCGCCGGTTCCGATGCCTATAACGAGACGCTCTCGGTGCTGCGCGCCAAGGAAGTCGCGCGCAACCTGATCGAGGAATGCGGCCTGCCGCCGTCGCGGCTCGAGACCGTGGGCATGGGCGAGCGCTTCCCGTTCAACGAGGCCAACCCGCGCGCCGACGAGAACCGCCGCGTCGAGTTCCAGGCGCTGAGCTGAGGATTTCGCGCGGGCGGGGCATCGACCGCCGCCCGCGTCAGCACACCGGAGCCGACAGGGAGGTCGGACAGATGCAGGTATCGGAGCGCATTCAGGGCGTGATCATCGGGCTGCTGCTCGGCTTCGAGGACGGCCTGCCGCTGGTGGTCTTCGCCGGCAATCCCGAAGACCGGGCGGTGCCGGCGCGCAGCCTTGCCCATCTTGGACCCGAGGATGTCGGATCCGAGGTGGCGCTGCTCTACGAGGATGGCGACAGCGCGCGTCCACTGATCGTTGGCAAGATCGTCGAGCCGCGCCTGCGCGAGGACGCGCCCGAAGTTGTACGGGACGGCGAGCGGGTGAAGATCACCGCCAACGAGCGCATCGAACTGCGCTGCGGCAAATCCTCCATCGTGATGGAGAAGGACGGCCACATCACCATCCGGGGCACCTATCTTGTCAGCCATGCTTCGGCCTCGAACCGCATCCGCGGCGGATCGGTGAACCTGAACTGATGCCCGCACCGGTCCTGCCCGAAATGCTGCGTCAGCACGCCGAGCAGGCCGCGTTCCTGTGGGCGGTCTACGATCACGCGCTGCTCAACCCCGACGAAAATCCCGACATGGATGCCGAGCGCATCGAGCGGCTGCTCGAACGGCTCGAGGCGCATATCGACGGGCTGAGGGTGGCGGGCTCCGAAGGGCTGAAGGTCGCCGAGGAGCGCTATATCGAGTACCCGGAGGCGGGCGAGCTCTTCGTGGTGCGGATGCTGCAGCCAAGCGCCGCCGGCCTGACCGTGGCGGCGCTTGATCTCGACAAGGTGCGCGCCTTTCTGCTGGGCTCGCTGCCGGCGTGACGCCAGTCCGCGGTCAGGCGAGATCGGCGATCTCGGTCAGCCGCCAGCGCCCATCCTTGAGCCGGAAGATGCCCTCCAGATCCGTGGCCCAGAGCACCGAGCCCGTGACCTTGAGATGGGTGAGATGCTCGGGCTCGCGCTCACAGCCGGTCTCAACCGGCGCAAGCTCGCCATCCTCCAGAGTGAACAGGCAAGGGCCCTCGTGGTCGGGATCGAGCCCGGCGCCGATATAGCGCGTACCGTCATGCCGCGCGGTCAGGTGCAGCGCCGGGTTGTCGTCCTGAAACAGCTGCTCGAAACCCTCGTCGATGGTGCCGCGATAGATCCCGGCGACGGGATCGTCGCCGCACAGCACCGCCGCGCCGTCCTCGTCGAAGCCATGTACCAGCCGCGCGCCGGTCTCGAGCCACTGCTCGTCGGTGGCGCCGTCCTTCAGGCGGATGACCCGCCCCAGCGCGCCGCAGAAATAGCTCTCCTGTCCGACCGGGAATGCGCGGTACATGTCCGGAAATCGCCGGGCGTGGTCGTACATCCGAGGGCTGGTGCGGCGGGTATAGCTCTCGGCGGTCTCGCCGCCCTGCCGTGGCGGCAGCTCGGGGCGCGGCTCGGGCACCACCAGCGGCACCCACTCCTCGCGTGGGACATCGTAGTACCAGATGTTGGAGGCATTGCCGCAGACATAGTAGCGATCGCCGATCAGCGTCACGTCGAAGGGCACCATGCCCTCGACCGGCAGCGGCAGCGGCACCGCGATCTCCATCTCGCGCGAGGAGGCATAGAGCTGCCCGGCGGCGACGATCCAGGCCGCATGGCTCTTGGGGTTCACCGTCATCGCCAGCACCTGCCCGCCATGCGGCGTGCGATAGCTGTGATGGGCCGTCGGGTCGAACTCCACGAAATGAAAGACCCAGTCCTCGTCCTCGGAATCATCGATGGCGAGAACCAGCGTGTCGGTGACGGGCAGGGCGTACATGGGCGGTCTCCATCCGGGCGGGTGCCCGGCTCAGGTCAGCGAGGAATGGCGGGTCGGCATCAGGTTCTGGTTCAGCTTGCCATCGCGGCTCAGCCGTTCCTTGGCGTTGTCGAAGCGTTCGTTCGATTTGCGGGTGTTGGCCTTGCAGGTGGGCTGCGGATCCTTGGCGCAGGCATTCTCGAACTGCTTCTCGACGCATTCCTTCCCAGCCTCGGCACATTCCGTGTCGACCACCGCCGACTGGTAGGCGGCGCAGTTGGTCAGCGCCTGCTTTGCGATATTGACGGCGTCGCCGATGGGGCGGGCGTTGTTGCCGAAACTGGCGTCAAAGAAATAGTGCATGTAGCCGTGGCCGCGCCCGGTGCTGAGCGACTTGACCTTCTTGTCGGCGGCGTATTCGTCGGCCTTCTTGGCGATCTTCTTTCCGGTGTCGCTCTGTCGCTCGGCCTGCGACTTGCCGCTCGACTTGCCGCCGACGCAGATCGCGCAGGCATCGTCGATGGGCGGGAAGCTCTCGTGGGCGGGCTTCGACTCGTCGCGGGTGCCGTCCCGGAGATATTCGTCCGGTATGATGTGGTGGGCCTCGCCGCCGCGCTCGTTGCACTTGTCCTTGATCTCGCCATAGCTGCCGACGAGGCAATTTTCGGTGTCGCGAAAGCCCGGCATCCCCGGCTTGCCGACGATCAGCCAGGGCGCATCGTTGCCGGTGTTGCTCTGGTGGTTGGTGGTGGCGAGGTCGGTGAAGCGCACCACGCCCTTGCCCTCGGCCTTGACGTCCATCGACCATTTCTGGGCATAGGCCTTGCCCATGTTCTTCGAGGTGATGATGCCCTTCTTCGGGGCGCAGCCGGCCTCGTCGCCCGAGATCTTTGAGAAGTACGAGCTGTTTTCCTGGCTGATCTCCTTGCCGCCGATCTTCACCGTGCCGGTGCCGGAGGTAAGATCGCTGTCCATGCCGAAATTGGGGTAGGGGATCGGAACGCCCGGCGGTGTGGCCGGGGTCTGCGGCGGCGTGAAGCAGGTGTCGGGGAAGGCGGCGATGATCTTGCAGCCCTGCGCCTTGGCGGAGATTTCCAGACAGTTCGCGAAGACCGTCATGCCGCTGCCCTCGCCACAAGTGCGCCACAGGCGCCGTCATCTCCAGAGGCCTCGATCAGCACCGGGCCCTGCGGTCCGTAGCGCTTTTCGGCCGCTGCCAGCGCCCAGCCCAGCATCAGGGGCACCACTGCCGCGCCGATATTGCCGAGGCTCGCACCCACCGCCCAGATTGGCTGCACCGCGCTGCGTTCGCGCTGGGTGCGCATCATCGCCAGCGCGGTCTGGCGGAACCAGAAGCTTTCGCCCGGCAGGTCGCCGATCTTGAGCACGATGTCGGAATGCGCGAGCCCCGCCTCGGCGAAGGCGTCGGTATAGGCGCGCACCATGCCGTCGCCGCGCAGCGGCAGGTCGAACCCGTCGCTGTCCTTGCCATTGTAGATCGGCGCCGGCTCGCGCGAGAGGCCGAGCCCGGTGATCGCCAGTCCGCCCGGATGGCGGGCCGAACACAGCACCGCCGCCGCCGCCTCGCCGGGGATGAAGCCGTCGGGGGTGGTGGGGGTGAGCAGCCGCGACTGCGAGCGGTACTGGCCGACCGCGGGTGCGCTGAGGTAGCTGTCGACGCCGAGGATCATCACGTAGTCCGAGCCGTCCGACAGCATCCGCCGCGCGGTCTGCAGAGCCACGAAGCCCGAGGGACGGCCATGCGGAACCAGCCGCACGCGCTGGCGGTCGGACAGGCGCACGATCTCTGCGATCATGCGCACGAAGGCGGCACCGTCGTTGACCAGTCGGCCCTGCCGGCTGTCCTCGGCGAGGCAGAGGATCAGGTCGGTCGTGTCCGCGGCCTCTGGCACGCGCTCGAAGACCTCGCAGATCGCCGCGGCGCACATGTGGGCCAGCCGCTTGGTGCCCATCCAGTTGCGCGGCATCGGCACAGGCGCGCCGACCAGCCACTCGCCGCCACCACGCGGGAATCGGGTCTCCTGGAAGCCGTCGAGCCGGGCACGCAGCGCGGCGCAGGAAGAGGGCGCGTCGAGCCCGACCGCCGTCACCATGCCCGAGGTCAGGATCTGCAGCGCGCCGCTCATTCGGAGGCCTCCGCGCCATCGCCGGAGCCCACGGCGCGGATATAGCGGCGGCCCTCGCGCTTGGCGCGCGCCATGGCCTCGGTGGGCGGGCCGACCCAGGCCTCGGAAAACTCGAGGAAACCGCGCTGCATCGGCAGATCGACGCGCCAGACCAGCGCGAACTTGCGCGCGTCGGTGTCGAACAACACCGTGTCGGGCAGCACCTCGCGGTCGAGCGCGGGTTGCGCACCACGGAAGATCGCCAGCGGCAGCTCGCAGTCGATGAGCCGGAAGGACTCGCGCCCGCGATCGGTGAGGTTGAGCAGGATGACCTCGGTTCCCGAGCGCGGCGGAGGAACCTGCTGGTCGGGCGGCGCGCTCTGGTAGTAGCGCTCGTCGAAATCCTTGGGCAGGAACGGGAAGACGTTGTCCTGCCATGCCTGATCGTAGGTGCCGGCGTAGCGCCGACGCTGCGGCCAGCCGCGGCCATAGGGGCCAAGCGCCATGGGGGTGTAGCTGCCGAAGGGCGAGGAGATGTCCTCGTCGGAGGCCTGCGTATGGGGCAGCCTCATGCCGTTGATCCGCAGGTGGTTGCGCCGCGCCGCCCAGCCGGTGCCCACGGGGTTGTCGTCATAGGCGCCGGGCTCGGGATCCTCGGGGTCGAGCCTGTCGGTGCCGCCGAAGGCGTTGTCATAGCTGATCGGGTGGCGGCGGAACGGCGCCGGATCGGTGGCGACGAAGGCAGGCCCCACCGCCATCCAGTGCCGCTCCCCGAAGACATCGAAGGATTTCGACCACTGTCCCAGCCGGATGCCGACGCGCAGCTTGGTCGCGACCTCGCCGCGCGGGGCATGGGCGGCGCCGTTCACGATGACGTCGCAGCGGGCCTTGCGGAAGGCGAAGTCGGTCTCCCAGCGGCAGGCCGAAAGCCCCGGCTCGCCGTGATACTGGTCGGCATGGACCAGCGGTGCCTGCGTCTTGCTGGGCACCGGGGCGCCGCCCGCGGTGTCGGGGAAATCGAAGGTCCGCTTCACCACGAGCGACAGGTGGTCCCGGCCCGCCGGGTCCTGTCCCATGGTGAAGTCCGCTTCGCAGGGGAGTTGTCGGTAAATCTCCAAGTCGCCCTCGGGCTCCGTTGTCAGAACATGCAAAAATCAGTCGGTCTTCAATCGTCTTCTGCCCTCTGGGGCTCCGCGGAGGCGGTTGGGCGCGCATCGGGCGGTGTGAGGGGCCGCCGCGCCCGGAGGTGTCTTGCGCGGCCCGCATGACCGGGCCGCGACGCTCAGTTCAGCGCGCTGAACTCGATGCGCCGGTTGCGCGCCTTGTTGGCGGCGCTGGTGTTTTCAAGCAGCGGCTGCGCCTCGCCGTAGCCCACCACCAGCATGCGGCTCTCGGGAATGCCCTTGCCCTGCAGGTACTCCTTCACCGATGCCGCGCGCAGCTCGCTCAGCCGCAGGTTGGCGGCATCGCTGCCGTCGCTGTCGGTGTGGCCGGCAATCTCGATCTTCAGGTCGGGGCAACGGCTGACCACGTCGTAAAGGTTCTCGAGCAGGGGGACGCTCTCGGTGCTGAGCCGGGCGCTGCCGGCGCCGAAATAGATGTTGCCCGCCCGGCTCAGGATCTCGAAGCGTCCGATGCAGGCCTCGCGGTCGAACGCGCCCTTGGTCTCGAGCGCCGCAGAGGCGCCGCCGCCGGCAGCAACCCGCGTGACCTCCGCCGTCGCCACCGGGGTGCCGGGGCTCGAGCGGTTGAAGACGAAGTCGAAGCTGACCATGCCCACCGGCACGATGGTGACCTCGGCGGCTTCCTGCAGCTTCTGCCGGCCCTCTTCGAGGTTGAAATCGGCGAGCTTCAGCGCGATCGGCTTGGTGGTCGAGACATTGACCCGGTCGTTGTCGATCAGGGCGACGGCGACCTCGGCGCTGCGCTCCACGGTGACGCCGTGCAGATCGAGAGTGAACGGCACCTCGACCATCTTGCGCCGGGTCTGGTGCAGATCCTGCAGGGTCGCGGGATCGAGCTGGGCGGTGATCAATGCCTCTGGGTACTTGAAGGATTCGAAGAACAGGAAGCGCATGCGCACGTTGCGCAGGTCGACATGGGTGTCGACCGAGTCCATCAGCACCCGGATCTGTGCCTTTCCATCCTCGGTGATCAGGCCCGACAGAGTGGCAAAGCGGCTGTCCTCGGCCACGTCGCCCTTCTTGATCGACATGAAATTCAGCTCGGAGCCTTCGGCATCGAGGGTCCAGCCGTTCTCGAACGGGTCGATGGTCTGGGGCGTGGCGAGGGTCGCAAGAAAAAGCAGAGCGGCCACGTAAACAAGAAAATCGAGACGAAACAAACGGGTTTTGGTACGAAACATAGTAATGACCTTCCCTGCGTGACGATATGAATGCTAGTATAGGGTCGGTTAGCGAATAAGATTATTATCCTGAATATTGGTCGCTCAGGCAACAACGGTTATCGGAAGCCCTTCACTTTCGCATCTCGCGAGCTTTCGGACCTCTCAAATCACACCGCGCGGGGCAGGTGCGATCATGCGTGAGCGGCACCAGACACAGAGATGACTGCATGGTCCTACGCACGCTCGTTTTCCCGATTGTCACGCTGCTCATCACGATGACCGGGGCGCTCCACGCCGAGAGTCGCATCGCGCTGGTTGTGGGCAATTCCGAGTATCAATCGGTGTCATCACTCGACAACGCCTCGAACGACGCGGCGCTGATCGCCTCGACCCTGAGCGGGCTCGGCTTCGACGTCCACGACCTGATCGATGCCGACCGCGAAGAGCTCACCCGTGGCATCGCGCAGTTCGGGCGGGCGCTGCGACAGGCCGGGCCCGAGGCCACGGGGCTGTTCTACTACGCCGGGCACGGGGTGCAGTCGTTTGGGGTGAACTACCTCCTGCCGGTCAGCGCCGAGCTCAGCGATGCCGCCGATCTCAGCCTCGTGGCGGTCGAGGTGCAGTCGGTTCTGCGGCAGATGTTCTCGGCCGGCAACCGCACCAACATCATGATCCTCGACGCCTGCCGCAACAACCCGTTCAGCAATATCCCGGAATTCAACGACAATGGCCTAGCCGAGATGAAGGCGCCCACCGGCACGTTCCTGGCCTATGCAACGGCACCCGGCGCGGTGGCGATGGATGGCGGCGGCGAAAACAGCCCCTTCACCCGCGCCATGGCGGACCTGATGCCGACTCCGGGCCTGCCGATCGAGCAGATGTTCAAGCAAGTCCGTGTCGAGGTACTGCGCGAGACCGGCGGCCTGCAGACGCCGTGGGACAGCTCGTCCCTGGTCGGAGATTTTTCCTTTGCCGAGGGCGAGAAACTGACCGCGCGCGACCTCGAGGCGCAGCAGTTCTGGGAGTCGATCAAGGACAGCCGTGACCCGGTGCAGATCATGCTGTTCCTGCGCGGCTACGGCGACACCGCCTTTGCCGGCGAGGCGCGCGGACTGCTGACCACGGTCATGGAAGAGGAGCTCGCGGGCGTCACCTCGGCCCAGCCCGAGGCCGCCCCCGAGGAACCGCCAGCCGACGAGCAGGCCCTGTTCGAGGCGGCGCAGGCGGCGGGCACGGTCGCGGCCTATGAGCGCTACCTCGCGGCGTTTCCGAACGGTACTTTCGCCGAGTTCGCCACTGGCGAGATTGCGGCGCTGCGCGACGCCTCGGGGCTCGATCCGGATGGCGATGGGCCGGTTCCGCCCGAGCCGGTGAGCGAAGCGCCACCCGTGGCGGCGGGGGTGCCCGAGAACGAGATCATCACCTTTACCAGCGCCCTGATTTCCGACGACCCTGCACTCAACGGCCGCACGATTGCGGATCTCATCGAGGCGACTCCGTTGTTTCCGCCAATCGAGGATCTGCCCGAGGAGTTCTGGAAGGGGCAAAGCTGCGGCAATTGCCACAACTGGACGCAGGAACGCATCTGCACGCAGGCGCAGACCTATGTCGGCGCGGGAGAGGAGGCGCTTCAGAAGAAGCACCCCCTCGGCGGCGCGTTCAAGCGCAAGCTGCAGACCTGGGCGGCCGCTGGCTGCGAGTGAGGCCTGAGCCTCAGTCGAGCGCCTTGTCGCTGCCGCCGGCGTCACCACGGACCCAGTAGCCGGCGGCCTTGAGATGCTGCGCCGGATGACCGCGCTCCTCGAGGAAGTGCTGCTTGAGCGTCCGCGCTACCTGAGCCTCGGCGGCGATCCAGACAAAGCCCTTGCCCTCGGGCAGGTCGAGCGCCCGGACGGCGTCGAGCAGGGTGGCGGCCTCATGGGCCTCGGCGACCGGGCGGTGCACCCAGTGGCTCTGCACCGCGGCGCCGGTCTCGAATCGCTGCTCGTCCTCGGCGCCGGGGATGGCGGCAAGCGTGATGATCCGCGGCCCGGCGGGCGTTTCCTCGACGCGGCGTCCGATGGCGGGCAGGGCGGTCTCGTCTCCGATCAGCAGCCACCAGTCGAAGACCGGGGCGATCACTGCCGAGCCGCGCGGCCCACCGATGTTGAGCGTGTCGCCGGGCGCGGCCTTGATCGCCCAGTCCGTCGCCGGACCGGCTTCGTGCACGGCGAAATCGAGCACCAGCTCGCAGCGCTCGATGTCGAAGCGGCGCGGGGTGTATTCGCGCATCTCGGGTTTCTCGTCGGTGCCGGGGAAGATCAGCTTGATGTGGTCGTCCGCCCCGAGGCTGGTGAAATCAGAAAGCTCCTCGCTGTGCAGCACCATGCGGATCATGTGCGGCGTGAGGTAGCCTGTCTCGCGCACCGTGAGGGTGCGGCGTTTGAGCTCGTGGCGGTGCCTCGTGATGATTTGGTCCATGGGAATTCCTGTGTCTGAATGGGGGCTTGCGGCGTCTAGTTCGCGCCGCTGGCAATCTCCTGCGCGGTCTTGCGCAGCGTCTCGGTCAGGGCCTCGATCACCGAGGCGTCGTTGCCGCAGGCCGCGAGGCGCTGGCGCAGCGCCAGCTTGATGTCGTCCATCGCGGCCACGATCTCCTCGGGCGCATTGGCGCGGTGATTGGGCGGAATGGTGCGGGTCAGCAGCTCGTCGGCGGCAGAGCGATTGGCCTCGATGAAGGCCGCGCCCTCGGCAGTGATGCGCGACAGCTTGCGGGCGTTCTCGTCGGGCTCCACGGCGATGTAGCCCATCTCCTCGAGCCACGACAGGCTCGGGTAGATCACGCCGGGGCTGGGGCAGTAGCCGCCGTTGAAACGCTCTTCGATGGCCTTGATGATCTCGTAGCCGTGGCGCGGGCTCTGGGCGATCATCGCGAGGATCAGCAGCCGCAGCTCGCCATATTCGAACAGCCGCCTCGGGCCGCGTTTCGCAGGTCCCTTGTGGCGCTCGGATGAGGGCTTGGCATGAGGGCGGGCAGGCCCGGAGGGTTTGCGTTTCATCGCACGGGGTCCATGGCAGACTGAATTCGATATATCGTGACTTTAGATATATCGAGATGTGCGGTTCACGCAAGACCCGGCTCCACGGTCAGCAAACTCAGGCGAACGGAGCTAAGTGACTGTTTGGACGTGTAAAAGATGTGCGCTTTGACCCAGCGTCAGGGCGCACGTTTGCGTGAGCCGCGGCGCGGCGCCGGTCGGCTGTCCTGCGGCCAGTCCTCGGGCCGCCTGTCGGGTCAGGCCGTGATCAGGTAGAGCTGCACCGGTGCGGGTCGCTGGCGTTCGGCCAGTCGCTGCTTGGCGGTGGCGAACTTAACCCGCGCGGCCTCGAGCCGGACAAGCGCGCGGGCCCGGGTCTCGTAGAGTTCGCGCATCCGCGATCCGGGATCGCCGATCGCTGCGCGGTAGGGCCGCGCCCCGGTCGGAAACCATCGCTTCATGTCCGAAAGGGCAAGCGCCCAGGCGCGGTCTGCCTCGAGATAGCGCTCATATGTGAGGCGCAGGACCCGGCGTCGGGTCATCAGTTCTGACTGCATCGTCTCCTCCCTGAGTTCGGATCCAGTACGGAGGGAGTATAGCAGGGCGTCGGCCGCGCGCAAAATCGCATCTCGTCGCAGATGGGCTCCGGACATGAAAACGCCCGCATCCCGAGGAGGGGGATGCGGGCGTCGGCGGCCGGTCCCGGGGAGGAGATCAGACCAGCGCGAGGGAGAGCGCGGGGATGAACGTGACCATCATCAGCGCGACCAGCAGGGCCAGCAGGAACGGCCAGCCGCGTTTGACGAACTCGGCAAACGGTGTCTCGGTCAGGTTGCAGACCAGCAGCATCACCGTGCCGACCGGCGGGGTCAGCGTGCCGAGCGCGAGGTTGAGGATCATCACGATGCCGAAATGCACCGGGTCGATTCCGAGCTGCATCACCACCGGCTTCAGCAGCGGCACGAGGATGATCAGCAGCGCGTTGCCCTCGATGAACATGCCCAGCATCAGCAGGATCACGTTGACGATGAGCAGGAACAGCCACGGGTTCTGGGTCAGCGACATGATCCACTCGGCCAGCGCAACGCCGGCCTGCTCGAGCGAGAAGATCCAGCCCAGCGCCGAGGACATCATGATCACCAGCAGCACCGCTGCGGTCTGCCGCGCGGTCTGGCTGAAGGCGTCGGTCAGGTCGCGAAGCTTCATCTCGCGATAGACGAAGAGACCGATCACGATGGTCACCACGGTGGCGATGGCGCCGGCCTCGGTCGGCGTGAAGATCGCCATCCGGATGCCGCCGATGATCACCAGGATCAGCAGGAAGGCGGGCCAGGCACTGGCCAGCGTGCTGGTCGTCTCCTTGGCGGTGGGCCAGGTGGTGCGCGAGGGCTTGTAGCCCTCTTTCTTGGCGACCCAGTAGGTCGCAGCGATCAGCAGCGCGGCACAGAGCAGGCCGGGCAGGATGCCGGCGACGAACATCGAGCCGATCGAGACATCGGCCACCAGCCCGTAGATGATCAGCGCGATGCCTGGCGGCAGGATCGGGGTGATCAGCGCCGAGGCGGCGGTGATGGCGGCGGCGGTGCCGCGGTTGTAGCCGGCCTTGAGCATGTCCGGCACCAGCATCCGGCACATCATCGCGGCATCCGCGAGGTTCGAGGCCGAGAGCCCGCCCATCAGGGTCGAGAGCATGATGTTGGTGTGGCCAAGCCCGCCAGTAAGCTTACCGACCAGCAGGTCGGCGACCTTGAGCAGCCGCGAGGCGATGCCGGTGGTGCCCAGAAGCGTGCCCAGCAGGATGAAGAACGGGATCGCCAGCAGCGACGGGTTCTGCGTCGGCGCGATCAGCCGCTGCACCGCGATCTGGATCGGGATCTGCTGGAAGAACAGGAAATAGCCAAGGATCGCCGCGAACATCGCGAGGTAGATCCGCATGTTCAGGGCAAACAGCAGGAACATGATGGGGATGATGATGAACCAGTCCATGTCGCGCGCCTCAGCCCAGATCTTCGGAAGTGTCGTCGACGGGCGTGACGGGGCGATTCAGGATCAGCATCCCGACCTTCCACAGCATCACGAGCGCGATGCCGATGGCGCCCACGGTCACGGCGATGTCGATCCAGTACCACGACATGCGCAGGATCTGCGTCTTCTTCAGCGCGGCACTGTCGGCCAGCCGGTAGCCGAGCCATGCCATGTAGCCAAGCAGGCCCACCGAGGCGAGCCCGACGACGATGCCGAGCCAGCGGTTGAGTGTCTCGGGCAGCATCATGGTAACGACGTCGATCTTGAGGTGATGGTCCTCGATCTCGCAGGCGATGGCGCCGAGGAACACGATCCAGATCAGCAGGAACGCGGACATCTCCTCGGTCCACTGGATCGGATTGCCAAGCAGGTAGCGGGCGATCACGGCGGCGGCGGTGATCGCGATCAGCGCGAAGACCAGCAGGCCGGCCAGCGCCGAGACGAGTTTGTAGGAAAGCTTCACGAGGGACCTTCGGAATAGGGGCGGCCCGCGCGACAGAAATCGCGCGGGCCGGGATTGGATTACTGGCCGAGCTGCTCCTGGATCTCTTCATAGAGACCCTCGGACCACTCGGGGAACTGGTCGTAGACCGCCATGGCCTTTTCCTTGAACGGTGCCGTGTCGGGGTAGGTCACGGTCACGCCGGCGGCTTCCATGTCGGCGAGGATCTGCTCGTCGGCTTCCGCGGCGAGTTCCTGGCTGTAGAGGCCTGCCTCGTAGCCGGTCTCGTGCAGCATCTCGACGACTTCCGGGTCGAGCGTGTCGAAATAGGCCTGACCGCCGAGCCACAGCGACGTGTTCTGCAGGTAGGAGATCATCGACAGCTCCTTGGCCTGCTCGTGCAGCTTCTGGCCGAACAGCACCGGGAGCGGGTTCTCGACACCGTCGATCACGCCCTGGGTCAGCGCCGGGTAGACGTCGCCCAGCGGCATCGGGGTCGGCGTGCCGCCCATCGCCTCGATGGCACGGATCTGCATGATGTTGTTGGGCGTGCGGATCTTCATGCCCTCGAGGTCCGCCGGCGTCTCGACCTTCTTGGTCGAGAGCAGCTGGCGGGTGCCGTAGAGGTAGTTCTTGATCACGATGTGGATGCCCTGCTCCTGCAGTGCGGCCTCTTTCTCCTTGAACCAGTCGGATTCGTAGATGTCGAACAGGCTCTGCGCGTCCTCGGTGAGGTACGGTCCGAAGAGGATGCCGAGATCGGGGTCATAGTCGGTCAGGAAGCCCACGTCGGCGATGGTGATGACGTTGACGCCGAGCATGCCCTGCTCGATCACGTCCTTCTTGGCGCCGAGCTGCGAGGAGGGGTAGAGCTCGAGCACCACTTCGCCGTCGGAAGCCTCGGCCACGAGCTCTTTCCAGCGGTTCATCACGAGGTCCGCGGGCTCGCCCGGGTTGTTCTCGTAGGCGATGCGCACGGTGGTTTCCGCCAGCGCCGGCATTGCCAGCATCATCGCGGTGGTGGCGCCAAGCAGGGCCTTGGTGAGAGTTTTCATGGGTCTCCTCCGTATCACGGTTGTTGGGTCGGATGGGGGGTGCGCTGAACCGGCCAGATGGTGATCGGTTCGGAACGCTGCTCGCGGGAGGTCAGCCAACTGGCCAGAACCTCGCCGGAATGCTGGAAATGGTCGGAAAGTGCTGCGCCGAGTGCCGCGGTGTCATGGGCTTCGAGCGCCGCGATGATGCGGTCGTGCTGAGCCTTGGCGGTCGCGGTGTTGAGCTCCTGCGACTTGCCGACCTCGAGGTAGTATTTCAGCGGCACCGAGAGCACGTCGTACATGCGGCTCAGCACCGTGTTGCCGGCGGCCTTTACCAGTCCGTAATGGAAATCGTAATCCGCCTGCGCGGCTTCGGCGGCGGTCAGCGCGCCGACCATGCGGTCGTTGGCGGCGCGGATCGCGGCGAGCTGGTCTGGCGTGACATGGCAGATCATCAGCGGCGCCGCGCCGGTCTCGTTGATGCGGCGGAAGTTCAGCACGTCGGTGAAGCTGCGCGCCGAGGTGTCGAAATAATCGGTCAGTTCCTGGAACATGATGCCGAAATCCGGCGTCCGCACCTTGGCGCCGCGCTTGGTCTTTTCGATCAGGGAAAGGGCTTCGAGGTGGATCATGGTCTCGCGGATGGTGTTGCGCGACACGTCGAACCGCTCCGCGAGCTCGCGCTCGTTGGGCATGAGATCGCCGGGCCGATAGCCTTCGGCAATCTCGCGGCGCAGAACGTCGCGTATCTCCTCCACAGTCGATTTGGCCACCTGCTCCTCCCACAGATCGTGACTTTGGTTGGACCATAGGGCCACAGAAAAAGCGTCGTCAAGCGGTCATAATCCTGTTTGCGCAAACATCACGGGGAGGTCAGGACCAGTTGACCGAGGCGAGCAGGGTCTCTCGTGCGGTCTTCAGATGCTGGTCGAACGCCTCGCGCGCCTCATCGCTGCGGCCCTGCAATACCGCTTGAATGACAGCGAGATGCTCTCGGATCGCCTCGCGGTTCCGCACCGTCTCGTCGCGCTTGTTCCACTGGTAATGGTAGTGGACGATGATCGAGATCCGGTGCGCGAACTCATCGTAGAAGCGGTTGCGCGCGGCGGCGCAGACCAGCCGGTGAAACCGCGCGTCGAGGGCGGGAAACTCGGTCATTGCCGAATCGTCGCGGGCGAGAAGATTGATGTGCAGCCGCTCCATCTCGACCATGCGGGGCAGGGCGGGATGGTCGGGGTCGGCACAGAGCCGGCGCATCGCCTCGCGCTCGATCAGCTCGCGCATGTCGCACATCTCGAGCGCGTAGTCGCGGGTGAAACCGCGAAACGTCCAGTGTTTGTTGGGGTTCTTCTCGACCAGCCCGCTGACGCGGAAGTTCTGCAGCAGGTCGCGCACCAGCGCCACCGAGATGCCAAGCTGTCGCGCCAGCTCGCTTTCGTGGATCTGCGCATTGGGCGGCAGATCGGTGCGCAGGATCCATTCGTGGAACTGGTGCTCGGCGCGCTCGGCCGGCAGCGCCACGTCTTCGGGCGGGAAACGGTCGGCCACGGTGGGTGCCCTCAGGAGCACCTTGCGGCGCCCCTCCCATTCGAGAATCCCGAGGCCTGCCAGATGCGACAGCACGTTGCGCGCGGTGGTGCGCGAGATCGCGAGCTGCTCGCAGAGCTCGGCCTCGGTGCCAAGCTCGCTGCCCGGCTCAAGCCCGGAAAACAGGTCCATCGCCTGGTTGGTGGCGGCCTTGAAGGTCTGGTTCTGTCGCGACATCTTGCGCGCCTTCCCGGATGATCCGTATTTCAACTTGAGCTGAATGTATTTTATTTATAAAAAACCGTAAAGGGGCGCGCGACTCCCTGATCGCTTCCGCGCGCCTTCAGCCGACGGAGGATTCCCATGACCGCGACCGAAATGAAGGCTCTGCTCTGCGACGAGCCGGGCAAACTGACCTGCGTGACCCGCCCGCGTCCCGAGGACAAGCCGGGCCATCTGCGCATCCGCATCGAGGCCATCGGCATCTGCGGCACCGATTACCACATCTACGGCGGCAACCAGCCCTTCCTGCAATACCCGCGCGTCATGGGGCACGAGCTCTCGGCCCGCGCCATGGCCGACAGCGCCGACGGTCGCATCAAGGAAGGCGACCTCGTGGTTGTGAACCCCTATCTCACCTGCGGCAAGTGCCGCGCCTGCACCATCGGCAAGCCCAATTGCTGCGAGAACATCGCGGTGCTGGGCGTGCACACGGATGGCGGCATGTGCGAGGAGATCGTGGTGCCCGAGGGCAACCTCTACCCGGCCGGCGACCTGAGCCCGCAGGCGGCGGCCATGGTCGAGTTCCTCGCCATCGGCGCGCATGGCGTGCGCCGCTCGGGGCTGGGTGAGGGCGTGACGGCACTGATCGTCGGGGCTGGCCCGATCGGCGTGGGGGCAGGGCTCTTCGCCCACATCGCCGGCGCCGAGGTCACCCTGCGCGACACCTCGCCGGACCGGCTGGCGCTGGCCAAGGAGATCATCCCGGCCGCCAAGACCGAGCTGGTCTCGGAGATGGCCGACGCGCTCTATGACAACGTCTTCGACGCCACCGGCAATATCGGCGCGATGAATGCCGGGCTGACCTATCTCGCCCATGGCGGCAACTACGTGCTGCTCTCGGTGGTGAAGGGCGACCTGAGCTTTGCCGACCCGGAATTCCACAAGCGCGAGACCACGCTCTTTGCCAGCCGCAACGCGCTCAAGGTCGATTTCGAGCATGTCATGGACTGCATGGCCAAGGGGCTGGTCCCGGTTGACAAGATCGGCACCCACCGCACCACCATCGAGGGCGCGGTCGAGGACCTGCCGAAATGGGCCGAGGACCGTGGCAGCGTGGTCAAGGCGCTGATCGAGGTGACTGCATGAGCGACGTGAAAACCCCCATCGTGCAGTTCGGGACGTCGCGCTTCCTGCAGGCGCATGCCGATCTGTTTTTCTCCGAAGGCACGCCCGCGCGCGCCATCACCGTGGTGCAGAGCTCGGGCGATCCCGCCCGCGCCGCGCGGCTCGGAGCGCTGGCCGCGGAGGGCGGTTTCCCGGTGCGTGTGCGCGGCCAGCAGGACGGCAAGGTCGTTGACGAAGAGCGCCGCGTGACCTCGGTCAAGCGCACGCTTTCGACAGCCTCCGACTGGGCCGAGTTGTCGCGCGTGGTCACCGAGGAGGCCGAGGCCATCCTGTCGAACACCGGCGACTCGGGCTATGAGCCCAAGCCCGCCGATGATCAGGCGCGGCCGGACCAGGCGATGTCCTACCCGGCCAAGCTGTTCCACCTGCTGGCGGCGCGCCACGCGGGCGGGGGCAAGCCGCTCACGGTGTTCCCGATGGAGCTGATCCCCAACAACGGCAAGGTCCTGAAGGCGCGCGTGCTCGAGATCGCCGCCGGCCAGAAAGCCGACCCGCTGCTGATCGAGTGGCTGAACGCCTGTCTGTGGGTGAACAGCCTTGTCGACCGCATCGTCTCCGAACCCATCGATCCGGTGGGCGCGGTGGCCGAGCCGTATGCGCTCTGGGCCATCGAGGCGCAGGACGGGCTCGAGCTGCCGGTGGTACACCCCTCGGTGCAGCTGGTCGAGGATCTCGAGGAGATCGAGCGGCTGAAGCTGCATATCCTCAACCTTGGCCACACCGCGATGGCGTCGTTCTGGATGGCCGGGGAAGCCGATCCCGACGCCATCGTGCGCGATCTGCTTGCGGGCGAGGTCGGCGAGCGGGTGAAAGACGTGATGAAGACGGAAGTCTTGCCGGGCTTTGCCCTGCGCGGACTGGGCGACAAGGCCGAGGCCTATCTGGCGGTGACGCTGGAGCGCTTCGCCAACCCGTTCCTCGATCACCGCATCGCCGACATCGCGCAGAACCACGGCCAGAAGCTCGAGCGCCGCATCGGCGCGTTCCTCGCATGGGTCCGCGAAGTGCAGCCCGACTATGCCGCGCCCACGCTCGATGCGCTCTGTGCGCGCGAGGAGGCCTGACATGGCGGCTCCCACGATCATGGTGCTCGACCCCACGGATACCGTGGCCGTCGTGCTTTCCGACATGGAGGCCGGTGAGACCCGCGATGGCCTCACCGCGCAGGAGCCGATCCCGCGCGGCCACAAGATCGCCCGCAAGGCGATGGCCGCCGGTGAGCCGGTGCTGAAATACGGGCAGGTGATGGCGGTGGCGAGCCGTGACATCGCCGTGGGCGACCATGTGCACGTGCAGAACTGCGCGCTGCCCGAGGGAAGTCACGGCGTCAGCGCCGTGCAGGCGCGTCTGCCAGAGGCACCGTCGCGCACCACCTTTCAGGGCTTCGCCCGCCCCGACGGGCGGGTGGGCACGCGCAACTATATCGGGGTGATCGCCTCGGTGAACTGCTCGACCACGGTCTGCGACGCCATCGCCGCCGAGGCCAACCGCACGTTGCTGCCGAAATATCCCAACGTGGACGGCTTCGCGCCCATCGTCCACGATCAGGGCTGTGGCATGGCCAACCAGGGCGAGGGGTTCGACGCGCTTGTCCGCACCCTCAAGGGGTATCGCGACCATCCGAATTTCGGCGGTGTGCTGATCATCGGCCTTGGCTGCGAGGTCAACCAGCTGACGCTCTACAAGCCGACCGAGTGGACCAAGGAGCGCTTCAAGACCTTCAACATCCAGGAGGTCGGCGGGTCGCGCTCGGCGGTGAAGCGGGCGCTGGAACTGCTCGAGCCGATTGCCGCGATGGCCAACGAGGATACGCGCAGCGAGCAGCCGGTCTCGGCCCTGACGCTCGGGATGCAATGCGGGGGCTCTGACGGGTTTTCGGGCATCACCGCCAACCCGGCGCTCGGCGTGGCCTCGGACATGCTCGTCGCCGCGGGCGGCACCTCGATCCTGTCGGAGACGCCGGAGATTTACGGCGCCGAGCATCTGCTGATCGCACGTGCCGAGGACGAGACCGGCCGGAAGATCGAGGACATGATCGCGTGGTGGCGCGACTACGCCACCAAGAACGGCGCCTCGCTCGACAACAACCCCAGCCCCGGCAACAAGAAGGGCGGTCTGACGACCATTCTCGAGAAATCGCTGGGCGCTGTGGCCAAGGGCGGTCTCGCGCCTTTGGCCGGGGCTTATGCCTATTCCGAAAAGATCGACCGGCACGGCTTTGTCTACATGGACAGCCCCGGCTACGATCCGGTGGCGGCGACCGGGCAGGTGGCCTCGGGGGCGAACCTCATCGCCTTCACCACAGGGCGAGGCTCGTGCTTCGGCGCCAAGCCCGCGCCGTCGATCAAGCTGGCTTCGAACTCGGATCTGGCGCGCTCGATGCCCGAGGATATCGACATCGATTGCGGTGGCGTGGTCGAGCAGGGCGTGTCGCTGACCGAGATGGGCCAGCGGATCTACGACCTGCTGCTCGACACCGCCTCCGGCAAGAAGACCATGTCGGAAGAGTTCGGCTACGGCGACAACGAGTTCGTGCCGTGGAAGATCGGCGCGGTGCTTTAGGGCGCGACCAGACGGATGCTTTCGAGAGGCGCGGTGCGCGGAGCGCCGCGCCTCTTGCTTGTCGGTTTGCTTGAAGATTGGCAGATGCTGTTGCTGGGGGCTGAGCCCGTCGGGTGCGGACCCAAGCCACAGGCCGATAAGTGCGAACAAGCGTGACTGCGGACTATCGTGACGACGGTGACGCCCGACGCGCAATCGCCGGTTCGCGGGATGGCGATCCGTGCTTCGAGCCTCTCGATTTATCCCTGCCAAATCCGAAAGATCTCGACACGAGGCACCCGGTCCGACCAAATCGCCAGCCCGGGGGGGGGCGGGTCATGCCAGAGGCATGCTTTCAGCATGACGATGGCGCGGCGGCCTGCGGCCTTGATTCCGCGCGGGCACGCACAGCAGACAGGGCAGATACGACCGTTGCGATAGAAAAAGGGCCGCCCCGAGGGGCGGCCCTTGCTACATCCAGTTCGCTCGGGCTCAGCCAAGCGCCGCGACGCCCGGCAGGACCTTGCCTTCCATCCATTCGAGGAAGGCGCCGCCGGCGGTGGAGATGTAGGTGAAATCGTCAGACGCGCCGGCCTTGTTCAGCGCGGCCACGGTGTCGCCGCCACCGGCGACCGAGACCAGCTTGCCCGAGGCCGTCGCCTTCGCCGCGTGGGCGGCGGCTGCGTTGGTCGCGGTATCGAAGGGGGTGATCTCGAAAGCGCCGAGCGGGCCGTTCCAGATCAGCGTTTCGGCCCGGTCGATGGCCTGCTCCACATGCGCCACGCTGTCGGGGCCCGCGTCGAGGATCATCGCGTCCGCCGGGCACTCCTCGGCCTTCACGACCTCGGACGGCGCGTTCTCGCGGAACTCGCGGGCGACGACCACGTCGCGCGGCAGCAGGATCTCGCAGCCCGTCGAGGCGGCCTTCTCGGCGATTTCCTTGGCGGTGCCGGTCATGTCATGCTCGCAAAGCGATTTGCCCACGTCGAGGCCCTGGGCCGCGAGGAAGGTGTTGGCCATGCCGCCGCCGATCACGAGAATATCGACTTTTTCGACGAGGTTGCCGAGCAGTTCGAGCTTGGTCGAGACCTTGGCGCCGCCGACCACCGCCAGAACCGGGCGCTTGGGCGTGCCGAGCGCCGCTTCCAGCGCCTCGAGCTCGGCCTGCATCAGCCGGCCGGCACAGGCCGGCAGCAGGTGCGCCAGGGCTTCGGTCGAAGCATGCGCCCGGTGCGCCGCCGAGAAGGCGTCGTTGCAATAGACATCGCCGAGCTTGGCATAGGTCTTGGCAAGCTCAGGGTCGTTCTTTTCTTCGCCCGGCTCGAAGCGGGTGTTCTCGAGCAGGACCACATGGCCCTTGTCGCAGGCGTCAATCACGCCCTCGGCCTCGTCAAGCGTGGCGAAATGCACCTTGGTGCCGAAGGCGGCCTCGAGCGCCGGCAGCAGCATCTTGAGCGACATCTCGGGCACCACCTTGCCCTTGGGGCGGCCGAAATGGGCCAGAAGCACCGGGGTGCCGCCGCGTGCGAGAATGTCCTGCACCGTGGCGCAGACGCGCTCGATGCGGGTGGCATCGGTGACCTCGCCGTTTTCCACCGGCACGTTGATGTCGACACGGGTCAGCACGCGCTTGCCGTCCAGTTCCATGTCGTCGAGGGTCTTCCAGGCCATCTTGTCCTCCTGTCAAAGCGTTGCCCAAGGTCTGCCCCGAAGCGTCGGCGGGGTCAATGTGCGCGCGTCCCTTGGCATTCGCGCAGGCGCGGATTAAGTCTCGGGGCGTGATATGATGCGCAGGGAGTGATGCGACATGGCCGAGATCAAGGACCCCGAAAACACCATCCTCATGGAGCTGAAAGACGGCACCGTGACCATCGAGCTGCTGCCCGACGTGGCACCCAAGCACGTGGAGCGGATGAAGGAACTGGCGCGGTCGGGCGCCTATGATGGCGTGGTGTTCCACCGCGTGATCGAGGGCTTCATGGCCCAGACCGGCGACGTGCAGCACGGCAACAAGGACAATGGCTTCAACATGGGCCGTGCCGGCACCGGCGGCTCCGATCTGCCCGACCTGCCGGCGGAATTCTCCAAGCTGCCGCATGACCGCGGCACGCTGGGCGCCGCCCGGTCGCAGAACCCGAACTCGGCCAACTCGCAGTTCTTCATCAACTTCAAGGACAACCATTTCCTCAACGGCCAGTACACCGTCTATGGCCGTGTCATCGACGGCATGGCGCATGTGGATGCCATCACCCGCGGCGAGCCGCCCGCGGATCCCGACAAGATGGTCAGCGTCAAGGTGGCTGCCGATGCGTAACCTGATCGCAGCGGCGCTTTGCACCCTCGCGGCACCGCTCTCGGCGGCGGGGCTCGACGTGACCGTGTCGGGCGAGGGCGCCAACGGCACCTTCCATATCGACCTGTTCGAGGACGTGGCGCCGAACCATGTGGCCCAGATCACCGCTCTGGCGGAAGAGGGCGCCTATGACGGCGTCGCCTTCCACCGGGTGATCGACGGCTTCATGGCCCAGACCGGCGACGTGCAGCACGGCAAGATGGGCTCGGACATGCGCATGGCGGGCATGGGCGGCTCGGACCGGCCGGATCTCGCGGCGGAATTCTCGGATCGCGACTTCGGTCGCGGCGTGGTCGGCATGGCCCGGTCGCAGAACCCGAACTCGGCCAACTCGCAGTTCTTCATCATGTTCGCGCCGGCGCCGCATCTCAATGGCCAGTACACGGTGGTGGGCGAGGTGACCTCGGGCATGGACGTGGTCGACGCGATCAAGCGTGGCACCGGGCGCAATGGCGCCGTTGTGGGCCAGCCGGACCAGATGGCGACGGTCACCGTGACCGAGTGATCTCTTGCGGTGCGCGCCCCCTGGGGCGCGCGCTGGCTGAAGCCGGCCCGCGCCTCTGGCGCAGGCCGGCGGTTCAGGAGGGCGCTGCCCTCCTCTTGCCCCGGCAGGCCGGGGCAATTCACCTCCCGGGATATTTCTGGCCAGAAGAAGCGGCGGGCTCAGCGTGAGAGCCGGTCCGGCAAGCGGCGTGCCAGCGGCGCGAGCATCGGCTGGTGCAGCCAGGTGCCGCCGAGCCGGTGCGGCTTTGCGCCGGTGCCGAGCTTGAAGCGGGTGAGGCCGGGGGCGGCGTCGCAATTCAGCATGCCGAGATCGAGCGTGGTGTGACCCTTGCGGGCGAGCCAGCGCATGGCGGCCCAGAGCAGGGCATTCATGGCGCTGCAGGCGCGGCCTTGGGCGTGTGAGACGCCGATCTGCCAAGTCGCGGTGGGGCCGTGGCGCAGGATCGCGATGGCGGCGGCGGGCTGGCCATCGTGGCGGGCTTCCCAGATCTGCGCGGCGCCGGGATTGGCCTTTGCGAAGGCGGCGACGAGGGCCGGGGGCAGGGCGCGGTAGCGTTTGCGGCGTGCCTGCTGCGCTTCGGCCGACAGCAGCCAATGGCTGGCGCTGAACGGCAGGCGGCGGATCTGCAGCCCGTGCGCGGCGCTGCGGTTCAGGCGGTTGCGCCATTTCCCGTGCATCGCGGCGCGCATCTCTGTCTCTGTCGAGAGCGGAAGCATCGCCAGCGTGGCCGGGGTGAGCAGCGGCCAGAAGCCTTCGGCGCGCAGCCTGTCGGGCGGCAGCCCGTCTGCGTTGAGCAGAAGCGGGCCGCGGCTCCCCTCGCGGCAGAGGGCGAGCCAGTCAGGCGGCAGCGCGGCGGCGCCGAGGATCGGGCCGCGGGAGATCAGCGAGACCGTGCCCACGAGCGGCAGGCGGCGGGTTTGCAGGAGCCAACGCATTCCGTGCCCCTCGCCACAGCGCAGCCCAAGGCCGAGCGCGCGCAGGGTGCGGGCATATTCCGGCGACTGCTGCAGCGGCAGGACGGGGGCGATCATGATCTGGATTAAGGACTTGGAAAGTGAATCCGTGGTTAACTCGGGCCATGGCACAGAGATTTCCCCCGCGTCGCGAGGCGCCCCGTTCGATCGCCGTGGTGGCTCCGGCACCGCGGCCCACGCTTGCCGCGGCCCTGCTGCTCGCCTTCGGCCTGTCGTTGCCTTTCGCGGCGCTGGCGCTGTTGCAGGCGGTTTTCTGACGCGTCGGGCGCGCAACGAAAAAGGGCCGGCGCGATGCCGGCCCTCTCAAGCTCGTGACGCTGCGCGGCAGCGCGCTTAGCCGAGCTTGACCAGGGCGTGGCGCTTCTTGCCCGCCGACAGCTTCACCGGGCTCGCCAGCGCTGCCGCATCGAGCATCAGTCCGGCATCGGTCAGCGGCGCGTCGTCGATGCGGGCGCCGTTCTCGGCGATCAGGCGCTTGGCCTCCTTGCCGGATTTCGCCAGACCGGCGCGCACGATCAGCTGCACGACGGAGATGCCGTCGCCGCCCAGCTCCTCGGCAGAGAGCTCCAGCGTCGGCAGGTCGTCGCCCACGCCGCCCTTCTCGAACACCTCGCGCGCGGTGGCCTCGGCGGCGGCCGCGGCCTCGGCCCCGTGGCAGAGCGTGGTGACCTCATTGGCGAGGATGATCTTGGCGGCGTTGATCTCGGAGCCCGAGAGCGCGCCGAGACGGTCGCATTCCTCGACCGGCAGCTCGGTGTAGAGCTTGAGGAAGCGGCCGACATCGGCGTCGGTGCTGTTGCGCCAGAACTGCCAGAACTCGTAGGGCGAGAGCATGTCGGCGTTGAGCCACATGGCACCGCCCTGGCTCTTGCCCATCTTGCGCCCATCCGAGGTTGTCAGCAACGGCGAGGTCAGGCCGTAGATCTCGTTGTCGAGCACCCGGCGTGTCAGGTCGATGCCGTTGACGATGTTGCCCCATTGGTCCGAGCCGCCCATCTGCAGTAGGCAGCCGTAGCGGCGGTTGAGCTCGAGGAAGTCATAGGCCTGCAGGATCATGTAGTTGAATTCGAGGAAGCTCAGCGACTGCTCCCGGTCGAGGCGGGATTTCACCGACTCGAAGCTCAGCATCCGGTTGACCGAGAAATGCCGGCCGATGTCGCGCAGGAACTCGAGATAGTTGAGCCCGTCGAGCCATTCGGCATTGTTGAGCATCAGCGCCGGCGTCTCGGCGCGGTCGTAGTCGAGATACTTGGCGAAGACCTGCTTCATGCCCTCGATATTGTCGTCGATCTGACCGGGCGTCAGCAACGGACGCTCGTCGGCGCGGAAGGAGGGATCGCCCACCTTGGTGGTGCCGCCGCCCATCAGGGTGATCGGCTGGTGGCCGGTCTTCTGCAGCCAGCGCAGCATCATGATGTTGAGCAGGTGGCCCACGTGCAGCGACTTTGCCGTGGCGTCATAGCCGATATAGGCGGTGACCACCCCCTTGCTCAGCGCCTCGTCGAGGCCCTGGTAATCGGTGCAGTCGGCCAGATAGCCGCGCTCGATCATGACGCGCATGAAGTCCGATTTGGGATGGTAGGTCATGGGGCTTCCCTCTTATAGTCCGCACGTTCCTATAAGGGCGGGGCGAGCAGAGTTGAAGGACAAGTTGAAGGCGGCGCCGGTGTGGGCGCTTGGGGCGATGTCGGGGACATCGCTCGACGGGGTCGACGCGGCCCTGGTGCAGACGGACGGACGGCATATCCTGGCATTCGGAGAGAGCGGCTACCGCGCCTATACGGGCGAGGAGCGTGCCTTGCTGCGCGAGGCTCTGGGACGCTGGCCGGGGGACGATCTGGCAGCGGCGGGCGAGGTGGTGCAGCGTGCCCACGCGGAGCTTCTGGCGGGGTTTCCGCAGGCGCAACTGGTGGGGTTCCACGGCCAGACGCTGGCGCACGAGCCACGCGGGCGGGGCACGCACCAGCTCGGCGATGGCGACGCCCTGGCCGCGGCGCTGGGGCGCGACGTGGTGTGGGATTTCCGCTCGGCCGATGTGGCGCTGGGGGGCGAGGGGGCGCCGCTGGCGCCGTTTTTCCACTTCGCCTGCGCGCAGTGGACGGGGGCGACCGCGCCGGTGGCCTTCCTGAACCTCGGCGGGGTCGGCAATCTGACATGGGTCGATCCCACGCGCGCGACACCTGAAGCACCGGGCGCGCTGCTGGCCTTCGACACGGGGCCGGCCAACGCGCCTCTCAACGATCTCGTGGCCGAGCGGCGCGGCTGGGACTGCGACCGCGACGGTGCTCTGGCGGCGCAGGGCGAAGTCGTGGATGGCGCGCTCGAGCTCTTCCTCGACGAGGCATACTTCCGAAAGATGCCGCCCAAGTCCTTGGACCGGGACGACTTCTCGCTGATGTTGGACCTCGTGCGCGAGCTGGACGATGCCGATGCCGCGGCGACGATGACGGCGATGGCAGCCACCGCGGTTATGCTCGGGCTTGAACACTGCCCACAGCCGCCCGAGCGTCTGCTGGTCACGGGAGGCGGGCGCCACAACCCGGTGATGATGGCGATGCTGGCCGCCGGGATCGACTGTCCCGTGGAGCCGGTCGAGGCGGTCGGGCTCGATGGCGACATGCTCGAGGCGCAGGCCTTCGCCTATCTCGCGGTGCGCGTGGCGCGTGGCCTGCCGACCTCGGCGCCGGGCACGACGGGGGTCGCTGCGCCGGTGAGCGGAGGGCGCATCAGCCGGGTGTGACCGGCGGCCCGGACCTTGGGACACAGCGCCCGCATCACCGTCCGGCCTGCCTCCGGCGGGAGTATTTTTGACGAAGAGAAGCCAGTGGCGCGGCGCTCCTGGCTTCTTTGGTTTCTAAATACCTTGGGGGTGAATTGGCGCACAGCGCCAAGAGGGGGCAGCGCCCCCGTCCGCCCCCGCCACAAGCGCCGCGGTCGTGGCAAGGGCGTGCGCGTGCCCCCTTGACGCCGTACGCGCCGCCACATAGCGCGGGGGCATGGCACAGGCACCGCTTCTCCAGCTCTCCGACATCTCGCTGACCTTCGGGGGCGAGCCCGTCTTCGCAAATCTCTCGCTCATCGTTCAGCCCGGCGACCGGGTGGCGCTCGTGGGGCGCAACGGTTCGGGCAAGTCCACGCTCATGAAGGTCATGGCAGGCATGGTCGAGCCCGACACGGGCACCCGCGTGGTGCCGGCGGGCACCTCCGTGGGATACATGGAGCAGGAGCCCGATCTGAGCGGCTTCGAGACACTGGGCGAGTATGCCGCCCAAGGGCTCGGACCGGCGGAGATGTATCTCGTGGAAGCCGCGGGCGAAGGGCTGGGTTTCGATCCCGAGCGTCCGGTCGCCACCGCCTCGGGCGGCGAGCGGCGCCGCGCCGCGCTGGCGCGGCTGATGGCGCAGGATCCCGACGTGATGCTGCTCGACGAGCCCACCAACCACCTCGACATCGCCGCCATCCAGTGGCTCGAGGCCGAGCTCAAGCGCACCCGCAAGGCCTTTGTCCTGATCAGCCACGACCGCCGCTTCCTCGAGGAGCTGACCCGCGCCACCCTGTGGATCGATCGCGGCGCGGTGCGGCGGCAGGAGCAGGGCTTCAAGGGGTTCGAGGACTGGCGCGACAAGATCTGGGCCGAGGAGGATGAGGCCCGGCACAAGCTCGACCGCAAGATCAAGGCCGAGGCGAAATGGGCGGTCGAGGGCATCTCGGCCCGGCGCACGCGCAACCAGGGCCGGGTGCGGGCGCTCAAGGCGCTGCGGCAGGAACGTTCGAACATGATCCGCCGGCAGGGCACCGCGGCGATGGAGCTGGCCTCGGCGCCGGTCTCGGGCAAGAAGGTGATCGAGGCCGAGGGCCTGACCAAGATCTTCGGCGACAAGGCCATCGTAAAGAATTTCTCGCTCACCGTGCAGCGCGGCGACCGGGTGGCCTTTGTCGGCCCCAACGGCACCGGCAAGACGACGCTGATCCGCATGCTGACCGGCGAGATCGAACCCGATGAGGGGCGGGTCAAGCTCGGCACCAATCTCGAGATCGCTCTGTTTGACCAGACAAGGTCGCAGCTCGACCCCGAGATGAGCCTCTGGGAGAGCCTCACCGGTGACAAGGACATGCGGGTTTCGGGCAAGGCCGACCAGGTGCTGGTGCGCGGCCAGCCCAAGCACGTGGTGGGCTATCTCAAGGAGTTCCTGTTCGACGAGCGCCAGGCGCGGGCCAAGGTCGCCTCGCTCTCCGGCGGCGAGAAGGCGCGGCTGCTGCTGGCCAAGTTGATGGCGAAGGAATCGAACCTGCTGGTGATGGACGAGCCGACCAACGATCTCGACGTCGAGACGCTGGACCTGCTGCAGGACCTGCTGGGCGAGTATGACGGCACCGTGCTGATCGTCAGCCACGACCGGGACTTCCTCGACCGCATCGCCACCACGACCGTGGCGATGGAGGGCGGCGGGCAGGCGGTGGTCTATGCCGGCGGCTGGAGCGACTACCGCGCACAGCGGGCCGAAACCGCTGCTGCCACCGCTCCAGGCGAGAAGGCGGCGAAGCCTGCCAAGGAGGCGCGCGAGGCCCCCAAATCCAAGCCGCAGCAGGCGGGGCTGAGCTTCACCGAGAAGCACCGGCTCGAAGAGCTTCCCGACGTCATCGCGCGGCTTGAGGCCGAGATTGGCAAGCTCGAGCAGCTGCTCGCGGATCCCGAGCTCTTCACCCGTGAGCCGGTGAAGTTCCGCAAGGCCACCGAGGCCCTGACCGAGCGGCAGGACAAGCTCTCGGCGGCCGAGGAAGAGTGGCTCGAGCTCGAGGAAAAGGCCGAGGCCGCCGGCTGACCGACGCGCGCGCGTGGCGGGGTCAGTCGCGGCTCAGGTCGAGACGGCGTTCCGCGAGGCCCATGAAGACCACGGTGAACAGGATGCGCACCACGTGGTGCAGGCTGACCAGCGCCGGGTTGGCGGCAAGGCTCAGCGCGATCACCGACATCTCGGTCACCCCGCCGGGCGAGTAGGAGATCATCAGCTGCAGGAAGGGCAGACCGGTGGCGAGGCTGAGCCCGGCGGCAAAGCCCGCGCCGAGGATCAGCATCCACAACACCGAGATCACGCTCAGCCCGGCGCAGCGCCGCAGCATGGCGCCGGTCATGCCGGAAAAGCGCAGCCCCAGCGAGCAGCCCACCACCACCTGCGCCACCGCGATCAGCCAGAACGGCAGATGCAGGTCGACGGCGCCGGTCAGCGTGACTGCGCCGGCCAGCAGCAGCGGGCCGGTGATCTGGCCCGCGGGCAGGCGGATGACCTTGGCGATGCCAAGCCCTGCGGCCGCGGCGAGCCCGATCAGCAGCAGCGCCAGCGGCGTCACCGGCTCCGGCGCGCTTGGCGTCAGGCCCGCGGCGCTGCCCACCGGGTGGCCGAGCCAGAGCGACAGGCCCAGCGGAACGAAGGTGATGACGATGATGATGCGCAGGAATTGCTGCGCGGTGAGCAGCGGCAGCTCGGCGCCGGCGCGCTCGCCCATCACAAGGCTCTCCATCAGCCCGCCCGGCATGCCCGCGAAATAGGCGGTCGCTTTCTTGTAGCCGCCGAGGCGGCGGAAGATCATGTAGTTGCCGAAATGCGCCAGCACCACGAACACCGCCAGCGCCGAGAGCGTCAGGATCAGGTCGCCGGCCTCGCGCAGCAGCTCCGGTTCCACCTGCGTGCCGATCATCACTCCGATCAGCCCGATGAAGCCGGTGCGGAAGCGCATCGGGAAGCGGTAGTCGCGCAGCGCGCCATGCTGGAACAACGCCACCGCCAGCGCCGCACTGGCGAGACTGCCCAGCATGAAGGGCATCGGCAGACGCAGGAACTGCGCCAAGAGGCCGCCAAGCCCGCCAAGCGCCAGCAACGCCGCTGTGAGAACGATCATCCGGAGGGTGAGGGTGGTGCCTTGCATGGCGCGACCTAACCCCAGAGGCAGGGAAAGTGCAACGTGGGGCGCGGCTTGCGCTTTCCGAGGCGGCGCCTCTGCCCTAGATCTCGGCCCATGCAGCGCGCGCTCTTCATCGGCTCAGAGATCTATCGCGGATCGAAATACGGCACCCGGCATCCGCTCTCGATCGAACGGGTGCCTGCTGCCACCGATCTCGCCGCCTCGCTGGGACTGTTGCCGCGCAGCCTCTACCGCACCAGTCCGCGCGCCAAGCCCGAGGCGCTGGCGGCGTTCCACACGGCCGATTACATCGCTGCGTTGCAGGCGGCGGAGGCCGAGGGTGCGGTCAGCGACGAGACCCGGACGCGCTACGGCCTTGGCACGCTGTCGAACCCGGTCTTTCCCGAGATGTATCGCCGCCCGGCGACGGCGGTGGGCGGCGGGCTCCTGGCAGCCGAGATGGTGATGTCGGGTGCGGTGCGGGCGGTGCACAATGCCGGGGGTGGCACCCATCACGCGCTGGCCGGGCAGGCGGCGGGGTTCTGCTTTCTCAACGAGCCCGTGCTGACCATCCTGCACCTGCAGCGGCTGGGGGCGCGGCGCGTGGCTTATGTCGATATCGACGCGCATCACGGCGACGGCGTGGAGATTGCCTTTCACGGCTCCGAGAGCGTGCGGGTGATCTCAGTGCACGAGGACCGGCGCTGGCCCTTCACCGGGGCGCTGGAGGACGAGGGCGGCGGGGCGGCCTTCAACCTGCCGGTGCCGCGCGGCTTCAACGATACCGAGTTCGCCTACGTCCTGAACGAGATGATCCTGCCCGCGGTCGCGGCGTTCCGGCCTGACGCGGTGTTCCTGCAATGCGGCGCGGATGCGCTGACCGAGGATCCGCTGTCGCGGCTCGAGCTGTCGAACAACAGTCATTTCCGCGCGGTTCGGGCGCTGTTTGATCTGGCGCCACGGCTCGTGACTTCGGGCGGCGGCGGGTACAATCCGTGGAGCGTGGCGCGCTGCTGGGCCGGGGTCTGGGCAATGCTGTCGGGGCAGGAGCTTCCCGACGAGCTGACGCAAGAGGCGCGTGCGCTGCTGGCGGGTCTGACATGGTCGCGCAAGGGACGGCCGGGCCCCGAGCTGCTCACCATCTTGCGGGATGCGCCGCGCGAGGGGCCGATCCGCGACGAGATCCGCGCGGGTGTGGCCCATCTGAAACGCAGGCTCTGACGCTCAGAGGTATTTTCCGGCTTCGCGCCGGGCGAAGGGCTTGAGCCGAGCGCCATGCGCCTCGAGGAAGCCCTCGGCGCGGGCGCGATCATGTTTCGAGAGATCGCGGATCCACCAGCCGACCGCCTTCTGAAGGAACCAGTCGCGATCCTCGGCATAGGTTGCGGCCCAGCCGAGCACCCGGTCGCGGATCGCCAGATCCTGCTCGGAGGGAAAGTTCATCTTGGCCCAGGGCAGGGTGATGACCAGCGCCGCGCGGCGGGTCCACATATGCGGGCTCTCGGTCCAGTGCGCGACGGTCTCGATGCGCGACGCATCGGCGGTGAGCCGACGCTGCCCGGCCATGCAGGCGTGATCGGCGATGGCCCAGCTGTCGAACTGGGGCACCCAGTCGCAGATCAGCCGCCACGCGCCATCATCCGGGCGCATGGGGCCTGGGTCAGCAGCTTGGCCGCCGCAAGACGGGCCTCGAACACGTCCGTCAGCCAAAGATCGCGCGCCAGTGCCACGCGCTCGTCGACCGGCAGGGTCTGCCGCCAGCCCCGCGTGACCTCGTTGAGCGCCGGGTTCGGCACGCCAAGATAGGGGCGGTCGATCTTGTGATAGGCGCGCATGCCTTCGGCGCGACCGGGTTCGGCGTGGCGTTCGATCTCGGCAAGGGCCTCGTCGGCGGTCATCTCTGGTGGTCCTCTGTGCCGGTGGGGCGGCGGTTGCGTGGCGCCGGGCGGAGGCCGCCGCCGCGCCCATCGAATCGGTTCGCATGAGAACGCGCCCCGAACGGTCCGGGTTCAAGGTAACCCCCGGGCAGCGCGGAGCCAGCAAAACCGGCAATGGCGGCGGCTACTCCACCGTTACCGATTTCGCGAGGTTGCGCGGCTGGTCCACGTCGGTGCCCTTGGCGACGGCGGCGTGATAGGCCAGCAGCTGCGCCGGCAGGGCGTAAAGCAGCGGCGCGAGGCGGTCGTCGACCTCCGGCAGGGTGATGACCTGCCAGACGCCTTCGCCAGCCTCGGCGGCGCCGCGCGCATCGGTGACGAGGCAGATCTTGCCACCGCGCGCCATCACCTCCTGCATGTTCGACACGGTCTTGTCGAAGAGCCCGTCATGCGGCGCCATGACGATCACCGGAACGGTCTTGTCGATCAGCGCGATGGGGCCGTGCTTGAGTTCTCCCGATGCATAAGCTTCGGCATGTATGTAGCTGATTTCTTTTAACTTAAGGGCGCCCTCATAGGCGATTGGATACATCAGGCCGCGGCCAAGGAAGAGCACGTCGCGGGCCTCGGCGATCTTCTGCGCCGCGGCCTCCATGGTGCCGTCGCGGTCGAGCGTGGCGTTGAACAGCCCCGGCAGCGCGCGCAGCTGAGCCAGCAGCGCGGCCTTGTCGGCGGTATCCATGTGGCCGCGCTCTGAGGCCGCCTTGATGGCCAGAAGCAGCAGTACGTTGAGCTGACAGGTGAAGGCCTTGGTCGAGGCCACGCCGATCTCGACCCCGGCATGAATCGGCAGCGCGAGGTCGCTCTCGCGGGCGATCGAGCTGGTCTCGACATTGACCACCGAGACGATGCTGTCGGCCTTGTCACGGCAGTAGCGCAGCGCGGCGAGCGTGTCGGCGGTCTCGCCCGACTGGCTGACGAAGAGCGCCACGGTGCCCGGCAGAACCGGCGGTTCGCGGTAGCGGAACTCGGAGGCGACATCGACCTCGACGGGCAGGCGGGCGAGCTTTTCAAACCAGTATTTCGCCGTCAGGCAGGCGTAATAGGCGGTGCCGCAGGCCACCAGCACCAGCCGGTCGACCTTGGTGAAATCCAGCGCCGTCTCGGGGATCTCGATGCGGTCACCGTCGAGATAGGCGCTGAGCGCGTCGGCCAGCACTGTGGGCTGCTCGGCGATCTCCTTGGCCATGAAGTGCTTGTAGCCGGCCTTGTCGACGCGGGCGGCGTCCATGCGGATTTTGCGCGCCTCGCGGTTCACGCGGCGGTTCTCCATGTCGAAGATTTCGGCACCCTTGCGGGTGATCACCGCCCAGTCGCCTTCCTCGAGATATGTCAGCGTGTCGGTCATCGGCGCCAGCGCGATGGCGTCGGAGCCGATGAACATCTCGTTCTCGCCATGCCCGATGGCCAGCGGCGAGCCCTTGCGGGCGGCGATCATCAGGTCTTCCTCGCCGTCGAACAGGAAGGCAAGCGCAAAGGCGCCCTCGAGCTGCGCGATGGTGGCCTGCGCCGCCTCGACGGGGCTCTTGCCGGCGTCGAGATGCATCTGCGTCAGCATCGCCACGGTCTCGGTGTCGGTGTCGGTTTCGGGCTGGTAACCGGCCTGGGCGAGGATGGCGCGCAGCTCGCGGAAGTTCTCGATGATGCCGTTATGGACCACCGCCACCGGTCCCGCCTGGTGCGGATGGGCGTTCTTCTCGTTGGGTTCGCCATGGGTGGCCCAGCGGGTGTGGCCGATGCCGGCCTTGCCGGGCAGCGGTTCGTGCACCAGCCGGTCGCTGAGATTGACCAGCTTGCCCACCGCGCGGCGACGATCGAGCTTGCCCTCGTTCACCGTGGCGATGCCGGCGCTGTCATAGCCGCGATATTCGAGCCGCCGCAGCGCTTCGACCAGGATCGGCGAGGCCTCGTGACTGCCCAGCACTCCGACGATTCCACACATGCCCGTTACCCTTTGTTCTGTTTTGCTTTCTTGGCCTTCAGCATGTCGAAGAGCCGGGTTGCGAAGCCGGCTTTCTCGACCTGCTTGGCACGCCCCAGCGCCAGCGCGCCCGGGGCGACATCGTCGGTGATCACCGAGCCCGAACCGGTCATCGCCCCGTCGCCGATGGTGACCGGGGCGACCAGCATGGTGTCGGAGCCGATGAAGGCGTTGCGCCCGATGGTGGTGCGGTGCTTGAACACGCCGTCATAGTTGCAGGTGATGGTGCCGGCGCCGATATTGCTGCCCTCGCCGATATCGGCATCGCCGAGATAGGTCAGGTGGTTGGCCTTGGCGCCCTCGCCGAGGTAGGCGTTCTTGATCTCGACGAAATTGCCCACATGGGTGTGCTCGGCCAGCTCGGCGCCGGGGCGCAGACGTGCGAAGGGGCCGACGATGGCGCCGCGGCTCACGTGGCAGCCTTCGAGATGGCTGAAGGCTCGGATGCGGGCGCCGCTCTCGATGGTGGCACCGGGGCCAAAGATCACGTTGGGTTCGATCTCGGCATCGCGGCCAATCACTGTGTCCCACGCGAACCAACAGGTCTCGGGGGCCTGCAAGGTGACGCCGTCGGCCATCAGCCGGGCGCGGATCGCCTGCTGGAAAGACGCCTCGGCACCGGCGAGCTCGGCGCGGGAGTTCACCCCCAGCGTCTCTGCCTCGGCGCAATGCACCACGCCCGCCGAGAGACCACGGGCGCGGGCAATCTCGACGATGTCGGGCAGGTAGTATTCGCCCGCCGCGTTGTCGTTCTTTACCTCGGCAAGCAGGCTTTGCAGGGTCGCGGCGTCAGCGGCAACAACGCCAGAATTGCAAAGGCTTATGGCGCGCTCTTCATCCGTCGCATCTTTGTATTCGACGATGCGGATCAGCGCGTCACCTTCGGTCACGAGGCGACCGTAACGGCCCGGGTCGGCGGCCTCGAAGCCCAGCACCACCACGTCGTGCTCGGCACGGGCGCGGGCCATGTCTTCGAGCGTGTCCTGGCTGATGAAGGGGGTGTCACCGTAGAGTACGATGGCGTCGCCATCAAAGCCCTCCAGCTCGGGACCAGCCTGCAGAACCGCATGCGCGGTACCGAGCTGTTCGGACTGGATCACCACCCGCGCCTCGGGGTCGAACGCCTGCGCCGAGGCGGCAACTTGCTCGGCCTCGTGGCCGGCGACAACGATGCTGCGCGCAGGCTCGAGGCTCTGTCCGGCGCGCATGGCGTGCCACAGCATCGGCGCGTGGGCGATGCGGTGCAGCACCTTGGGCAGGTCGGACTCCATGCGGGTGCCCTTGCCCGCAGCAAGGATGATCAGGGCGATGCTCATGCCGGTTTCCCGTTTGTGTTCTGTCTTCGCCCGTTCTATCGGCTCAGGGGGCAGGAGCAAGATCGCATCCATCACGTTGAATGTCGTGATGTGTCAGCCGGAGGATTCCCCATGCGCACGGTCATCTTCGATCTCGACGGCACGCTGGCAGATACCAGCGGCGACCTGATCGCCGCCGCCAACTGGTGCTTTTCGGAAATGGGATCGGAGGCGCGCCTCGACCCGGTGGACGATGCGTCGACCGCCTTTCGCGGCGCGCGGGCGATGTTGAAGCTGGGGCTTGAGCGGGCGGGCGCTTATGAGGCCGAGACGGTCGAGCACTGGTATCCACAGCTGCTCGCCGCCTATGGCGAGGCGATCGACGTGCACACGCAGCTCTACCCGGGCGCGGTCGAGGCGGTCGCGGCGCTGCGCAATGACGGCTGGCGCGTCGGCATTTGCACCAACAAGCCCGAGGGGCTGGCCGAGACCCTGCTGCAGCGGTTGGGTGTGCGGGATCTTTTTGGCGCACTGATCGGTGCTGATACGCTGCCCGTGCGCAAGCCCGACCCGCTGCCCTATACCGAGGTGGTGGCGCGGCTCGGCGGCGACGTGAGCCGGAGCTGTCTCATCGGCGACACCGACACCGATCGCAAGACCGCCGCCGCGGCCAAGGTGCCCTGTATCCTCGTGACCTTCGGGCCGGATGGCGAGGCGGTGCGCGATTTCGGTCCCGAGGGCCTTATCGGCCATTTCGACGAGCTGCATGGCGAGGTGGCCCGGCTGGTCTCCTGAGCGCGCTCGGCACGGGGGAAATCTCCGGAGAAAATCTTTCATGCGAAAGATTTTCGGGATCGGGTCCGGAGGTGAAGATTTTTCGAACGAAAAATCTTGAACCGCGGGGTGATTGACGTGGCGGCCGGCGGGGCGCAGAAACGGCGCATGACAGAGCGCTTTACCGGAAGTTTCACCCAGCAGGAGCCGATCCCCGAGGACGGCATCGAAGCCGCGCTCGCGGTTCTGCGCCATGGCCGCCTGCATCGCTACAACACCGCTCCCGACGAGCTGTCGGAGACCGCGCTGCTCGAGCAGGAGGTCGCCGCCATGACGGGCGCGCGCTATGCGCTCGCGGTGGCCTCCGGCGGCTACGCGCTTGGCTGTGCCCTGCGCGCCGTGGGCGTGCAGCCGGGCGACACGGTGTTGACCAACGCCTTCACCCTCGCGCCGGTCCCCGGGGCCATCGCGTCGGTCGGCGCGACGCCGGTCTTTGTCGGCGTCACCGAGGATCTGGTGATCGATCTCGACGATCTGGCCACCAAGCTGGCTCAGGCCCGCGTGCTGATGCTCAGCCACATGCGCGGGCACCTGTGCGACATGGACCGGCTGATGGCGCTCTGCGATGCCGCCGGCGTCACGGTGATCGAGGATTGCGCTCATACCATGGGGGCGGCCTGGAACGGCGTGCCGTCCGGCCGGCACGGCGCGGTGGGCTGCTACTCGACCCAGACCTACAAGCACGTCAACTCGGGCGAGGGCGGTTTCCTCGTCACCGATGACGAAGAGATCGCCGCCCGCGCGGTGATCCTGTCGGGCTCCTACATGCTCTATGAGCGCCACCTTGCGGCCCCGGGCCCGGAGGTGTTCGAGCGCGTCAAATACCACACGCCCAACGTCTCTGGTCGCATGGACAACCTGCGCGCGGCCATTCTGCGCCCGCAGCTGCGTGATCTGGACACGCAGGTCGAACGCTGGAATGACCGTTACCGCGCGGTCGAAGACGGTCTCCGCGACGTGCCCGGCCTGACGGTGATCGACCGCCCCGCGCCCGAGCGCTATGTCGGCTCCTCGATCCAGCTTCTGCTGCTCGACTGGGCGGCGGAGGCGGTGCAGGAGGTGCTGCGGCGCTGCGCCGCCCGTGGGGTCGAGCTGAAGTGGTTCGGCGGGTCCGAGCCGGTGGCGTTCACCTCGCGCTACGACAGCTGGCGCTACGCCGAGAGCGTGCCGCTGCCGCGCACCGACCGGGTGCTGGCGGGTCTCTTGGACATGCGCCTTCCGCTGACCTTCAGCGTTGATGATTGCGCCCAGATCGCCCGCATCATCCGCGCCGAGGTTTCGGCAGTGCATCAGCGGGGCTGAGCCGCGGCATCACACCTTTGGAGGAGGGCGGCCCGCGCCGCCCCGTGCCAGACTGGACAGACGACACCGGGGGAGAGACAGATGACCGGCAGTGATCTTAGCGACAGCATTCCCGAAACCGCGCTTGGCTGGCACCGCGAGGGCAAGGGCGCCGTGCTTGCCACGGTGATCGAGACCTGGGGCTCGGCGCCGCGGCGCGTCGGAGCGCAGCTGGCGATCTCGGGGGCAGGCGAGATCGAGGGCTCGGTCTCGGGTGGTTGCGTCGAGGGCGCGGTGATCGTCGAGGCGCTTGAGGCGCTCGAGGAGGGGGCCGCGCGCGAGCTTGAATTCGGTGTCTCCGACGGCGACGCCTTCGCCGTGGGGCTGGCCTGCGGCGGCACCATCCGGGTGCTGGTCGAGCCGGTGGGAAGCGTGCTGCCCGAAGCGCTGCTGGCCGATCTCTGCGCCGCCCGCGCTGCGCGGGCGCCGGTGGCCTACGTGGTCGATCTCGACACCGGTGCGCGCCGCCTCGAGCGTGATGGCTTTGAGACCCGCTTCCGCATGGACCGCTCGGGCTTCGAGGAAGGCAGCCGGACCTTCGTGGCCATCCACAACCCGCCGCTGCGGCTCATCGTAGTGGGCGCGGTGCATATCGCCCAGGCGCTGGTGCCGATGGCGCGCATTGCGGGCTACGATCCGGCGATCGTCGACCCGCGCGAGACCTTCGGCGCGCAGGCGCGTTTTCCCGGAGAGACGCTGCTCAACGACTGGCCCGACGAGGCGGTGGAACAGCTCGGCCTCGACAGCCGCACCGCGCTGGTGCTGCTGACCCACGATCCCAAGCTCGACGACCCGGCGCTGACGCTGGCGCTGCGCTCGGGCTGCTTCTACATCGGCGCACTCGGGTCCACCCGGACCCATGCCAAGCGCGTGGCGCGGATGCAGGAGGCGGGCTTCTCCGAGGCCGAGATCGCCCGCATCCACGGCCCGGTCGGGCTCGACATCGGCGCCGCCGGCCCGTCCGAGATCGCGGTCTCGATCCTGGCCGAGATGACAGGCGTGCTGAGGAAAGGCGCGTGAAGTTCGGCCCCGTCCCGGTGGCCGAGGCGGCGGGCCACATCCTGGCCCATTCCGAGGCGCTGCCCTCGGGCCGCCTGCGCAAGGGCACGGTGCTGAGCCCGGCCAACCTCGCCTCCCTCGAGGCGGCGGGCCTGACCGAGGTGGTGGTGGCCCGGCTGGAACCCGGCGACGTGGCCGAGGACGACGCGGCGGCGCGGCTGGCGCGCGCGATGCTGCCCGAGCCGGAGGCCTCGGGGCTGCGCATCGGCAAGGCCGCCACCGGCCGGGTCAACCTGCACGCCACGCAGATCGGCCTGGTCGAGGTCGATGCCGCGCGCATCGACGCCATCAATGCGGTGCACCCGATGATCACCGTGGCCACCGTGCGCCCGTGGCAGAGTCTGCCCGAGCGCGGCATGGCGGCGACGATCAAGATCATCTCCTACGCGGTGCCCGGCGACGCACTGGAGGCGGCCTGCGCCGCAGCGCCCGGCGCGCTGATCCTTCGCCCGGTGACCCGCAGCAGCGCCCAGCTCATCGAAACGGTGATCGGCGATGGCGCGCCGCAGAAAGGCCGCCGCGCCGTCGCTGGCCGGCTGCAGCGCATGGGCGTCCCGATGCTGCCTGACGTCGCGGTTCCGCACGACATCGCGCCGCTCGCGACCGCCATCTCCCAAAGCGAGGCCGAGGTCATCCTGATCCTCACCGGCTCGGCCACCTCCGACCTCTACGACACCGCTCCCGAGGCGCTGCGTGCCGCCGGTGGCGAGGTCACCCATTTCGGAATGCCGGTCGATCCCGGCAACCTGCTGTTCTTCGGGAAGCTCGGGGAGCGTCCGGTCATCGGCCTGCCGGGCTGCGCCCGCTCGCCTGCGCTCAACGGCGCCGACTGGGTGCTCGAACGCATGCTCTGCGGCATCGAGGTCAGCCCTCGGGAAATCAGCGCCATGGGGGTCGGCGGTCTGCTCAAGGAGCCGCCCTCCCGGCCGCGCCCGCGCGAATCCTGACGCGCGGCGCCCGCATCTTCTTCTGGCCGAAAATATCCCGGGGGAGGCCGCGCCTCGCGCGGACGGGGCAGCGCCCCCTGACACCCCGGCCCGGCCGCGAGACGCCGCAGATCGAAAATGCGGGCAAAGAAAAACCCGCCGGAACGCGGCGGGTTGCTCTGTCGCTCTGTCGGGCGCCTTACTTGGCGACCGGTCCGATCATCATGATCATCTGGCGGCCTTCCATCTTCGGCATGTTCTCGACCTTGCCGAGTTCCTTGACGTCTTCGGCCACCCGCTCGAGCAGCTCGCGGCCAAGGTTCTGGTGCGCCATTTCGCGGCCGCGGAAGCGCAGGGTGATCTTCACCTTGTCGCCCTTCTCGAGGAACTTCAGCACATTGCGCATCTTGACGTCGTAGTCGTGGATGTCGGTCCCGGGACGGAACTTCACCTCTTTGACTTCGATGATCTTCTGCTTCTTGCGAGCTTCGGATTCGCGCTTCTGCTGTTCGTACTTGAACTTGCCGAAGTCCATGATCTTGCAGACCGGCGGATTGGCATTGGGCGAGATCTCGACGAGATCGAGCCCGGCCTGCTCGGCCAGCTCCATCGCGCGTCGGGGGGGCTGGACGCCCAGATTCTCGCCTTCGGCGCCGATCAGACGGATTTCAGGGGCCCGGATGCGATCGTTGACGCGGGGGCCGGTGTCGCGCGTTGGGGGCGCGTTGTGAGGTCTGCGAGCTATGGTATCGGTCCTTTTACCGTGAACACTTTGGTGGCGCAAAATAGTCCTGCGGCAGCGTTGTTTCAAGCGCTTAATCCGGCCCGTTGCGGCAATCCCGCGACCGGCCGCGCCGCGATCCGGGCAGGGGCCGGGCCGAGTGGCGCAGCGGGCCTCGTTGTTGGCGGTAACGGAGCGAGGGGCGAGCCCGACCGGCGCGCTCGGCGCCAGAGCCGATTCTCCGCATGGGCCGCGCAAGCCTCGGGGCAGTCCGCCTCTGGTTGCGACGCCATGGGCTGCGCTGCCGAAAATGTCGGCTCGACGGCGCGGAGGCGCAACGGCGCGATTGCGTGAATCGCGAGGCTGGGCTAAATCTGTAAGACCGTTTCGGATTTTTTCAGAACAGGTTTCTTGGCGATGCAAAGCGGCCGTCTCTCTCAGATCTTGGTGTCGCTCGGGGCACTTTGGATGTGTGTCATCCTGGTGGGCTGGCTCACGGGCTCCGAAGAACTTTCGCGCATCGCTGCGCATCGCGCCAGCACGGTTCCCAGCACCGCGATCGGCATCGCCTTCCTGTTTGTCGCTATGATGGAGTTCGAGGACGGCAACCAGCGATCGGTGCTGGTCAGCCGCAGGCTGACTTCGGTTGCGCTGGCCATTGCCGCCGCCAATCTGCTGCTCTCGCTCGCCGGGCGGGTGGATATCGATCACTGGCTGTTCGACGCGGTCATCCGGCCCGAAGACCGCATGTCGCCGGGCACGGCGCTTGGCATCATCGTCGCCTGCGCCACGATCTGGCTGGCAGGCGCGCACCGGACACGCCGCCTCAGCGGGGCGGTCGCCATCGTCGGCCTCTCGGGGCTGAGTGCCATCATCCTTGGCAACTCCTTCGTGCCCGGGGCCGTTTTCGGAAAGGCGCTGCTGTCGGGCATGTCGATCTTCACCGCTCTGGCGCTGGCCTTGTTCTTCGTGGCCCATCTTCTGAAGCTCGACTCGCTCGAGCCCGCCGCGCCCGCCGTTTCCGATTGCGACTGAGCGTGCCCGCCTTGCCTTGAGGCCGGCGCACGGCCCCGAGGATGGCAGGCCCCGGCTCATCAGAAGATCACCCCATGACAAGATCAAAGCAAAAGACCCCCGCCGCGAGGCAGGGGTCCTGAAACTGTGTCGGCACGTCTGACCAGAGGTCAGTCGAGGAATGCCTTCTCGACCACGTAGTGCTTGGGATCGGAGTTCGCGCCTTCCTCGAGCCCGTATTCCTCGAACATCTCCTTGAGCTCGAGGTTGAAGGCGAGGTTGCCGCAGATCATCGCACGGTCGGTCTCGGGGTTGAGCGGCTCGACGCCGAGATCGGCAAAGGCCTCGCCCGAGCGCATCAGGTCGGTGATGCGGCCCATCTTCGGGCTCTCTTCGCGTGTGGTGGTCGGGTAATACTTGATCTTCTTCCAGAAGCCCTCGCCGATCACCTCGTTGAGCAGCTCGTCGGTCTTCAGGCTCTCGATCAGGTCGGCGCCATATTTCAGCTCACCGGCCTCGCGGCAGGTGTGGGTGATGATGACCTCGTCGTAATCCGCGTAGGTCTGCGGCTCGCGCAGCAGCGAGGCGAAGGGCGCAAAGCCGGTGCCGGTGGCGAAGAACCAGATGCGCTTGCCGGGCAGCAGCGCGTCATGCACCAGCGTGCCCACGGGCTTGGGCCGCAGGATGATCTCGTCGCCGGGCTGGATGTGCTGAAGCTTCGAGGTCAGCGGGCCGTCCTGCACCTTGATCGAGTAGAACTCGAGCTCCTCGTCCCAGGACGGCGAGGCGATCGAGTAGGCGCGCAGAAGCGGTTTCTGCTTGCCGGTCTCGGGGTGCGGATCGCCCATCAGGCCGATCATCACGAACTCGCCAGAGCGGAAGCGGAGGCTCGCCGGGCGCGACACCCGGAACGAGAACAGGCGGTCCGTCCAGTGCTTGACCTCGGTCACGGTCTGGGCGTCGGGCAGCACCATCTTCTTCGGCGCGTCGTCTGCGGCTTTGGTCGCGTTGGTGTCGGTCACGGGGCTCATCTCGGTCATGGTGTTCACATCAAGGTCCGTTGCGACTGCATAGCGCAAAAATCGTTTGTAGGCAAACGAACCTCGAGTCCCTTTCTAGAGCGTTGTCGTATGGATTGGAAGATGACTCAACCGCGCATGCGGCTCTGGTAGTCGTGCTGCTGCCAATTTGAGCGGAACAGCCACTCGGCCTCGGGCTGGCGAGCGGCAAGCTCGTCCGAGATCTCGACCTCGTCGAAGCCGGAGCGCCGCGCCATGGCGTACTGGTCCGAAATCACGTGGCCCTTGGCGCGCAGACGGCCCTCGTAGCCGCGAAGGCGCAGCAGGCGGGCCAGCGTGAAGCCGCGCCCGTCGGCAAAGCTCGGGAAGTCGACGCGGATCATCTGCGTATCCGCATCGAATTCGAGCGCCTCGGGATCGGTGTCGGAGGGCAGGTCGAGCGCGGTCTCGGTCTCGAAGCCGGCGCTCCAGTCATCGGGCGCGAAGCCCGCGTCGGTGACGATGATGCTCATGTGCTCGGTCCTTGTCTCACCATGCGGCCATTGGCGAAATGAATGCCGCATTCCACTTTCTCTTCGCCGCGCCAGCGCCCGGACCGCGGGTCCTCGCCCTCGGCCACCGGCGAGGTGCAGGGGGCGCAGCCGATCGACGGGTAGCCCTGTGCCACCAGCGGATGCCGGGGCAGGCGATTCTCGTCCATGTAGGCGCGCACGTCCTCCGGCGCCCAATGCGCCAGCGGGTTGACCTTGATGCGCCCGGTGGCGTCCTCGAGCTCGAAGAACTCGAGCGTCTGACGCGTGGCCGACTGGAAGCGCTTGCGGCCGGTGATCCAGCCATCAAAGCCCGACAGCGCCTGCTCGAGCGGCACGGTCTTGCGCAGGGCGCAGCAGGCGTCGGTGCTGTGATTGCGCAGGTCGTCGTCAGGATCGCGCTGCGCCAGCAGGGCCTCGTCGGTGCGGATCACCCGCACGTCCTCGAGATGCAGCCGCTCGGCCACGTCCTGCTGGTAGACCAGCGTCTCGGCAAAGAGCAGCCGCGTGTCGATGAACAGCACCGGCGTCTTGCGGTCGATCATCGCCACGAGATGAAGCAGCGCGATCGACTCGGCCCCGAAGGACGACACCATCGCGATGTCGCCGGCCTCGGGGTCGCGCAGAGCGCCCTCGAGCACCGCGACGGCACCGTGATGGCGGTAGCGCGCGTTCAGCGCCGCGACCCGCTGGCGCAGATCCGCCAGCGCATCGGCACCAAGCGCGGGCGCGCCGGACGCCTGCGTGTCAGGGAGAGATTGAAAGCTCATGCGATCACGCAGCCCGGGACCGCTTGCCCGTGTCCTCGCCGTAGAGCGCCAGCTTGAAGGGCGCCATGCCGAGACGGCGATAGGTCTGCAGGAAGCTTTCCTCGGGTCCTTCTCGATGGTCCATGTAGGCCCCCACGATGCGTTCGATCGCGGGCACCACCTCTTCGGCCGGGAAGCCCGGCCCGGTGCGCTCGCCGAGGCTCGCGGTCTCGGTGGCATCGCCGCCGAGGGTGATCTGGTAGTTCTCGACGCCGGCACGATCAAGGCCGAGAATGCCGATATGGCCAACGTGGTGGTGGCCGCAGGCGTTGATGCAACCGGAGATCTTGATCTTCAGCTCGCCGATCTCGTTCTCGATCTTCAGCTCGTCGAAGCGGGTGGCGATCTCCTGAGCGATCGGGATCGAGCGGGCGGTGGCCAGCGCGCAGTAATCCATGCCGGGGCAGGCGATGATATCCGAGATCATGCCGATATTGGCGGTCGCCAGACCGTGCGCCTTCAGGATCTTGTGGATCTGCGGCAGGTCGGACTTGTGGACATGCGGCAGCACCACGTTCTGCTCGTGGGTGATGCGGAGCTCGTCATGGCCGAAGCGGCGGGCGAGATCGGCCATCACGCGCATCTGCTCGGCCGTGGCATCGCCCGGCGTCTCGCCATGGGCCTTGAGGCTGATCTGCGCGATGGCATAACCGCCGGCCTTGTGCGCGGTGAGGTTGCTGTCGGCCCAGGCGCGGAACACCGGATCGGCCTCGTAGGCAGTATCGAACGCCTCGGTCGGGGCGTTGCGGAAGGCAGGCGGGGCGAACTGCGCCGCGATCTCGTCGAAGAGCGCGAGATCGGCGCCGTTGAACGCCGCCTTGGTCTCGGCGAAGCGCGACGCGACACGCTCGCGGATCTCGTCGATGCCGTGCTCGTGCACGGTGATCTTGATGCGGGCCTTGTACTTGTTGTCGCGGCGGCCGAGCAGGTTCCAGACCGAGACCACGGCCTCGACATACGGCAGCAGGTCTTCCTGCGGCACGAAGGGCGCCAGCTCCTTGCCGATCATCGGGGTGCGGCCAAGCCCGCCTCCAACGAGGACGCGGTAGCCGATCTCGCCGTCATGCTCGACGACCTGGATACCGATGTCATGCGCCTTGATCACGGCGCGGTCGTTCTCGGCGCCGGTGACGGCGATCTTGAACTTGCGCGGCAGGAACTGGAATTCCGGGTGGTCAGTCGACCACTGGCGCAGCAGCTCGGCCACGGGGCGCGGATCGGCGACCTCGTCGGCGGCGGCGCCGGCGAAGTGGTCCGCGGTCACGTTGCGGATGGTGTTGCCGCTGGTCTGGATGGCGTGCATCCCGACCTCGGCCAGAGCGTCGAGCATGTCGGGCACATCACGCAGCTCGGGCCAGTTGTACTGGATGTTCTGCCGGGTGGTGAAGTGGCCGTAGCCCTTGTCCCACTTCTCGGCCAGCAGCGCGAGCTGGTCCATCTGCGCGCCGTTGAGCGTGCCATAGGGGATCGCCACGCGCAGCATGTAGGCATGCAGCTGGAGATAGAGGCCGTTCATCAGGCGCAGCGGCTTGAACTCGTCCTCGGTCAGTGCCCCGGAGATGCGGCGCTTCACCTGCTGACGGAACTGGCGGTTGCGCTCTGCAACGAAGGCTGTGTCGAACTCTGTGTAGCTGTACATCTGTCAGTCTCTCCCGCGGGGGTACGCGTGGACCCCGCAAATGTCTTCGAGAAGGTGCGGCGCGGCCTCAGCCGGCGGCCTGCTTGCCGTGGTGGTAGTTGGACGGGCCGGTGGCGCGGAACTCCTCGCGGAAATGCGTGGGCTGAGGGCCGTCCTCGGTGGGGGCCATGTCGGCGAGGTAGACGCCGACCGCCTCGGAGGCGCGGGCCTGCGCGTCAAGCAGGCGGAGCTGGGCGATGGCCTCGTCGGTGATGATCTCGGCCTCGTCGAGGCGCCGCACCCAGCGGTCATCGGAGGCGAGGTAGATTACGTCGCCCTCGAGCAGGGCGTTGGCGGTGACGACTTTCGGGGTAAAGGCCTTGGGCATCAGGAAACCTCCTGTCTTGCAAATGCGATGGCGCGTGCGGCGCGCGGGGCGAGCCCCAGAAGAAGAACGGCGGGGCCGTCGAGATCGGCGGCGTCGAGATCGGCGGGCAGGGTGGCCAGCGTCGAGGGCAGCTGGCGCTCGTTCGGGCGCGAGGCGTTCGCCACCACGGTGATCGGGGTGTCAGGGGCGCCGCCATGCATCATCAGCCGGCCCTGCAGGAAGCGCGCGGCGCGCTTGCCCATGTAGATCGCGGCGACGGCACCGGGGCGGGCCAGCGTGCGCCACTCCTGCTCGGCGAAGCCCTTGACGTCATGCCCGGTCAGCAGCCGCAGGTCGGAATTGCGCCCGCGCTTGGTCAGCGAGACGCCGAGGCTTGCGGCCGCGGCGGTCGAGGCGGTCAGGCCCGGCGTGACATGATAGGGGATGCCGGCGGCGTCGAGCGCTTCGGTCTCCTCGTCGAGCCGGCCGAACACGCCCGGGTCGCCCGCCTTGAGGCGGACGGTGCGGGCACCGCTCGAGGCGTGGGCGATGATCAGCGCGTTGATGTCGTCCTGCTTCATCGACGGACCGAAGCCTTTCTTGCCCACGGGCACGAGCGTGGCGCCCTCGGAGGCCAGCGACAGGATCGCCTCGGGCACCAGCTGGTCGTGCAGGATGACCTCGGCGGACTGGATCTCGCGCATGGCACGGACCGTCAGAAGCTCCGGGTCGCCGGGGCCGGCGCCGACGAAGGCCACGTGCCCGCGCGGCGGGGTCTGGGAAGGATGTGCCATCTGGATCAGTCCGCTGTGAGTGTTTTGCTTGTGCAAATATAGAACATCGTCCCCCTGGATCGCTAGGAGGGGGCGGTTTTAAAGAACTTTGTTCTCATGAGCAGCGGTGTTATGAAACATCGTCTACGGATGGACAGGAAAGAGGAAAACCCATGCAGCTCGATGGCACCGACCGGAAAATCCTTCGCGAACTGCAGCTCGATGCGGGGCGTTCGCTCGACGAGATCGCCCGCGCGGTCGGCTCGTCCAAGACCCCTGTGTGGAACCGGATTCGCAAGATGCGCGAGGGCGGCGTGATCGGTCCTCAGGTGGTGATCGCCGACGCCGACAAGCTGGGTTTCGAGGCCTGTTTCTTCGTGCTGGTGCGGACCTCGGAGCACGATGCCGACTGGCAGGGGCGGTTCCTGCACGCGGTGCGCTCGCGCCCCGAGGTGATGGAGGCGCACCGGCTGGCGGGCGATATCGACTACATCCTCAAGGTGCGGGTGCAGAACGCCCGGGCCTATGACGTGTTCTACCAGGCGCTGATCTCGGAGGTGAAGGTGCACAACGTCACTGCGCTGCTGTCGATGGAGGAGATCAAGAACACCACGGCACTGCCGGTGTGAGGGGCGGTCGAGGGGCGTCTGAGCGGAGCCAAAGCGCGGAATCAAGGCCGCAGGCCGCCGCGCCATCGCCAGCCCGCCCCCGGGGCTGGCGATTTGGTTGGGCTGGGCGCAACGTGTCGTGGTCCTTCGGATGTGGCCGGGATAAACCAAGAGGATCGCCGGTCGGGTCGCTATCCCGCGGGCTGGCGAGGGCGCGGCTCGCGTTGACCTCAGAGCTCAGCCTTGCTCAGCCCAAAGCGTCGCCTCACCGCGTGACGATTAACCGCTCCAGCCCGTGGAACGGGTAGAGGTCTGCGTAGCACGGCGTCTCCGCCAGCCGCAGCCCCGGGAAGCGCGCAAACAGGATCGGCAGCGCCACCTGCAGCTCCAGCCGAGCCAACGGTGCCCCGACGCAGAAATGCGGACCGCCGCCGAAGGCGTGATGCGCAGGCGCCTCGCGCCTAGGGTCGAAGCGCCGTGGATCGGCATAGACCTCCGGATCACGCCCGGCGGCCCCCAGCAGGAGCGCCACCTGCTCACCGCGCCGGAAGCGGTGGCCGAAAAGCGTCACCTCCTCGTAGGCATAGCGCATGAACAGATGCAGCGGCGGGTCGTGGCGCATGATCTCCTCGCTGACAGGGGCCGCATCGGCCTGAGAGATCGACCTGCCGGTCTCGAGCAGCTTCTTGATGCCGTTGCCCATGGTGTGCACCGTTGCCTCGTGACCGGCATTGAGCAGCAGGATGCAGGTGGTGATCAGCTCTTCGGTCGAGAGTTTCTCGCCCGCCTCCTCGGCAGCAATGAGCTGCGACAGAAGGTCGTCGCGCGGATCGCTGCGGCGGGCATCGATGTACTCGGTCAGGAAGGCCGAGAAGTCGGAGGCCGCACGCGAGGCCGCCTCTTCGGTCTCGCGCGTGCGTCTTGCCTGATACATCGCCACCATCGCGTTCGACCAATCGAGCAGCTGCGGCGCCATTCTGTCGGGCACCCCCAGCAGCCGCGCGATCACGATCACCGGAATGGGCTGGCAGAAGGCGGGCAGCAGATCGAGCTCGCCCGTGGGGAAGGCATCGATCAGCTCGTGCGCCAGTGCCTCGATCTCCGGGCCCAGAGAGGCGATGCGACGCGAGGTGAAGGCGCGCAGCACCAGCCCGCGCAACCGGGTGTGGCGTGGCGCCTCGAGCTCGAGCATGGAATGGTTCTCGACCGCGTAGAAGGGCGCAAGATGCTCGGGCACGGGCTGGGCCATCTCGGAAGGAATCTCGCGCCCGAAGCGGCGGTCGCGCAAAAGCGCATGCACCGCGCGATGCGAGGCGGCACAGACCATGCCGTAGTCCTCCCACCACGCCAGATCGCCCGCCGCGCGCAGGCGGTCGTAGAGCGGGTAGGGGTCTTGCACGAAGGCGGGATCGGTCGGGGCATGGGAGAAGCGCTGCATGGGCGCGACCCTGCCTCCGCGCCGCTTCCCTGACAAGACGGCGCTTGCTATGTCACGACGATGACGCGGACCCTGTATCACAGTCGCGGCGCGCTGCTGGCGCTTGCCCTCATCACCACCGCCGCGCTCTCGGGGGCGGTCTGGCACTATGGGTACGTGCAGGCGCTGGGCCCGCTTGCCGCGCGCGGGCAGAGCGATCTCGAGCTTGCCTCCGAGCGCCTCGTCACCCAGCTTCAGCGCTTCCGCGAGTTCGCCGTGCTGAGCGCCGATCATCCGGCGCTGAGTGGGCTGCACCATTTCGGCTCGCGCCGTGCCGCCGAGGCGACCTTGCTGCGGGGGGCCGATCGCTCCGGTGCGGCGCTGGCCGCCTATGTCGATGCCACGGGCCGAATTCTTGCGGCCTCCGAGCCGGGTCTGCCCGAGTGGGTGCTGCAGGGAGAGCCCTTCAACCGCGCGCTCGACGGGGCGCTGGGCATCGCGCATGGCGCGGGACCGGAAGGCATCGACCGGGCCTTCTATTTCGCCGCACCGAGCTTCGGCATCGACGGGCGGGTGCGCGGGGCGCTGATCGTGGTGGTCGACATCGCGCGGCTGGAGCAGGATTGGCGCGGCTCGCTGCCGGCAGTGTTCTTCACCGATAGCGGCGGCGAGATCTTTGCCACCAACCGCTCCGAGCTTCTGGGCTGGCGCCGCACCGGCCCGACCGAGGTGGTCACCGCCGACGGCACACGGCGCGAGGTTACGTTGCGTGATCCCGGTGGGCATATCGTCTGGCAGCAGCGCTTCTCGCCCTATGTGCCGGCCCATGCGCTTCGGCTCGAGAGCGAGTTGCCGGTGATTGACATGACCGGCGTGCTGCTGATGGATACCGCCCCGGCCACGCGTCTTGCCGGGCTGCAGGCGGCGGTCGTGGCCTCGGTGGTGCTGTTCTTCGGCGCGCTGCTCTGGCTGGCGCTCGAACGACGGCGCGCGCTGGCCGAGGCCAACGTGGTGCTCGAGGAGCGGGTCTCGGCCCGCACCCGAGCGCTGCAGCAATCCAACATCGCCCTGCGTCGGGAGATCGCCGAGCGGCAGGAGGCAGAGGCCGCGCTCAAGCGCGCGCAGGCCGAGCTGGTGCAGGCCTCGAAGCTGAGCGCGCTGGGCAAGATGAGCGCCGGGATCAGCCACGAGCTGAACCAGCCGCTGATGGCAATCCGGTCCTTTGCCGAGAACGGGACGGCCTTCCTGGATCGCGGCAAGCAGGAGCGTGCGGCGGAAAACCTCGGGCGCATCTCGGACATGGCGAACCGCATGGGGCGGATCATCAAGAACCTGCGCGCCTTCGCCAAGGCCGAGCCCGAGCCTGCCCGCCGGGTCGGGCTGGCGGCGGTGGTGGAAAGCGCGCTCGAGGTGTTGGCGCCGCGCATCGCCGAGACCGGAACGGTGATCGACTGGCAACGCCCCGAGACCACAACGGTGGTGATGGCGGGCGAGGTGCGGCTGGGGCAGGTTGTCATCAACCTGCTCTCGAACGCGATGGATGCCATGGCCGACAGCGAGACCCGCGCCATCACCATCCGCGTCACGCGCGACGATGACGGCGGGCGCGTGATGCTCAGTGTGAGAGACACCGGCCCGGGGATTGTCGATCCGTCGCGCATCTTCGATCCGTTCTACTCCACCAAGGAAGTCGGTGCCGAAGAGGGGATGGGCCTCGGGCTGTCGATCTCCTATGGCATCGTGGAGGGGTTCGGCGGACGCCTGCGCGGCGAGAACGTCTCGGGCGGGGCCTGTTTCACCGTCGAACTGCTGCAGGCGAAGGAGATGGCATGAACGTGCGCAGGGTGCTTCTGGTCGATGATGACGCAGCAGTGCGCGAGGCGCTGGGCCAGACCTTGGAGCTGGCCGAGTTCGACGCGATCACCGCGGGCTCCTTCGTCGAGGCCAAGGACCGCATCGCGGCGCAATTCGAGGGGGTGATCGTCTCGGACATCCGGATGCCGGGGCGCGACGGGTTCCACCTGCTCGATTACGCCCACGAGCAGGATGCCGAGCTGCCGGTGATCCTGCTCACCGGTGAGGGCGACATCCCGATGGCGGTGCGGGCCATGTCGGCGGGGGCCTTCGACTTCCTCGAGAAACCCTGCTCGCCGCAGGACCTGATCTCGGTCATCGAGCGCGCGCTGCGCACCCGCGGGCTGGTGCTCGAGAACCGGCGCCTCAAGGCCCAGCTCGAAACCGGCGACCCGGCGGCGCGGATGATCTTCGGGATCTCGCCGCAGTCCGAGACCCTGCGGGCACAGGCCCGCGCCGCCGCCCGTGCCGGCACCGACGTGCTGATCCGGGGCGCCCGCGGCTCGGGCATCTCGAAGGTGGCCGAGGTGGTGCACCTGTGCTCGACCCGGGCCAAGGGGCCGTTCGAGAAGCGCTCGGCGGCGGGTCTCGGGCGCGAGGGGCTCGAGGCGGTCTGGCAGGGCTGCGCCGGCGGCACGCTGTTTCTCGACGAGATCGCGCAGCTGCCGCTCGACACCCAGTTGGCGCTGCAGGACCGGCTCGAGGCGGGCGGCGCGCGGCTGATCGCCGGAAGCGTCGAGGATCTGGGGCAGGCGGCGGACGAGGGGCGGTTCTCGGCCGAGCTCTATTACCGGCTCGAGGTGATGCAGCTGCGCATTCCGGCGCTGGCGGAGCGGCCGGAGGACATCCCTGTGCTGTTTCGCCATTACGTCGCGCAGGCGGCGGAGCAGTCTGGCCTGACACCGCCCGAGATCGGTGAGGAGGTCATCGCCGGGCTGATCGCGCGCGACTGGCCGGGCAATGCGCGGGCGCTGATGTCTGCGGCGATGCGCTTCGTGCTGGGGCTGGGCGACGAGGACGCCGCCGGCGAGGGGCTGGGGCTCACCGAGCGGCTGGCGCAGGTCGAGCGCTCGCTGCTGGCCGATGCGCTCAAGCGCACCGGCGGGCAGGCCAGCGCGGCGGCCGAGATGCTCAAGCTGCCGCGCAAGACCTTCTACGACAAGCTGGCGAAATACGGGCTGAAGCCGGAAGAGTTCCGCTGAGCCTCTCGGGTGCGTCGAACTTTTCCTTGGCGAATCACGGGCGACACGGCTGCGAATCGGATTTGTGCGGATTTCCGCACAAGCCGCGCTGAACGACGTGCGGAATTTCGCACATGTTAGCGCTCCGCAGTTCGCCAAGGTTTGGGGTGTCACCGGTCAAGTTGCTGTTTGAAATGAAAAATATCGGAAATCGACTCGCGTTTGAGCAATCCCTTGATGCGTCTGGCGCATGGCTGTCTTGTGCCTAGCGAAGGGCCGGCAGGGGAGCGGGCCCTCGCTCATCATCATCTCGGGAGGATACCGATGAAGAAGTTTCTGATGACCGCCGTGGCCGCTGCGGCCCTGACCACCGGCGCCACCGGCGCGATGGCGGCTTGCGACGATGGCGAAATCGTCATCAAGTTCAGCCACGTCACCAACACCGACAAGCACCCCAAGGGCATCGCCGCCTCGCTGCTGCAAGAGCGCGTGAACGAGGAAATGAACGGCAAGGCCTGCATGGAGGTCTATCCGAACTCCACGCTCTACAACGATGACCAGGTGCTCGAGGCGATGCTGAACGGCGACGTCCAGATGGCCGCACCCTCGCTGTCCAAGTTCGAACAGTTCACCAAGGTGTTCCGCATCTTCGACCTGCCGTTCATGTTCTTGAACATGGAAGCCGTCGACGCGTTCCAGAACTCGGAAACCGGCCAGGAGATGAAGGAATCGATGGTCCGTCGCGGACTGCTCGGCCTTGGTTTCTGGCACAACGGCATGAAGCAGATGTCGGCCAACAAGCCGCTGATGATGCCCGAGGACGCTGCCGGACTGAAGTTCCGCGTGCAGCCCTCCGAAGTGCTCAAGGCGCAGTTCGAGGCGCTTGACGCCAGCCCGCAGCCGATGGCCTTCTCGGAAGTCTACGGCGCGCTGCAGACCGGCGTGGTCGACGGCCAGGAGAACACCTGGTCCAACGTCTATGGCCAGAAGTTCTTCGAAGTGCAGGACGGCACCACCGAGACCAACCACGGTGTGCTCGACTACATGGTCGTGACCTCCGCCGACTGGTGGGACAGCCTCGACGAGGACGTGCGCAGCCAGCTCGAAACCATCGTCAACGAAGTGACCGAGACCCGCAACGCGGCGATCGCCGAGGTCGACGCCGAGAACCGCCAGGCGGTTCTGGATGCCGGCGGTGAGATCCGCGAGCTGACCCCGGAGCAGCGTGAAGCCTGGGTCAACGCGATGAAGCCGGTCTGGGAGCAGTTCACCGACGATGTCGGCCAGGAGAACATCGACGCCGCGCAGGCGTTCAACTCCGAAGTCCAGGGCTGATCACCAGCCACGGCACCCGACCGGCCCTTGGAGACAGGGGCCGGGCGGGGATCAGGGGACGCGAGGCCGTCCCCTTTTTCATATCGTCCTGAACAACGGACAGATGGCGCCGGGGCCGGGGCCCGGACGCGGAATGGGGGACGGCATGTCCAGTCATTATCAAGGCCAGAGCGCGTTTGGCCGCTTCGTCAACGAGATCGAGGAGACCGCCATCGCGGTGATCCTCGGGCTCATGACACTCATCACCTTCGTCAACGTCGTGCTGCGCTACGGCTTCAACACCGGCCTGATCTGGGGCCTCGAAGCGGTGACCATCCTCTTCGCCTGGCTGGTGCTGTTCGGCATCAGCTACGCGGTGAAGGTCACCGCGCATCTCGGCGTCGACGCGGTCATCAACCTGGTCCCGCCGGCGGTGCGCCGGGTGCTGGCGCTGATCGCGGCGGTGATCTGCATCGTCTACGCGGCGCTGCTGCTCAAGGGGGCCTGGGACTACTGGGCCAACTTCGCCAACCTGCCACAGACCACCGGGCGCTTTTTCCCCACCGGCTTCGAGGAGATGAAACGGACCTCCTACCGCTCGTGGTACGAGGTGGTCGACATCCCGATGCCCGACTGGCTGCGCTTCATCGAGCCGTGGATCAACTACGGCGATGCCTACGAGAAGCTGCCCCGCTTCATCCCCTACGCGATCCTGCCCTTCGGCGCCGCGCTGCTGCTGTTCCGCTTCATCCAGGCCGGAGCGCGGATCTGGCGCGGGGACCAGCAGAGCCTGATCGTCAGCCACGAGGCCGAAGACGCGGTCGACGACGTGGCCCACATGAACCGCGAGGACTGATCTGATGGACGTTCTTCTTCTCTTCGTTTCCGTCATCGGCCTGATGCTGATCGGCGTGCCGATCGCCGTCTCGCTCGGCCTGTCGTCGATCGTCTTCCTGCTGGTGCTGTCGGACACGTCCCTGGCCTCGGTGGCGCAGAGCTTCTTCCAGGCCATGGCCGGGCACTACACCCTGCTGGCGATCCCGTTCTTCATCCTGGCCTCGAGCTTCATGTCCACGGGCGGCGTGGCACGGCGGATCATCCGCTTCTCGATCGCGCTGGTGGGCCACATGCATGGCGGCCTCGCCATTGCCGGCGTCTTCGCCTGCATGCTCTTCGCCGCGCTCTCGGGCAGCTCGCCCGCGACCGTGGTGGCCATTGGCTCCATCGTCATCGCCGGCATGCGCCAGGTGGGTTACACCAAGGACTTCGCAGCCGGCGTCATCGCCAACGCGGGGACGCTGGGCATCCTGATCCCGCCCTCGATCGTTATGGTGGTCTACGCCTCCGCGACCGACGTCTCGGTGGGCCGGATGTTCCTCGCCGGCGTGATCCCGGGCCTGATGGCCGGCACCATGCTGATGATCACCATCTACGCCATCGCGCGGGTCAAGAACCTGCCCAAGGGCGAGTGGCTGGGCTGGGGCGAGGTGCTGTCCTCGGGCCGGGACGCGCTCTGGGGCCTGTTCCTGATCGTGATCATCCTGGGCGGCATCTATGGCGGCATCTTCACGCCGACCGAGGCGGCGGCGGTGGCGGCGGTCTATGCCTTCTTCATCGCCAATTTCGTCTACCGCGACATGGGCCCGCTGGCGAGCAAGGATGGCGAGCGCAACCTCACGCTGCTGCGCAAGCCGATCGCGCTGGTGACCGCGTTCTTCCATCGCGACACCCGCGACACGCTGTTCGACGCCGGCAAGCTGACGATCACGCTGATGTTCATCATCGCCAACGCGCTGATCCTCAAGCACGTGCTGACCGACGAGCAGATCCCGCAGCAGATCGCGGCGGCGATGCTCGACGCTGGCCTCGGCCCGGTGATGTTCCTGGTGATCGTCAACGTGATCCTGCTGATCGGTGGCCAGTTCATGGAGCCCTCGGGCCTCTTGGTGATCGTCGCGCCGCTGGTGTTCCCGATCGCCATCGAGCTCGGCATCGACCCGATCCATCTCGGCATCATCATGGTGGTCAACATGGAGATCGGCATGATCACCCCGCCGGTCGGCCTGAACCTCTTCGTGACCTCGGGCGTTGCCGGCATGCCGATGATGAGCGTGGTGCGCGCCGCACTTCCCTTCCTCGCGGTGCTCTTCGTGTTCCTGATCATGGTGACCTACATCCCGATCCTGTCGACCTGGTTGCCGACCACCTTCATGGGGCCGGAGATCATCACCCGCTGATCCGGGGACGAGATCGCTGAAACGAGAAACGGCGCCCTGCTTCGGGGCGCCGTTTTGCGTGGAGAGGGCGGGATCGCCTCCGGCGGGAGTATTTGCCAACATGAAGAAGCAGGGGGCAGCGCGCCGCACCCCTGCTTCTCTACGTTTCTAAATACTCAAGATCCGAAGCTGTCAGCTTGCTGCGGCGTTCAGGGCCTCGATGATCGGCACGAAATCCGCGGCCTTCAGCGAGGCGCCGCCCACCAGCGCGCCGTCGACATTGGAGACCGCGAAGATCTCCTCGGCGTTCGACGCCTTGACCGAGCCGCCGTAGAGCAGCCGCACCGAGCGGCCCACGCCCTCGCCGAAGCGTTTCTCGAGCCGGGCGCGCATGAAGTCATGCACCTCGCCGATCTGGTCGGTGGTGGGCACCTTGCCGGTGCCGATGGCCCAGATCGGCTCGTAGGCGATGACGAGGTTGTGGCCGGTGGCGCCGTCGGGCACCGACTTGGCAAGCTGGCCGCCGATGATGTCGAGCGTGTTCGACGCTTCGCGCTCCTCGAGGCTCTCGCCCACGCAGAGCACGACCATCAGCCCGGCCTCCCAAGCCGCCTCGCACTTCGCGCGCACGTCCTCGTCGTGTTCGTCATGGTCGGTGCGGCGCTCGGAATGGCCGAGGATCACGTAGGTCGCGCCGGCATCTTTCAGCATTCCGGCTGACACGTCGCCGGTATGGGCGCCGGAGGCGCTCGCGTGGCAATCCTGACCGCCGATGGCGATGTCCCCGGAAGCGGCTCCGGAAGCTGCGGCGACCAGCGTGGCCGGCGGGCAGATTAGCACCTCGGAGGCGCCCTTGGCGGCCTCCGCCATGCCCTCGAGTTCCGAAAGCGAGGCTTTCAGACCGTTCATCTTCCAGTTGCCGGCGGCGAGTTTCGTGCGCATGGTCTCTCCCTCATTCGGTGTGCGCCCATCATCGGGGGCGGGGCGGCGGCGTCAAGGGCGCCGCCCGGGGAGAAATGACGCAGGGGCCTGATTTTGCAAGGGTCCGGCCAGCCCTGGAGCGTCAGTTGGCCTGACGGTCGGCCTCGAGCTCGTCGAGATCCTTGAACTTGATCGATTCGCCGCAGCCGCAGGCGTCGGCGACGTTGGGGTTGTTGAACTGGAAGCCCGACTCGAGCAGCGAGACCCGGTAGTCGATCTCGGTGCCGAAGAGGAACATCTGCGCCATCGGCGCGATCATCACGCGGGCGCCGTCCTGTTCAACGACCTCGTCGTTGCCGTCGGCGGTGTCGACGAACTCCATGGTGTATTCCATGCCGGCGCAGCCGCCCTTCTTGACACCGATGCGCAGCCCGGCGCGCCCGTCGCGCTCCATCAGCTTGCGCACCTGCGTCACTGCGGCAGGGGTCATGGTGACAGCCTGTTTGCCTGGAATGCCGAACATTTCGCGTCTCCTTATTCAGCAGCAAAGGTAATATGCCAGCCCTGCCGTCACAAGGGGGGGGGGGCGTCCTTGTGCGCCAGCGCTCAGGTCTCTTTCGCAGCAGCGCGCAGCGGTCTTGCCGGGTTTCCGGCCACGGTGGCGCCCGGGGCCACGTCGCGCGTCACCACGGCGCCGGCGCCGATCACCGCGTCATCGCCGATGCGGACGCCGGGCAGGAGGATCGCGCCGCCGCCGATCCAGACGTTTGCGCCGATGCTGATCGCCCGCCCGAATTCGAGCCCCGCGTCGCGGGTGGCGCCGTCGCGCGGGTGATCGGCGGTGAGGATCTGGACGTAGGGGCCGATCTGGGTCTTGGCGCCGATGCGGATCGGGCAGACGTCGAGGCAGACGCAGCCGTAATTGAAGAACACGCCCTCTGCGAGGTGAATGTTGTAGCGTAATCGACGTGGAACGGTGCCCTGAGCGCCACCGCCTCGGGGCAGGTTCCGAGGAGCTGCCGCAACAATCCCGGCCGGGCATCATCGCCGTAGATGGTGGCGTTGTACTCGGACATCAGCTTCTGCGCGCGCTTGCGGTCGGCGGCAAGCTCGGGATCACCGGGATCATAGAGATCGCCGGCCATCATCTTCTGCTTCTCGGTTGTCATGCCGCCCTCCGCCGCTGCGAGACCCCGAGCCTGTCAAAGCCTGGGACAGGGCGCAATGGCGACGCTCAGGCGGCCTCGGCGGGCGTGGCCTCGGGGAAGATCGCCTGCGCCTCGTCGTCAAGCTTGCGCGCCTCCTTGAGCAGCGCCTCGCGCACCTCGCAGGCCATCGTCCAGGCGAGGTTGGGATCGGGGGTCGGCACGAGGAAGACCACCTCCTGCCCGAACACGTCGTGGCCCTTGACGTAGACGCCACGGTCCTCGGCGCGGTCCTCGGGGACGTCCATGTCGTCGAGGATCTGTTCGTATTTCCTGCGCAGCGCTTCGATATCGGCCTTGTGCGACAACCGCAGCACCACCTGTTCGATCAGGAAATGCTCCTTCATCGTCCAGTTCTCGAACGGCTCGGAAACAAAATCCACCACCGGCACCACCAGCCGCGAACCGGTCCAGACGCGCAGCTGCACGAAGGTGAAGTGGATGCGCTCCACGGTGCAGAAGCGACCCTGGTAGATCACCTTGTCGCCGATTCGGGCCGACTGGTTGAGGGCGATCTGGAGCGACGCCATGATATTGGTGAGCACGTTTCGCCCGGCATAGGCAAGAATGATGGTCGCCGTACCGGCACCGGCCAGCAACGACACCCCGAGCGAGCGCATCACGCTGGCCTCGTTGATGGTGATGCCGGCCCCCACCAGCACCACGATGACGATCACCGCGCGACGCGCTGCCGAGATCCGCGTGGCGACGTTGCGGCGCTGCTCCATGCCGTCGCCCATGGCGGCGAGTTCCTCGTCATCGAAGTTCACCAGCCGCGACAGGATAACGTCGGCGACGTTGACGATGAGCCAGAGCGTGGCGACGACGAAGCCGAGGATGATCAGCGGCGACAGGACGGTGTCGATGCGGCCGGAGAACACGAAGACCTTGCTGGTCAGCACCGACATGGTCAGCGTCACCACGGCCAGCGTCAGCGGACCGCGGGTGGCCACCAGCATCGAGGTCGGCGAGTCGCGATGGGTGCGGCCGAGCCCCTTGGACATCGCCTTGTTGAACAGGAAGCCCACCAGCGTGGTGATCAGAACCACCAGCGGGAAGGCGCCCACCTCGTACCAGCGCAGGCCCCAGAAGGCCTTCTGGCGCAAGGGTTCGGGCAGCATGAGCTCGAACTCGGTCGGTCCGTAGGCCTCGGCCAGCGCCGGCAGCGACATCACGGTCTGCCGCGACACCAGCCAGACCGGCTCGCCGACCGCAGGCTTGATTCGATTGATGCGGATTGGCACCGGACGGTCGCCAAGCTTGACGTACCAAAGCAGCAGCGAGCGCCGCGGCTCGCCCGCCATCGGCGCGTCGGTGGTACGTGCATCGACGGCGTCGGGCCTGTCGCGCAGGTCGTACCAGTCGATGATGATGCGGCGATCGAGCAGAGTGGCGAACTGCTCGGCGCGTTCCGGACCGACCTTGGCCTGCTCGTCGGGCGGGATCGCCGAGAGGTCGAGCATGTGCGCAGCCTGGCCCCACTCCTCGGCGTCGGCCCGGAACAGGAAACTCTCGAGGCTCGAGCGCGGCGTGGTGCGGTCGATATTGCCGGGCGGCGCGCCGAGGCCGGGATTCACCTCGGTGACACGATACCAGGAGTCGAGGCCGCTTTGTTCCTGCGCGTGCGCGCCGGGCGCCTGCAGGAGCAACACGGTGAGCGCGCAGAGGGCGGGGAGGAGGGTACGGACAAGCTGCAGCATCGCGATCAAACGGCGAATGCGGCCGGTTCGTTCCCGTTTGTGGTGAAATAAAACCGCCGGCCTCTGACGGGGCCGGCGGGCGGTTTACATGAAGCCGAGTTCGAGGCGGGCCTCGTCGCTCATCATGTCCATGCCCCAGGGCGGGTCGAACACCATCTCGACATCGACCTCCTTCACGCCGGGGACGGCGCCGACCGCATCCTGCACCCAACCCGGCATCTCGCCGGCGACGGGGCAACCCGGCGCGGTCAAGGTCATGATGACCTTCACGGCGTTCTCGGCGTCGATCTCGATCGTGTAGATCAGGCCGAGATCGAAGATGTTGACCGGAATCTCCGGGTCATAGACCGAACGGCACGCTTCGACGCATGCCTCGTGCAGCGGGTGCTCGGTCGAGGAGGGCGCGATCAGCGGGGCGCCTTCGAGCGGTGCGTCATCCATGGCCTGTCCTTTGTCTGCTTTCCTGAGGGATTATATAGGAAATCAGACCGGGAGGGTAAAGGCCGCAACCGCATGTGCCGCCTGTGCGGAGCCGCTCACAGCACGTGCGTGGCGATCCAGTGCCGCACCGTCTCGAGCCGGCCGCGTGCCACCGGGATCACGCTCTCGTCGGTGAGGCGCAGCACCGGTTTGCCGGCATCCCGCCCGAGTTCGCGCACCGAGTGCCGAGGCACCCACCAGGAGCGGTGCGGCTGGATGCCGTCCTCGTCCCGGGTCTGGGCGACGATATCCGAAAGTCGCGCGCGTTGGCTCAGGGTGCCGTGATGCATGCGCACGTGGACGTGATGCTCGCGCGCCTCGATGACCGAGACCTCGCCGAGGGAAATCGGCTGCGATCCGATGTGTATCTTGCGGTCTTCCGAGTCGCGGGCAGGCTCGGCGAAACCGGGCTCGGCGCTTGCCGCGTTTTGGGGCGCCAGGGCCGGCGCGGCCGCGCGGTCCGTCGTGGTCGCGGAAGGGGCCACCCTCGGCAGCACGAAACGCGTGAAGATGGTCTCGAACATGATCACCGTCACCGCGACATACCAGATGCGTTTCAGAAGCAACGGGCGCAGCGCGTCGCCTGCGGCCCAGCTCAGGCTCGTCTCCATCGCCACAAGGGTCGGGGCAAACGCCAGAAGGCTGACCACAGGCCAATAGATCGCGGGCTCGGTGCGCCCGCTGAGGTAGCGCAGCGCCGCCAGCCCGAGCATGATCGCGGCGTGAACGCAGATGTAGAGGATGAAGGCCGCCACCCAGGCAATCGCATAGAGTCCCAGCGGCACCGACGCGAACAAGTGACTCGGATCGGAGACCAGCAGAATCACCAGCACGAACCCAAGATAGATCCACGTCAGGCGGTGCTCGAACAGCGCCAGGAACTGCCGGATGCTCAGGTCGATTGGCTCCAGCGTGGTGGCCCGCAGGTTCAGATTGGTTCGAAGAAAATCATGCACGTCAAAATATCCGGCTCAACTGCGCCTGGCTCAGAAATGCATGCGATTGTCAGGGAAATCAAGGCGCTCCGCGGGCGGTGACGCGAGCCATAGGGGGAGGCGTGGTACGCTTGGTCAGGGCATGTGCCGGCCGGGGGCGCGCACCCACGTGGCCCTCTGATGGGACAGGATCATTTCGCAAGGGGCGGCCCGGACCCTGCCGTGCATCAAGTCGCGCTCATGACCATGGGGCAGCGCCGAGGGCGGGGCGTCCCCGGCGCCCGCGCGGGTCCGGCGCCTCGCGGCAAATATCTGTTAACCCAAGAAAATATGGCGATCCGAGCTCGCGGGGCAGGGGCCGGGAAGCGGGGCTCCCGGCTTTTCTGAGAAAATGCACATTTCCCTCGCCGAAACCGCTTGACGGCATCCGGACCTCCGCCTAGAAGGGCCTCCACGTTCGGGGAGGCACTCCTCGGAGGGCAGTGAGCGGTTGTAGCTCAGATGGTTAGAGTACCGGCCTGTCACGCCGGGGGTCGCGGGTTCGAGCCCCGTCAACCGCGCCACCACTGCCCCCTAAGATGCCGCCCCGCGGAAAGCGCGGTTGTAGCTCAGTTGGTTAGAGTACCGGCCTGTCACGCCGGGGGTCGCGGGTTCGAGCCCCGTCAACCGCGCCACTTTCCCCACCCACGATGGACGAGAAAAATCACCCCCACAGGGGGCACCGGGCGTTCGCTTCTTATCTTCTCTACGTCGTCAAATACTCCGGGGTGAATTGGCGCGCCTGCGCGCCAAGAGGGGCAGCGCCCCTTCGGCACGCCCCCCCCACGCGCGCACCGCTTGAGAAACGCCGTCACGCAGGTTAAACCGCGCCGGATCGCGCCCTCATTCCCGAACGGACCAGACACATGAAATTTCTCGATCTTGCCAAGGTCTATCTCCGCTCCGGCAGCGGCGGGAACGGCTGCATCTCGTTCCGGCGCGAGAAGTACATCGAATTCGGTGGCCCCGATGGCGGCGATGGCGGCGGCGGCGGCGATGTCTGGGCGGAAACCGTGGACGGGCTCAACACGCTGATCGACTTCCGCTACCAGCAACATTTCTTTGCCGACAATGGCCGTCCCGGCATGGGGCGGCAACGGACCGGCAAGGATGGCGATGACATCGTGCTGCGGGTCCCCGTGGGAACCGAGATCCTCGACGAGGACGAAGAGACGGTGATTGCCGACATGACCGAGCTTGGCCAGCGCGTGCTGCTGTGCAAGGGCGGCAATGGCGGCTGGGGCAACCTGCACTTCAAGACCTCGACCAACCAGGCCCCGCGCCGCGCCAACCCGGGCCAGCCCGGTGTCGAGCGCACGGTCTGGCTGCGCCTGAAGCTGATCGCCGATGTCGGTCTTCTCGGCCTGCCCAATGCCGGCAAGTCGACCTTCCTCGCCGCGACCTCGAACGCGCGGCCGAAGATCGCCGATTATCCGTTTACCACGCTGCACCCGAATCTCGGCGTGGTCGGCGTTGATGGCAAGGAATTCGTCGTGGCCGACATCCCCGGCCTGATCGAGGGCGCCCACGAGGGCCGCGGTCTCGGCGACCTCTTCCTCGGCCATGTCGAGCGCTGCGCGGTGCTGTTGCACCTGGTCGATGGCAGCTCGGGCACGCTGCTCGAGGATTACGACACCATCATCAACGAGATCGAGCAATATGGCGCCGGCCTCGATGACAAGCCGCGCGTCACCGTGCTCAACAAGATCGACACCATGGATGACGAGGAGCGCGCCTTCCTGCGCGAGGAACTCGAGGCCCGCTCGGGTGGCAAGGTGCTGCTGATGTCCGGAGCCTCGGGCGAGGGCACCACCGAGGTGCTGCGGGCCCTGCGCGCCTTCATCGACGAGAAACGCCTCCGCGAGGCCCCCGAGGATGACAGCGAATGGCGGCCCTGAGCGAGGCGCGCCGGCTGGTCGTCAAGATCGGCTCGGCGCTGCTGGTCGACAAGCAGACCGGCGCCTTCCGCGGTGACTGGCTGCACTCCATCGCCGAGGACATTGCCCGGATCAAGGCCCGCGGCACCGACGTGATCCTTGTCTCGTCGGGCTCCATCGCGCTGGGGCGCGGCATCCTCAAGCTGCCCCCGGTGGCGCTGCCGCTCGAACAGAGCCAGGCCGCCGCCGCGGTCGGCCAGATCCGGCTGGCGCGCGAATGGGAAGACGCGCTGGCGCCGCACGGGGTGGTCACCGGCCAGGTGCTCGTCACCCTCGAGGACAGCGCCGATCGCCGTCGCTACCTCAACCAGCGCGCCACCATGGAGACGCTGCTGGGCTTCGGCGTGGTGCCGATCGTCAACGAGAACGACACCATCGCCACCGACGAGATTCGCTATGGCGACAACGACCGCCTCGCGGCGCAGGTCGCCGTCACCGTGGGGGCCGACCAGCTGATCCTGCTGTCGGATGTCGATGGCTTCTACTCCGCCAACCCGGCGCAGGACCCGACCGCGCATCGCTACGAGGTGATCGACGAGATCACCCCCGAGATCGAGGCGATGGCCGGCGATGCCGGCTCGGGGCTGTCGAAGGGCGGTATGAAGACCAAGCTGCTCGCTGCCAAGACCGCCACCGCGGCGGGCTGCGCCATGGCGATCACCGAGGGCTCGGTGCTGCACCCGCTCTCGGCGCTCGAGGCCGGCGCCAACGCGACGTGGTTCACCTCGCGGCTCGATCCGCACGCGGCGCGCAAGCGCTGGATCGCGTCGATGAAGCCCTGCGGTGCGGTGATCGTCGACGATGGCGCAGCAAAGGCGCTCGGCGAGGGCCGCTCGCTGCTGCCGGTGGGAGTGACCTCGGCGGTGGGCGAGTTCGGCCGCGGCGATCCGGTGGCGCTTCTTGATGCCCGTGGTGTCACGCTGGGGCACGGGCTCACCCGCTACACCTCCGACGAGGCCCGGCTGATCACCGGCCGCCACTCTTGGGAGATGGAGGAGGCGCTTGGCTATCCCGGCCGCGCCGTGCTGATTCACCGCGACGACATGGCGCTCTGACCCACGGCCCGCCTGGCCACGCCACGCGGATCGCCCTCCGAAACCCCGATGCGAGACGCGTGCCGCCCGCGCGCACGCCCGTTCTTCTCTGGTTCGAAAATACCTCGGGGGAGTCGCAGCCCTGCTGCGACGGGGGCAGCGCCCCCTCCTTGCGCCCGGGCTCAGACCGCGCGCCGCCGGGATCGTCGCGGCGATCTCTCCGGGGCCCCCAACTTCCCCTAGGCCCCGCCCGCGCGAGGCGCTATAGGGGAGCCCTCTGAAACCGGAACCCGAAGGGTGAACAGCGATGAACGACATGAGCGACATTCCCGCCGTCATGACCGAAATCGGCCGTCGTGCGAAAGCGGCCGCAGCCGAGCTCGCCTTCACCCCGCCAGCCCGCAAGACCGCGGCGCTCGAGGCCGCCGCCGACGCGGTCTGGGCCAACCGCGCGCAGATTATCGATGCCAATGCGCAGGATCTGCAATTCGGCCGCGACAAGGGGCTGACCGACGCGATGATGGACCGCCTGCTGCTCGACGAGGGCCGCATCAAGGGCATCGTCGACGGCCTTCGCGCCATTGCCGGGCAGGACGATCCCGTGGGCAAGGTCATCGCACAGTGGGAGCAGCCCAGCGGGCTGCAGATCGAGCGTGTGCGCACGCCGCTGGGCGTTGTGGGGGTGATCTACGAATCGCGCCCCAATGTGACCGCCGATGCCGGTGCGCTGTGCCTGAAATCGGGCAACGCGGTGATCCTGCGCGGTGGCTCCGAGAGCTTCCATTCCTCGCGCGCCATCCATGCCTGCCTCGTCGAGGGTCTGGTCAAGGCCGGCCTGCCGGAGGATGCGATCCAGCTCGTGCCGACCCGTGACCGGGGCGCGGTGACCGAGCTTTTGCAGATGACCGACTATGTCGACGTCATCGTGCCGCGCGGTGGCAAGGGGCTGGTTGGCCTCGTGCAGCGCGAGGCGCGGGTGCCGGTCTTTGCCCATCTCGAGGGCATCGTGCACATCTACATCGATGCCTCGGCGGACCCGGTGAAGGCGTTGGCGGTGGTGCTCAACGCCAAGACCCGGCGCACCGGCATCTGCGGCGCCGCCGAGTGCCTGCTGATCCACCGCGACGCGGTCGACACCATCGGGCAGGGGGTGATCCGCGCCCTGATCGAGGCCGGGGTCGAGGTGCGTGCCGATGCGGCGCTTCAGGCCATCGAGGGCACCTCGGCGGCCAGCGAAGAGGACTGGGGCCGCGAGTATCTCGACAGCATCATCGCCGCGAAGGTGGTCGAGGACGAGGATGCCGCCATCGCCCATATCCGCGATTTCGGCTCGCATCACACCGACTGCATCCTTGCCGAGGACCCGGCGGCGACCCAGCGCTTCATCGAGCGCGTCGACAGCGCGATCGTGATGGTCAACGCCTCGACCCAGTTCGCCGATGGCGGCGAGTTCGGCATGGGGGCCGAGATCGGCATTGCCACCGGGAAGATGCATGCCCGTGGCCCGGTGGGCGCCGAGCAGCTGACCTCGTTCAAATACGTGGTCCGTGCCGACGGCGCGCTGCGCTCCTGACCCTCAGGGCAGGCTGACGGGGCAGGGTGTCGGGTCAGGTTGTCGGGATGGTGGTCAGGAGATGGCCACCGACACCGCCGCCTCCCCGGTACTGACATCAAGCTTGCGCCCGCGCTCGGGTGCAAGCGCCCCGAGCAGCGCGAAATGCACCCGCGCCGGCGGCAAGTCGTCGGGCAGGGCTCCGCCCGAGAGCATGGCCCAGGCAGCGGCCTCTATGTTGAGCCGCGGCCCGGTTCCTGTGACACGCCAGCCGCCGCCGTCTTCGGCGACGGCAACCTTTCCGCCAAGCGGCAGGGCACTCTCGCAGCACAGCGCTGCGAGCATGGCAAGCTGCATGTCCTGGCGCTCGGCATCGCCGGAGGGCAGCCAGTCGATGCTGAGCCGGCCTCCGGCGCAGTAGCCCGCAAGCAGCTTGCGCGCCTCGGCCCCGCCGATCTGCTGATCCGCCGAGGCGGCGCCGAACGCCATGCGAAAGAGGTTGATGCGGGCGGTGGCGGAGCTGCAGCTCTGCGAGATCAGCGCCATTTCTTCGGGGCCGGGCTGGCCCGCCAGCGCGATCAGCTCGAGCCCGTTCGAGATCGCGCCGACCGGGCTCACCAGATCGTGACAGATGCGCGACCCTACCAGACCGGCGATCCGCGCGCTATCGTTGCTCATAAGAGGTTCCTCACAGCATGACAGGGTGGACATAGGCATCATGGACGAACTCAACGCATTACTCGAGCCCGGGATGCTGGTCTCTCACCCGGAGCAGCCCGACTGGGGTGTCGGACAGGTGCAGTCCAATATCGGTGGCCGCATCACGGTGAATTTCCGCGAAGAGGGCAAGGTGGTGATCGATGGCAGCCGCGTCACCCTGCTGCCGGTCTTCGGAGACTGAATAGGCCATTCTCTTTAGGACAGGTCGTCTTAACGAGAAGTTAAAGCCACCGCGCCGCACTTGGCGAGGCGAAACCGGTTTTCCTTTGTTGTGGCCCGGATTATGAACGGGCGGAGGATGGGTAGAGGGGCGCGGATGGCTCTGGACGACGCTGATTTCACCGTGCGGCTGGCCAGCGACGAGGCCGATCTTCGGGCCGCGCAACGCCTGCGCTACGAGGTCTTTGTGGCCGAGCTCGGCGGTGGCGGGGCGATGGTCGATCACGACGCCCGGCTCGAGCGCGACCGTTTCGATCCGTTCTTCGATCATCTGATCCTGACCGATGCGCGTCGGGACGACGCGGTCGTGGGCCTCTACCGGCTGCTGCGCGACGATCAGGCCGAGGCGGCGGGGCAGTTCTATTCCGAGGACGAGTACGATCTGGCGTCGCTGCGCGCCTCGGGCCGGCGGCTGCTCGAGCTCGGACGCTCCTGCCTGCATCCCGACTACCGCGGTGGCACCGCGATGATGCACCTGTGGAACGCGCTGGCCGACTACGTGCGCGCGCATAGCATCGAGATCCTGTTCGGCACCGCCTCGTTCCACGGCACCGACGTGGCAGCGCTGGCGCAGCCGCTGTCGCTGCTGCATCACCGACATCTCGCGCCCGAGGCGCTGCGGGTGCGCTCGAAGCGCTTCCAGAGCATGGACCTGCTGCCCGAAGATGCCATCGACCGCCGCCTCGCCATGCGCGACGTGCCGGCGCTGATCAAGGGCTACCTGAGGCTGGGCGGCGTGGTGGGCGAAGGGGCCTTCGTGGATCATGCGTTCAACACCACCGATATCTGCCTGGTGATGGACACCGCGCGGCTCAACGAGAAGGCGGCGGGGATTTACACGCGGGGCCGCGGATGAGCGGCCCGACCTGGCGCGGAGACGCACCGGAAGAGGCGCGGCTCTCCGCCGGAGGCTGGGCGCGGGTGGCGCTGCGCGGGCCCGCGCTGGTGCTGCTGATCGTGCTGGGCGTGCTGGTGAAGCTGCCACTGCGGCTGATCGAGCGCCCGCTTTGCGGCCAGCGCCGCCCGGTGACGCCGTGGATCACGCAAGGCGTCTCACGGCTGGCGCTCGTGATCCTCGGGATCGGGCTGGACACGCGAGGGCCGCGGCTGCAGGGCGCCGGGGCGCTGGTGGCCAACCATGCGAGCTGGCTCGACATCTTCGCGCTGAACGCAAGGCGCAACGTTTATTTCGTCTCCAAGGCCGAGGTCTCGGGCTGGCCCGGGATCGGCTTCCTGGCGCGGCTGGCGGGGACGGTGTTCATCACCCGCGACCCGCGCGCCGCAGTTGAACAGAAGCGGGTCTTCGAAGAGCGACTGCTGCACGGTCACCGGCTGCTGTTCTTCCCGGAGGGCACCTCGACCGACGGACAGCGCGTGCTGCCGTTCAAGCCAACGCTGTTCGCCGCCTTTTTCGGCGACCCCCTGCGCCACCAGATGGCGCTGCAGGCGGTGACGGTGATCTGGCACGCGCCGGCGGGCGCGGATCCGCGGTTCTATGGCTGGTGGGGCGATATGGGATTCGGGCCGCATCTGCTCAAGGTGCTGGGCGCGCGGCGGCAGGGCCGGGTGGCGCTGGTCTATCACCCGCCGGTGCGGGTCGACGATCATCCCAATCGCAAGACACTGGCGGCCCATCTCGAGGCGCAGGTGCGCAGCGCCCATCCGATGGGGCATTGACCCGGGCCTTCGGTGTCATGCCAGAGGGATTGCGCCGCGGACTGCGTCCGCGTCGCCGGGGGGCGCGCCGCTGGCGCGGCGCGCGGCCTGTGGCTCGGGTGCGTTTCCCGACGAACGCGTGTGCGCGTGGCGCCCTCAGCCCATCGTGGCGATGAGGTCTTTCAGCGCGGCGGCGGGATCGTCTTGCGACCAGATCTCCTCGCCGATGCCGAAGAAATCGGTCAGCGGGGTCAGCGTGGCGACCAGCTCGGGGGTAAGCCCGCCCTCGGCCACCACCGGCAGCTCGATCATCTGCGACCACCATTCGAAGAGCTCGGGCTCGGCCAGCGTGCCGTCGCCCAGCGAGGCGCCGCCCACCGGGCCGAACGAGACGTAATCGGCGCCGGTCTCCCCGGCGGTCATGCCGTCATGGCGCGAGGCCGCACAGAAGGCGCCGACGATGGCGTCGGGGCCGAGCTCCTTGCGGGCATGGCGCACCGAGCGCGCGCCGTCGGTCAGGTGCACCCCGTCGAGGCCCAGCCGTTGCGCCAGCACCACGTGGGTGTCGATCACCAGCGCCACGTCATGGGCATGCGCCACCTCGCGCACGGCATCGGCGGCGCGCATGATGCGGTCCTCGTCGCGGGTCGCCAGCGCCAGGCGGATGCAGGCGATCGGCGCCGCCTGCAGCACCGCGTCGAGCTGCGCCGGGAAGGCGGAGAGATCGAACTCCGGCGGGGTGATCAGGTAGAGCTGGGGCAGATCGGTGTCGGTCTCGGCCATGGGGGTATTCTCCGGAAAGCTCCGGCGTCCATACACCGAGTGACGGAGCGGTGCCAAGGGGCAGCCTTGTGGTGGCGGTTCGGTGGGGGGGCGGCGTGGCGCTGGTGGCAGCGTGGGATGCCTCCGGCGGGAGTATTTTTGACGAAGAGAAGAGGGGGGCGATGTGATGGTGGCGGTTCGGTGGGAGCCCGGCGGGGTGCTGGTGGCGGCGTTGGATGCCTCCCGCGCGAGTATTTTTGACGAAGAGAAGATGGGCGCGACGTGGCGGTGGCGGTTCGGTGGGGGCCAGGCATGGTGCCGGTGGCGACGTGGCGGGAGCGTGTGCGGCGGGCGTGTCGGGACGGTGGGGGTGGGACGTTTCTTGAGGTTGCGGACAGGGACGGGGGGACGGCGTTGGCGATGCCGGCTTGCCCTTGTTTTGCGGGGCGCTTAGGGATGCGCGCGAGACAAAGGAGAGGCCATGCCGAGCGATGTGAAACAGCCCGCCTTCGTGCTGGTGCGCCCGCAGATGGGCGAGAATATCGGTGCCGCCGCGCGCGCCATGTGGAATTTCGGGCTCGATCGCATGCGGCTGGTAAGCCCGCGCGACGGCTGGCCCAACCCGTCGTCGGTGGCCATGGCCTCGGGGGCGGGACGGCTGCTTGACGACGCGGTGCTCAGCGAGGACGTGGCTGGCGCGGTGGGCGATTGCGACCTGGTCTTTGCGACCACCGCCCGCCAGCGCGGCATGACCAAGCCGGTCTACTCGCCGGAAGAGGCAATGCGGGCCGCGGCCGAGCGCATCGCCCAGGGCGGCCGCGTCGCGGTGATGTTCGGCCCCGAGCGCGCCGGCCTCGAGAACGCCGACGTGGCGCAGGCCAATGCCATCATCTCGGTGCCGGTGAACCCCGAGTTCCCGTCGCTCAACCTCGCGCAATGCGTGCTGCTCTGCGGCTACGAGTGGCGCCGGGCCAGCGCCGAGATCGAGGCGCGGCGCGACGAGATGGCCGGCGCGGCCTGGGCCAGCGGCATCGAGGTCGAGAAGCTCGCCGAGCATTACGAGCAGCGGCTCGAGGAGGCGGGCTTCTTCTTCCCCGACCACAAGGCGCCGGCGATGAAGCTCACGCTGCGCAATCTCTGGTCGCGCATGCCGCTGACCAGCGAGGACGTGCGCACCCTGCACGGCATCCTGCGCCAGATGGTGCGCTGGAAGGAACGCGGCTGAGGCCGCCTGCCGGAGCGTTGCGTCACAATGGCGCGCGCAGGTTGAAGCAAGACCGGGGCGGCCCTATCGTCCGCTCCACATCAAGGAGAGGTGAGGCATGGCCGGACAGCGAAAGCTCTTCGAGGAGGTCGGCGCGGAGACGCCGAAGGCGCAGCCCGCGGGCGGCATGATCGACAGGGGGCGCGGCGGCGCGCGCGGCGCCATCCGCGTCTGGCTGATGCTGCTCTTTGCGCTGGTCATGGCGATGATCGTGGTTGGCGGCATGACCCGGCTCACCGACAGCGGGTTGTCGATCACCGAGTGGAAACCAGTCACCGGCGCCATGCCGCCGCTCGACGCCGCCCACTGGCAGGAAGAGTTCGAGCTCTACCAGCAGAGCCCGCAATACCGCATCATGAACAACCAGATGACGCTCGAGGAGTTCAAGAGCATCTACTGGTGGGAGTGGGGCCACCGCCAGTTGGGCCGGGTGATCGGGCTGGTCTGGGCGCTGGGATTCCTAGGTTTCCTCGTGACGAAGAAAATCCCCACCGGCTGGACCGGGCGGCTGCTTCTGCTGGGCGCGCTCGGCGGGCTGCAGGGCGCGATCGGCTGGTGGATGGTGGCCTCGGGGCTCGTGGGCGAGATGGTCTCGGTCGCCTCCTACCGGCTGGCGACCCACCTGGGCCTCGCCTTCGTCATCCTCGGCTTCATCGCCTGGTACACCTTTGCGCTGAAGCGGCCCGAGCGTGAGCTGATGCAGGCGCGGCGCGGGCGCGAGGCCAAGCTCTTTTCCATGGGCACGGGCCTGATGCACTTCGCCTTCCTGCAGATTCTGCTGGGCGCGCTGGTGGCTGGGATCGACGCCGGGCGCAGCTACACCGACTGGCCGCTGATGGCGGGCGGGTTCTTCCCGCCGCAGCCCTTCGACATCGAGCCCGTCTGGCGCAACTTCTTCGAGGACCCCGGACTGGTGCAGTTCATGCACCGCATGGCGGGATACCTGCTCTTCGTCTTCGGAATCGTGACCTGGCTCAGGGCGCGCAAATCCGCCAACCCCGACACCCGCTTCCGCTTCAACGCGGTGATGGCGATGATGCTGGTGCAGGTGGCGCTGGGCATCGTCACGGTGCTCTACGTGGCGCAGATGCACATCGCGATCACCCACCAGATCGGCGCCGTGGTGCTCTGGGTACTGATCATCCGGGCCCGCTTCGGAGCACAATATCCCAAGGCTCAATCCATCCGGGGGACCGCCGCATGACCGCCTTCGACACCCTGATGAACTTTCAGCGCGAGACCGGCGCGCTGGCGCAGGTCGCCGGCCGACTGGGCTGGGATCAAGAGACCATCATGCCGCGCGGCGCCGGAGAGCAGCGCTCGGACGAGATCGCCGCGATGGAGTCGGTTCTGCATGCCCGCCGCACCGATCCCCGTGTCGGGGAGTGGCTCGACGCCATCGACGCCGGGGCGCTGGACGACGAGGGCAGGGCGCAGCTGCGCCACATCCGCCGCTCCTACGAGCGTACCCTGCGGGTGCCGGCCAAGCTGGCCTCCGATCTCGCGAGGCTGACCAGCCGGGCGCACCGGATCTGGGCCGAGGCCCGGGCCGACGACAATTTCGCCGCCTTCGCGCCGGTCCTGCGCGAGGTTGTGAGCCTCAAGCGTGAGGAAGGCGCGGCGCTGGCGGCGGGGGGCGATGTCTATGACGCCATGCTCGAGGATTACGAGCCGGGCGCCACGGCAGCGCAGCTGACCGAGATGTTCGGCGCCCTGCGCCCGCGCCTCGTGGCGCTGCGGCAGGCGGTGCTCGAGAAGCCGCAGCCCCGGGCTCTGCGCGGCCCGTTCGATGAGCAGGCGCAGATGACGCTGGCGCAGACCGTGGCCAAGACCTTTGGCTACGAGATGTCGCGCGGGCGGCTCGACAAGTCGGTGCACCCGTTCAGCTCGGGCTCGGGCGACGACGTGCGCATCACCACGCGCACCAACGCGCTCGACCCGTTCAACTGCCTCTACTCGACGATCCACGAGGTCGGTCACGCCTGCTACGAGCAGAACGTACGGCAGGCCTACCGCTTCACGCCGCTCGGGGCGGGCGTGTCGATGGGCGTGCACGAGAGCCAGAGCCGGATCTACGAGAACCAGCTCGGCCGCTCGCGGGCTTTCACCGGCTGGCTCTTCGAGCGCATGACCGAGGCCTACGGCGATCTCGGGCTCGACGGACCGGAGGCATTCTACGCAGCGGTGAACCGGGTGCAGAACGGCTATATCCGCACCGAGGCCGACGAGGTGCAGTACAACCTCCACGTCCTGCTGCGCTTCGATCTGGAGCGCGCGCTGATCGCCGGCGATCTCGAGGTCGACGATCTCGAGGCGGCGTGGAACGAGCGCTTCCTCGCGGATTTCGGCTACGAGGTCGACAAGCCTTCGGACGGCGTGCTGCAGGATGTGCACTGGTCTGCGGGGCTGTTCGGTTACTTCCCGACCTATTCGCTCGGCAATGTCTATGCTGGCTGTGTGCACGCGTCGCTGCGGCAGGCTGTGCCGGATCTGGACGCACAGCTCTCACAGGGCGATCTGCGCGCGGCGACCGGCTGGCTGGCCGAGAACGTGCAGCAATATGGCGGGCTCTACGAGCCGCGCGAGGTCATCACCCGCGCCTGCGGTGGAGCACCGTCGGAGACCGCGCTGCTGGATTACCTCGAAGCAAAGTTCGGGGCGATCTACGGGCTCTGACAGACGCCTCTCCGCGGCGCGCATGACGCGCCGCGGGTGGCACATCATGTGCCGTGGCGGATGGTCAGGACGCGCTGGCGTCCGCTTCGGTGCCGTCGATGTCTTCGAAGCAGCGAATGATCCAGTCGACCGCGCGGCGCATCCCGGGATCGTTGCGGCGGCTCTCGTGGTAGAACAGCCAGCAATTCTCAGTGCGCACCGGCGAGTCGGGAAACAGCGGCACAAGATCGGGGTCGCGCTGCGCGATCAGGTCGGGAAGCGGTCCGGGCAGCTCGGTCACCTTCATCAGACGGTGCAGCGCCATCAGGCTGTCGACCCGCAGCTTCGGCTCACGGCCGAACTGGTTCTGCCCGTATTGCATCAGCGGATTGTCGTCATGGGCCTCTCCGAGCCCGGCCCAATCCTCGCCCGCGGGCGCGTCCGCGAAACGATAGAAACGGAAATTCATCTCGCCGACCTTGCGGGCGATGATCCGGCCCTGGTCGGGACGGTTGTATTGCAGCACGAGGTCGTGGTCGCCGAGCCCCTCGCGGAAGATCCGGTCGGAGAAGTTCAGCCGCACGCCATCAAGCATTTCGGCGTGCTTCGTCAGGCCGGGAAACAGCACCAGCGAGGACAGCGCGGGCAGGCTGCCGACATTGATCGTCACCGGCTCGGAGTCGGTGTTGGCGGCCTGCGTGTTCAGTGCTGCCTGCAACTCGCCGTCGAAGCTCTGTGCCAAGGTGATCAGCGAGGCCACGGCCTCGGACGGGCGCCAACCGTCAGAGGTCTTGACGAAGGCTGGCATCCCGAGGGTTTCGGAGAGTCGTTCGATCCGGCGCGACACCGTCGCGGTGTTGGTGCCGAGGCTCTTGGCTGCCGCGGTCATCGTGCCGGTCTTCGATAGCGCTACCAGAAAGCGCAGATCGTCCCAGTTGTTCATTGTCGTCTGCTCGGAACCCTACAGAAACAGGTGGATCATTAACCGCAAGGATCTGCGGGCGGAGACAGACAGGGGCATCGGCTCGGCGCTGTCGGAATCGATACCAGACTATCTACTAAACACGTCTTTAAGATGCGTAATTTGTTTTTGCAATAGTGCCATTACATATCTGCAAGGGCACTAAGGTCTTGATTGCGGGCAAGAGTTTATCAAAGTGAAACGCCCGCCGCTCCTGATGGAGCGACGGGCGTGGCTTTTTCGCAATCATAATTCCCGTTAGCCGGGAGGTCTTTCTGATCGCTCCTCCTGAGCGGTCAGCCGAACACGGCGCCAAAGCTGCTGCGGAAGATCTCGGAGAGCTCCGACAGCGGCGCCTCGCTGCCGCCGAGCTTGACGCTGTCGCCGTGGAAGCGGCCGACGGTCTCGATGGTGACACCGGCCTGGCCAGCGGCAATCATCAGCGCTTCGGCGGCATCGAAGCTGCAGGCGATCAGGTAGCGGCCCTGGTCCTCGCCGAACAGCGCGGCGGTATCGGCGCTGTCGAGCTGGACGCCGACGCCCGAGGCCTCGGCCATCTCGAAGGCGGCCAGCGCAAGCCCGCCGTCGCTGAGATCGGTGCAGCACTTGATCCACTCGCGGTTGGCGCGGATGAACTCGCCGTTGCGCTTCTCCTCGGCCAGATCGACCGCCGGCGCGTCGCCGTCCTCGCGGTTGAAGACCTCTGCCAGCAGGGCGGACTGGCCGAGATGGCTGCCGGTCTGGCCAACCATGAGCAGCACGTGGCCGTCGCGGGCATAGCCCAGGATCGGCTCCTCGTCGGCTGCGATCAGGCCAACTGCGCCGATGGTCGGGGTCGGCAGGATGCCCTGTCCGTCGGTCTCGTTGTAGAGCGAGACGTTGCCCGACACGATCGGCATGTCGAGCGCCGAGCAGGCCGCGCCGATGCCGCGCAGGGCCTCGACGAACTGGCCCATGATCTCGGGCTTCTCGGGGTTGCCGAAGTTGAGGTTGTCGGTGGTCGCCAGCGGCAGAGCGCCCACGGCGGTCAGGTTGCGATAGGCCTCGGCCACTGCCTGCTTGCCGCCCTCGACCGGGTTGGCCTTGACGTAGCGCGGGGTCACGTCCGAGGTGAAGGCGAGCTTCTTGTCGGTGCCATGCACGCGGATCACGCCCGAGCCGAAGCCGGGGATGCGCATGGTGTCGGCCATGACCTGGCTGTCATACTGCTCGTAGACCCATTCGCGCGAGCAGTAGTTGGGCGAGGCGATCAGCGCCTTCAGCCCGTCGATCGGATCGATCTGCGGCACGTCGGCGAGCTCGGCTGCCGGCTCGGAGGGCTCCCACGGGCGGTCGTATTCGGGGGCGGAGGAGGACAGCCGCGACAGCGGCATGTCGGCTTTCACCTCGCCGTTGTGGACGATGAGGAAGCGGTCTTCCTCGATGGTTTCGCCGACGATGGCGAAGTCCAGATCCCACTTGTCGAACACCGCCTTGGCCTCGGCCTCCTTGGAGGGGTCGAGCACCATGAGCATGCGCTCCTGGCTTTCCGAGAGCATCATCTCGTAGGCGGTCATGTTCTTTTCGCGCTGCGGCACCTTCTCGAGGTCGAGCCGCACGCCGAGGCCGCCCTTATCGCCCATCTCCACGGCCGAGCAGGTCAGGCCCGCCGCGCCCATGTCCTGGATCGAGATCACCGCGCCGGTCTGCATCAGCTCGAGCGTGGCCTCCATCAGGCGCTTTTCGGTGAACGGGTCGCCGACCTGAACGGTGGGGCGCTTTTCCTCGATCGACTCGTCGAATTCGGCCGAGGCCATGGTCGCGCCGCCGACGCCGTCGCGGCCGGTCTTGGCGCCGAGATAGACCACCGGCATGCCGATGCCCGAGGCGGCGGAGTAGAAGATCTTGTCGGCATCGGCGAGGCCCGCCGCGAAGGCGTTGACCAGGCAGTTGCCATTATATGCCGAGTGGAAGCGGACTTCGCCGCCGGCGGTCGGCACGCCGAAGCAGTTGCCGTAGCCGCCCACGCCTTCGACGACGCCATGCACGAGGCGGCGGGTCTTGGGGTGGTCCTTCTCGCCGAAGCTCAACGAGTTCATCGCGGCGATCGGGCGGGCACCCATGGTGAACACGTCGCGCAGGATGCCGCCGACACCGGTGGCCGCGCCCTGATAGGGCTCGATATAAGAGGGGTGGTTGTGGCTCTCCATCTTGAAGACCACCGCCTGACCATCGCCGATATCGACCACGCCGGCGTTCTCGCCGGGGCCGCAGATCACCTGCGGGCCGCTGGTGGGAAGGGTCTTCAGGTGGATCTTCGACGACTTGTAGGAGCAGTGCTCGTTCCACATCGCCGAGAAGATGCCGAGCTCTGTAAAGGTCGGCTCGCGATTGAGGATCTGAAGGATGCGTGCGTACTCATCCGGCTTGATGCCGTGCGCCTCGATCAGCTCTTCGGTGATGGCCGGTTCCTGCATGCTCATACCCCTCTGGCAATCCTGCGCGCTCTTTAAGGCAAGGGTGACGCAGTGGGAAGGGGGCTGAGGGCCGCTCAGGGCCGGGTTGCTGAGAAAAGGTTGATGCGGGCGGGGATATGGCAGCCGTCAGCGTCGTCATAGGCGGCGAAGGCGGTGCGCATGTGCTCGAGAAGCGCTGCGCGGTCGGCCTCGCTGCCGTTCTTGGCGCGAAGCTGGGCCGAGATCGGGCCGATATACTGTGTCAGCTCCGCCGCCTCGGCGCTGCCGCCGGGCATCTCGAGCGTGGTGTCGACCACCCGCGCCTGCGGGGTGTCGAAGCCGGCCTGCGAGAGCAGCGCAAGGACCCGCGCGGCGTCGGCAAAGGCGGTGGGGCCGGGGGCGTGGGGATCACCGGGCTCGGAGGGGCCGAGTCGCTCTGTTGCGGCCCGCTTGGCGAGGTCGAACCACGGGTTGTGCTCGGCCGCCGCCCAGGCGGCGAAGACCAGCCGCCCGCCGGGGCGCAGGTGGCGGGCAATATTGGCGAAACCGGCAACCGGGTCGGCGAAGAACATCAGCCCCATCCGCGACACGCAGAGATCGAAGGGCGCGCCCTCATGTGCCCAGGTCTGGGCGTCGGCCACGAGGAAGTCCGGCGCGCAGGTCAGCCCTTCGGCGCGGTCACGCCCGACCTCGATCAACGGGGCCGAGATATCCAGCCCCAGCACGTGGCCCTCGATCCCGACTTGCTGCCCGGCGGCGATGGCCACGGCGCCCGCGCCGCAGCCGATGTCTATCACCCGCTCGCCGGGGCGCGGAGCGGCGGCGTCGAGCAGGATGTCGGTGAGCCGCGCGTGCAGGGTGTCGAGCTCGTGGTGCAGCCGCACCCAGTGCTGGCCGGGGCCGGTGCTCCAGAAGGCCTGCTGCCCCGCGTTCGGCCCGTCTGTCATGCTGTCGGTCATGTTTGCGCTCCCTTGCTGCGAGCCTACCCAAGAATCCGGATGGGCGCGGCCAAAAAAAAGGCCGAGCACAAAGCTCGGCCGAAGTCCAACAGGGAGGTATGAAGATGATGCGCGCTAGGGCGCTTCAAGCTTCATCTGCCGAATATGTTATCAGTTCTGAGTCGATCAAGGGAGAAGACGCCGCAGGCGCAGCATTGCCGCCATGAATGTGGCGCATAGCTCACACTTTTAGGGCGAGTTTAGTCCGCTCCCATAGCCCGAAGCTGACGGCGGTGGGCAAAGATTTCTTCCTGCACGAAGTCGCGGAAGGCCGCTACACGCTTGGAATGGCGCAACTCTTCCGGGTATGCGAGGAACACCGGCACCTCGTTGCTCTCGATTTCCGGGAGCACGCGGACCACCGAGGGGAAATCTTCGATGATGTAGTCGGGCAGAACCCCGATGCCGAGATTTGCGACCACGGCCTGCAACACGCCGAAATAGTTGTTGACCGTAAGCGCTGTCTGGATGTCGTAGGTCAGCAGCTCCTGCACCAGCAGCTTGCCCGCGGCGACCTGCGAGGAGGCGGGATTCTGGCAGATCAGGCGGTGCTGCGACAGCTCGTCGAGCGAGCCGGGCACGCCACGATCGGCGAGATACTCGGGCGAGGCATACATGCGCATCCGGATCGACATCAGCCGCTTGCGGATCAGATCGGCCTGGCTCGGCTCTTTCATGCGGATGGCGACATCAGCTTCGCGCATCGGCAGGTCGAGCACGCGTTCCTCGAGCATGAGGTCGATCTTCAGATCGGGGAACTTCTCATAGAGCTTGGTCAGGCGGGGGGCGAGCCAGAGAACGCCGAAGCCATGGGTGGTGGTGACCTTTAGCTCACCGAACACCTCTTCCTCGCTGTCGCGGATGCGCGCGGTGGCGGCATCGATGCGCTTCACCATCGAGGCGGTGGCATCGAAGAGCAATTCGCCCTGTTCGGTGAGAATCAGCCCGCGGGCATGCCGGTGGAACAGGGTCGTATTCAGCGACTCCTCCAGAGAGCGGATCTGCCGCGACACCGCGGATTGAGACAGATGCAGCGCATCGCCCGCATGTGTCAGGCTGCCCGCATCCGCAACCGCGTGAAAGATTCTTAGCTTGTCCCAGTCCATTTCGGTACCCATGCCTGCTCGCGGCGCCTGTATACGACAGATATCATAAATAGGAACCTATCCTTTCAGGACAGGCTGAAAACACGAAAAAAATGATATCAAGGTCAGCGATTTTGACCTATTATGTGGGGGATATGCCACGGGATGAGCGTTGGGAGGCGCGCATGACGAAGCAAGAGATCTCACTCCAAGACCGATTTGACCTCGAGAAGAGCCCAGTGCTGCTCAACGGCACCCAGGCGCTCGTGCGTCTCATGCTGATCCAGAAGGCGCGCGACGTTGCCGCGGGCCTCGACACGGCCGGCTACGTCACCGGCTATCGCGGCTCGCCGCTCGGCGCGGTGGACCTGCAGATGCAGCGGGCCGGGAAATATCTCGCCGCCGCCGACGTCACCTTTCAGGAGGGGCTGAACGAGGATCTCGCCGCGACGGCGCTCTGGGGCAGCCAGCAGGCCGAGCTGCGCGGTGAGGGCAAATATGACGGCGTGTTCGGGCTCTGGTACGGCAAGGGGCCTGGGGTCGACCGCTCCGGTGACGTGATGCGCCATGCCAACATGGCCGGGACCTCGCCGCATGGCGGTGTCATCATGGCGATGGGCGACGACCACACGGGCGAGAGCTCGACCGTGCTGCACCAGTCGGAATGGGCGATGGTCGACGCCTACATGCCGGTGGTCTCGCCGGCAGGCGTGCAGGAGATCCTTGATTACGGCGTCTATGCCTATGCGCTGTCGCGCTTCGCCGGCGTCTGGGTGGGGCTCAAGACCATGAAGGACACGGTCGAGGCCACCGCGGTGGTCGATGGCCGCCCCGATCGCATGTCGCTGGTCACGCCCGAATTCGAGATGCCGCCGGGCGGGCTCAACATCCGGCTCGGCGATACGCCGCACGAGCAGGAAAAGCGCATCATCGATTACAAGCGCTTCGCGGCGGAGGCCTTCTCGCACGCCAACAAGATGGACAAGCGCATGTGGGGCAAGCCCGGCGCCAAGATCGGTTTCGTCGCGGCGGGCAAGAACTGGCTCGATCTGGTGCACGCACTGTCGCTGCTGGGCATCGACGAGGCCGAGGCCGAGCGGCTGGGGATCACCACCTACAAGGTCGGCCAGACCTTCCCGCTCGACATGCTGGGCTTTCACGACTGGGCCGAGGGGCTCGACCTGATCGTCGTGGTCGAGGAGAAGCGCAAGCTGATCGAGGTGCAGGTCAAGGAGGCGATCTTCGACGACCGCCGCGGCCGCCGGGTCTATGGTTGGCACAAGGGCGGCGGCGCGGGCTCGATGCACGGGCCGGAGCTGTTCCCGACGCAGGGCGCGCTTGATCCGATCATGATCGCCGAGCGCCTCGGCACCATCCTGATCGACGAGGGCCGCGACACCGCGCGCCTCAAGGCTGCGCTGCAAACCCTTGCGGATGCGCGGAAATCCGACAATGCCGAGGATATCGCGGCGCGGCTTCCCTATTACTGCGCCGGCTGCCCGCACAACACCTCGACCAAGGTGCCCGAGGGCAGCCGCGCCTATGCCGGTATCGGCTGCCACTACATGGTGCAGTGGATGGACCGCGAGACCACCGGCTTCACCCACATGGGCGGCGAAGGCGCCAACTGGATCGGCGAGGCGCTGTTCTCCAAGCGCCCGCACGTGTTCCAGAACCTCGGAGACGGCACCTACAACCACTCGGGTGTGCAGGCGATCCGCGCGGCCCTCGCGGCAAACACCAACATCACCTACAAGATCCTCTACAACGACGCCGTTGCGATGACCGGCGGGCAGGCCAACGAGGGCGGGCTCACCGCCGACCGCATCGCCCGCGAGCTCGTCGCGATGGGGGTGCAGCACATCGCCGTGGTCTATGACGAGAAGGAGGACGTGAATTTCGACCTCTTCCCGCAGGGCATCGAGAAGCACGAGCGCGCCGAGATGGAGGCGGTGCAGAAACAGATGCGCGAGGTCGAGGGCGTCTCGGTCATCCTCTACATCCAGACCTGCGCCGCCGAGAAGCGCCGCCGGCGCAAGCGCGGCCTGTTCCCGGATCCGGACAAGCGCGTGTTCATCAACACCGATGTCTGCGAGGGCTGCGGCGATTGCGGCGTGCAGTCGAACTGCGTCGCCATCGTGCCGGAAGAGACCGAGCTTGGCCGCAAGCGCGCCATCGACCAGTCGAGCTGCAACAAGGATTTCTCCTGCCTCAAGGGCTTCTGCCCGTCTTTCGTGACGCTCGAGGGCGCCAAGGTCCGCAAGGGCGCGACCACCGAGCTTGCGCTGCCCGACATGCCCGAGCCGGCGCTGCCGCGGATCGACGGCACCCACAACGTGGTGATCACAGGCGTTGGCGGCACCGGCGTGGTGACCATCGGCGCGGTGCTGGCGCAGGCGGCCCAGATCGCAGGCCTTGGCGCGGGGATGATGGAGATGGCGGGGCTGGCCCAGAAGGGCGGCGCGGTGCATATCCACCTGCGCCTTGCCAACCGGCCCGAGGATATCTCCGCGGTGCGCGTGGCGATCGGCGAGGCCCATGCTCTGATCGGCGGTGACCTCGTGGTCAGCGCCGGGGCCAAGACACTGGGGCTGACCGCCTCGGGTCGCACCGGCGCGGTGGTGAACAGCCACGAGATCGTCACCGGCGAGTTCACGCGCGACACGGAGTTTGCCTTGCCGAATGACCGGCTGAAGCTGGCCATCGAGGCGCGGATGCAGGAGCGGGCCAAGCTCTTTGATGCCACCGAGCTTGCCAAGGCGACGCTGGGCGACTCGATCTTCTCCAACATGATGATTCTCGGGGCCGCGTGGCAGCAGGGGCTCGTGCCGCTGCCGCATGACGCCATCGCCGAGGCGCTGCGCCTCAACGGTGCGGCGGTCGAGAAGAACCTGCGCGCCTTCGAGATCGGACGCTGGGCGATGCTGCATCCAGAGGCGGCCGCAAAGCTCCTGAGCCCCACGGTGATCGAGAAGCCGAAGACGCTCGAGGAGAAGATCGCCTTCCGCGAGGCGCATCTGACGGCCTACCAGAACACGCGGCTGGCCAAGCGCTATCGCCGCATGGTCGACCGGACGGACGATGAGCGCCTGCGCGAGGCCATCGCCAAGGGCTATCACAAGCTGCTCGCCTACAAGGATGAGTACGAGGTCGCGCGGCTGCATCTCGACACCGAGGCCAAGGCGCGGGCGCAGTTCGACGGCGATTTCAAGATGAGCTTCCACCTCGCGCCGCCGCTGCTGTCGAAGACCGGCTCCGATGGCCGCCCGGTGAAGAAGGCGTTCGGCGAGGGGATGCTGCGCAACTTCCGCCTGCTGGCCAAGCTCAAGGGGCTGCGCGGCACGCCGCTCGATCCGTTCGGGCGCACCGCCGAGCGCAAGATGGAGCGCGCGCTGATCGCACAGTACGAGCGCGACATGGGCGAGGTGCTGCCCGAGCTCACGCCTCAGACCCGCGATGCCATCGTGGCGCTGGCCGAGCTGCCGTTGAAGATCCGCGGCTTCGGTCCGGTCAAGGAGGCCAACGAGCGCGAGGCGGCCAAGCGCCGCGAGGAGTTGCTGGCGGTGATCCGCGACGGCGGAGGGGCGATGGCACAGGCGGCGGAGTGATCCGCCGCCGGCACCGTTTGGCCTAGGTCTACGGTCGCAATGGATTTTCGCGCCGAAGCGCCGTAAGAGCAGACAATACCGCGCAACGAGTCGCGGGCTTGGGCAGTGGCGGCAGGAGACAGGCCGATGGCGGTTGGCGTATTCGATTCCGGGCTTGGCGGGCTCACGGTGCTGGACGCGGTGAGCAAACGCTTGCCCGAGGTGCCCTTCGTCTACTTCGCCGACAGCGCCCACGCGCCCTACGGCGTGCGCGATGCCGACGATATCTACAACCTGACCACCGCTGCGGTCGAACGTCTCTGGGAGGCGGGCTGCGACCTCGTCATCCTCGCCTGCAATACCGCCTCGGCCGCCGCGTTGCGCCGGATGCAGGAAAGCTGGATCCCGCGCGACAAGCGGGTGCTGGGCGTCTTCGTTCCCTTGATCGAGGCGATGACCGAGCGCCAGTGGGGCGACAACTCGCCTCCGCGCGAGGTCGCGGTGCAGCACGTGGCGCTGTTCGCCACGCCGGCCACCGTGCGCAGCCGCGCCTTCCAGCGCGAGCTGGCCTTCCGCGCCATCGGCGTCGATGTCGAGGCGCAGGCCTGCGGCGGGCTCGTCGATGCCATCGAGGAGGGCGACATGATCCTCGCCGAGGCGCTGGTGCGCAGCCATGTCGATGCGCTCAAGCGCAAGATGCCCTTGCCGCAGGCGGCGATCCTCGGCTGCACCCATTACCCGCTGATGCAGGAGACCTTCCAGGAGGCGCTGGGAGAGGATGTCGCGGTCTATTCGCAGGCCAACCTCGTGGCCGAGTCGCTGGCCGATTACCTGCAGCGCCATCCGGGGATGATCGGCACCGGTACCACGAGCCGGTTCCTGACCACCGGCGATCCGCGCAAGGTCTCGGGCCACGCGACGCGCTTCCTGCGCCGCGAGATCACCTTCGAGGCGGCCTGAAACGCACCGCAAAAACCGCGTCCGCTCGCCGCAATTTGATCTGCAACACTTACATGCGCGCCCTTGAATGCCATATAATCTAGGCTGACAGCGCGGAACGCATCGGGCAGGCTGGCGCCGTCCGGTCGGAAGAGGAGAAACCATGTCGCTCAAATCGCTCAAGAAGCAGCGCCGCATTCAGGTGGTCGCGCTGGCTGCGGTCGCGCTGGTGGTCTCGACGGTGCTGATCGGCTACGCGATGCGCGACGGCATCAACTTCTTCCGCTCCCCCAGCCAGGTGATGGAGGAGCCGCCCGCGCCGAACGAGACCTTCCGCATCGGCGGCCTTGTCGAGGGTGGGACGCTGATCCGTGGCGAGGGCCACGAGATCCGCTTCAGCGTCACCGATGGCGGCGCCTCGGTACCGGTCGTGTTCGCAGGCGTGCTGCCCGATCTCTTTGCCGAGAACCAGGGCATGGTGGGCACCGGGCGCTATGTCGAGGGGGTCTTCGTGGCCTCCGAGATCCTCGCCAAGCACGACGAGACATACATGCCGAAAGAGGTCATGGACGCGCTGAAGGAGCAGGGCGTCTACCAGGATCCCAACAGCTGAGGCTAGGGGCGCGCTGTCGAGATGGGTGCGTTTTGTGCAGACGCGCGAACGTTCGCGGCGCGGAATCAAGGCCGAAGGCCGCCGCGCATCGGTCATGCTGGAAGCATGCCTTCGGCATGACCCGCCCCCCCGGGCCGGCGATTTGGTTGTGCTGGGTGCACAGCTTCGAGGTTCTTCGGACCTGGCTGATATAAATCGCGGGATTCCACGGAAGGATCGCCCCCCCCCCGCGGATCGGCGATGCGCGGCGGCGTCCGAGTTCGGAGTTCCTGCGATTTAAAAGCGCTCGGTGCGGAGCGTAGAGCGCCTTCGGACCTTCCGTTCCATGCCCTATCACAGGCTACACAGGCAGCGCGGTGTCCCGCGGCCCGGCGATGCGCGGCGGCGTCGATGCGCGAAACGCCGCAAGAGATCGCCCGCCAAAAGAAAAAGGCGGGCCCGAGGGCCCGCCTTTCCAAGTCTTACCAAGAAGACCGGATCACGCGTTGGCTTCGCGGATCTTGTCGGCGGCATCCTTGTTGTACTCGACCCCGCTCTGTTCGAAGAGCTGGTCGAGCTCGCCCGAGAGGGTCATCTCGGTGATGATGTCGCAGCCGCCCACGAACTCGCCCTTGACGTAGAGCTGCGGGATGGTCGGCCAGTCGGAATAGTCCTTGATGCCCTGGCGGATCGCGTCATCGGCAAGCACGTTCACGTCGTGGAAATCCACGCCCATGTAGTTCAACACCCCGGCCACGCGACTCGAGAAGCCGCATTGCGGCATGGTCTTGGTGCCCTTCATGTAGAGCACCACGGTGTTGGACTTCACCGTCTCGTCGATCATCGTCTTCGCGTCGGTCATATCTCTCTCCTATCTGCGCGGTGCCTTGGCACCGGCTGGCCCCGCGCGGAGCGGGGCCGGTATTTTCCAGAACCCGGACCGGTTTATCGCGGCGTGCCGCCGACGATCCGGGCGCGGGCGTCAGTCCGTGGTCAGTCCGGCGCCTTGGTGGTCAGCGCCAGCGCGTGCAGTTCGCCATGCGCCCCGTCCATCTTGCCCTTGAGGGCGGCATAGACGGCGCGCTGCTGCTGGACGCGGTTCTTGCCACGGAAGCTCTCGTCGATCACCTCGGCGGCGTAGTGGTTTCCGTCACCGGCAAGATCGGTGATGGTGATCTGGGCATCGGGAAACTCGGCTCGGATGAGCTGTTCGATTTCCGTCGCTTCAATGGCCATTGGGGCGTGTCTCCGCTGTCGTCCGTTCCCCCAAGATGTAAGCTCCGTGCGAAGCGGGTGCAAGCAGGCGCTTGGCCGGGCACGGGCCGGGTCAGGCGGCGAGGTCGATCCAGACCGGCACGTGATCGGACGGCTTGTCGCGGCCGCGGATGTCGCAGTCGATCTGCACGTCGGTCATCAGGTCTGCCGCCTGCGGGGTCAGCAGCAGGTGGTCGATGCGGATGCCATTGTTCCGCTGCCAAGCGCCGGCCTGATAATCCCAGAAGGAATAGTGGCCGGGGCCCTGAGTGCGGGCGCGGAAGGCCTCGGTGAAGCCGAGGTTCAGGATGCGGCGGAAGGCGGCGCGGGTCTCGGGAAGGTAGAGCGCGTCCTCGGTCCAGGCCTCGGGCTTGGCGGCGTCCTCGGCTTGAGGGATGACATTGTAGTCGCCCGCCATCACCGCTGGCATCTCGCTGGCCAGAAGTTCGCGGGCGCGGGCCTCGAGCCGTTTCATCCACGCAAGCTTGTAGTCGTATTTCGGCCCCGGCACCGGGTTGCCGTTGGGCAGGTAGAGCCCGCAGAGCCGCACCGCGTGGCTCTCGCCCATCACCGTGGCCTCGATCCAGCGCGCCTGTTCGTCCTCGTCATCGCCGGGCAGGCCGCGGGTGACATCCTCGAGCGGCAGCTTCGACAGGATGGCGACGCCGTTGAAGCTCTTCTGGCCGTGGGTTTCGACTTGCCAGCCGCGCTCCTCGAAATGCTCGCGGGGGAAGGCCTCATCGACAGACTTGATCTCCTGCAGCAGCGCGACGTCGGGCTGCGCCTCGTCGAGCCAGTCGGTGAGGGCGCCGATGCGCGCCTTGATGCCGTTGATGTTGAAGGTGGCGATCTTCATTTGGCCCTCCGAAATTTGAGCAAGCTATCGCCGAAGCGGAGCTCAGGGGCAAGTCCAGCGCGGTTTTCAGCCGACGATTCGGGTCCGATTCCGGCGTGAAAAGCAGGTTTCAACAAGGCGCAAAAACTTATCCACAGAAAAGATTCCCCTGTGGACAACTTTGAATTGTGTTTTTTCTGTGTCTTTTAGGTCTTAATGTGCATGTGGATAACTCGTGTATAATTCAACCCTAACAAGAAACTATATTGCCAGAAACATGCATTGGAGGAAACCCTGAGCGTGCCAAAACGCAAACGCTACACCAGGAAGGGTTACCCCATGTCTGCACAACTCAAGCATGAAATCATTGAAGAATTCGCCAACGACTTCGGCGGCGACATGTTCGGTGGGGAAGGTGCCTCGATGTTCACCTCCTGCGCCGCACCCGAGAGCTTCGGCAGCGCACTGACCGGCGAGGCTGTGGATATGTTTACCTCTTGCGCCGCACCGGTGACCGGCTCCGCTGCCACAGGTGAGGCAACCGGCCTCTACACGTCCTGCGCCACGCCGCTGACCGGCTCGACCGCGACCGGCGAAGCCACCGGCCTGTTCACGTCCTGCGCCGAGCCCAAGGCTTCCGAGGCCCTGACCGGCGACGCGGTGGAAATGTTCACCTCCTGCGCCGCGCCGACCACCAGCTCGACCGCGACCGGCGATGTCGTGGGCCTGTTCACTTCGTGTGCCACCCCGACCACCGGCTCGACCGCGACCGGCGAAGCCACCGGCCTGTTCACCTCCTGCGCCGAGCCGAAAGCGTCCGAGACCCTGACCGGCGATGCCGTCGAGATGGTCACCTCCTGCGCCGCTCCGACCACCAGCTCGGCCGATGCCGGCGACGCGGTCGAGATGTTCACCTCCTGCGCGACCCCGACCACCAGCTCGGCTGACGCAGGCGACGTGACCGGCCTGTTCACCTCCTGCGCCGAGCCGAAGGCCTCCGAGGCCCTGACCGGCGACGCTGTCGAGATGGTCACCTCCTGCGCGGCTCCCCGCGACAGCCGTGCCGTCAACGGTGAAGTCACCGGCTCCTTCACCTCCTGCGCATAAGCCAGGATGCCATCGCTGCGGGCGTCTTATGGGGATGAGACGCCCGCGTGCGGCCGGAAACAGAAAGACACAGGGAAATCAGTCATGACCAACGTTATCGCACTTCGCCCGAAGGCCCCCGTCGCGTCGCAGGATGCCGGAGTTGCAGCGCTCGTGAAGAGCTTTGCCACCAGCCGGCGGCGAGAGGATGACGTGTTCTGGCTGAAGGAGAACGCAGAGCTTCTCAACATCCTGGAATGCACCGGGACCTACGTGCCCCGGGCCGCGCTGGCGCCGCTGCGCGGGTTCTACAAATCGGTGGAAGACCGCATGGCCTTCTTCCCGCAATACTACCGCTTCCTGCTCTCGCTCACCCTCGATCTCGAGGATCTGGGCATGGAGGGCGACACCGGCGCCAAGCTCACCGAGCGCGCCGCGCGCCACGGCTTTGCCGATGCCGAGCTCTCGGACCTGCAGCGGATGGAAGCCCGCCGCCTTCTGGCCCGCCGCGGCCATGTGAGCGAGGATGATGAGGGGCTGGCCGACCGCCTGCGCGCCTTCTGCGCCCGCTCGCAGACCTTCGCTCTGCCGAACAAGAAGGCCGCCTACGAGCTGACCCACATCGTGTTCTACCTCAGCGAATACGGCCGTCAGGATCCCGGCCTCGACGAGGAGGCGATCAACAGCCTCTACTTCGCCGGCAACCTGGCCTATCTGGACCAGAACTCCGACCTGCTGGCCGAGATCTGCATCGCCCTGCGCTATGCCCGCGAGGTGCCGCCGCCGCTCTGGACGATCTGGCTCGACCGCGAGACCCATCTGTTTACCGTGGAGAGTGGCGAGACCGTCTCGGTCGCCGATGATTACCACGACTTCCTGGTCTGCAACTGGCACGCCTCGGTGATCGGCGGCAAGCCGTTCCACAAGCCGCTGGAGGGCGGGCGGATGCGCTTCCAGCGGGCACAGCGCGTCGCGCCGCTGCGCGAACTGTCGGAAGCGCTCTTCGCCGAAGGCTCTGCCCGCAGCGCCGACTGGGCCGGGATGCGCGAGCGCATGGGGGCGCGGCTGTCGCCGCAGACCCTTGATGTGGTCGACCAGCTTGCCGATCATTCCCCGCGCTTCGACGCATTCTTCGAGGGCTTCGCCCGGGCAGGTAACGCATGAACGGGACACGCACAGCCATCGTGGGCGCTGCCCTTGTCGCGCTCTACACCGGTGCCATCGCTGCGGCGGACGGCATCACCAAGCTCATCGCCGGTGGCTACGCCGCGCCGCAGCTCTTCGCGCTGTCGGCGGGGCTCGTGCTGCTGATGTCTCTTGGCGCGTCGCGCAAGAACGGCGAGACGCTGCGCACCACCTGCCGCGGCGCCATGGCGTTGCGCGCGCTGCTCACCGTGGTTTCGGCGCTGAGCTTCTTTCAGGCCTTCCGCCTGCTGCCCTTCGCCGATGTCTTCCTGTTCATCGCGCTGGTGCCGCTGATCGCCGCCGCGATGTCGGGCCCCGCGCTCGGCGAGCCGGTGCGTCCGGCGGTCTGGATGGCGCTGCTGCTCGGCGCGGGCGGGCTGCTCTTCGTGATGCCGGCGGGCGAGCTTTCGCTCGATCCGGGCCACCTCTGGGCGTTGTTCGCCGCCTTCACCGGCACCGGCTCGATGATTGCCGCGCGCTACATCGCCCGCATCGAGCGCGTGCCGCTGGCGCAGGTGTTCTGGCCGAACCTCGCGCTGATGCTGAGCATGGCCGTGGCGCTGCCGTTCGTCTGGCAACCAATGCCGCTGTCGGATCTGGGCTGGGTCGTGACCTACGCGGTGTTCCTTTTCGCGGCCCGCTGGCTCTCGGTCGAGGCGCTGCGGCTGCTGCCGGCTTACGTGGCAACGCCGCTGATGAACCTGCAATTCGTCTGGATGGTGGTGATCGGCTGGTTCGGCTTCGGCGAGATCCCCGCCGTGGGCACCATGCTGGGCGTCACGCTGGTGGTCGGCTCGGGCCTGTGGCTGATCTTCGACGAGGCGGTGACACAGGAGCGCCGCAGCTCGGCCAACGCCTGATCATCCGAGAAAGATTGATCCCGCCCCGCAGCGCCAAGCCGCTGCGGGGCGGTTGCGTTTTGAGCGAAAGGGATTGGGTCGGGTGCTCAGGCGGCGTGGCCTTGCAGCACCTCGAGCGGCACGATCTCGAGCGCGCGCATGTGGGTCGCCTCGAGCGAGACCTTGGGCGCGCAGCCCTCGTCATGCGCCTGCAGGAAGCGCGCAGCGCAGAGGCACCACGGGTCGCCGGGCTTGAGGCCGGGGAAGTGAAACTCGGGGCGGGGCGTCGACAGGTCATTGCCGACATAGGCGGAATAGGCGAGGAACTCGGCGGTCATCACCGCGCAGACCGTGTGGCTTCCGGCATCCTGCGCGCAGGTGTTGCAGTGGCCGTCGCGGAAAAAGCCCGTCAGCGGCGCCATGGAGCAGGGCGACAGCGGCCCGCCCAGAACGTTGATCGACTGATCTTTCTGCATCATTGCGCGTCTCCCTTGCGGGCAGCGTGGCAAACCGGCGGCGGCCTGTCCAGCGCCGCGCGGTCACGGCGCCGTCAGGCAGCCTCAGCGGAACTTGTCGGCGAGCTTCTGCAACGGCGAGCGGTCGTCCGGCTGCGGGTCTTGCGCGGCCTTTGCTTCGGGGTCTTTCTTTGGCGCCGGTTTGCCGGAAGCGGGCTCTGGCTTCTCCTGCTTGCCGCCCGAGGAACGCGGCGGGTTGACCCGCAGCGCCACGGCGTTCTGGAACTTGCCGGTATCTCCGCGCGCCAGCTCGCCCGCGCCGTCGGAGATGCCGCGCAGCAGGTCGTCGAGCCAGTCCTCGTCGGCCTTGTGGAAATCGTGCAGCACGTAGGCCGCCACCAGATCCTTGCGGCCGGGATGGCCGATGCCCAGCCGCACCCGGTGATAGGTCTCGCCGATATGGGCGTGGATCGAGCGCAGCCCGTTATGGCCGGCATGGCCACCGCCGGTCTTCACCCGGCACTTGCCCGGCGCGAGGTCGAGCTCGTCGTGGAACACCGTCACGTCGTCCGGCTCGAGCTTGAAGAAGCGCATCGCCTCGCCGACCGCCTGACCGGAGAGGTTCATGAAGGTGCCGGGCTTGAGCAGCAGCACCTTGTCGCCGCCGAGCCGGCCCTCGCTGACCTCGCCCTGGAACCGCGCGCGCCACGGACCGAAGCCGTGATCCTCGGCGATCCGGTCGAGCGCCATAAAGCCGATATTGTGCCGGTTTCGGGCATATTTGCCGCCGGGATTGCCCAGCCCCACGAAGATCTGCAAGCTCGCCTCCATCTGTTCCGCCCCTAGATAGGGCGGAGAGGGGGAAGTCCACAACCCGCAAGGAGACCGCGATGTACCTGACGATGAACCGCTTCAAGGTGGTGCCCGATCGGGCCGCCGAGTTCGAGGCCATGTGGCAGGCCCGCGACAGCCATCTCAAGCAGGTGCCGGGCTTCGTCAGTTTCGCGCTGATGAAGGGGGCGGAGCAGGGCGATCACGTGCTCTATGCCTCGCATACGCTCTGGGCCGACGAGGAGAGCTTCAAGGGCTGGACCCGGAGCGAGGCCTTTCGCGCCGCGCACAAGGGGGCCAAGAGTTCCGAGGGCATGTATCTCGGCCCGCCGGTGCTTGAATGCTTCGACGCGGTGCAGGTTCTGGACTGAGCCTGCGGACGCAGGTTGCCAAGAGAAAAGGGGCGGCGCAAGCGCGCCGCCCCTGATCATTGCCACAGACGACAGGTCAGACGAAGACCATCTCGTCGGCGACATAGGCCTCGCCGAAGAGCACCGCGGCCTCTTCGAAGGCGATGCCGGCTGCGACCTCGCGCACGTGGTAGGTCTCGGCGTCGAGGCTGGTCTCTTCGCTGGCCACGAAATAGGCCGTGGCGGCGAGCCCGTCATCGGTGATTGCCTCGAGACGGAGGTTGGCCGTGTCCGCGCCGTTGTAGCTGGCAAGCACACCCGAGACCAACGGGTCGGTGCCGATCGCCTCGGCGAAGGTGAAGGCTGTCGGCATGTTGGTCACGGTGCGACCGGTCGAGTAGGCCTGAGCGGCCACGCCGTCCCAGTCCATCACGCCGTCTGCCGAGGCTGCGTCGATCGCGGCATAGCCGATGACTTCGCTGACATGGCCGCCGTCGAGTTGGCCCTCGCCTTCCTCGATGAGGTAGGTGAAACCGGTCTCGGTGACTTCGCCGATACGGGCGATCTCCCAGTTGACGCCATTGTCGGTCTGGATCTGCAGCATCAGCACCGGCGCTTCGGCAAAGGTGGTGTCGAAGTCGACCCAATGGAACTCGTCTGTAGGTCCGGCCTCGAACACCGTGGTGCCGACTTCGAGGACGCTGCCGTCGCTGAGTTCCCAGACCCCTTCTTCGAATGTTACGAGGCTGACTTCCTCGTTGAGGTGCCAGTTGTCGTAACCGTACTCGTCGAGATGGAAGGTGGCACTGGTCGAGGTGATCTCGGTGAACTCAACGGTTACCGCCTGCCCACCGTTGAGGGTGACCGGGCTGGCGAAAACCACCGGGTTGTCGAACGCACCTCCGAGGTAGTTGGCGGTGAAGTTCTCATGGTGAAGACCGGTGATCTGCTGCACCGAGCCAATACCGTTCACGTAGTCCGGAGCGTATTCGATCACCAGCTGCATGTCGTAGAGATCGGCCGCGTCCTGACGGTCGCCCTTCACGTAGATCGCCGTGTCGAAGACGTTCTGCTCGAGAACCGTGCCGTTCGGCGTCACCGCCGACAGGATCAGGCCCGTGGGCATCGCGTCGCCGGCGCCGAGAGTGCCGTTGACGGCGCTCCAGCCGGCGTCGATCACGCCATCTGCATCGAGATCAAGCCGGGTCGGGTCGATCACCATCCAGCCCTCGCTGGTGGCCAGCGGCGACTCGCCTTCCCAGTCGAGAAGGTTGATCGTGGTCGTGGTCAGCTCGCCGGTGTCGTACTTGATGTTGTCCGACTGGAACGGCGGTTCGCTGTTGGGCTCGAGCGGGATCTCGAGGCCCGGAAGGTCCTGGCCGAACTTGTTCGGCGTCAGGCGCCAGCGCGGACCGGAGACGAGGCTGTCCTCGTAGTACCCCTCTGCGGCCGCGGTTTCGGCATCGGTGAAACTGACGAAGACGTTGGCGTAGGGATCGTCCGGGTACATGTCATAGGACCACTCGAACGGCTCGCGGTCGGTCGAGGTGTACCACGAGTCGGTGAAGCCTTCGGCAAGGTCCGCGGTGCTGAAGTCGAGATCCGCCGCCGCGGCGGCCGCGACCAGCGACATGTCACGCAGCACGGTGCCGACCGCGTTGCCCTCGGCATCCTCGTTGCGATAGCCAACTAGCTCGCCATCAGGGTTGTAGACCGCGGTGCCGCCGACCACGCTCATATCGATCTGGCCGGCCTCGTCGAGCACGAAGTAGCTCGGCAGCGCGTCGCCCAGACCGTTATACGTGTCGACCGGCGAGACCCAGAGCGTGTTGGCCGCGTCATCCGGATCGGTGACGATGTAGTAGGACGGAAGCCGGCCGATGGCGGCCTCGTTCTCATAGTCTTCCGGGCGGATCTGGTCGTTGGGGTTGTTGGTGATCGTGTGGGTCACGATCAGTTCGGCCTTGGTCACGACGAAGCCATTCGAGCCGTCCTCGAGACTGTCGGCAATGCCATTGCCATCCTCGTCGACGGTCCACTCTTCCGGCAGGTCGATATTGACCTCCATGCGGATGTCATTGGGCCGTTTCACCGCCTCGCCCCAGCGATAGAGCAGCTTGCCGTCGTCCTTCAGGGTCACCGAGTAGTCCTGCCCGTAGGCGATGTTGTAGGTGACGCTGGACTCGTTGGGCTCGAGCAGGTCGGTCAGATCGGCCTCGCCGCCATAGCCGTTGAGGAAGCTGTCGACCACGTCGAGCGTGCCGTCGTTGCCGATGTCCACGGCGCCCACGGTGATCGCTTCGGTCACGCCGTCGCCGTCGCTGTCATAGTCGACGGTGGTCTTGGTCAGGCGGTAGGTGTCGAGCGTGCCGTCGCGGTCGAAATCGACATCCGTCAGCACGGTGTCGAGCGCCGGGTCGGGGCTGTCCATCGCGGCCTGAAGCGCCGCCACGGTCTCCTTTACGTAGAAGTCGTTGAGCGGGCCTTCGGTCAGGCTGCCATCCTCGGCGACATAGAGATCGGCCATCTTGAGGTCGTCGTCGAGCCCGCCGATGGCGTTTTCGTCACCGGGATAGGCCTGATCCGAGAGCAGCGCCTGCATGGTGGTGTAATGCTCTGTCGAGGCTTTCACGGTCGAGCCGCCCAGGCCAAGGGACCATGTGCCGAAGGGAGCGCCGGAGAGAAACAGATCGGTTTCCGCGTTGCGCACGGCGATGCCGACGATTTCGCCGCCTTCGCCATAGATATTGCCCGCGAAGCCTTCGGCATAGTCACCGTCGAGCTCCTTCTCCTCGGCACCGATGAAGTCGGTCACGTGGAAGCCGAATTCATTGTCGATGCCATACAGGATGTTGCCCGCGTGGCTTACATAGGGTTCGACCACCGCGCCTGCGGTGTCGAGCATCTCGGGGTAATCGGGGAATTGAAGGCCACTGAACGTTGCTGTCAGGTCATCGACCGAAAAGACGTGCAGGGCCGAGCTGTAAAGTGCCATCGTACCGTCTCCAAAAGGCTCCTCCCGGGACGGCCTTGGTTCTCGCCTGCTTGCAGTCTCCCCCCATGCTGTCCCTCGGCAATTAGGCCATGAAGTTGCATTCGAAAACCATGATATATGTCAAAGTGCATGTGATGGATTTGGCGGGTGATCGTTGCGTACCGGTCGGGGCAGGGGCCGCCTGCTGATCTGGTCGCTTTCAGGCCCTTGATCCCGCGCCGCTTTTTCTGGGAAAATGTGTCTGTCTCGCCGGCGCTCGGTTAGATGTAAATTTTTCTCAAATCGGGAGTGACGGATGTCCGGACCTCAGAGCACACGGGTCACCTCCAGCCACTGGGGCGCTTTCGAGCTTGATGTCGAGGGCGATCGCATCGTCGCCGCGCGGCCCTTCGCTGCCGATCCTACCCCGCCCGAGATCCCGCAGGCGATCCCCGCCGCCGTGCATCACCGTAGCCGGGTGGCGCGACCCTCGATCCGCAAGGGCTGGCTCGAGGGCCGCAAGCGCGGCGGGCGCGGCAGCGAGCCCTTCGTCGAACTGCCGTGGGACGAGGCGCTCGACATCGCCGCGCAAGAGATCGACCGGGTCCGGCGCGCGCATGGCAACGAGGCGATCTTCGGCGGCTCCTACGGCTGGTCCTCTGCCGGGCGTTTCCACCATGCCCAGAGCCAGGTGCACCGGTTCCTCAACAGCGTTGGCGGCTATGTCGCTTCCTTCGGGAGCTATTCGACGGGCTGTGCGCAGGCGATCATGCCGCATGTCTTTGGTCACAACTTCATCTCGCATCTCTACGACCATCAGGAAAACTGGCAGACGCTGGAGGCCGAGACCGAAACGCTGGTGATGTTCGGCGGCATCAACCCAAAGAACAGCCAGGTCAGCATGGGCGGCGTGACCGAGCATGGCACCAAGGGCTGGATCGGAAAATTCCTCGCCAAGGGCATGTACTGCCTCAATATCGGACCGCAGCGCGGCGACGCGCCCGAGGGCTGCGAGTGGCTGCCGGTGAAGCCGGGTGCGGACACCGCCCTGATGCTGGCGCTGGCCTACGTGCTCGAAACCGAGGGGCTGGCGGACCACGCCTTCCTTGAGCGCTACGCCACCGGCTACGAGCGCTTCCGCCCCTATCTGCTGGGAGAGAGCGACGGCCAGCCCAAGACGCCTGAATGGGCTGCGCCGCTTTGCGGGGCCGACCCGCAGACCATCCGCGAGCTCGCCCGGCGCATGGCCTCGACCCGCACGATGATCACCGTGGCGTGGTCGTTGCAGCGTGGCGAGCATGGCGAGCAGCCCTACTGGATGTCGGCGGTGCTGGCGGCGATGCTGGGGCAGATCGGGCTGCCGGGCGGTGGCGTGGGGTATGGCTACGGGGCCATCGGTGGCGTCGGCCACGCGTTTCGCCGGATGCGCGGCATGACCCTGCCGCAGGGCGTCAATCTGGTGGACAAGGTGATCCCGGTGGCGCGCATCGCCGACATGCTGCGCAACCCCGGGCAGCCCTATGATTTCAACGGCACCCGCGAGCCCTATCCCGACATCCGCCTTGTCTACTGGGCCGGCGGCAACCCGTTCCACCACCATCAGGATCTCAACGCCTTCCACGAGGCGTGGCAGCAGCCCGAGACCATCCTCGTCAACGAGCCGTGGTGGACCCCCACGGCCAAGCGCGCCGACATCGTCTTCCCGGCGACAACGCCCTACGAGCGCGAGGATATCGGCCGTTCGCCGCTCGACGACTACCTCTTTCATATGCCGGCGATGATTCCGCCGGTGGGCGAGGCGCGCGACGATTACGACATCTTCGCCGGCCTTGCCGCCCGCATGGGCGCGACCGAGGCCTATACCGAGGGCAAGACAAGCACCCAGTGGATCGAGACGCTCTACGAGGGCTATCGCCAATTTGCCGCCGAGGACGGCATCGAGGTGCCGGATCTCGCCGGGCTGCGCGAGGTCAACTGGCTCAAGCTGCCGATCACCTACGAGGGGCCGAACCCGAGCTTCCTGCGCCGTTTCCGCGAGGATCCGGATGGCGCGCCGCTCGGCACGCCCTCGGGGCGGCTCGAGATCTTTTCCGAGACCATCGACGGCTTCGGCTACGCCGATTGCCCGGGCCACCCGGTCTGGCTGCCGCCCTCGGAATGGCTCGGCGCGGCGCGGCAAGAGGCGCCGCTGCACCTCGTCTCGCCGCAGCCGGGCGACAAGCTGCACAGCCAGCTTGAGGCGGCGCTGGCCGATCGCCCCGGAGCGCGTCCCGAGACGCTGGTGATGAATCCCGGGGATGCCGCCGCGCGCGGGATCGCGAGCGGTGATCTGGTGCGGGTGTTCAACACGCGCGGCGCGGTACGGGCGCGGGCGCGGGTCAGCGACGAGATCCGCCCCGGCGTGGTGGCGCTGCCGACAGGCGCGTGGTTCGGCGATCCCGGCGAAAATCTCGATCCGCATGGCAACCCGAACGTGCTCACCGCCGATATCGGTACGTCGAATCTGGGGCAGGGCTGCAGCGCCCATACCGCGTTGGTCGAGGTGTCGGGTCTCGGTCTCGAGGCGTGAGGATCGCGGGCGCCGGCCTCAGCCGTGCGCCCGTTCCGCGCGCAACCAGCGGAACACCAGCATCAGGATGAAGGTTGTGGCGATCAGGCCGAGAAGGTCGCCCACCGCATAGACCACCAGCACCACCACCGACCATTCCGGCAGGATCGCGCCGGAGAATACCAGCGACTGGCCGACCGAATTCACCACCGAGGCCAGCGTCCCGACCAGCAGCAGCCATTTCCAGTGCACCCGGAGACGCTCCGTGGCGTATAGGTTGAGCCCGAAGGCGCGCATCAGCTCGAAGGCCACCGCCGCGGAGGCCGCGCCGACGAGGATCGAGATCAGGATCACCGGTTCGGTCACCGAGCCGATCCCGGCACCGGCGAACATCCATTCAGACAGGAAGGCGCCGACGCAGAGCGGCAGGATCGCGACGCGGCCGAGCAGCCATGTCGCCAGAACCCGCACCCCGTGCGGAAGATAGAGCAGGCTGGCAAAGCTGGTGACATCGGGCAGCAGCCGCGCCTGAAGCGGGGTTATCAGCATGGCGGTCAGACCGTGGGCGAGGATATAGGCCACGACGGTCACACCGAAATATCGGATTTGCATCGGTAACGGGTCTTTCTCATCCGGTCGCGTGCGGCCTCGACCGCGCGGTATGCCTGATGTGTCGGTTGCGGATCAGCTCTGCTGAAGATCCTTGCCGACAAGATCGCTGCGCACAACATAATTGCGCGCCTTGCTCTGTCCGGCCCGTTCGAGAAGCCCGTGGCCCAGCAGGGTGCGGATGGCACGGTAGAGCGTGGCCTGCGCCACCGGCTCGAGCAGCGCATGGTTGCGCATCTGTTCCGTGCTGATCACGTCGCCGACGCGGGCCGTAAGGCTGTGCGCGGCCAGTAGCACATCGCGCTCGGTGCGGCTGAGATCGTCGAGCCCGACATCGCGCTCAAGCTGCCTCAGCATGTCGCGCAGTTCGAAGATCGGAGTCAGCTTGTCCATGTCTTGGATCCCGTTAGGCGCATGGCTCGTTCCTCAACCATAGGAAACTGCGCCTCGGTTGCATGTTTATCACAATGATAAAGCATTGGAAGCCCTCTTCGCGACGTGGTAATATGTTCAAGACGACGTTCCGTGAGTGGTGCCGCCGTCTTGTATTTAGATCAGTATAGCCTCGGTGACTTCGGTCGCCGAGGCGTTTTCTTTATACGCTTCAAGCGTGTATCGAAGCGGTCTTCCGAGATTTTCACGCAACGTCAGCATTGCTCTGTTCAATTTGGCCGCGCGCCTTGCCTCTTTGGCGATGACGGCGCGCCGCGTGCCAGCGACGCCTTGTTGTCGCGACACGCAGAAGGTGAGTGCGCGGGGCCGTGTTCCCGATCATTGACCGAAGCGCGCCGGGCGCCGCCGCGGGCTGCGGATCCCACCCGGTGGTTGCGACCAAGGCGAATCATCGGCGCCCCTGCCTCTGCTGCGACCGCTGGGCCGGAACGAAAACGGCCCTGCCGTGGGGCAGGGCCGTCTCGCGATCTGTCGAAGCTGCGGAGGACTTATTCCTCTGCGGCCTCCTCTTCGCCTTCGTCGCCGTCATCGGCGCGCAGGCCGCGCGGAGCCGAGATGTTGGCGATCACGAAGTCACGGTCGATGGTCGGCTTTGCGCCGTCCGGCAGCGTCACGTCCGAGATGTGGATGACGTCGCCGATCTGCTTGTCCGCCAGGTCCACGGTGATGTGGTCCGGGATGTCGCCGGCGAGCACTTCGAGCTCGACTTCCTGGCGCACGATGGTCAGCACGCCACCCTTCTTCAGGCCCGGCGCGGTTTCTTCATTGATGAAGTCCACGTGGATGAAGAGGTTGATCCGGCTGGTGCGGCGCAGGCGCATCAGGTCGAAATGGGTCGGAAGGTCCTTCACGACATCGCGCTGCACGTCGCGGCAGATGACGCGGACGTCGTCGTGGCCGTCAACCTTGAGGTTGAACAGGGTCGACTTGAAGCGGCCTGCCTTCAGGCGCTTGAGCAGCTCGTTGAAGGGCAGTTGGATTGCCAGCGGCTCTGCATCGCCACCGAAAACAATGCCCGGAACCATGCCGTCGCGACGGACTTGACGAGCGGCGCCCTTGCCTGTCCCCGTACGTTCCAGAGCCACGAGATCAGGAATCTCACCAGCCATGTTGATATCTCCATAAATAAGGGCAGGGTGCCTCCAAGGCTGTCACCCCGCGTAAGAGCCGCTCCGATAGACCGGATCGCCCGGTTTCTCAAGCCTCTTTTTGTCCCCCGCCGCTCTGCCGCCGTTGCGCCGGGCGCTCTGGACGCCGCCGCGCCGCCGTGGCAGGGCGCTGGCATGGGATTCAAGCACGATCTTCTGGCCAGCCGTGGCCCAGCCGCGGCGTTTGCCGTCATGGGCCTCTACTGGGGCGGGTTCGCCGCCTTGGTGCCGGCGCTGAAGCCGCAGGCCGGGCTCTCGGACGAGGGCTTCGGGCTGGCGATGCTGGTCTCGACCTGCGGCGCGGTGCTTGCCATGTGGCTGGCACCGGTTGCCGAGCGGCGGCTCGGGGCGCTGGCCCTGCCGGTGCTCTCGGTGCTTCTGGCCGGCGCCTTTCTGCTGCCGGGGGTCGCCACCGGCTGGCAGGGCTTCGCGCTGGCGATGCTGGCCGCCGCCGGCGCGGCCGGGCTGCTCGACGTGGTGATGAACGCGCAGGTGGCGGGGCTCGAGGCGTCGATCCGAAGGCCGCTGATGAACCTCAACCACGCGGTCTACTCGCTGGTCTACGCGGTCTCGGCGCTTGCCACCGGTTTGGCGCGCGAGCTGGGTGCGTCGCCGCTGGTCGCCTTCGCCGGGCTTGGACTGGCGGCGCTGCTTCTCGTGGCGGTGATGGGCTCGGCCCCCACCGCCTCTGCCCATGGCGACGGCAGGACACCGCGCGGCGCCACGCCGTGGCGGCTGATCCTGCCGGCGGGCCTCGTGGTGCTGATCGGCTTCCTGTCCGAGCAGGCCACCGAAGGCTGGTCGGCCCTGCATCTCGAGCGCAACCTCGGCGCGGGGGCTGCCGCAGGTGCGGTCGGCCCGGCCTTGCTCGGCATCACCATGACCGTGGGGCGGCTGTTCGGGCAGGGGCTGGCGCAACGCTTCGCCGAGCCCACGGTGATCCGCATCGGTGCGGCGGTCTCGGCCTGCGGGGCGCTGCTGGCCGCGCTCGCGGACAGTCTCTGGATCGCTTATGCGGGCTTCGCCGTCCTTGGGCTCGGCGCCTCGGTGATCGTCCCCATGGCCTTCGCCTTCGTCGCCGCCCGCTGCCCGGCCGAGCGCCGCGCTCAGGCGATCTCGCGCCTTTCGGTGATCGGCTATGCCGGCTTTTTCCTCGGGCCGCCGCTGATGGGGCTGGTCTCGGGCGGCATCGGGCTCGCCGCCGCTTTCGCCATGGTCGCGCTCATCCTGCTGCTGATCCCGCTCGCCCTCATCCCTTGGATGCGCCGATCCACACCGGCCTGACCCCGGATCTTCTCTGGTTCAAAAATACCTCGGGGGTGAATTGGCCGCAGGCCAAGAGGGGGCAGCGCCCCCTCCCGTTCCTTCAACACGGTGTGGCGTCAGTCGGACGGGACCTCCGCCCTCACGCCTCCCAGTCGCCCGAGAACCCTTTCGGGATCATCAGGATGTCGCGGTCGACCTCGCCGATGTCGGTGCGCCCGCACAGACCCATCGAGCTGTCGAGCTCCTTGTGGATCACCCGCAGCGCTTCCGACACGCCCTTTTCGCCCATCGCCCCCAGTCCGTAGACATAGGCGCGGCCGATCCAGCAGCCCTTGGCGCCCATGGCCACCGCCTTGAGCACGTCCTGTCCCGAGCGGATGCCGCTGTCGAGATGCACCTCGATCTTGTCGCCCACGGCGTCCATGATCGGCGCCAGCGCCCGGATCGAGCTCAGCGCGCCGTCGAGCTGGCGGCCGCCGTGGTTGCTGACCACGATGGCGTCGGCGCCGACATTGCAGGCCTCGAGCGCGTCGCGCGGATCGATGATGCCCTTGATGATCAGCGGCCCGTCCCACATCTTGCGGAACGCGCGGATGCGGTCCCAGTTCAGCGCCTGGTCAAAGCTCTCGGCTGTCCAGGTCGACAGGCTCGAGGGGTCGTCGACCCCCTTGGCGTGGCCCACGATATTGCCGAAGAAGCGCCGCTTGGTCTGCAGCATCTCCAGCCCCCAAGGCACCTTGGTCATCATGTTGGCCACGGATTTCGGCGTCAGCTTGGGCGGGGCGGAGAGGCCGTTCTTGATGTCCTTGTGGCGCTGGCCCAGCAGTTGCAGGTCGACGGTGATCACCGCCGCCGAGCAGTTCGCCGCCTTGGCGCGGTCGAACAGGCGCTGCATGAAATCGTCGTCCTTGAGCGTGTAGACCTGCATCCAGAACGGCGCCGAGGTGTTCTCGGCCACGTCCTCGATCGAGCAGATCGACATGGTCGACAGGCAATAGGGCACGCCGAATTTCTCGGCGGCGCGGGCGGCGTGGATCTCGCCATCGGCATGCTGCATCCCGGTCAGGCCCACCGGCGCGAGCGCCACCGGCATCGCCACGTCCTGCCCGATGAGCTTCGTGGCGGTGGAGCGGCCGGTCATGTCGATGGCGACGCGCTGGCGCAGGTAGATGTCGTCGAAATCCGAGCTGTTCTCGCGGAAGGTCTGCTCGCTCCAGCTGCCGGATTCGCAATAGTCGTAGAACATCTTGGGGACACGGCGGCGGTAGATCCGCTTGAGGTCCTCGATCTCAGTGATGTGGGGCATGGGGCGGTCCTTCCGGGCGATGCGGTCAGGTTTGATTACCAATCCGCGACAGTTTGCGCAATCTCTCGGTCTGGACATTTCCCCGCCATGCCGGGTTAGTGACGGCATGGGAGGACAGTGCGTGCCAGCAGGAGGCGATGCGATGATCCTATGGGGCTTTCTGGCCAGTCTCGGCGCCGGTCTGATGACCGGTGTGGGGGCGCTGCCGGTGCTGTTCGGGCGCGAGATCACGCGCCGGACCAATGACATGATGCTGGGCTTCGCGGCGGGGGTGATGATCTCGGCCTCGTTCTTCTCCCTGATCCTGCCGGGCATCGAGGAGGGCGAGGCGATCTACGGCACGACCGTCGCGGCGGCGCTTCTGGCGGCGACGGGCATCGCGCTTGGCGCGCTCGCGGTCGCCGGGATCAACCGCTGGGTGCCGCACGAGCATTTCGTCACCGGCCCCGAGGGCGCGGATCCCGGCGCGCTGTCGAAGCTGTGGCTGTTCATCCTCGCGATCACCATCCACAACTTCCCCGAGGGCATGGCGGTGGGCATTGGCTTCGGCGGCGGCGACGTGACCAACGGCATGTCGCTCGCGACCGGCATCGGGCTTCAGAACGCGCCCGAGGGGCTTGCGGTGGCGGTGGCGCTGCGCGGGCAGGGCTATGGCCGGTTGCGCAGCGTGTGGTACGCGACCCTCACCGGGCTGGTCGAACCGATCGGCGGCCTCATCGGCGTGGCTGCGGTGTCGGTCTCGGTCTACGTGCTGCCGGTGGGGCTGACCTTTGCTGCCGGCGCCATGCTCTTCATCATCAGCCACGAGATCATCCCCGAGACGCACCGTCACGGCCATCAGAACCGCGCCACGACGGGGCTGCTTGTGGGGCTGATCCTGATGATGTTCCTCGACGTGACACTGGGCTGAGGCGGCGCGAGCGCGCATCCTCTCGCCGTTTCCTTTTCATCGGCGCTCTGCTATAGGCGGGCCTCGCAACAAAGGAGGCACGACATGGCCCACAAGGTGTTCATCGACGGCGAAGCCGGTACCACGGGATTGCAGATCCGCGAGCGTCTCGAGGCGCGCGCCGATATTGCCCTGGTCCAGGTCGCCCATGAGCGCCGAAAGGACCGTGATGCGCGCTCCGAGGCCCTTGCGGAAGCCGATGTGGCGATCCTCTGCCTGCCCGATGATGCCGCGCGCGAGACCGTCGAGCTGGCAGTGCCGCACGGCACCCGGATCATCGACGCCTCGACCGCACACCGGGTGGCCGATGACTGGGTCTTCGGGTTCGCCGAGATGGCCAAGGGGCAGCGCGAGGCGATTGCCCGGGCGCAATACGTCTCGAACCCGGGCTGCTGGTCGACCTGCGCCATTGCGCTGATCCGGCCGCTGGTCGAGGCCGGGATCTTGGCAGCGGATGCGGGTCCGGCGATCTCGGGCGTGTCGGGCTATACTGGCGGCGGCAAGGCGATGATCGCCGAGTTCGAGGCCGGCGAGACCGACGGCGCCTTCCTCTACGGCGTGTCGCAGGGCCACAAGCACCTTCCGGAGATCTCCAAGCACGGCCTGCTGAGTGCCGCGCCGGTCTTTGTTCCGTCCGTCGGGCACTACGCGCAGGGCATGGCGGTGGCGGTGCAGCTGCCGGGCCTGGGCGCGGAGGGCATTGCCGCGGCGGAGGCGGCGCTGCGCGCGGCCTACGAGGGCGAGCGCTTCGTCTCGGTGGTCGCGGCATCGGTGCACGAGCCGCGGGTGATGCCGCAGCGCCTGAACGGCACCAACCGGCTCGAGCTTTCGGTGCATGGCAATGCGTCGAGCGGCGCGGCGGTGCTGGTCGCGGTGCTCGACAATCTCGGCAAGGGCGCGTCCGGGGCCGCGGTGCAGAACCTCAACATCATGCTCGGGGTCGACGAGGGCGCCGGGCTCGAAGGGCCGGAGGCGCGGGCAGCCGAGTAGGCGGCGTTGCGCCTCGTTACGGGCGAAGCAGGGGGCGCTGTCCCCGTCGGACCGAAGGTGCGCTATTAATGGGAGGAAGGGGGCTCTGCCCCCGGTCGGACCGAAGGTGCGCCATTGATGGGAGAGAGGGGGCTCTGCCCCCGTCGGACCGAAGGTGCGCCATGAATGGGAGGAAGGGGGCTCTGCCCCCGTCGGACCGAAGGTGCGCCATGAATGGGAGGAAGGGGGCTCTGCCCCCTCTGGGCCTGCGGCCCATTCACCCCCGAGGTATTTTGGAACCAGAGAAGATGCGGGTCCGCCAAGAGGGGTGGGGACGGCAAGAAAAAAAGGGGCGTCCGGCCGGGCGCCCCTTCGTCGTTGGTGGTCTCTCGGCTCAGGCGCGGTGGGCGCCGTCGGCGAGGGATTTCACGAAGGCCAGCACCTCCTCGGTGGGCTTGCCCTCGGCCTGGGCAGCAACGATGGCCGAGCCCACGACGCAACCATCCGCGACACCGGCGATGCTCTCTGACGTTTCGGGGGTCCGGATGCCGAAGCCCACGATGACAGGCAAATCGGTCTTGGCCTTGATGCGCGCCACTTCCGGGGCGACATCGGCGGCCTGCGCGGCGGCGGCGCCGGTGATGCCGGTGATCGAGACGTAATAGACGAACCCGGACGTGTTCTGCAGCACCTTGGGCAGGCGCTTGTCATCGGTGGTGGGGGTGGCGAGACGGATGAAGTTGAGGCCCGCCTTCTGCGCCGGGATGCAGAGCTCCTCGTCTTCCTCGGGAGGCAGGTCGACCACGATCAGCCCGTCGATGCCGGCCTCGTTCGCGTCCTCGAGGAACCGCTCGACGCCGTGGTTGTAGATCGGGTTGTAGTAGCCCATCAGCACGATCGGGGTGGTGTCGTCGCCGGCGCGGAAATCGCGCACCATCTGCAGCGTGCGCTCCAGCGTCTGGCCCGCCTCGAGGGCGCGCTGACCGGCGAGCTGGATGGTCGGGCCGTCGGCCATCGGGTCGGTGAAGGGCTGGCCGAGCTCGATGATGTCGACGCCGGCGGCGGGCAGCCCCTTCACCAGGTCGAGCGAGCGGTCGTAGTCGGGATCGCCGGCCATGACATAGGCGACAAAGGCCTTCTTGCCCTCTGCGCGGAGCGCGGCGAATTTTGCGTCGATGCGGGTCATGGCGGTCCTTCCCTGATGGTCGCGGCAGGTCTGCCGGAATGACGGGCGAAAATCAATAAGCTGCGCACCGCGAAGGGGGCGGTTTCTTGACACCGGTCAAGGCCGGGCACAGCCTCGGCAGGATAGGGCTGTGAGCAGGACCGAGAGGAAAGGCATCCGATGAGCGCAACGCCACCCGAGACCGACACCGCCGCACATATCCCGACAGAGCCGGGCACCGACGCCCCGGCGCAGGACGGCGCCGCCGCTGCCGCGCCGCGCAGCGCACGCCGCGTGGCACCGACGCCGGACGAGATCCGGCTCGCCTTCGAGACCGGCGCCTATCCCTACGACACCAAGATGTCGACCAAGAGCTACGAGCACCAGAAGGCGCAGCTCCAGGCCGAGCTCCTCAAGGTGCAGCTGTGGTTCCAGCAGACCGGCCAGAAGGCGGTGCTGCTGTTCGAGGGCCGCGATGCCGCCGGCAAGGGGGGCACGATCAAGCGCTTCACCGAGCATCTCAACCCGCGCCATGCCCGGGTGGTGGCACTCAACAAGCCCTCCGATCTGGAAAAGGGGCAGTGGTATTTCCAGCGCTATATCGAGCATCTGCCCACCGCCGGGGAGATCGTGCTCTACGACCGCTCATGGTACAACCGCGCCGGCGTTGAGCGGGTGATGGGGTTCTGCGAGCCCAACGAGTATCTCGAATTCATGCGCCAGACGCCGGATCTCGAGCGCATGCTCGTGCGCTCGGGGATCAAGCTCTTCAAGTACTGGTTCTCGGTCACGCGGGACGAGCAGCGCCGCCGCTTCAAGAGCCGCGAGACCGATCCGCTCAAGCAGTGGAAATTGTCGCCGATCGACAAGGCAAGCCTTGGAAAGTGGGACGATTATACCGAGGCCAAGGAGGCGATGTTCTTCTACACCGATACCGCCGATGCGCCCTGGGTGGTGGTCAAGTCGGACGACAAGAAGCGCGCGCGGCTCAACTGCATGCGGCATTTCCTGTCGACGCTGGACTACCCCGGCAAGGACCGCCACATCGCCAAGCCGGCGGATCCGCTGATCGTCGGCGGCGCGGCGCATGTGATCCATCGCTCGGACCACATCCTTGGCACCGCGCTGCACCCGGGCACCCGCAGGGCCGGGGGCTGAGTGGCGCGCCTCAGAGGTGCCTGGCGAGCCAGTCCTGCAACGGGGAGAGGCGCTCGAAGGTCTGCGTGAGCGTGGCTTCGGGATCCTCCGCCAGCGCCTCGAAAAGCTCGTCGTACCACGCCACGCAACCGCACCGGCGCAGCAGGTCCGCGCGCGGATGCGTCGCCGGGTAGGGAGCGGGCACCTCGTCCAGCGTCGCCGGGTCGAGCCGGGCATCCAGCCTCTCGAGCAGGGCCGCGAGAGCCTCACCGGAGACGCCCGCGACCGAGTGCCGCCACGCCACGGTCTGGTCTTCGTCGAACGTCATGACCCCGGCGCCGGCGGTGGCGTAATCCGCCGAGAGCCCGAAGTACCAGCTGCGCCCGCCCGGCAGGGTCCAGGCGGCATGAAGATGGGTGTAGAACGGCGTTTTGTCGTCGGAGAACCGCACGTCGCGATGGGGGCGGAACAGCTTGCCACGCACCGGGCGCCCGGTGGCCGCGGCCAGCCGCTCCGAGAGGCGGTCGACAAGCCTCTCGGCCGGTCGCCTCACCTCGCTGTCGTAGCGCAGCTTGTTCCTGCGGAACCAGTCTCGGTTGTTGTTCGCGGCGAGATCGATCAGAAAACGCCGGGTCTGGGGGGCAAAATGGGTCAGCTCAATCTGCGCGGTCATCGCGCGACTCCAATCTTCGAAAACAAAATGACTCGTACGTAACACGTCACCTTAGCACAGCTCCGCCGACGTGACGCCATGGAACCTTGCCAAGCGCCATCACCGCGGCTAGTCCGAAGGGCATGACACGCTGGATCGCCTGTATTCCGCTCCTCCTGACCGCGTCGCAGGCGGTGGCCCATCCGCATGTCTTCGTTGACAGCGCCCTGCGGATTGAGACCGATGCCGCGCGGAACGTCACCGGGGTCGAGCTGAGCTGGGCCTATGACGAGTTCTTCACGCTGCTGATCTTCGAGGATATGGGGCTCGACCCGGACGGCGACGGACAGCTGACCGAGGATGAGCTGGCGCAGCTTCAGGGCTTCGAGACCAACAACTGGCCAGCGGATTTCGAGGGCGATCTCTACCTCGCGTCGCAGGGTGAAACCGTGGCCCTCGGTGCGCCGGAGCCGCGAGAGACCCGCGTCGAGGATGGGCGCATCATCTCGGGGCATTTCCGCCTCGTGCCCGGCGTGGCAGCCGACGGGCTCGAGATCAGGCAGTACGATCCGACCTTCTACGTGTCCTACGAGATCACCCGCGGCGTCGAGATCGCCGCCCCCTGCCGTGCCGAGATCGAAAAGCCCGACCGTGCCGCAGCCGATGCCTATGTGCAAAAAGAGCTTCAGAGCGTGCCCGAGGACCAGTTCGAGGTGCTCGAGATCGGCGAGCAATATGCCGACAGGATCAGTCTGACATGCGAACCGTCCTCCTGATCGCCGCCGCCACGGTGGCGGCGCTGGCGGTCTGGCTCTGGGGCTTCGGCGGCGCGGCCTGGGTCGAAGCCAGCGCGGCGCAGGGCCAGCGCGAGGCGCAGGTGGCGATGGCCGGCGGGTTGCGGGCGCTGCGCGCGGGCGAGCCCGGGGCGCTGATGGCGCTGCTGGGCCTGTGCTTCGCCTACGGGTTCTTCCACGCCGCCGGTCCGGGGCATGGCAAGCTGCTGATCGGCGGCTACGGCGTCGGGCGCCGCGTCCCGGTGCTGCGGCTCTCGACGCTGGCACTGCTCTCGAGCCTTGCACAGGCGGCGAGCGCGGTGGGGCTGGTCTATGCCGGCATCTGGGCGCTTGGCTGGGGGCGCGAGCAGCTGACCGATGCCGCCGAGGACTGGTTCGCCCCGGCAAGCTACGCCGCCATCGGGCTGATCGGGCTCTGGCTGGTGCTGAGGGGCGGGCGCAAGCTGCTGACGCGGCCCGAGGCCGGGCACGCGCATGAGCACGCGCATCACGGCCACCACCACCATCACGCGCCCGGCGAGGTCTGCCCGAGCTGCGGACACGCCCACGGCCCGAGCCTCGAGCAGGTCGAGCAGGTCCACTCGCTGCGCGATGCGCTGGTTCTCATCGGGGCCATCGCGCTCCGCCCCTGCACCGGGGCGCTGTTCCTGCTGATCCTGACCTGGCGCATGGGCATCGTCTCTGCCGGCATCCTCGGCACCTTCGCCATGGGCTTGGGCACCGCGACGGTCACGGTGGCGGTGGCGCTGGCCTCGGTCACGCTGCGTGAGGGCGCGCTCAGCCGGCTTGCCACGGGGCCGGCCGCGCTGCGGGTCATGGGCGCCATCGAGGCCGCTGCCGGGGCGGTGATCGCAATCCTCGCCGCGCAAGTGGTGTTGCACGCGCTCTAGGGGCGAACCCCAGTTTCAGGGCTCTCTCAAGGCGGGACTTGCTTGAACAGGAAACGCCCTCTAAAGCGCAAATCATGAGCACTGGAAAAACATATCTGGCCCATGCGCGGGAGATTCTGCTCCTCGGGTTGCCGCTGATCGGCGGCCACCTTGCGCAGCTTGCCATCATGTTCACCGATACGGCGATGATCGGGCGCTACGGCGTGGCCGAGCTCGCGGCGCTGACGCTGGCCAGCACGGTGTTCTCGTTGTTCTTCCTGTTCGGCTCGGGTTTTGCCTGGGCGGTGATGCCGATGGTGGCCTGCTTCGATGCCGGCAACGACCATCCGCAGATCCGCCGTGCCACCCGCATGGGACTGTGGCTCTCGGCAGGGTTCTTCGCGCTGGTGATGCCGTTGCTGTGGTACTCAGGGAGCCTGCTGCTGGCGCTGGGGCAGGTGCCTCAGGTCGCAGCCGACGCGCAGACCTATTTGCGCATCGCCGGCTGGGGCCTGCTGCCGGCGCTCGGCGTGATGGTGTTCAAGAGCTTCCTCGCCGCGCTCGAGCACACCCGCGTGGTGTTCTGGATCACCGTCGCCGCCGCAATCGCCAACGCCATCGCCAATTACGCGCTGATCTTCGGCAACTGGGGCGCGCCCGAGCTTGGCATCCGCGGCGCCGCTGTGGCGTCTCTGGTGGCACACGGCTGTTCGCTGATCGGGGTTGTGGCCTATGCCCGGCTGCGCCTGCCGCATTACTCGCTCTGGCGCCGTTTCTGGCGCCCCGATGTCGAGATGCTGCGCGAGGTCTTCGCCCTCGGCTGGCCGATCGGCCTCACCACCCTGGCCGAGGTCGGCCTGTTCGCCGCCACCGCCATCCTGATCGGCTGGATCGGACCGGCGCCGCTGGCCGCGCATGGCATCGCGCTGCAGCTCTCGGGCCTCACCTTCATGGTACATCTCGGCCTTGCCAACGTCGCCACGGTGCGGGCCGGGCAGGCGCGGGGACGCGGCGATACCGAGCTGTTGATGCGCGACGCCCACATGCTCTTCGCGCTCTCCCTTGCCACTGTCGTGCTCACCGTGATCGCCTTCGTGACCATTCCCGAGCTGCTGATCGGCGTGTTCCTCTCTCCCGATGATCCGCAGCGGGCCGAGATCATCGCCATCGGCGTCCTGCTGCTGCTGGTCGCCGCGCTGTTCCAGCTGGTCGACGCGATGCAGGTGATCTCGCTCGGCATCCTGCGCGGCCTGCACGACACCCGCGCGCCGATGATCATCGCGGGACTGTCCTACTGGGGGCTCGGCCTGCCGGCAGCCTATATTCTCGGTTTCCCGGCGGGCTTCGGCTTTGTCGGTGTCTGGTTCGGGCTGGTGATCGGGCTGGGCATGGCCGCCATCCTGCTGATGCACCGCTTCTTCACGCGCGCGACCCCGGGCCCGGCGGCCCGGCCGGCCTGAGCCGCCGCCCGAGCCACCACCTGCGGCGCTCTCTTGCGCTTGCACCGATCCGCGCCTAGAAGGCGCCCAACCAAAGCCAGAGGAGCCGCAAGATGGGATTTCGCATGGGGATCGTGGGTCTGCCCAACGTGGGCAAGTCGACCCTGTTCAACGCGCTGACCAGGACCGCCGCGGCGCAGGCGGCGAACTTCCCGTTCTGCACCATCGAGCCCAACGTGGGCGACGTGGCGGTGCCCGATGCGCGGCTCGACAAGCTCGCTGCCATCGCCAAGTCGCAGAACATCATCCCCACCCGAATGACCTTCGTCGACATCGCGGGCCTGGTGAAGGGCGCCTCGAAGGGCGAGGGCCTCGGCAACCAGTTCCTCGCGAACATCCGCGAGACCGACGCCATCGCCCACGTGCTGCGCTGCTTCGAGGATGACGATGTCACACACGTGGACGGCCGCGTCGATCCGGTCTCGGATGCCGAGACCATCGAGACCGAGCTGATCATCGCCGACATGGAGAGCCTCGAGAAGCGTCTCCAAAACATCGTGCGCAAGGTGCGCGGCGGCGACAAGGAGGCGATCCAGCAGGAGCGCCTGATGAAGGCGGCGCTGGAGATGCTCGAGCAGGGCAAGCCCGCCCGCATGGTCGAGGTCGATGCCGAGGACCGCAAGCAGTGGACCATGCTGCAGCTGCTCAGCGCCAAGCCGGTGCTCTATGTCTGCAATGTTGACGAGGACGAGGCTGCCACCGGCAACGCGCTCTCCGAGGCGGTGGCGAAGATGGCCGCCGAGCAGGGCAACGCCCACGTGGTGATCTCTGCCAAGATCGAGGAGGAGATCTCCCAGCTCGACGGCGAGGAAGCTGAGATGTTCCTCTCCGAGCTTGGGCTCGAGGAAGCCGGTCTCGACCGCCTGATCCGCGCCGGCTACGAGTTGCTGCACCTCGAGACCTACTTCACCGTCGGCCCCAAGGAGGCGCGCGCCTGGACCATCCGCAAGGGCACGCTGGCACCGCAGGCCGCCGGTGTCATCCATGGCGATTTCGAGAAGGGCTTCATCCGGGCCGAGACCATCGCCTACGATGACTTCGTGACCCTGGGCGGTGAACAGCCCGCCAAGGAAGCGGGCAAGATGCGCGCCGAGGGCAAGACCTACATGGTCAAGGACGGCGACGTCCTGCACTTCCTCTTCAACACCTGAGCCACGCGCCCTTGAAGGAGCCCCGCATCTTCTTCTGGCCGAAAATATCCCGGGGAGCGCGAGGGGCAGCGCCCCTCGTTCCCGGCGCCCCCGGCAGGCGCGAGTTTCGCTGATGCGGATCTCCGCCAATCTGGGCCTGCTCTACACCGAGCTGCCACTGCCCGCGCGCATCCACGCCGCCGCACGCGACGGCTTCGATTCCGTGGAGTGCCATTTCCCCTACGCGCATGATCCTTCCGAGATCCGCGGGGCCCTCGAGGCCTCCGGGCTGCCGATGCTGGCGCTCAACACCCGTCCGGGCGATCTCGAACTGGGCGAGTTCGGCCTCGCGGCTCTTCCGGGCCGGAGCGGGGCGGCGCGGGACGCGGTGGCGCAGGCGGTGTCCTATGGCGCGGCGATCGGGGCGGGTGCGGTGCATGTGATGGCGGGGCGAAGCCATGCTGGGGCCGGTTCGGAAGACGCCTTTCGAGACGCGCTGGCCCATGCCTGCGATCTTGCGGCGCCGCACGGCATGTCCATCCTGATCGAACCGATCAACACGCGCGACGTGCCGGGCTACCACCTGACCTCGCTCGAGCAGGCCGCCGGGACCATCGCCGCGCTGGGGCGCGACAACCTCAAGATCATGTTCGATTGCTACCACCTGCAGATCCTGCAGGGCGACCTGACGCGGCGCTTCGCGGACCACCTGCCGCTGATCGGGCATGTGCAGATTGCCGCCGTTCCGGATCGGGGCGAGCCCGATGGTGGCGAGCTGTGCTATGCGCGCCTGCTGCGCGCCTTCCGGGAGGCCGGATATCGCGGTGCCGTCGGTGCCGAATACCGCCCTCGTGGCGGCGACACGCGCGCGGGGCTCGGATGGCTGGCCCCGCTCCGCGCCGCGCTCGACGCGCCCTAGGCGGGCTCGAGTCCCGCCTTGCTCACTGCCTCGGCCACCAGCGCGCCGCGGCCCTGGATCACCTGTCCCGCCAGCGCCATCGCGCCGTGCGCCGAGTCCTCCAGCGTCTTGCCACGCGCAAGACCGGCGAGAAGCCCCGCGGCAAAGCTGTCGCCAGCGGCGGTGGTGTCGACCACGGTCTCGACCCGGGTCGCGGGGATCACCCGCGCGCCGCTGTCGCGCTGCCAGAGCAGCAGATCGCCCGGGCCCTGTTTGACCGCGACCAGATCGGCCCCCTGCGCGCGGTAGCGCTCGAGGCTCTGGGCCGGGTCCTCGTCGCCGAACAGCACCTGCTCCTCGTCGAACGAAGGCAGCACGATGTCCGAGGTGCGCGCGCCCATCATCAGCCCCGCGCGCATCGCTTCGGGGCTCTCCCAGAGCTTGGGGCGCAGGTTCGTGTCGAAGGCCACAATGGCCCCGCGCGCCCGTGCCCGCGCCAGCGCGCCGCAGAAATACTCGCGCTCCTTGGGCGGCAGGATGGCCAGCGTGATGGCCGAGAAATGGATCATGTCGCGGCCCTTGAGCGCCGCGTCGAGCCATTTCAGATCCTGCCCCATGCGCTTGGCAGCCGACTGTCCGCGCCAGTAGGAGAAGCTGCGCTCACCATCTTCGATCGAGATCATGTAGAGCCCCACCGTCGCATCCGGCAGCCGGCGCGCCGCCGAGGTGTCGATGCGTTCGCCCTCCATGTAGGTCAGCATCTCGTGGCTGATCGCGTCCTCGCCGACGCAGGTGGCGTAGCCGACGCCCCAGCTTTCCGGCAGCATCCGGCGCATGTACCAGGCGGTGTTGAACGTGTCGCCGGCGAAGCCGCGGCGATAGAGCCCGTCGCCGGCCTCGGACAGTTCGACCATGCATTCGCCAATGGCGAGAAAGGCGCTCATTGCGTCACTCCTTCGTCTCCGGATGCGCGGGCAGGGCGCCCGTCAGCTTTCCGGCGGTAACAGTTTGCCGGGGTTGAGGATAGCCTGCGGATCGAAGGCCGTCTTGACCCGGCGCATGATGGCCACAGCGGCACCGTGCTCGGCATCCATGTAGCCCTGCTTGCCAAGGCCGATGCCGTGCTCGCCCGTCACCGTGCCGCCAAGCCGCAGCGCCACCTTGGCGAGCGCGCCGGAGAACGCGAGCACTTCCGCGATCTCGGCCGGGTCGGCGGGGTCGAAGCGCAGTCCGCAATGGAAATTGCCGTCGCCCACATGGCCGACGATGGTGCAGGTGAGCGCGCGGGTCTCGGCTTCGGCGCGGGCCGCGGCGATGGCCTCGGCCAGCTGAGAGATCGGCACGCAGACATCGGTCGAGTAGGTGCGCTTGCCGGGGCGCGGATCGAGCGCGCCGATCGCCGGCAGCGCACCGTGGCGCAGGCTCCAGAGCGCGGAGCGCGCTTCGGTGGTCTCGGCCTCTTGCCAGCCTTGGGCGCCGGCATCCGAAGCGATCTCCCGGAAGCTCGAAACCTGTTCGCGCACTGCATCAGGTGCGCCGTGGAACTCGAGGAAAAGATGCGGTTTTTCCGGCATTGTCGTGCCACTGTGCAGGTTGAATCCGCGCACCATCATCTCGTCGACCAGCTCGATCCGCGCCATCGGGATGCCGCTCTGGATGGTCAGGATCACGCAATCCACCGCCGCCGCCACGTCGTCGAAGCGGCAGGTCGCCGCCGCCACCGCCTCGGGCTGGCCGTGCAGTTTCAGGGTCAGCTCGGTGATCAGCCCGAGCGTGCCCTCCGAGCCCACCAGCAGGTGGGTCAGGTCGTACCCGGCCGAGGACTTGCGCGCTTCGCTGCCGGTGCGGATCACCGAGCCGTCCGCCATCACCGCCTCGAGCGCCAGCACGTTCTCGCGCATGGTGCCATAACGCACCGCCGTGGTGCCCGAGGCGCGCGTCGCCGCCATGCCGCCGAGCGAGGCGTCGGCACCGGGATCGACCGGGAAGAACAGCCCTGTTGCGCGCAGCTCCTCGTTGAGCTGCTTGCGCGTCACGCCGGGCTGGACGACCACGTTCATATCCTCGGCATGCACCTCGAGCACCTTGTTCATGCGCGAGAAATCGAGGCTGATGCCGCCGTTGACCGCCAGGTGCTGGCCCTCGAGCGAGGTGCCGGTGCCGAACGCCACGATGGGCACGCCATGCGCGGCGCAGATCCGCACGATCTCTGCGACCTCTTCGGTGGTCTCGGGAAAGGCCACCGCGTCGGGCAGGACCTCGTCGTAATGGGCCTCATTTCCGGCGTTCTGCTTGCGGGCGGCAAGGGTGGTGGAAAAGCGCGGGCCGAGCAGGTGCCCGAGCGCGTCGAATGCAGTCATCTTGGTGGTCTCCTGCGCCGGGGGAATGCGCTTGCATTCGGTATACCAGCCAGTGACACTGTGGCAAGCAACTGGCGGAGGGGCCGTGCCCCAACCGTCAGGCAGGAGGGCGCGGGACAGCGCATCATGGGAGGAGGGGTCATGACCCGGAGCATCGTCATCACCGGCGCGGGCAGCGGCATCGGCCGCGTCACCGCGCAGGCATTTCTGGAAGACGGCTGGCGCGTGGCGCTGGTGGGCCGCCGCGAGGCGCCGTTGCGCGAGACCGCGAACGGCGATGCCAACGCGCTGGTGCTGCCGTTCGACGTTTCGCAGCCGGAGGCGGTGGAGCAGGGCTTCGCGCAGGTCGCACGGGACTGGGGCCGCATCGACGCGATGTTCAACAATGCCGGCATCTTCACCAAGGGCGCGCCGATTGACGAGATCCCGGTCGAGGACTGGATGCAGCTCAGCGCCGTCAACATCACCGGCATGTTCCTCTGCGCCCGCGAAGCCTTTGGCCAGATGCGGCGGCAGAACCCGCAGGGCGGGCGGATCATCAACAACGGCTCGATCTCTGCGCATGTGCCGCGTCCGGGCTCGTCGCCCTATACCACCTCGAAACACGCCATCACGGGGCTGACCCGCTCGATCAGCCTTGACGGGCGGCCATTCGACATTGCCTGCAGCCAGATCGATATCGGCAACGCCCTTACCGAGATGGCCGCGCCGATGGCCGTCGGCGTCAAACAGGCCAACGGCGAGATCGCCCCGGAAGCCGTGATGGACGCAGAACACGTGGCGACCTCCGTGCTGCACATGGCCAAGCTGCCGCTGGATGCCAACGTCCAGTTCATGACGGTGATGGCGACCAAGATGCCCTATATCGGGCGGGGCTGAGCCGGCATGGACACGCCGCAGGACACGCTGGCCGAGCAGATCGCCGCGCAGCTGCGCCGGGCGATCCTGTTCGGCACCCTGCCACCGGATGCGCCGATCAAGGAGCGCGACACCGCCGCCGCCATGGGGGTGAGCCGCACCCCGATGCGCGAGGCGATCCGCATCCTTGCCAAGGAGGGGCTGGTGGTGCTGCGCCCGGCGCGCAGCCCGGTGGTGGCGCGGCCCTCTATCAAGGAGGTCCGCGACCAGGTGGTGGTGCTGCAGACGCTCGAACAGCTCTCGGCGCGGCTGGCCTGCGAGGCGGCGACCGAGGTCGACCTCGACGAGATCGAGGCGCTGCACCGGCGCATCGCCGGCAGCTACGACCAGCTTGGTGCGCTTGACGCCTTCGAGCTCGACATGAGCTTTCACCGTCGCATCGCGCAGGCGGCCCACAACGCCGCGCTGGCGCAGACCCACAACCGCTATCTCGCGCGGCTGTGGCGCGCGCGCTATCTCTCGGCGCGGATGCGGCACAACCGGGCGCGCGTTGTGGGCAATCACGAGATCATCCTGCAGGCGCTCAGGGCCCGCGACGTGAGCGCGGTGACCCGCGCGGTCGAGGACCACTTGGCCAGCCTTGCAGACGACATTGCCGCTGCCCTCGAAGCCGAGGCGGCGGCCGCAGACCAGGAGGACGAGACATGAAACTGATGCGAGTGGGCCCGCAGGGGCAGGAACGGCCGGTGGTGCTGGACAGCCAGGGAGAGATGCGCGACCTGAGCGGCGTTGTCCCGGATCTTGCAGGCAGCGGCGTCTCGCTCGAGGCGCTGGAGGCGATCCGCGCCATCGACCTCGCGACGCTGCCGGTGCTGCCCGAAGGCGCGCGCATCGGCGCCTGCCTTGGCGGTGTGCCGAACTTCCTCTGCGTCGGGCTGAACTACGCTAAGCACGCCGCCGAGACCGGTGCCAAGCCCCCGAAGGAGCCGATCCTGTTCTCCAAGGCGGCCTCGGCGCTCGCCGGGCCCAACGATGCGGTGATGCTGCCGCCGGGGTCGGAGAAATCCGACTGGGAGGTCGAGCTCGGCGTGGTGATCGGCAAGCCGTGCTGGCAGGTCTCGGAGGCCGAGGCGCTGGATCACGTGGCGGGCTATTGCGTGGTCAACGACCTGTCGGAGCGGGCCTGGCAGATGGAGCATGGCGGGCAGTGGATCAAGGGCAAGTCGGCGCCGGGATATGGCCCCTGCGGGCCGCATCTGGTGACCGCCGACGAGGTGCCCGACCCGCAGGCGCTGCGCCTGTCGCTGGCCCTGAACGGCGAGACGGTGCAGGACAGCGATACCTCCGACATGATCTTCGGCGTGGCCGAAATCATCTCCTACATGAGCCGCTTCATGGCGCTGGTGCCGGGTGATCTGATCGCGACCGGCACGCCTTCGGGTGTCGGGCTCGGGATGACCCCGCCGCGCTTCCTGCGCGCCGGCGACGTGATGGAGCTGAGCGTCGAGGGGCTGGGCACCCAGCGGCAGGAGGTGGTCGCGGGGTAGGGCGGCTTATCGACGGTCGATCAGCGCCCGCGCGGCGGACGCCACCCTTGCGATGCCCCCGAACATGAGAAGGCCGCGCCAGAGCGCGGCCTTTTCGTTTGTCCAGCGGTGTGCCGAGGCGTCACGCGCCCCGGCTGGCGCCGATCAGAAGTGCACCGAGCGGGTGGTCTCGGGGGTCGCGGTCGGCGGGGCGAACTTGGTCAGGTTGATGCCGTCCACCGCGCTCTTGTACTCGTCGGCATTCGGCGTGCGGCCGAGGATTGCCGAAAGCACCACCACCGGGGTCGAGGCGAGCAGGGACTCGCCCTTCTTCTCGGTCGAGTCCTCCACCACGCGGCCCTGGAACAGGCGGGTCGAGGTGGCGAGCACCGTGTCACCCTTGGCGGCCTTCTCCTGGTTGCCCATGCAGAGGTTGCAGCCCGGACGCTCGAGATAGAGGATGTTCTCGTACTCCTTGCGCGCTTGGGTCTTCGGGAACATGTCGTCGAACTCGAAGCCCGAGTATTTCTGCAGGATCTCCCAGTCACCCTCGGCCTTGAGCTCGTCGATGATGTTGTAGGTCGGCGCGGCCACCACGAGAGGCGCCTTGAACTCGACCTTGCCGTTGGCCTTCTCGAGGTTCTTCAGCATCTGCGCGACGATCTTCATGTCGCCCTTGTGCACCATGCACGATCCCACGAAGCCCAGATCGACCTTCTTCTCGCCGCCGTAATAGGAGACGGGGCGGATGGTGTCGTGAGTGTAGCGGCGCGAGGCGTCGGCGTTGTTGACGTCCGGGTCGGCGATCATCGGCTCGTCGATCTTGTCGAGATCCACGACCACCTCGGCGAAGTACTTGGCGCTCGCGTCCGGGGTCAGCGCGGGCTTCTCGCCAGAACGGATCTCGGCGATGCGCTTGTCCGCCTTGTCGATCAGGCCCTGCAGCGTCTGCGCGGCATTGTCCATGCCCTTGTCGATCATCACCTGGATGCGCGACTTGGCAAGCTCGAGCGAGCCGATCAGGGTCTCGTCGTTGGAGATGCAGATCGAGGCCTTGGCCTTCATCTCCGCGGTCCAGTCGGTGAAGGTGAAGGCTTGGTCGGCCAGCAGCGTGCCGATATGCACCTCGATGACGCGGCCCTGGAAGACGTTGTCGCCGAACTGTTCGAGCATCTGCAACTGGGTGGCGTGCACCACGTCGCGGAAATCCATGTAATCGGCCATCTTGCCCTTGAAGGTGACCTTCACGGACTCGGGGATCGGCATGGTCGCCTCGCCGGTCGCAAGCGCCAGCGCCACGGTGCCGCTGTCGGCGCCGAAGGCCACGCCTTTCGACATGCGGGTGTGGCTGTCGCCCCCGATGATGATGTCCCAGTCATCCACGGTGATGTCGTTGAGCACCTTGTGGATCACGTCGGTCATGGCGTGGTATTCGCCCTTGGGATCGCGCGCGGTGATCAGGCCGAAATCGTTCATGAACTTCATCAGGCGCGGGATATTGGCCTCGGCCTTCTTGTCCCAGACCGATGCGGTGTGACAGCCCGACTGGTAGGCGCCGTCCACGGTCGGCGAGATGACGGTGGCCGCCATCGCCTCGAGCTCCTGGCTGGTCATCAGGCCGGTGGTGTCCTGGCTGCCCACGATGTTGACCTTGACGCGCACGTCCGAGCCCGCGTGCAGGGTCTTGCCCGGGGTCGTGCCGAGCGCGTTCTTGTTGAAGATCTTCTCGACCGCGGTCAGGCCCTGGCCCTCGACCGACACTTCCTTCGAGGGCGCGAAGACCGGGGTCGGCTCGACGCCGAGGGTCTCGGCGGCAAAGGTCTGCAGCTTCTTGCCGAAGACGATGGCATAGGAGCTGCCGGCCTTCATGAACTCGACCTTCTGCGGCGTGAAGGCGGAGGACACGTCGACCAGCTCCTTGCCGTCCTCGTCGGTCAGCTTCATCGACTTGGTGTCGATCTTGAGCACGGTGCCGGTGGCGACCGAGTATTTCTGCTCGAGCACCGGGTTGCCGTCGTTGTTGAGGATCGGCTTGCCGTCGGCGTCGACCTTCTTGACCCAGTTCTTCAGGTCGAGGCCGATGCCGCCGGTGACGCCCACGGTGGTCAGGAAGATCGGCGAGATGCCGTTGGTGCCGGCCACGACCGGGGCGAAGTTCACGAAGGGAACGTAAGGCGAGGTCGGCTTGCCGGTCCACAGCGCCACGTTGTTGACGCCCGACATCCGCGACGAGCCCACGCCCATGGTGCCCTTCTCGGCGATCAGCATCACGCGCTTGCCCGGGTGCTGCAGCTTCAGCGCCTCGATTTCCTTCTGCGCCGCCTCGGAGATCATGCACTTGCCGTGCAGCTCGCGGTCCGAGCGCGAATGCGCCTGGTTGCCGGGCGACAGCAGGTCGGTCGAGATGTCGCCCTCGGCGGCGATGTAGGTCACCAGCTCGATCTCTTCGTCGATATCGGGCAGCTTGGTGAAGAACTCGGCCTTGGCGTAGCTCTCGAGGATATCCTTGGCGATGGCGCTGCCCTCGGCATGGGCCTTGGCAAGGCGGTCCATGTCGGCCTCGTAGAGGAAGACCTGGGTCTTGAGCACCTCGGCGGCCTGCCGCGCGATCTCGCCGTCTTGGTTGAGCGCGAGGTCGAGAAGCACCTCGACCGAAGGCCCGCCCTTCATGTGCGAAAGCAGCTCGAAGGCGAAGGCCGGGGTGATCTCGTCGACCTTGGCGTCGCCGAGGATGATCTTCTTGAGGAAGGCGGCCTTCACGCCGGCGGCGGAGGTGGTGCCGGGCAGGGTGTTGTAGATGAAGAATTGCAGGGAGTCGTCGCGGTACTGGTTGCCGGTGTCCTCGATCTGCGCGATCAGCTCGGCCACCAGCGCGCCATCGTCGATGGGCTTGGGGTGCAGCCCCTCTGCCTTGCGCGTTTCGATCTCGGTTAGGTAGTCTGTGTACAAGCTCATGACGGTCCCTGCGGTTCAGTTTGGGCGAAGCTGGAGCAGCGGGTCGCGGCAGCGTCGGACGGGCCGCGGCGCGCTTATTGTATGCGGCAGTATACGAATACCGAATCCGTGGCAAGGCCTTCGACAGCGGCCTTCCGCTGCAGCTGCATCATGTCATAGGATTTGCGCATAGGACAGGCGTCACTTGGCGTATGACATCCGTGCAGGCGAGGTCGCATGGACGGTCGCGGGCGTGGCGTGGTTCATAGCGCGCAGATGCGCCCGGCGCGCCGCCCGTCGGGCGGTGACGTCCGGTCGGACGAGCCTGTCATTTGACATGTGATTATGGCGGAGACGAAGTCCGTCAACCTTGTATTGCAAGGTCCTTTTTTATGAATTGATATCAGATGATTAGATCACATTTCGCTCCCGAGGAGCTCAAGGGCCATGCGGGTTTCCATGCGGGAAATCATAATATGCTGAGGGATCGACCGCCAAGTCCGCGGGAAAGATGTTCTTGGAAAACGAGTGCACCTGCGCGGTCCCCCTAATCTTGCGCAGCGAATTCTGGGCTGAGATGCTCTTCTCTAGATCGATGTAGCTGAACAGCGATCCCATCTCCTCATCCGATCCGCATGTCGTAGTTTCCGGTTTTGCAGCGGTGATTGTGCCGTAGCTTACGTTACGTTGCGAGCGTCAAGGGGGCTCTGTTGCAGACATTCCGTGTGGGATTTATCTCATGAATTCAAAATAGTAGCTAGGATGGATTGGCAGGCCTACGCCCTCGGCCGACAAGACTAGGAACTAGCCAGCCTACAATGAAAAGCTCAAGCGCCCGGGCTCGCTGACAACCCGGGCTCGCTGACAATTTGGTTCGACCCAGATATAAGCTGGGAGGCCGCACCGAAAGGCAGACGTGGCCGGCAGTGGACCTACAGCGATGCCGCCATCCAGACTTGCCTTTCCATGAAGGTGTTATTCGGCATGGCGACTCCGGTAGATGACTGGGTTCGTCGAGAGTCCGCTGCGACTGGCTGGCCTCGACTGGACGGTGGCCGACCTCAGCACTCTGTCCCAGCGCCAGAAGACCCTGGCCATGAACATCCCGTATCGCGGTTCCAGGGGGCCGCTGCGCCTGCTGATCGACAGGGTATCAAAGTCGAGGACGAAGGCGAGTGGCACGCCCGCAAGCATGGTGGACCCAAACGGCGCGTCTGGCGCATGATTCATCTTGGGATCGACGAGGAAACACTGTAGGTCCGCGCTGTCGAGGTCACCGGGAGCCACATCGGCGATGCACCGGTCTCACCCGACCTCCTTAACCAGATTCCAGCGGACCAGAAAATCGGCAGTGTCACGGCTGACGGTGCCTACGACACATGGAAATGCCACCACGCCATTGCTGACCGTGGCGGCCACGCCGTCATCCCGCCACGCAAGAACGCAAAGCCATGGAAACCCATCACCGCCGAAGCCCTCGCGCGAAACGAGGCCCTGCGCGCGGCGAAGTACCTGGGCTGCGCGCTCTGGCTACGATGGTGCGGATGATAGCGCCGAAGTCGCGTCGAGACGAAGATGCACTGTGTGAAGTTGCTGGGGCAGCGCCTTATGGCGCGGGACTTTGACCGTCAGGTCGCTGAACTCCAGGTCCGCATCGCCGTCCTGAGCGGATACACCGCGCTCGGCATACCCTTCACGGAAGCTGTGTGATAAGTCCGTTCCGGGAAGCGGGAAGCACGGCAATCACCCGATTTGCGCAACAGAGTCACTTAGCACGCCTCGCAGCCCCCAACAGTTGGCAATTCTTTCTGCTTCTGCTACTGCTACCCCATTGGCGTCAGCAGTTAGCTTAGACTTCTTTTCGTGCTATTCTGGCTTTCGGATGCCTGCTACCTCGGACAATTGTCGACCGCTATGATGGTAGCGCCTTGAAACGGCGCCGGTAGAGTGTAGCGGAAGTAATTATGTGGGCTGGGGTTGGCTTGGGAAAGGACCTGATCTTGAGTGAACTTTACACCCGCGCCGATGATTTTTCATTTCAAATCATGGCCAAAGGTTCCGCGCGGCTCTTCGTGCGCGTGACATCTCCCAAGTCTAGCACGACACCGATGGTTTTCTCGGACTTCATCCTTGATTCCGACGATGACGACCGCGCCATCGAGGCCTTGCATCTTCTCAAAGGGCAGGGTTTCCCGCTCTCGCCCGCTATGAAGTTAGTGTTCCAGGACATTTACCCCTCTTATAGCGACGAGACCGACTGTTCCGAATTAATCAGGCGGCATGATCAGATTGTTTCCGTGGTGAAAGCTTATGCTGCGCAGGCGGGTTTGTCTGTTGAAAATTCCTTCCTCGAAACGAAGGCTGGGGTATTTGAAACAGTCGTATTGATTCAATGACGACGAACACGAACACTAAAGGGGTATCTACAGTCAAAATTTCGACGTATCTTTTCAGTTCAATACAATCTTTGATTGACAGTTCAATTTTAATGGTGAGAAATGAGGAAAGTATTAATTTTGGGACGCATGGTTCCGAGCTACGACGAAAGCCTTGCGCGGAGCGATGACACGATCACGACCGCGAACATCGTTTCAAACGCGATAGACATACTCCGCAGCGCTGGTGAGATTGTCGATACCGAGTACAGCGTTGAAGCGCCCGTCCTTCAGGGTGGCCGTCTGTTCTCGGGGTTCATGGATGAGCTCTTGGGATCAGACCTTGTGATCTTTAATTTGACCGACGTTTCCGCAAATGTTGCTTACGAGTTCGGTATTGTTCAATCCTTGGGTAGACCTTACTTTTTCATTTGCTCCGGGAGTGAATTGCCGGCCTATTTTCAAGGGGAGATAGGAATTCTCAATTTCCGAAACGTCGAGGGGTTTGATGCCGAAGCCGCGTCGCATGCCGAGCTCTACAAGTTCTTGCAGGATTGTTTCTCGGACAGCGTAATGCCCTCGCGTTTCTCCCGGACCCAGATTTCTGAGTATTTCGATGGCCTCGCTCTCAGCGACGTGTCTGCCGCATCCGGTCTAGCTGCAGGCTACTTCAGAAACAGTCTTCGCAGGTTTGAACGAACAAATGGTTTTTTCGGCAGGAAGTGTAGCGGAATGCTCCGTCCCGCAGGACAAGACCGCATCGAGTTTGAAGAAAAGATCCCCGAAATGTACGTTGCAGTGGAGCCGCCATCACGCCTAACCGATTCTTATGTAAGGGATTTTGAGTTTGTTGAAGGCAACCTGAACGAGTTGGGGTTTGCCCTAGTAGACTTCCACATCAACAAGGGTAAGGACGAAGCCGACTTCCGGAATTTCGGCGGCCATGTTCTCGCCAAACGCGAACAGGGGCAAATCTCCGAACCTCGAGGTTTAGTCATTCTAGAAGTTCCTACGTTCCTGTACGCTCTGCAATATTCCGCAATCTATAGCGCGTTCTTTAAGTCGGACTTGGATGATGAAGAGCTAGAGCGTCGAGGAGCGATGGAGAAAGAACTCTTCAATGGCATGATCCTACGCGTAAAGAGATCCATCGATTACTACTATCGCCATGATAGGGAAGTTCCTAACATCTCGCGACGTTTCAAGTGGACCACAGTTGAGTCACTTCCTAACCTCTTGGCTGAAATTGGTCCTCAGTATCTTTGATTGACCTGCTGCCTGTTTCGTGGATGCGGCGATATAAACATAGCTGTGGCATCGCATAATAGATATGGACCTGCTCCCCTTTGGGTTCGCGGTTATTAGTTCGCTCTGTTCGCGTTTGATGTGCTACCCGACGCGCCCTCAGCCGTCCTTAGAGTATCCGCGTTTTGGTCCTCTATTGACCGTTGGTGATACTCCCACGGGTTGAGCCCGTCGAGGCTCGTGTGGGGGCAGTGATGGGTGTAGTCATCGCCCCAGGCCGAGATCAGCTCTCGGGCATTGCGCAGATTGTCGAAGGAAACCGAAGGCTGAGGTGCTAATCCACTCGGATCAGGGCAGCCATTTACAAGTATGGAATGGGCCGCTTTCCTAAAAGCCCACGACCTCTAGCATTCCATGAGGCGACGCGGCAAGTGCCACGACAACGCCGCCGCCGAGAGCTTCTTCCACCTCCTCACGAGCGCGAGCATCAAGCGCCGCACCTAGCCTTAATCAGACGTTGGGAGAGCGCTCGGCATCTCAGGGCGCCTCTGTCGTGGTCGCCGCGCTGCCCGCCATATCCTTGCGGATCAGGTCGAGGATATGGGCGTCGAGAGGGTTCTTGCGGATCGTGCGTGCCGGGGTCTCTGCCGGATCGGCGATGGAGCGCGTCTCGCGCAGGTAACACCGGCTCAGCCGCGGTTGCGGTAGGGGGCTGTGATCGGGATCGAAGAACGGGTTCTTGTCGAACTGCCCCTCGAACACCGGATCGCTGAGGTAGTTGGGCAGCCGCGCCACCACCGCCTCGTCGCCCGCGATCTGGAGGAGCATCTCGCCGCGCTCCATCTCGAGGAACTGGCGGCCCGACATAAAGCCCACAAGCTCGGCCATGTCCTCGGCCGCGGCGAGGTTGTTGGCCCCGAAGGCCTGGAAGACGCGAGAATTGTTGACCATCGTTTGCCAGTCGCGGGGATAGAGCTGCTTGAGCTGGCTGGCATCCTGCCAAAAGCTCCACGTCTGCAGCCCGTAGCCGCGCAGGAGCGTGATTGCCGTGCGCAATTCGTCGAGCGTGCCGAGCTGCGCGGCCTCGTCGAGGATGAAAAGCGTCGAGAGCGGCGGCTTGCCCCGGCGCCGCAGGATGAGCTGGATGAGCGCCCCGATCCAGAGCCGGAGCACCCGGCCGTGGGAATGCAGCATATGCGGCGGCATCACGATGAAGACAGAGGTTGGCCCACCGGCAACGATGGTGTCGATGTCGAAGGTCGTCTTCTCGAGCACGAATTGGATCAGTGGCCCGCGCACGAAATCGATCCCTTCCTGCGCGAAGGAGATGATGCCGCCGAGCGTGTCGGAGGCGCCGATCGACAATGCGCCCTCGATCAGGCGCACTTCGGGATGGCGCGAGGCCGCCATGCGCTTGGCCACCGCTTTCTGTTGCGTCGTCATCTCGTGGATGATGCGGCGCACCTCGGTCAGGGTATGCTTTTCGGGGGGCAGATCCGACACCACATGCAGGATCACCCCGATCAGAAGCTGCCGGCCCCGGTTCACCCAGTACTGGTTCTTCTCGCCACCAAGCGTGTCGGGCAGCAGCGCCGAGACAAGTGCCGTCGCCTCGTCCACGCCCTCGGGGCTTTCGGGGCGGATGAGGTCGAGGGGATTGAAGCCGCCCGTCTCCTCGCCGGTGATGCCCATCGGGTCGAGCACGACCACGGTTTCGCCCCGTTCGCGCCGGGCACGCGCGGTGATGGCGGCGTTCTCGCCCTTGGGATCGATGACGATACAGGGGCCCGGGTGCCGAAGCAGCGCCGGGATGATGCAACCCACGCCTTTGCCGGCGCCGGTGGGCGCAATGGTGATGAGGTGCCCTTCGCCATGCAGCAGGATCGGGTCGATGAAGCCGTCCGTGGGCGTGATCTCGGGGTCGCCGAAGTTGAAGCCGATCGGTGCGCGGACATGCTCGGTCTCCATCGACCAGCCGACGAGCAGTCCGCCTCCGGGCAGGGTCGCGGGGTATTTGCGCAAGACGAGGGGCTGGCTCGGGAAGGGAAGGGCGCGGTGGGGCATCAGGTCTCCTCGCTCGGGCGAAGACGGCGGAGCGCGCCGTCATGGATCACGTCGGGGTTGCGGCGGATGTCTTCCGCGAGGGGGACATCATCCTCCATCGTCACGTTGCCGGAGGTCGAGACGGTGAAATCCGCCGCGAAGAGCGCCGTGCCATAGAGCACCGTGGCCGACCAGATCTTCTTGTCTTCATCGAACCGAGGCGGCGCGGGGGCAGGGCCTTCGACCTGCCCGCCGCTGGTGATGAGTTCGAAAGGACCCTCTTGACCATGCACGAAGCGGCAGAAGAACTTGAGGTACTCCTCCTGCAACGCCGTGTCCGACAGGTCGGGCTTGTGCGCGCGGTTCAGCCGGTGGATGACCTCGCTTTCGCCGGTCAGCGCACGCAGCCCGGTCTCGCCGTATAGGCAGGAGAGCCATGCATCGGGCTTGGCGAGCGTTGCGATGTGAATGTCGCACAAGAGCTGGCCCGGATAGAACGCCAGGTCGCGCACGCGCGCGGCTTTCACTCGCTGCCGGGGGCGTTCGATCAATCCGAAATCATGCAGCCGCTCGCCGAGGAGGGCTGTGATATCGTCGGACAAGGAATGCCAGGGGCCGTCGAAGGCGGCGGGAAAATCGGTCATGATATCTCGGCTACGTGGTCTTCGGTGTCTTTCGGCATCTCGCCGGACGCGGGCGGCCGCGCGATGGCGGCGCGCCGCTCGGCGGCATTGGCATGTTCGACAAGGAGCGTGACATCCGCCGCGCGTGCCGCCGCGTGAAGCGGCTCGAGGATGCGCTGCCTGAGGGTCTTTTCGCCCCATGCCTCGGGGCTTCCGGGAAGGACGCGGATCGTGAAGGAGCTCTCGTGCTCCATCCAACCCTTGAGTTCGCGCAAGCCCTTTTCGAGTTGCTCAAGCCGCCCCGCATCGGAGCCAGAGCCCAGGGAGGGGATCGTCACCGCCAGCCGGTAGGTCGATTTGTAGAGCGTCGGCATGGCATCGAGCCGGACCTCGCGCTCCGTCCCCGCCGGCCGGGCCGCGGGCGTGCGCGTGGCATCGGTCGACGGGGCACCGGTGCGGGGCAGGGCCTCCATGATCCCGCGCACCGACGCCGCGTCGAGCATCCGTAGGCTCCAGTCGCGGCGCCCATCCTCCTCGGACGGGGACGGGGGAGCGCCATGGTCGTCGAGATAGCTCTTCGCCCCGGAATAAAGCGTGTCGTAAGTGCGAAAATCGGGATGCAGGCGCAGACGGTTGCTGCGCGCCCCCGGCACGGCGGCGCCCCATCCGCGCAAGGCGCGTTCGACCATCCAGCGGCGGTGCTCGGCATCGCAGACCGCGCCCAGCCGGGTGTGACGCCCGAGGTCGCGATAGGCTTCGTCAGAAAAGAGACGCACCGTCATGGGGCCGGTGACCGAAGGCAGCCGCCCGTCATAGCGGCCCTGCCAATCGAAGCCCAGTTCCCACAGACGCAGCGCCGCCTGCTGAGCGGAGGCCATGTTCGACAGGCGCGCCTCGTCGTCGAGAGTGTCCCAATCGTCGGTATAGCGCTGTCGTTCGAGCGCGATCTCGTCGGTGAGCTTCGCGCGACGTTCCGGATCCTCGGGGCCCTCGCCCTCGGCCCAGGGCGGTTCGCCATAGGTCTTCTTCCAGTCGGGCAGGCCCTTGTAGCGAAAGTTCTCGTCGAGGGTTTCGAGGTAGCGTTGATGGATCGACCGGGCGAGTGTGGTCCATTCCTTGTTCAGGAAGGTCAGCGCGGGAATGACATCCTGCATCCCGCCGAAGGGGGCCACGAGGTGCCAGGCATCCTCCTGCCCGATGGGCTGAGAGGCGCCGCCGCGCACATTGGCCTGCCAGATCCGGGGATAGATTGGCGCCGGCGGCCGCAGGCCGCGCTGCATCTCGCCCTCGAGGCGCATGGCAGTGGCGAGGTTCGTGTCGTCCTCGGTGCAACAGATCACCCAACCCGTCACCGGCGTGTCGGTCGGTTGCGTTCCGGGCAAGGCCACGCGCTTTTCCGCGCCGGCTGCAGCGTCCTCGGAGGCACCGTCATCTGAGGGGGCCGCAGGCTCCTCTCCGCCGATCGCATCGGCCTCGGTTTGGATAAAGCGGATCTCGGGCCGGTTCTCCTTTGGGATCGTCGTGTCGAAAAGGCGGGGCATGGCGGCACGGATGCGGGCCTTGGCGCTTTCGCGGTCGCGATCCATCACGGTGATCAGCGGCGGCCCGAGCCGCGCGCAACAGCCATGGACCGCCGCCTCGCGCACCATCGCCGTGCCAAGATCGCCGGCACCGAGGATCGCCACATGCAGCCGCGGCCTGAGATCGGACCCCACGGGGACCTGCCGCGCGGCGCGCTCGGCGAGCCAGGTGCAGCTGAAGAAGTGGCGCGCGGTCTCCTCCCGGATCGAAAACCCGGTGAACTTGCGTTCGAGCTTGAGCCCCGCGTCGCTCGTCAGCTGAAGCTGGCGATGGACCTCGGAATTCATGAAATGCGCGAAGACGCGGTGTTCGGGAGGGCCCTTCGACGCGTTCCTGTGCTTCTGGCGGATGATGGCACTGACCGCCTGGGCGATTTCCTGCGTGAGGCTGTCCTCGCCGCAGGCGATGATGACCTTTTCCGCCCGCTGCAGATGCAGCCCGCGCAACGCCCGTTCATCGCGGACGTCTTTTTCGAGGAGCACCACTCGGTGGGTGGCTGCGAAGTCCCGCGCCGCACCATCGAATCCGCGATCCACGATGGTGAGCTTAGCGCCCTTCGCCGCGCGGTCGCGCGCGATTTCCTGATTGACGGCGCCATAGCCGATGAGCACGTAGCGTTCTCCTCGCGGCCAAAGCGCCTGGCTCTGCAGCTTGATAACGCTCCAGGCCTTGGAGAAGAGCAGGCGGATGACCGCAAACGCCAGAAGGGTGGCGGCGAGGAAGCGCGAGATGTTGAGTGCGGAAAGGCCTTGGTACTCGCCACAGCTTGGATCGATGGCCAGCGCGAAATGCTGGAGCGCACGATAGAGGTCCTGGTCGAGCCTCTTGTTGCAGGTGTCGGAGAGATGGAATCCCGACGTGCCGAGCGCAACTGTCGCCAACACCAGGATCGGGCCCGCATATTGCAGCGCGGCGTTGACGGTGCGGCGCCACAGCGGTCCTATCCTGGTTGTCAGAGAGAGGTCTTGCACGCACACTCGCAACGGTAAAATAAACTGCTGCCCGGCGGGTCCGGGCCTAAGACTTGGCACAAGTTAACAACACCTTTCGCAGGCGGCCTAGTGAAAACCTTTCCCGACCCCCCTCCGCCCGAGGCTCTTGCCTTCTTCGCGTGCCCCGGCCTGGTGGGGGTGACGGGCCACCGACTGAACCGCCTGACACCGGATCACGAGGACGCGCTGAGCCGGATCGCAACCGAACTGTTCGCGGACGCAGTGCCCGGGTGTCGATTGATCAGTGGCATGGCCGAGGGTGCCGACACGATCCTTGCCGAGGCCTGGCCGGGTCAGCGTGACCTGATCGCGCTGCTTGCCAGCGCGGTGGACGACTGGTGCGCGCAGATGGATGCGGTGATGGCGCAGGGGCGGTGCCGGGCGCTACTCGACCGCGCGGTGGAGGTCGATGCCCCATCGACAATAGAGCCCGACTACGAGGCGCTCGCCACGCGGCTCGTGGCCCGCTCCGACCGGCTCTTTGCGGTCTGGGACGGTGCAAGGGGCGCTCGCGGCGGCACCGGCTCCGTCGTCCGGGCGGCGCGCGCGGCCGGCAAACCGGTGCTGCACCTGCGGTTCTCTCCCGAAGGCTTCGACTGGCCCGGCTTCTAAACTTTCACTGGTCGCAGGGAAGTCCTCGTTAGGCTCAGGACTTCGGTAACGAGTCACCGTTCGTCAACAGATTTCAGTCAGCCGATATTATCCAACTGGCGGGCTGGTCGGGCTCGGTCGGTCCGGCTGCCGTCTCGCAGCTCTTTCTGAGATCCTTCGGGAACATGCTTCGGTCCGTGGTCTGCGCGGAGGCTGCCGAGATGATGCTGGTGCGACGCAGTTCCAGTGTGTCCATCTCATAGGCGTGGTTAGATAAGCTGGCGACGGTCCTGACCAAGACATCACGGGAACCGCGTCCCTTAGAGACCTTGAGAGCCTGCGGTCAGACAGACAAAGCGGTCGGGTTTAGATCGTGGGCTCTGCCTCCATCCTGAAAGTCGTTTCATCGATCCACATCCGGTTTATCACGACGGCCATACGGCGGGCCAGGGCAACCCTTGTGCGCTTGCGTCCGCGGCGTTTTGCGATGCGGGAGGTTCGTGTCCGAAGCGCATTGCGGCGCCCGCGGTTCAGGACGACTGTCGCCATCAAACGCCTAATGCTGTCGTCCATCGTCATATTCATGGCCACGTTCTCCCTTGCAACATAAGCAATTTTACACTGGGTCGGTACACGCCTGCGCATCGGTCGAGCGGCAGACGGCGGCTTTCGAGGCCCTTTGGGGGCAAAGGTCACAGACTACGCGGGATGGATCTGCGCCCGCTGGACGTTTCGGATACGGACCTGCTGGCAGATTCGGCGTCCCATCTTGAGACCATCGCGCACACGCTGGACATGCTGCTCGATCTTGCGGACGAATGATCTTCGGTGGTGCGGGTTACTTTGCGGAGTGGACGATGCGGGCAGGGCAAAGTTGGCGCGACCGCGGGCACCAGGCGATCATTGTCCGCTGAGGCGCGGCTATCGCGCCATCGTTGGCCGTATTACGGAAAGCATGCCGGCCCCGACCGCAATCCCATAAATCACCGATAGGTTCGGCCAGACCAGTGCGGCTGCACTGAGCACGAGAAGCGCCTGCACAAGCAGACCTCGCCGATGCAGGGTCCGTCCCAGCGGGCGAGCCGCTGAAACGGGCACCCCGCCCTGCCCGGCATTCAGGCGGCTTCGGCGTACGATACGGCCAAGCTTGGTATTGACGTAAGTGAAGAGCGCGAGGGTCAGGGCGACAGCGAAGAGGCTGCCGACCGTAAAGCTGTTGGCCGACTTCGCTGCACCCGCCCACAGGATGCCCCGATTGGCAGCACCCTCCGCCCCCCAGCCGAGGCTAGAGCCAAGGACCACCGCGCTTGTCTCAAAGATTCCAAGTGTGGAAAAGCAATGCGCGGTCAGGTCCACCTCTTCCGTCAGGGATATCGGCTGGCACCCCGGCGGAAGAAAATAGTTGCGGATCGCCATGAGGTACATCGCGGCAGCGCTGGCGAGCGCGACCACGCTCAGGCTACGCTGCATCCGGTCCAACGCGTCAAAGCCGCCGGTTTGCGTTGCATCCTCTTCGACGATCAGACGATCGGCGCGGTGATTGCCGGTGCCCTCGGCGACGCTTTCCAGCTGCGCCACAAAAATCGCCGCGAAGACGAGGATCGCATAGCCGATGATCCAGCCAAAATTGTAGAGGTTGTAGCAGATCAGCGCGAGCAGCTTGATCGCCAGGGCGCTCTGGGCATAGCGCGCATCAACGGCCCAGGCGACCTGCCAGTCAATACCGGTGCTGCTTCGGTGGAAGTCAGCTAAGGGAAAGTCTGTCACCGGCCAGCGGCCCGAAAAATCCCACCAGTTATAGCTCGCCAAAATCAGGCTCAGTAGGATCAGCCCGAAAATGGCCCAGGTGCCCTGGGCAAGAATTCTGCGCCAGAGCGCGTTGGGTGACCGGGCCGTGCGCTGCCCGTCGGGGCCGACAAAAACGATGAGCTTGCGGTCGCGCAGACGCCCGATGTGGGTTTGTGCATCACCCAGAACCTGATGCGCGCAATACAGGACCATAGGCCAGAGAAGAAAGAGCACGATCGTCCAGTTCACCGCGGCAAAGAAACCGAGGTCGCGCAGGCCGACGTCTTTGGCAAAGGTCTCCTCGGTTGGCAGGAAATGGATCTGCAGAACATGCGACGAGAACAGGATCAGAGCCCCGATCAAGAAATAGGGGAGCAGAAACAGGCCGCTCTGCATGGCCGCAATCTGAAGCAGGAAGGCGGTCAGGCGGCCAGGTATCTTTTTTCGGACGGCTTCGGATAGTTTCGCAGCATCTTCATCAGAAAGGCTTGATCGCACAGGAACCGCGTTCCACGCGGTCAGGCCCCGCAGTTCCTCGGGCAAATCCTCTGCGTCGGGCATCTCGATTTGGTCCACGAGAACTGGGACGATCTCGACCCCTCTCTTGAGCGCGGCGGCAACCTCGGCGCGAACATGGTCTTTGTGCTGGTGCAGCCGCAGTTGCCCCTCGGCGTCGCGGATCCCGGCCCAATCGGGTGGGATCAGCACCACCAGTGCATCGGCCAGCGCGATCTCGGTCTCTATAGCCTCTACGAAATTTGTTCCGCCTGCGATGGATTCGACGTCGAGGTACGGTTTGATCCCGGGAAGCCGCTTGCGCAGAACGGCGGCGACCTCGTGAGCGAGGTCCGAAGAGAGCGCGCGGCGATAGCTGATGAATACGGTTGACGCCATAGGACCCCATCAACGACAAACGCCCAGACTAGACGCTATGAACCTGGTTGTGTCGAACGCGATACTTAACGTATTTTTCGTCACGTAACTAATAGCAAGTGCGAATGCCAGCCGGGAACCGGCGCGAAGGGAAACGAAACTAGCATGGACGGCCGACGTTGTCTCGGGATCGCTGCGCTTGCCACCATTGCGAGCTGTGCTGTTTCAGTGTCACACCGCACCGTTGATGCCGGAACGACCGAACGCGTCCAGAAACTGGCGGAAACCCTTCCCGAACCGATCAGGGCGCGATCGTTTGATCTTCACGACGACATCTTCTGGTCCGTCGGATCTAACGCGCTTCCGGCTGCGGAGATCAGTCTTGTCGAAGTTCAGGCGCAAACTGATGCGCCGGGCGCCGTCTTCCTTATCCATGGGACAATGTACGATCCGCGCGACCCCGGGCTGGGCAACCCGCACCTGACCCTCTACGTCGCACTGCGCTCGATGCTTGGGGATGGGGGGGGGCCGATCGTTGGAACTGGATGGAATTCGGTTTTGTTCACACCTGGCAACCTCTTGACCGCCTGGCGCAACGGTGATGCGACCTGGTACGGGCTTGCCACCCGCCGCGCGGCCAAGGCCGCGCAGCAACTTCGTCGCGTTCTTGGGTCCCGCCGATCGCGCTATTCCGTCGTTTGTCACAGCATAGGCTGTCATATTGCGTGGCAGGCAGTCGTCAACGCCGAGACGCCGCCCGACAGGTTCTTGATGTTAAGCCCGGACACCGACTACACCGCATTGCAGGACTGGTCGCAGAGGCGCGGCGTGGACGTGCTCCATGTGACGGCCGCGGAGGACGCAGTTCTGCCCTTCTCCCGGTTTGCCCGTCGCAACCGCGGGTTCGCACCCCGGCCGGGGCAGGATCGGTACCGTATGCATGTGGTGGATGTCGACGAATACCTTCCACATTCCCGCAGGATCAGCTTCGAATATACCAATCCGCGGCGGTTCGGCGACCATATGGCAGTGACCGAACTTCCGCATCTGATTCCGCTCTACCGTGCGTTTTTGGGAAGGAAATAGTGCTCTGGCGGCTAGGCTCAGGACCCATTGATTTCCCCTTGGCAGCGTGATGCAGCGTTCGGAAAACGAGCGGTGAATAGCCCCGTGTATCGTGGACGCCTTCTTTGCTAATTTTGAGGCAAGGAGGCCACGATGAGCAGCACCAAGTTCAGCGACGATTTCAAGAGAGACGCCGTCGCGCAGATCACGGAGAGGGGCTACCCGGTCAGTGAACAGAGCGAACTAAAGCACGCGGACTCGAAGGGGAGCACGTCAGTCCGCTCCCAGCCCTTCGACGACCTTCATGCCATGCGTATAATGGTGACAGGCACTGACGCGTGGGGCGGAGAGCTGCCATTCGCTGCGGTCCGGGCGAACGGCGGCGAAGCGCAGGAAGCGGACTTAGCGGCAGGCACGCTTGTCGCCGCAGGCCTTCACGGACAAAGGGAAGGTCACCTTGCCCCCATAGTGCCCCACGAGGCGGTTTTTCCAGATCAAGCTTATGCAAAAGGTTGCAACCCCCTAGAAGTCGAGCGATAACTTGCCAAACAACTTTTTCAATCCACTGGAGCGATAAGTGGCAGAAGATACGGAAAACCCTATCGTCTCTGAATTCACTATTCGGGGCCTTTACGGTTATCGCACGATCAGCTTGCAAACAAGCGGACCCAGCACAATCTTAATTGCAAGAAATGGCTCAGGAAAAACCACCTTATTGTCAGCCCTCGACGCATTGCTGCGCTGTCAGTTTGGGCGCTTGAGGGGGATCGACTTTTCTGAGATTGCGGTAACTTTTGGGCGGAGCGGTCAGACTTTCACAATTTATCGCGACGATATTGAGGAAATATCTAGGCAGACAGAGAACTCCGAGTTTTCTCGCCTAGCTGCAGAGCTCGAGATTCCTCCAGACAAGTTGCAGTTCTTTATCGAAAAGAACTCAGCTGGCCTAGAGCTGGACGACTATGATAGGTACGAAGACCCCATAATATCCAAGCTTCTAGCAAAAGCTGGCTATAGTCATTTCGCCGTCGAAAAGCGATTCGAAGAAATTGCGGATTCTTATTTCTCCTCATCCGAAAGGCTGCAGAGGTTTCGGCGCCAAATAAAGACCCATCTTGAAGGAGTTGAAGTCGTCTATCTCCCCACCTATCGTAGGATTGAGCCACCTCTAAGAACTCAAAGTTCTGACAGAAGGCATGGCAGAAATAGGACGCGCTCTCAAATCCAGCTGGATGATAGTGGTCTTTACTCTGGAGACATCGAGTTTGGCTTGGAGGATATATCGACACGCCTAGGAGAATTGAATCAGAGGATCCTTTTCGACTCCAGCTTCAGCTATCGGCAGATCAGCGCGAACATCCTCAACGAACTTCTAGATGATCCTGAAATCATCACTCGGCGACAAGAGGGCCAAGTTCCGACAATCGAAGAGATGGATTTGTTCTTTGCACGACTGAAAGAGGGCGGGCACCGCGTCGGCCCGTTTTCCGACGTTAAGATACCAGACCTCCAGAGGATCTACTCCAGCGAAGGGACTACCGGCGACAACCCTTTCCTCCTCTACTATCTCGGAAAGCTGAATGCCGCTATCAAAGCTACGCGCGATATTGAGGTTATGGTTGAGCGCTTCGTGGAGAAGTGCAACGAGTACCTTGAAGGTGCAGAGGTAGACGATGAGGCAACCCTATCAATTGGGTCAGGGTCAGAACTTTGGGTTCCAGATACGAAAAGCCTATACTTAGACCGGCAAAGTCTTCAGGTTCACGTAGAGAGCAAAATTGGAAACAGAAAAATTCCGCTGAACTCATTGTCATCTGGGGAAAAGCAGATGATTTCTCTTATGGCGAAGATGTATCTTTACGAAAAAGAAAAACTTGTCCTGATTGATGAGCCTGAGCTCTCTCTTTCGTTGGATTGGCAGAGACGCATCCTTCCCGACATCTCTGGCGCACCATTGTGCCAACAGCTCATCGCTATTACCCACTCACCTTTTGTCTTTGAGAATGAACTGGAGCCTTTCGCCAGAGCTCTTAAATCGTTCTCGGACTACAGTAACGTGTGATTCATCTATGGATGAAACTGTGAAGCGCCTCATTCGAGCGCGAGATAATCGCTCGGTTCTGAAGATCAAACTGCTTAACCTGGATGCGCAGATAAAAGATGAGCCAATTTTTGTCTTTGAAGGTCGGGATGATCGGGAAGTATACTCGGTTTGGTTGAGGCGTACCAAAGAAGATTTGCGCTACGAACCCTTTTCTTGCGGTAACAAAAAGAAAGTTCTCACCCTCTTTGATATTGCATCCAGAGACCGTGGAGACTTAAAAAACCGGGTCTTTTTCTTTGTCGACAGAGACTTTGATGACCTACAAGGGCGCGAGCCGAATCCTGTTATCTTCATGACTGACCGATACGCAATCGAGAATTACTTGGTTGACAGCGCGACTTTGGAAGATCTTCTGAAAGTAGAATTCCATTGCGATGGCATGCCGGACGTCAGAGGAAAAGTGCTCACTATCTTTGAGAAGGCCTATTCGGAGTTTCTTCTGTCTACGAAAAATGTGAATGAGCGTTTGTTCATAGCAAGGCGTTTGGGCGTGGAAACGAAACCTTTGCCTGACAGTTTGAACGTTCTCGCTAAGGTGGCGGTGACCGAGGTAGCGGAAAGCGAGAAATCTGCTGAAGAGATTGTTGTCCTCGAAGTCGATCCGGCCCCGGAGGCTCTGGCCCCTTTGCGTGAAGAGTTTCGCGAACTTAACGGCGCCGCGCGCTATAGGGGAAAGTTTGCGTTAATGTTTTTCAAGAGGTGGCTTGAGCTCTTGAGTGATGAGCGGCGAGCGGAGACTAGCGATCTATTTCCGAGCAGATGTCATCATAAGATCAAGAATGATTTTCCGGTTTCGCTACTCGCTATTCGCTGCCCTATTCCGCTAGGTCTCGGAGAATTTGTTACAAAAGCTGCATAAGATATAGGCGTCGTAAACACTGAGGGCCGCCGACCTCACGACGCCGTGGTCGTTGAGCATTCTTTTCTCGCGCGACCATTCGGTTGCGTGACTGCGTCTTTTTACAACGGCTTTCGGGACGTGTGGGAGAATTCATGGGGTCCATTGAAGTTTCTCCTTCCGCTTGAAAGCTTGGGGCGCTCACACCATTTGCGAACTTTCGATGCTAGCTTTTGATTTCAGCGTCCGGTTTTGAGCTCAGCTAGACGCGAATATCTTGGAAGAGCTGGTGGTCGGCGATCTATAGTGTCAGGGCGAAGGGCAGCTAAGGGCTGAAACCGGCCATCTGCCGCGCCTAGCACGAAGGCCAGCTCAGGGCCGGACCCGTTGCCGCTGGTGCGCATCAGTTGGGTAGTATCGGGCGCCTCGAGCTAGTGTTCAAACCTGATTTACTTACATTTTATTAACCTATGGACGACATGCTCGACCTTATGCGTGTATGGAAGCTCGAAGCCAGTCTGTCCGAAGAAAGGCACCCTTCAGAATGGGGCTATGCCTTGGCTTCTAGCGCCGAAGAAGCTCTTGAGCTCTGTAAGGCTACCAGTGGCGTTCCGTTTAACTGGGTCCACGCCAAGCACCCCGACATGCTCTGGCCCGGCCCGCCAGGCAAACAGGTGGACTGGTCTTGAAGTGTCCGGCCGCGCGATTGGTGGATGAAGCGCAAGCCCTTCGACCGCTTGCGATGGGCAAGTACTTCTTTCTATTCCCAGATCAAACGCTGATAGCGCAAATGTTCAAGGGAGATGAGGTGTTTACGCACTTGACGCAGTGGATTTCCGGTAACGGAAACACGAAGATCGTCCCCGATAAACAGGGCTCCGCGGTCCAGCAAAATATGGTGATTTGGGCAAAGGCAAAGAAGGTTTGCCAGCTCATCAGGACCGTTGTGAGGTGCACCTAGCGGGCGTATGTGCGCAGCTTCAGCATAGGCTCCTCCGGCGCAATCCAATCGTAAACCACATACTTGACAGGTGTAGTCGTGGAGCTCCTTCACCTTACGCCCGAGTGCTGTGTCCCTGACGATCCTTTGTATGGTTGTCTGAGCTCGCCGTGTCGCACTCGCCGGGACTGAAGGGGAGCTATTGGTTTGGTCCAATAACGGGGAAGGGTTCTCCAGCGCAATCAGACGGAACCTACAGACTTTGTAGCCATCCTTGCCTGTTGACCGCCAATACTCATCGACCCTGAACAAGCCGTCAAAGCGATATCCCGCCTGTGGTGAGCTTTCGCTCTGGTGGCCTGCGCCACGTATTACCCTTACCGGGAGGCCTTCAAGGCAACTCTGTACCAGTGACTGGTTTTTCCGGGTGAACTCCTGGTTCGCTATTTGCCGGCCGGTGTTGGGATCGCGCCCGCCGTCACCTGTGTAGACAATGTACGATCCTTGATCTTCGTCATCTTTGTACCCACCAGAAAGAACAATACTTTCTGCTCCGACTGACGAGCGTCCAACAATGCCGGCTTGCAGCGCACGATGTACGCCCGCGTCGTAGAGCTGCCGGCGGCTATCAAAATGGTCTCCAACACTAACACCGTCAACTTCGCCGATTGCCATGCGCTACCTCCTACTGACTATTCCACCTCCAACTTGTTCTCTGCCGCTCGCAGGGAGGAAGTCCAGATTCTGATATTCTGGGTACCCGACCGCTACAAGCTCCACAGGCGCGGTTCTCCAATCTAGATGCTCTCCAAAGGTTGCCAGTTGAAAGGACGGTCAGGCTGATGAGCGTCGCACTGGAGGTAGCGTCTACGTAGCCCACGCAGCGCAACATTACGATCGAAGGACCAAGGTCCGCTTTAGGCACGCGCTGGACATCTACCGCGCCTGGCACGAATGACGGCATAGGGCCGGCCGCTACCGACCGGCCCGACTTCTCAGAGCTCCACCGCCTCCGCGATGGCGAGCGCATCTTCGAGCTCGACACCGAGGTAGCGCATCGTACTATCCATCTTCGTATGGCCGAGCAGGAGCTGCACTGCGCGGAGGTTGCCAGTTTTGCGATATATCTGCGCCACCTTGGTCCGCCGCATGGAGTGCGTGCCGTAGGCGCTCGGCTCGAGACCGATAGACGTCACCCAGTCCCGCACGAGGCGGGCGTATTGTATTGACCCAGCTGAATCTGCTCAGGTTAAGCCGCTAATCTGAATGCCTCGGCAGGCGTGCGCATGGCAAGCGCCTGATGAGGGCGGCGGTTATTGTAGAAGGCAATCCAGTCACCGATAACGCGCATCGCGCGCTGGATGGTCTCAAAACGGTGGCGATGCACGCATTGCTCCTTCAGCGTCCGGATGAAGCGCTCGACCATGCCGTTCTGCTGCGGGCAGTGCGGGGTGATGAACTCCTGCGTCAGCCCGTAGCTGCGAACGATGGCCGTGAAGTGGTGACTGGTGAAGATCAGGCCATTGTCTGACCTCAGCAGGAACTCCTCCTCGACCCGGCCCAGGGTGCCGAACCTCGCGATCAGCGCATGCTCGAGGGCGGCGCTGGCGGTGGTTGCCTTGCCGGACTTCGACAGGTGCCAGCCCAGTAGCTCGCGGGTGTGGCAGTCGATCACCAGGGCCAGCGAGGCCCAGCCGTCCTTGCCGGTCCAGATGCGGGCGAGATCGGTCGACCACCTCTCGTTCGGCGCAGCTGCGACAGACGGAACCGCCTGGATGCGAGGCCGCATACCCACGGCACGCTTGCGAACCTGCCAGCCCTTGAGCCGGAAGATCCTTTGCACTGTGTTCTTGTTGAAGCCCAAGAGCCAGGCCACGGTCCGATAGCCGAAAGACGGCTCCTCCTCGATCATCTTCTTGATCGGTTCGGCGAAGTGGGGATCGACCTTCGGCGCGGCTTTCACCGGCTTGTAGTAGACCGCGCGCCGGGGAATGCCGAACCACGTGCAGAGCTTGGCGATCGACACTGCGACGCCCTCCGCCAAGAGGCCCTGCTGGATGCGACGGATCAATTCCCGTCCTGCGCATCCAGCAGGGCCTGAAGCTTTTTTCGGGCCCGCAGCTCCAACATGGCCTCGCCATAGGCTTCCTGGAGGTCCCGGAGCTGCTTCTCGTATTGCTCCCGGATGTCGAGCGGGTTGGCGCGCAGCGAGTTCTCCATCCCCCGCTTCGCGTCTTCGACCCAGCCCTCGATCTCGGAGGGCGCGAGGTCGAATGATCGACTTGCCTCCGACACGGTCGTCTTGCCCTGGATGATCTCGATCACCAGAGCCGTCTTCCGCTTCGCCGTCCAACGCTTGATGCTGTCGTCCATCGTCATACTCATTGCTACGTTCTCCCTTGTAGCATGAGCAGATTTTCACTGGGTCGATACACCTCTGGGTATTGCTCTGGACGATCGAAGCGCGGTGCTTGACCTGTCCGGCTGCATAGACGTCAGCGATCTTCAGCTTCACCAGGTCGCATCCGCGCAACTTGCTGTCGATGGCGAGATTGAAGAGCGCCAGTTCGCGCATCCGCTGAGCGATCTCGAGGCGGACCCGGATCGCCCATACATGTTTCGGCTCAAGCGGACGCTTC
>Ga0115012_10000011_pt1 | contig 156711 bp, 144 predicted proteins | sample TroAtlMetagenome_FD_88706 | JGI IMG/M metagenome (GOLD analysis project Ga0115012, IMG submission 88706) | Marine eukaryotic phytoplankton communities from Atlantic Ocean - Tropical Atlantic ANT10 Metagenome | ecosystem: Environmental > Aquatic > Marine > Oceanic | place: Tropical Atlantic... | reverse complement strand
CTTGGGGATGCCCAGCGCCTGCGGCGGGCGCCCTGCCCTGACCAGCACCCGGTCGTTGGAGAGGAAGGCGGTGCCCTCCAGATCCATCATGCGCAGGATCGAGGTCGACTTGCCGCCGCCCGAGAGGCCCGAGATCGCCAGCGTCCGGCCGTGCCCGGTCACCGCCGCGGCGTGGCAAAGCTGCCAGCCGTCGCGCTGGCAGATGTTAAGTACCTGCGTGTTGATGAAGTTGATCACCGTGCTGACGTTCTGCTCGAGCGGGCCGAAGGCCACCGCCATGCCCGGCGCCTGCAGGAAAGTCACGCCGCTGCGGACCTTGCGGATCAGGCGCCCGTCGCCGAGCCCGTAAATCGCATCCTTGCGCCCGGCCTTGCCGGCCTCGCGCGCCCAGTCCTGCCACTCTGGCTCGGCGGGCAGCGCCTGCCCCGGCAGCAGGTGCACGCGCGTTTCACCCGGCGTGTCGCTCAGTGCGTCGTGGAAATAGCCCACCAGCTCGGCACGCAGATCTCCGGGGCAAAACACGCTGAGGCCCACCGGCCCGACCTTCAGGTGGAACGGCTCCGCCGCCTCGGCCGGTGACAGATCAAGCTGCGAAAGAATGTCCTGCGCCCGGCTCATGCGCGCACCTGTTCCAGCACGTGATCGGCCACGAGCGCGGCGGCGTCGATGCCGCAACCCTCCTGCGCGCCGCGGTAGCCGCCGAAGGCCGAGACCTCGAAGACGATCGGCCCGTCCGGGGTCAGCGCGATATCGACGGTGGTGAAGGTCAGCCCGAACGGCGCCTGCGCACGGCGGCCCAGCTCGATCAGCTCGGCGTCGGGCTCGTAGGGCGCGTATTTGCCGCCCGAGTGGATTGTGGTGTTCCAGCTGTCGGTCTGGCTCACCCGCGCATAGGTGCAGATATACTCGCCACCAAGGAAGACCATGCCCAGATCGTGCCCCGAGAGGTCGGCCTTCTTCTGGATATACATCACCGGATTCTCGGCCTTGAAGGCGGCGATCTGCGCCTCGGCATCGGGAGCGTCTGCCTCCAGCAGAACCATGCCGCGCGCCTTGGTCGAGAACAGCGGCTTGAACACCGCCGCCCCGTAGCGCGCCAGAGCCGCGCGCGCCGCCGTCTCATCCTCGGTGATGGTGGTCGGCGGCATCGGCGCGCCGGCGGCGTTCAGCGTCACGGTGCAGGCCAGCCGGTCCATCAGGCGCAGGATCGCCGTGGCCGGGCTGAAGATCTTCACGCCCTTGGCCTCGGCCACGCGCAGCATCTCGAGCCGGTCGAGCGCGTGCGCGCTGTAGGTCTCGGCCACCTTCTTGATCACCAGACCGTCGAGCGTGCAGAGATCGACGCCGTCGCAAAGCAGCGTGCCGGCCTCGAGATCCAGCGTCACACGCGCCATGTCGATCACCTGCCGAAAGCCGGTGCGGGCCTCGATCGCATCCGCGAGCGCCTCGGTCGACCATTTTCCGGGGGTTCCGATCACCCCGATCTTGTCAGTCACTGAACAGCATCCTTATGGGCAGTTTGAGCCGCGCTTCCTTGCCCTCGGGCACGGCCAGCGCGGCTTCGAGAATGTAGCGGGCGCGCAGCATCATGCGGCGCGCATGGTTCTTGTCGACGATGAAGCGAGTCGAGCTGGCAAAGCTTCGCGCCAGCCCCAGCGCCAACCGGTATTCGAAGCTCTTGTCCTTCTGGCGCCGGGCGAACTTGGCGGCCATGTCGTGCATCTCGACCGCGACCGAGGCAATGCGGCCGCGCGTCCCCGCGTCGAGCACCTGCAACCGGTAATTCGACACCATGAAGACCGACACGTCCTGCACGTAATCCATATAGCGCGAGCGGTGCAGGTCGATGAAGCGCACCTTCTTCTCGCCGGCCTCGTAGATGATGTTGTCGAGGTTGAAATCGCCGTGAATATAGACCGAGAACGGCGCCTTGAGCGCCTCCTCGCGCCTGGCGGCGGCGGCGACCAGCGCGTCGAAGCTTTCGAGCGTGGCACCGTTGAGGCGCTGGGTGCCGGTGGCGAATTTCGGATGCAACCGGTAGACATCGCTCATCCGCTTGCCAAGCTGCTCCATGGCGCGCATCTCGGCGGGCTCATCGGTGAGCGTCTGGCGCCAGATGTCGCGCACCGTGCGGTGCAGCGCCGTTTGCGCGGCGTCGAGCTCGGCCGCGCTGCCGCCCAGCACGATGTCCTCGAAGGTCTGCCCCGAGAGGTGCTCGATCAGCAGCGCCGCGCTGTCGCCGCGCTTCTCGTAAGACAGGATCTCGGGCGCGAGCCCGGGATAGACCGAGTTCCAGCTCTTCACCCCGACGCGCTCTTCCTTGACCTTGCGCCGGTCGCCATCCTTGAACACCGCGTCCACCGCGCGGCCATTGCCGTCGCGCATGGTGACGCTCGAGATCGCGCTGCCCGAGCGGGTCTCGGCCAGCGGCTGCAGCTTGATCTCCTCGTCCTCCTTGCCGACGCCCGCAAGGACGCTGCGCAGGGTGAAGTAGCGCTCGAACTGCACGGTCTGGCCGATATTGGTCGACAGGATCGCCTCGCTGATGGTCTGGAGCGCCTCTCCCATGCGGGTGACCTCGTTCAGGGTCAGCAGCCCGTGGGCGAGGTCGTCGGCGTGCTTGGAGCCCTGCATGTCGCGGGTGTAGGTGCGGAAGAGCTGGTCGTGGAAGGCGCCAAGCTCGGCCCGCGTCGCGCCGATCTGCACCGCCAGGCGACTGTCGCCGGCAGCCCGCGCCTCCTGCACACGGGCCACCGCCTTGCGCACCCGGCCGAGCGGCTTGAGATAGGCGTCGGCGCGCAGCAGCTTGGTGCGCTCGATATTGCCCGCGTGCCGGACCGAGCGGCGGGCAAGGCGCGAGATCAGGTCGAGGTTGCGGGCGATGGTGTCGACCCCCTGCAGGCGCAGGTCGCGCGCGGCGTTCGGCTTGCCGCGCATCATGCCCGCAAGGCAGGCCTTGCGCACCCGCGAGGCGAGGTTCTGCGAATAGCCGGCCCGTGCGATCAATGCCTCGGCGGTCTCGCGACGCGGGGCCTCGAAATAAGCGAGCAGCCGCGCCAGCTGACCGTCGAGCTCGGCGAACAGGAAGGAGAGGTTTTCCTCGACGGCGTCAGGGCGTTTCACAGCGCAGGGCTCCGAGATAGACGGGGGCGTCGGGGTCGATCAGCGCCAGATCGTAGCGCGGCAGGAAGTCGGCGCCGCATGCTGTGGGGTCAACCCAGTCGGTCGCCACCTGCCGCTTGTCGGGATGGCTGCCGAGCCGGGGCACGTAGCTGTCGGGTACGGTGGCCGCGAAGAGGACCTCGGAGAGCTGCCGCAGCCCACCCTCGCGGGTCCGGAACACGTCGGCCACGTGCAGCACGTCACCCAGCTCCGGGGCGACGCCGATCTCTTCGAGACATTCGCGCCGCGCGCAGTCTGCCATGCTTTCGCCGGGCTCCTGCCGCCCGCCGGGAAGGGTCAGGTAGTGCGGGCCGCCCTCGCGGCTCTTGACCTGCACCAGCACCAGCGGGCCCTTGCGGATCACGACGCGAACCGTCGGACGGATGGGAGTGTCTTCGAACATGGCGCCTTATGCCTCTGGAAGGGTGACAGTTTAAAGGCGGATCAAGGTCCCGTCTCGGTGAATCGCGCGTCCGGCAGGCACTTCGGACCGTTCCCCACGCCGCAACCTATTCGAATGACGCGAAAGTTTCACAAATCCTAAGCCCTACTGTCACAGAGCGCCCCTAGCCGTCGCGCAACGAACAAACCCCCGAAGAAGGACCTGGGACATGATCAAGACGGCATCGACCGCCATCGCACTGGCACTGACCGCCTCCACCGCCTACGCCGCGACCGACATCAGCTGGTGGCACGGCATGGGTGGCCGCAACGGCGAAGTGATCAACGAGATCGCGCAGCAGTTCAACGCCGCACAGGACCAGTGCAACCTGACGCCGGTCTCGCGCGGCACCTATGAAGAGGCGCTGTCCTCGGGCATCGCGGCCTTCCGCTCGGGCGAGCAGCCCAACATCCTGCAGGTGTTCGACGCCGGCGCCGCCACCATCATCGCCGCCAAGGGCGCGACCGTTCCGGCCGAGGACCTGATCACCGGTGCCGGTGAAGAGTTCGACCGCGAGGCCTTCATCGCCGGCGTGCGCAACTTCTACGCCGATGCCGACGGCAAGTTCATCGGCATGCCGTTCAACTCCTCGGCGCCGATCCTGTACTACAACACCGAAGCCTTCGAGGCCGCAGGCGTCGAGCCGCCGAAGACCTGGGAAGAGTTCGAAGAGATCGCCCCCGCCCTGCGCGATGCCGGCTACATCCCGATGACCGCCTCGCAGCTGACCTGGATGATGGTCGAGAACTTCAAGTCGCGGAACAACCAGCAGTTCGCCACCAACAACAACGGTTATGACGGCTTCGAGGGCACCGAGATCCTCGTCAGCGACGACAACCAGAAAATGATGTTCGAGAAGCTCAAGGCCTGGGCCGACGAAGATCTCTACGGCTTCTACGGTGCCGGCTGGGCCGACAACCTCAAGCCCTTCGAAGAGGGTGAAGCCGCCATGTGGATCGGCTCCTCGGGCTCCTTCGGCGGCCTGCAGCAGTCGGCTGAGTTCGACTTCGACGCCGTCTACATGCCCTACTGGGACAGCATCGAAGGCGCCGGCACCCAGAGCTTCATCGGCGGCGCGGCGCTCTTCGCCATGGCCGGCAAGCCCGAGGAAGAGAACGCCTGCACCGCGCAGTTCTTCACCTTCCTGACCTCGCCCGAGACCCAGTTCTTCTACCACCGCAGCACCGGCTACGTGCCGATCACCGAAGCGGCCTACGAGCTGGCCAAGTCGGAAGGCTACTACGACGACCAGCCGGTGGCCGAAGTCGGTATCCAGCAGCTGATGCTCGAAGGCGGCGAATGGTCCAAGGGCTACCGCATGGGCTTCTACCCGCAGATCCGCTCGGTGATGGAGCGCGAGTTCAACCGCATCTTCTCGGACGAAGTGTCGGTGGACGAGGCCTTCTCGATCATCGAGGAAGAGGGCAACGCCCTGCTCGCGCGCTTCGCCAAGACCGCGAACTAAGCCAGCATCGACCGCATCTGGGGGTCGGGCCAAGCGCCCGGCCCCCGTTTCCGTTGCCGCTCTTGTTGCCGCGCCCGGCGCAAACCGGGACGACTCGCCCCCGATCAGGACACGCCCGTGACCGACACCCCCCTTTCCCTCGCCGAGGCCGACAGCACGCTGTTCACCCGGCTCCGCCGCTGGTGGTCCGGTGAGACCGCCAACCCCGTCAAGCGCGTCCAGTTCGACCGCCCGCTGACGCCGTGGATGTTCCTGCTGCCGCAGCTCGCGGTGGTGGTGATCTTCTTCTACTGGCCCTCGGTGCAGGCGGTGACCTCGTCCTTCTATCTCGAGGACCCGTTCGGCTTTGGCGCCACCTTCGTGGGCCTCGACAACTACACCGACGCGCTGACCAGCCGCGGCTACATGTCCACCGCCGCCTTCACCGCCTTCTTCTGCGTCGTGGTCACGGCGCTGTCGCTCGGGCTGGGACTGCTGCTCGCGGTCAAGGCCGACAAGGTGATCCGCGGCGCCGAGACCTACAAGACGCTGCTGATCTCGGTCTACGCCATCGCGCCGCCGGTGGCGGGCCTCATCGGCATGATGTTCTTCGACATGCATATGGGCCCCTTCACCCAGATCGCCGCCTGGTTCGGCCACGACCTGCGGGTGGGGATCGACTACTGGGACACCGCCAGCGCCCTGATCGTGATCTCGGTCTGGAAGCAGATCCCCTACAACTTCATCTTCTTCCTGTCGGGCCTGCAATCGGTGCCGGTCTCGGTGCGCGAGGCGGCGCTGATCGACGCGAAATCCGGCTGGCGCCGGTTCTGCGACATCACCCTGCCGCTGCTCGCGCCCACCGCCTTCTTCCTGCTGGTCATCAACATCACCTACACGATGTTCGACACCTTCCCGATCATCGACGTCATCGTGAAGGACAAGCCCGCCAACAACCCGATGACGCTGGTCTACAAGGTCTATCTCGACGGGTTCAAAGGCAACGACATCGGCGGCTCCTCGGCGCAGTCGGTGATCCTCATGGTGGTGGTGGCGCTGCTCACGGTGCTGCAGTTCCGCTTCCTCGAACGCCGCGTGCATTACGGGTAAGGCCATGCAGAAGATCAAACCCCTCGACCACCTGATCGTGATCCTCGGCGCGCTGTTTCTCTGCGTGCCCGTGGTGATGGCGCTGATGTCCTCCACCCATGCCGCGATCGACATCCACTCGAACGGCCTCTACATCACCCCCGGCAGCCACGGCGCCGAGACCTACACCAAGGTGCTCACCAGCCGCGGCGGCTTTACCGGCGACGTGACCGGGCTCCTGATGCTCACCAACTCGATGGTCATGGGGCTGGGCTTCGCGGTCGGGAAGATCGTGCTGTCGATGATGGCGGCCTACGCGCTGGTCTATTTCCGCTTCCGCTTTGCGACGCTGATCTTCTGGGCCATCTTCGCGACGCTGCTGCTGCCGCTCGAGGTGCGCATCATGCCGTCCTACCAGGTGATGTCCGAGCTGCACCTGCTGAACACCTATACCGGCCTGATCGTGCCGCTGCTGGCCTCGGCCACCGGCACCTTCTTCTTCCGGCAGTTCTTCCGCTCGGTCCCCGATGAGCTGCTCGAGGCGGCGCGCATCGACGGCGCCGGCCCGGTGAAGTTCTTCATCGACGTGCTGGTGCCGCTGTCGAAGACGATGATGTCGGCGATCTTCATCATCATGTTCATCTATGGCTGGAACCAGTATCTCTGGCCGCTGCTGATGACCACCGACGAGAGCTTCTTCACGCTCATGCGTGGCATCAAGTCGATCCTGCAGGTCTGGGTCGGCAGCCAGATCCCCGATTACAACGAAGCCTTTGCCCTTGCGGTGCTGGCGATGGTCCCCCCGGTTGCGGTGGTGGTGATCTTCCAGCGCATGTTCATCAAGGGCCTGACGGAAAGCGACAAGTAATGGCACATCTCTCTCTGACCAATGTCGGCAAGACCTATGGCGGCAGCGCCCAAGCAGCGGTGGCCGACGTCAATATCGAGATCCGCGACGGCGAGTTCATCGTGCTGGTCGGCCCCTCGGGCTGCGGCAAGTCCACCCTGCTGCGCATGGTGGCCGGGCTCGAGACCATCACCCAAGGCGAGATCCGCATCGGCGAGCGGCTGGTCAACCAGCTTGACCCGGCCGAGCGCGACATCGCCATGGTGTTCCAGAACTACGCGCTCTACCCCCACATGAGCGTGCGCGACAACATGGCCTACGGGCTCAAGAACCGCGGCGAGAGCAAGGCCGTGATCGAGGAGCGCGTGGCCGAGGCGGCGCGGATGCTCGAGCTGCGCCCCTATCTCGACCGCAAGCCGCGCGCCCTCTCGGGCGGTCAGCGCCAGCGCGTCGCCATGGGCCGCGCCATCGTGCGCCAGCCCTCGGCCTTCCTGTTCGACGAGCCGCTGTCGAACCTCGACGCCAAGCTGCGCGTGTCGATGCGGATGGAGATCCGCAAGCTGCAGAAGCGGCTTGGCACGACCTCGCTCTATGTCACCCACGACCAGCTCGAGGCGATGACGCTGGCCGACCGGCTGGTGGTGCTGAACGGCGGCCGGGTGGAGCAGATCGGCGCGCCGCTCGAGGTCTACCGCGCCCCGGCCTCGACCTTCGTGGCCTCCTTCATCGGAGCCCCGGCGATGAGCCTGCTCGACGCCCATGTCGAGAACGGCCAGGTCATGCTCGAGGGCCACGCGCTGGCGCCGGTGGCGCATGAGGCCGGGCCGGTCACGCTTGGCCTGCGGGCCGAGGATCTGCGCATCACGCCCGGCGGCGTGCCGATGCGGGTCGACCATGTCGAGGAACTGGGCGCGCAGCGCATCGTTCACGGCACGGTGGGCGAACAGGCACTGGCCATGATCGACACCAGCGAAGCCCCCCTGCCCGAGACCGTGCATCTGGGCGCGACGCCCTCGCGCGTGCATCTCTTCGACGCCCGCACCGGGCGCCGCATCGAGACCGCGTCGCAGCCTGTCTCGGTGCCCGCCGAATGATCCGCGACACGGTTCCCGACCTGCCGGTCCCGACCGAGGCCGACCTCGCGCTGCGCGCCCTGCCGCGCAGCATCGCCGCCCATGACACCCACATGGCGCAGGTCGCGGGGATGAACCTCATCGAGACCGGCGGCGCGGCGCCCGCAGCGGCGCTCGCCCTGCCCCTGACCGTGGGGGCGTGGAACCTCGAGCGCTGCCTGTTTCCCGAGGCGGCGGCGAAGAAGATGGCCGATTGCGGCCTGCTGCTGCTGTCGGAGATGGATCACGGCATGGCCCGCACCGGCCAGCGCAACACCACCCGCGACATCGCTGGCGGGCTCGGCATGGCCTACGCCTACGCGGTTGAGTTTCTCGAGCTGGGGCTCGGCTCGCCGATCGAGCACGCGTTTTGCGAGGACGATCACAATGCGCGCGGCTATCACGGCAACGCGCTGATGGCGAAGACCGACCTGCGCGATCCCTTCGCGCTCCGGCTCTGGGGCGAGCGGCAGTGGTTCTCGGATGCCGAGCAGCCGCGCCTTGGCGAGCGCATCGCGGTCGGCGCCACAATGGACACCGAGGCCGGCCCGCTGCTGGCGATCTCCACCCATCTCGAAAGCGCCTGCGGCCCGGAGCATCGCGAGATGCAGATCCGCGGCCTGATCGCGGCGCTGGACGCGGCCTTCCCCGGCCTGCCGGTGCTGATCGGCGGCGATCTCAACACCGGCAACCACAACGACGGCGACTGGCGCGCCGAGGGGCTGTTCGACGCCGCCCGCGAGGCTGGTTTCACCGTACATGGCGGCCCCGAGGATCAGCCGACCACGCGGCCCAGCCTGATCACCCGCTGGCCGGAACGGCAGATGAAGCTCGACTGGTTCCTCGCCCGAAATCTGCGCCTCGAAGAGACCGAGATCCGCTCCTCGCTCGATGCCACCGGACGGCCGCTCTCGGATCACGACGCCATCGTGACGCGCATCACCGACCTCACGGTGCCGCAGAGGCCGGAGAGCTAGGGACGCTACGCCGGCAAGCCATCAGCGCCTGTGCGCAGCCAGCGGCCTCACATTCCGACACCATGCAACAGGCTGCCCCGGCCATCGGGGCGGCGCCGACAGGCTTTGCCAATACGCCACGTTCCTTATTATTTTCAATATCTTGCATCACGTCATTCAGCTGTCATCGAAGACCCCTACACGGTCCGCAACCGAAGGCGTCTCCCCGACCGGCCCTCGGACAAGAGCAACCCAACCGGAGTTTCCGATGACCCGTTCCCTCATTGCTGCGGCCTGCGCGCTGGCCCTGCCGACCCTTGCCTCCGCCGAGACCCTGACTCTCTACACCTCGCAGCCGAACCAGGACGCGCAGCAGACCGTCGATGCCTTCATGGAAGCCAACCCCGACATCACCGTCGACTGGGTCCGCGACGGCACCACCAAGCTGATGGCCCGCCTGACCTCCGAGATCGAGGCGGGTGCCCCCTCTCCCGACGTGCTGCTGATCGCCGACACCGTGACGCTCGAGGGCATGGCGCAGCAGGGCCTGCTCGCGGCCTACGACTCGCCCGAGGCCGAGGCCTATGACGCCGCGCTCTACAGCCCCGACGGCCACTACTACTCGACCAAGCTGATCACCACCGGCATCGCCTACAACACCGGCGCCGAGACCGTGCCGACCTCGTGGGCCGATCTTGCCAAGCCCGAGATGGCCAACCTCGTGGCCATGCCCTCGCCGCTTTATTCCGGCGCCGCGCTGATCCACCTCGCGACGCTGACCGAGACCGACGGTCTGGGCTGGGACTACTACCAGGCGCTGGCCGACAACAACGCCCGCGCCGAAGGCGGCAATGGCGGCACCTTCAAGGCCGTGGCCTCCGGCGAGAAGCCCTATGGCGTGCTGGTCGACTTCCTCGCGCTGCGCGCCAAGGCCGACGGCTCGCCGGTCGAGTTCGTGTTCCCCGAGGAGGGCGTCTCCTACGTGACCGAGCCGGTCGCCATCCTCGAGGCCAGCGACAACAAGGACGCGGCGCAGAAATTCGTCGACTTCGTGCTCAGCGAAGCCGGTCAGGAACTGGTGGTCGACATGGGCTACATCCCGGCCCGCAACGGCATTGCCAGCCCCGAGGGCTTCCCCTCGCGCGACGAGATCACGCTGATGGACTTCGACCCCGCCAAGGCGCTTGACGACGCCGACGCCAACAAGGCCCGCTTCGCCGAGATCTTCGGCGTGCAATGATCGCCACGCGTTTGCGAAAAGGCGGCAGCCGGTCCCTGGACCGGCTGTTGCCGTTGATCCTCCTGCCGGTCGCGCTGATCGCGCTCGGCCCGGTGCTGCGGCTGCTGCTCGAGGGCGTGGGCCTCGGCGACGGGCTGACATCCGAGCACCTGACGACGGTGCTGATCCGCGAGGGCACGCGCACGGCACTGCTGCATTCGCTGGTCACCGCCGGGGGCGGCACGCTGATCTCGATCCTGATCGGCGCGAGCTTCGCCTTTCTCGTGGCGCTGACCGACATCCGCGGCAAGGGCGCGCTGGTGTTCTGCCTGATGGTGCCGATGATGATCCCGCCGCAGATCACCGCGCTGGCGTGGATGCAGGTCACCGGCCCCTCCTCGGTGCTGCTCAAGATGCTGGGCCTCGCGCCGCCGCTCGGCAGCCCGCAGCCGCTGCATTCCCCGCAAGGCATCGTGCTGCTGCTGGGCATCCAGCACGCCTCGCTGGTGTTTCTCACCCTGCGCGCCGGGCTGCGCATGATCCCCGCCGATCTCGTCGAGGCCGCCCGCATGTGCGGCGGCGGCACGCTCCGGGTCTGGGCACAGGTGGTGCTGCCCCTGTCGATGCCGGCGCTGATCGCCGGGGCGGCGATGGCCTTTGTCACCGCGCTCGGCAATTTCGGCATTCCCGCGATGCTGGGCATTCCGGCCCGGTATTCCACCTTGCCGACGCTGATCTACCAGCGTCTTGTGGGGCTTGGCCCCAGCGTGCTGCCCGAGGTGGCGGTGCTGTCTCTGCTGATCGGGCTGGTGGCGATCGCCGGCGTGCTGGCCGGACGGGCCGTCCTGTCGCGCGGTGGCTTCGGCCTCGTTGGCCTTTCGGGCACGCCGCTGGCATTCTCGCTCGGGCGCGCCCGGCTGCCGGTGGAGATTGCGCTCTGGGCCTTCATCGCGATGATCCTCGTGCTGCCGCTGCTGGCGCTGCTCGCGACCTCCCTGATCCCGGCCTACGGCGTGCCGCTCAGCTTCGAGACCGCGACCTTCAAGGCCTGGCACGAGGCGCTTTTCGTGCAGCCGGTCACCCGCCGGGCCTATGCCAACTCGCTGTTCCTCGCGGTCGCGGCGGCGCTGATCCTGATGGCCATCTGCCTGCCTCTGGCGTGGCTGATGGAACGCCGCCCCTCGCGCATCACGCGCCTGCTCGACGGGCTGATCGACCTGCCCTATGCGCTGCCCGGCGTGGTGCTTTCGATCGCCTGCATCCTCACCTTCACGCGCCTGCCCTTCACTGAGCTCACGCTCTACGGCACCATCTGGATCATCCTGATGGCCTATCTCGCGCGGTTCTTCGTGGTGATGCTGCGCCCGATCCAGTCGAGCCTCGCACAGCTCGACCCGGCGATGGAGGAGGCCGCGGCCAGCGTCGGCGCCCGGCTGGGGCGGCGGCTGCGCGCCATCGTGCTGCCCCTCGCCGCGCCCTCGGCGGCGGCCGGCGCGATCCTTGTTTTCCTCACAGCCGTCAACGAGCTTACGGTGTCGGCGCTGCTCTGGTCCTCGGGCACCGAGACGCTGGGGGTGGTGATCTTCAATCTCGAGGACAGCGGCGAGACCGTCATGGCCTCGGCGCTGGCGATGTCGATCACCTGCCTGATCGTAGCCCTGATGGCAGCGGTGCAGCTGGGCGCGCGGCATTTTCCGAAAGGTACCATCCCATGGCAGAGCTGAGCTTTTCCGGCCTCACCAAGCGCTTCGACGGCCACGCCGCGCTCGACCGCGTCAGCGCCGATATCGGCTCGGGCGAATTCGTGGCGCTGCTCGGCCCCTCGGGCTGTGGCAAGACCACGCTCCTGCGCCTCACCGCCGGCTTCGAGACCCCGAGCGAGGGCAGCGTCACGCTTGGCGGAGAGGTCATGGCCGACGCCACCCGCTTCATCGCCCCCGAAGCGCGCGAGATCGGCATCGTCTTCCAGTCCTACGCCCTCTGGCCGCACAAGAGCGTGGCGCGCAACGTCTCGTTCCCGCTCGAGGTGCGCCGCGTCCCGCAGCCCGAGCGCGACGCCCGCGTCGCCGAGGCGCTGGCGCTGACCGGGCTGAGCGCGTTCGCCCATCGGATGCCGGCGCAGCTTTCGGGCGGGCAGCGGCAGCGCGTGGCGCTGGCGCGCTGTCTGGTGTTCGAGCCGCGCGCCATGCTGCTCGACGAGCCGCTGGCCAATCTCGACCTCGCGCTGCGGGCCTCGATGCAGGAGGTGTTCCGCATGTTCCACCAGCGCACCCGCGCCACCATGCTCTACGTCACCCACGATCAGGGCGAGGCGCTGGCACTGGCCGACCGGGTGGCGGTGATGGAGCGTGGTCGCATCCGGCAGTTCGCGGCGCCCGAGGACCTCTACCGCGAGCCGGCGGATTGCTTCGTGGCGGGCTTCGTGGGCGATGGTGCGGTGGTCTCGGCACGGGCCTGCGAACCGGCCCCGGACGCGCTGCGGATCGAGGTGCTGGGCTGTCGCGTGCCAACCCGCACCAACACGCGTCGCCCCACCCATGCCAGCATCCGCCCCGAGAACATCCGCCTGTCGCACGACGCCCCCCTGCGCGGCCGGATCACCGGCTGCACCTATCTCGGCGGCCGCTTCCGCCTGACGCTCGAGGCCGCCGGCGAGACGCTCACCGCCTTCGCCACGCAACGCGCCCGCCTCGGCGAGACCGTTGGCCTGAGCTTGCACGACCTGTGGAGCTTTCACGACCCGGAAGGCAAGGTGCTGATGGCGCGCGCGATGGCGGAGGCCTGAGGGCCGCCCCGCTAGAGCGCGCGCCCGTCTTGCGGGAAGCCCCCGAGCGTCATGCAGGTTTCCGCGGCGCGCTCGGTCCCGGCGTCGAGCGCGGCCGCCACGTCTCCCGTTTCCTTCCAGCACGCGATGAAGCCAGCGATGAAGCTGTCTCCCGCGCCCGTGGTATCGACCGGGCGGATCGGCTTGCCGGCCACGGACCAGCTGCTCTGGCCGTCCGAGGCGATGGCGCCGTCGGCGCCCCGGGTCACGATCACCAGCCGGTGGCCGATTGCCAGCAGGCGGTCGCGCTCGCTGAGCGCCGCCGCCAGATCCTCACCGACAGAGCCGAAGGCCACATCGACCGGCAATGGCAACGGGTTCACGGCACCATCGACCGAGATCGTCGCCCCGCCCCCCGCAAGACAGGCCACCAGCGTTTCGCTGCCATGCAGCAGCCCCAGATGCAGATGCTGCATCGTCCCGAGCGTCTCCACGGCTTCGCCGGAGGGGAAATAGGCTCCGCTCGCGCCGAACTCCTCGAACAGGAACCGGCGGTCGCCTTCCGGCGTGTGCGCGATGTCGGTGTAGGCGGTCGGCTCGGGCCGGATCTCGAGATGGTCGACGTCCACCCCCCTCGCCTTCAGCTCGGCGCGGGTCCAGCGCCCGTCCGCGTCGTCTCCAACCGCGCCGAAATAGGCCGAGCCATGCCCTGCGAGCGCGAAGTTCACGGCGACGTTGAGCCCGTTGCCCCCGACACGGGCGATCTTGCGGGTCAGGAAGCGATCGATGCAATTGTCACCGGCGGCAGCAAGTCGAAGTCTGGTCACGAAGGTCTCCGGCAGGAAAAGGGGCCCGGCATCGCACCGGGCCCCGTCAGAACATCAGTAGGCGACGCGCTTGTAATAGCGGCGGGTCACCAGCGGGTGGTCGCGCATCACCTCGAGATGGGCGCTCAGCCGCTCGAGCAGCGTCGCCATCATGGCAGGCGAGAGCAGCGCGCGCATCTCGTCCGACAGCGAGCGCGGCGCGAATTCTGCGACGTCGAGCACGGTGAAGCGGTCGGTGTATTGCGGCGCGAACTGCGCCACGCGCTCTGCCAGAGCGTCATAGGCATCCTCGCCGCGGAAGAGAATGAGGCTCACGCCCGTCTCGATCAGCTCCAGCGGGCCGTGGAAGAAGTCCGATGCGTGCACCGGGCGGGTGCGGATCCACTGCATTTCCTCGAGGATGCAGGTCGCATAGTAGAGCGCCTCGGGCCACATGTTCCCGGCGCCGGTGAACATGTGATAGTCGGCACCCGCGATGATGCTCGCATACTCCTCGGCCTTGGGCTCGAAGGCGCGCTTGGCGTCGAGCAGCGCCTGCGGCACGGTCTGCATCTCGGCCACCAGCGCGTCGTAATTGTCGATCTCTCCGCGGGCCTTCATCACCGAAAGCGCGATGAGCAGCGACTGGATGTAGAAGGACTCCGACGACGTGTCGTCCTCGGCGAAGTTCACCAGCGCCGGGTTGCCCCCAAGGCCGAGCGGCGTCTGGGCGTGCCCCACCAGCGTGATCAGCGTGCAGCCGATCTCCTTGACCTTCTCGAGCATTGCGACGCTCTCCTTGGTCGTGCCCGAGAGCGACGGCATCACCACGATGGACTTGTCGGTGAGGTTGGCGGTGCCGGTCAGCACCACCTCGGCGGGGTAGTCCTTGAACACCTGAAACCCCGAGCGGCGGTGCAGCAGCTGGACGGCGGGCTCCATCAGGTAGGCGACACCGCCGGTGCCGAGGAAGTAGAGATTGGTCGCCCCGGCCGAGATCGCCTCGGCAATCACCGCATCGATGCGCGGCGCCAGCGCCACGGCGCCGCCCTGGATCTCGAGAAAGCGGGCTTCGTCAAAATTGAGCATGATCAGTCCTTTGCACTTCGCCCGTCCACGGGCATAGCTCTAGCGTTCACCGCCCGATCATCGGGACGGCGGGGTTTGCCCTGCGGGGCGTGAGGGTGGCGCGGGCTCAGCCGAGGAAGGCCGAGATCCGCTCCGAAAGCTGGTGCGCGCTGTCGCGCAGGTGGGTCTGGCGGGCATCGAGCGCCGCAGCGTCAGCCGCGAGTTTCGCGGTCATGCCGTCGAGCATGTTCCGCATCGGAGCGGGCGCAGGCCCGCCGGTGACAACGCGGCTTGCCACCGCCGAGGCCGGATCGGTCCAGCCACGGAGCGTGTCTTCGGCGATCTCGAAGCTGCGACCGATCTCGGCCTCGGCGGCGGCGTTGAGGGTCGCCACGTCAAGCCCCGAGGCATCGGCGCCGCGCGCGATTACCATCTGCACGGCGCGCCCGACCACGTGATGCGCCTCGCGGAACGAGATGCCGTGCTCGCGCACCAGCCCGTCGGCGACGTCGGTCGCGGTCGAGAAGTTGGCCGAGCAGCGGGCAAGCAGCATGTCGGTGTCGGGCTCGGCGGTCTCGAACACCAGGCGCAGCAGCGGCAGAGCGTCGGCAAAGCGCTGGAACACCGGCCACGCATCGCTCAGGCCCTCGCGGACACTGTCGAGCCCGATGGAATAGTTCGAGCCTTTCACCGCCGAGAGCGCGCCGGCAAGCGCGCCGATGCTGCGACCGGCCTCTGCCCGGAAGAACTCGAGCGGCAGCATGTTCTTCTTCTGCGGCATGATCGACGAGGTGCCGGCGACGCCATCGGGAAAGCGCAGGGTGCCGAACTCCCAGGTGGTGAAGGTGTAGAGATCCTGCGCGACCCGCGACAGCAGCACCTGGCAACTAGTCACCGCCCAGAGAAGCTCGGTGACGAAATCGCGCGATGCCACGGCGTCGAGGCCCGGCGTCGCGATATTGCCAAAGCCCAGAAGCGAGGCCGTCATGTCTCGGTCGATGGGGAACGAGGTGCCTGCGAAGGCGGCGGAGCCCAGCGCGCAATCGTCGGCCCGCGGATAGACGGCCGCGACGCGATCGTATTCGCGCTCCATCCCGCGCGCCACGTTGGCGAGGTAGTAGCCGAAGGTGATCGGCTGCGCGGGCTGCAGGTGGGTGTAGCCCGGCATCACCGTGTCCGCGTGGCGCCCGGCCGCCTCGAGGCAGGCCTGACGCGCCACATTGAGCTGCGCCAGCAGGTGCAGGCACCACTCGCGGGTGGTCATGCGATCGATGGTGGAGCCGATATCGTTGCGACTTCGACCGATGTGCAGCCAGCCCGCGGCGGGTTTGCCGATCACCTGCCCGAGACGGTTTTCGAAGGCAAAATAGCTGTCCTCGAACTGCGGATCGAGGTCGATGGCCTCCGGACCCTCGGCACGGAGTTGCGCGATGCCCCTGAGGATTGCCTCGGCGGTGTCGCGGGCGATCAGGCCGCGCTCGGCCAGCATCAGCGCGTGCGCCTCGTTGAGCGCGCACATGCGCTCGAGCGCCGCGGCATCGAAGCCGCGCATCGGCGGGGCATAGATCGTCTGCGCCACTTCCGGCGCGGTCGCCTCGGCCAGACGTGAACTTACGGAATTCTGCATTCTTCCTTGCCTTGAAATTGGGGGAGGTCAGCGAGGGCGGCGCGCAAGGCGGCGATCCCTCCGGGTTGCGTGGCGCGGCGCAGGAGCGGCAACAGCCCGGTTGCGTTCTCCGCCCCTGCATGGCGCGCGAGGCAGTCGTGCCACTTGGCCTCGAGCGCCTCGGATCGGGCGGGCAGTGCGCGGCTGCCGGGGGCGGCGTCGACGGTCAGGCCGTCGGTGCCCCCGTCCGGCCACAGGATCTCCACATGAGCGCCGGTGGCGATGCCGCTGGGTCCGAACGGCAGGTCATCAGCCTCTACGACCTCGATCCGGTCGAGCAGTGCCCGCACCTGCGGGTCGGCGGGCAAGGCATCGTCGAAGGCCGCCGCCTCGAAGGCCCCGAGCGTGACCGTGCCGGTGGCAGCGGCCACGGCGAGGCAATAGCCCAGCGAGAACCGCCCTTCGTCGCCAGTGCGCGCCCGGTGCGGGATCAGGATCGCCAGCGCACGCGGGTCGAGGCCGGCGCGGATCCGGGCCGGGATCGCGCCCGGGCGGGCGGCACGAAGCGTCAGCACCGCGTGGATCGCGGCGTGGGTCGCGGTGCAGCTGGGGTAGAGCTTGGTGACAAAGCCCTGCGGCGGGAACTCCGGCGCCTGCTCCTCCGGCAGCCGCCCTTGCCGACCGAAGAGCGCCACGGCGAGACCGTCCAGGCTTTCGGCGCTGCCCTGCCAACCTCGCGCGGCGAGCATGGCACAGCGCAGTCCCGAGGCCGCGCCCTGCCCCACCTGCAGCGGCTTGCCCATGCCCCCGAAGGCACCGCGCGTGCCCGAGGCCAGCGCCGCTGCCAGCCGCAGCGCCTCGACGCTTTGCGCCTCGGACAGCGCCAGCATCCGGGACGCGGCGGCCGCCGCTCCGAACACGCCGAGCACCGAGCTCGGATGCCAGCCCGCGCCGTGCAGCGCCGGGTTCCATGCCGCGCCGAGCATCAGCATGGCCTTGCAACCGGTGACATAAGCCTCTGACAGCAGCGCGCCGTCATCGCCCGCAAGCGCAAGGGACGCTGCGAGGCAGGGCACCGAAAGATGCGCCATGGCGCGCTCGGTCTCGTCGTCGTCGTAATCCAGGAGGTGGGCGCAGAGCCCGAACCAGAGCGCCGCATCCACCGCCGCCAAACCGCGCGCGCAGCCCGGCGCCCGCACCGGGCCACCGGCGAGCGTCGCCAGCAGGGCAGAGGCGCGCGGGTCAGCCGCCCCCGCCAGCGCGACCGCGAGCGTGTCGCAGATCGTCGCCGCCGAAGCGAGCCGCTCGGTCTCGGTCACGGGCGCCGCGACAAGCTGGGCGAGGCCGGTGTCGAGCGAGGGCGATATGAGGGCCGCAGAGGTCATGCGCTGGTCTGCACCGTGGCTTCGATCTCGTGCGCCCTGGCATCGATCTTGCGGCTGGCGTCGGTCCGGTACGGGCGCTGGTAATAGGCCTCGAGACGGGCGCCGACAAAGGAGATCAGGCTGCAGAGAACGAAGTAGACGACGAGGATCGAACCGTAGACCAGGTAGGCAGGGCTGCCGCCGCGCATGATGGTGGTCTGCTCGATGAGGATCTGCCCGGCCCGCAGCAGCTCGGTCGCGCCGACCACGGCACCGAGGGACGTTGCCTGCACCACGGCGGTCATCAGGCTGATATAGGGCGGCAGGATCACCGGCATGGCCTGCGGCAGGACGATCAGGAACAGGGTCTTCACCGGACCGAAGTTGAAGGCCGCGGCGGTCTCGCGCTGGCCCTGGCCAACCGAGTGCAGCCCGGCGCGCAGGATCTGCGCCCCGTTCGCCCCGCCCCAGATCGAGATGGCGACGCAGACCGACCAGAACGGCCCGAAGCCCAGCCCGATCAGCGGCAGCATGAAGTAGACCATCAGCACGTTGACCATCAGCGGGATGTCCCGCAGCACCTCGACCAGCGCATAGCCGAGCCGGCTGACGAGACGAAGCTTCGACTGCAACATTGCGACAAGCAGGATGGCGACGGCGGTGGTCCCGAGCGCCACGACCAGAGACATCAGCAGGGTCTGGACGAAGCCGGAAAAGAGGAAGACGCGATATTCGTAAAGCAGCGACATGGTTCAGCGCCCCGCATAGGGCCGGTCGAGCCGGCGTTCGAGACGATGGCCAAGGGTCGAGACCACGAGGACGACGGCGAGGTAGATCACGCAGATCGACAGGAACATCTCGATCGAGCGGAACTCGTAGGCGATCCGGTCGACCGCGACGAAGGTCAGCTCGACAAGGCCGATCGCCTGCAGGTAGGCCGAGTTCTTGATCGTCGACACGATGGTGTTCAGCGTCGAGGGCAACGCCGAGCGCGCCGCGATGGGCAGCACCACGAAGAGCCCGTGATGCCAGCGCCGCAGGCCGAGCGAGGCCGAGGCGTTGCGGATGTCCTTGCTGACCGAGGACAGCCCCGCACGGAAGCTCTCGATATGGAAGACGCTGGCCCAGAGCGACAGTGCCACCACGCCCGACCAGAAGATCGACAGCCGCAGCCCGAGGCTGGGAAGACCGTAGAAGACGAAGAAGACCTGAACCAGGTAGGGCGTGCCGCGAATGAACTCGACATAGCCCGCCACCAGCCAACTCAGCGGCTTGATCGGAGAGACACGCAGCGCGCAGCCGATCACCCCGCCAATCAGTGAGAACAGGATGGCGAGGAAACTGACGATCAGCGTCATGCCCAGACCCCGCATAAGGTCCGGCACCGCTGCCCAGATATAGGCCCAGTCGATCATGGTGGAATTGGTCCGCTCTTGCGTCTTGGAGGTATCAGGGGCGCGAGGGGGCGGTCTGCCTCCCTCGCGCGATGCAACAGCTTACATCTGCGGCGGCTCTTCGGTGAAACCGCGCGTCATGACGTCTGCGACCGCGGGCTCTTCGACGAACTCGGTGATCACCGTCTCGTAGAAGTTCTCGGCACGAAGCTGGTCCAGCGCCGCGTTGACGAAGGCCATGAGCTCCGGCTCGTCCTTGCGCAGCCCGATGCCGTTCACGCCGAGATCGAGCCCCTCTTCGACCACGCGCAGCTGGTCGTAGTTGCCCGCCAGCGTGTAGATCAGGCCGCCGTCACCCACATAGCCCGCGGCGCGGCCCTGCAGCAGCGCCTGGATGCCGTCGGCGGTGGTGTTGAGCTGCATCATCTCGATGTCGGGGATATTCTCCTCGAGCCACCGGATCTGCGAGCCGCCCTTGACGATCAGCAGGGTCTCGCCGGCAAGATCCGAAAGCTCCTGCACCGGGCTGTCGACCGGCACGAGCACGTTCGAGGTGCCCCAGAAGTAGATGTTCGAGAAGTCGATGACTTCCTCGCGCGCCGGGAAACGGCCCAGCGTGGCGAGGATCAGGTCGATCTTGCCAGAATTGAGCGAGGGGATGCGCGATTCCGAGGTCACGCAGGAGAGCTCGGCGCCCTCTTCCGAGCCGAAGGCGTATTCGCCGATCTTCTTGGCCATCTCGACTTCGATGCCGATCGGGGTGCCGTCGATACCCGAGGCGCCGAAGGGCGGGCTGTCGCATTTCACGCCGATGCGAAGAACGCCCTGCTCCTCGATCGAGGCAGGCAGCGGCGGAAAGTCCTGGGCGGCAACCGGGGCCGCAGCGAGCCCCGCGACCAGCAGCGCGAGGGCAGAGGTAAAGGTCGTTTTCATGAGTATTTCCCTGTTGTTATGGACGTAATCTGTGGAAGTGGGCGGACGCACCGCCGCGATCCCGGCCTTCTTTTCGGGCCGGTGACAATCCGGTGAGAAATCAGTGCAGGATCTGGCTGAGGAAGCGCCGCGTGCGCTCTTCTTTCGGCGCGTCGAAGAACTCCTGCGGCGGAGCGCTTTCGACCACGGCCCCCTGATCCATGAAGATGACGCGGTCGGCGACCTGCCGGGCGAAGCCCATCTCGTGGGTCACGCAGACCATCGTCATGCCTTCCGAGGCCAGTTCTGCCATGGTGTCGAGCACCTCGCGCACCAGCTCCGGGTCGAGCGCCGATGTGGGCTCGTCAAACAACATGATGTCAGGAGACATGCACAGCGAACGCGCGATCGCCACGCGCTGCTGCTGGCCACCCGAAAGCTGGCTGGGATACTTGTTGGCCTGGTCCGGAATGCGCACCCGGCCCAGGTAGTGCATCGCGCGCTCCTCGGCTTCGGCCCGTGACCGGCCGCGCACCCAGCGCTGCGCCAACGTACAATTGTCGAGAATGGTCAGGTGCGGGTAAAGATTGAAGTTCTGGAACACCATGCCGACGCGCTCGCGCACCTGACCGATGTTGACCTTGTTGTCGTTGACCTCGATTCCGTCGACGAGGATGGTGCCGGATTGGTGCTCTTCGAGGCGGTTGATGCAGCGGATCATCGTCGACTTCCCCGACCCCGAGGGACCACAGACCACGACCTTCTCACCTTTCGCGACACCCAGATCGATGTCGCGAAGGACATGCATCCGGCCGAACCACTTATTCACCTTCCGGAAGCTGATCCCGTCCCGCTCCGCATCCATCACCGACATCCCTGACCTTTCCGAAAGATCACAGCACTCTTTCGCTGGCAGATCTTTCAACTTGTTTGACAAGATACCAGCATAAAGCTCCGAGCACTGTCAATCGGCTTTTGGATCTCTTGGGAAAATTTCGATTATACCCATGTAAACAATGATAATACTTGCGCAAAGCTACGAGTGGTGACCTTATGTTGTCAAACAATACACCAAAGGGAGTCGCCTCATGTCGCAGACCTTGTCCAGCAGGCTGGCCGCCATGAACATCCATTATTTCCGTCACAGCCTGACGCGATTCCTTGACGATGCGGCGGCGCTCGACTTTGCACGAATCGAACTTTGGGCAGGCATGCCGCATCTCAGCCTCGATGACGCCTCCGCCACGGAACTCCGCGATGTGCGGCGCATGATCGCCGCCCGTGATCTCTCGCTCAGCTGCTTCACACCCGAGCAGTGCGTCTACCCGATCAACCTCGCTTCAGAGCATCCCGGCACCGCGCGCCGTAGTTTCGACTACTTCCGCAGGGCCCTGCATAGCGCCGCCTCGCTCGACTGCCGGCAGCTGCTGGTGACGGCGGGATGGGGCTATGCCGACGCTCCCGCCTCCGATGCGTGGGAGCGCGCCCGAGACCAGCTCGGCGCGCTCGCCGACGAAGCCGCGAGAGAGGGTGTCACGCTGCTGCTCGAGCCGCTCTCGCGCACGGAGTCGAACCTCATCACCACCAGTGCCGAGCTCGCCCGCATGATGGCCGAGCTCGCCTCGCCGCAGGTCGCCGCCATCCTCGACCTCAATGCCATGGCCGCGGCGGGAGAGACCCCGGCAGACTACCTCGCCCTGTTCGGAGACGCGCTGCGGCATGTGCATGTCTGTGACGGCACGCCCGAGGGGCACCTCGCCTGGGGCGACGGCAGCCTGCCGTTGGCGCAGTATGTCGCCGAGCTGGAAGCCGCGGGCTACCAAGGCGACTACAGCTTCGAATTCGTGTCGCAGGCCTACTGGCTCGACCCGCGGACGCCGCTCCAAAGCGCCCGCGCAGCAATGCTGCAAGCCGCATGAGCGCCCTGCCGCATATCGGGCTGATCGTCGCCGGCGGAACGATCACCGCTCTTGCCGAAGACCCTTTTGAGATCAACGACTACGGCAACGCCGGAAGCCTTTCCCCCGACGCGCTACTCGAGCGCTCCGGGCAGCTGCGCGGGCGCTTCAACATTACAAACGTGCCCGTCGACCCGGCTCCAAGCTTCGACATGGGGGCCGAGCGCTGGGCCGCAATCTGTGCCGCCTGCGCCGCGACGCTGAAGGAGGCCCCATCGATCTCGGGTTTCGTTCTCACTCACGGCACGGGCGCCCTGGCCGAGGCGGCGTTTTTCCTGTCCCTGTGCTGGGACCTCGACGTGCCCCTGGTGGTCACCGGTGCGCAGCGCCCGGCGTCGGCGCAGGGCGCCGATGGGCCGATGAACCTGTTTCACGCCCTGACCGCCGCCGCGGACCCGCGCCTCGGTGGATCGGTCGCAGTCGCCTTCGACGGCGTCTTGCACGACCCGCGTGATGTCACCAAGCTCGACAACAGCGCGCTCGACACGTTCCGCTCGCCCAGGTTCGGTCCGCTGGGGCGCTTCGCAGGCTCAGAGCTCGACCTCTTCGCCCGCTCTGCCGCGCCTGGCCCGCTTTTGCCCTGGCATCGGCTCGGCGCCCTTCCCCGCGTCGATATCCTGCATTGCCACAGCGACGGCGACGCCGCCGCAATCGAGGCGTTCATCGCCGCAGGGGCCCGCGGGATCGTGATCGCGGGCTTCGCACCGGGCTATGCCACGAGCCGGCAGGCCAAGGCGCTCGAGACCTGGGTGCGTGAGGGCGGCGGCATCGTCATTGCCGCCTCGCAGGCTTTCGGGCGAGTGCCCGGCAACAGCCGCAACCGGGGCCACGGCTTTCTTCCTGCCGCAGGGTTTTCCCCGGCAAAAGCCCGAATATTGTTGCAATATGCACTGGCATCGCAAAGATCGCCCGCGCAGATCGCGGAGTTGTTTGACAGGCGAGGCGAAGCAGGGAGGCCAACATGGAGAAGCTGAAGACCGGCGGCATCGAGTGGTTGCGGAGCAGCGTGCTCGAGATGATCCGCGACGACGGGCTGACGCTCGGGGACAAACTGCCCTCCGAGAAGGAGATGAGCGAGCGTTTCCACGTGTCCCGCCCGACCCTGCGCGAGGCTCTGAAGCTGCTCGAACAGGACTCGATCATCGAGGCCCAGCAGGGCAAGGGCCGCTTCGTGACCGCCGGCGCCATGCTGACCATTGCCCGGCCGATCACCAAGTTCGAGAGCGTCTCGGACATGGTCCGCAGCCACGGCTACGTCGCCGAGACCAGCATCCTCGGCTTCTCGACCATCCCCGCCGATGCCGAGGTCGCCGCCGCGCTCGGCATCGCCGTCGACGACCCGGTGATGCGGGTCGAGCGTCTGCGTCATGCCAATGGCGAACCGCTGGTCTATTCGCTCGACTGGATCCCCGTCGCCCTGTTCCACGACGGCCAGCAGGGCCGCATGGACTGGGCGGGATCCATCGTCGAGATGCTGACCGAGATGGACCGTCGCCCCATCGCCTCGACCGCGAATATCAGCGCGACGATGCTGCCGGAGCTCGTCGCCAAGCTGCACAAGCTCGAGCAGTTCGGCCCCGCGCTGCTGATCGAGGAGACCTGTTTCTCGGACGACGGAACCCGGGTGATCTTTGCCAAGGACTACCACCGCGGCTCGGCGTTCTCGTTCAGCTTCGTCCGCAAGTGAAACCGCCCCGCGCCATCAGCCCGATCATGGCGCGATGCCGGGGCAGAAGCTCTGCGCGACGTTGTTGCCCTCGTCGGACTCCGCCACATCCTCGGGCTGGGCCGCATCCGCAGTGATGCGGAAGGAACAGCCCGACCCGCCACCGGGGAAGCAGCGCCGGGGGATGTCGACCACGTGCTCATGGGCGGCGCCAGCCGCAAGCGCCGGGGTCGCCAGATCGACTGTGCCCGCCACCGGATCAAGCTGCGCCGAGGGGCTGAAGAGCACCGTCGTGGTCGACGCACCCGCCCCCGCGTCGCCCTGGTTGCGGATGCGCAGGTGCAGTTGCAGCGCGCTGATCGGGACGCCTGCCGGCAACTCGCCGCAGTAATTCTGCGGCAAGGTGCCCGGCGCATCCGAGGGCGGCGGCGCAAAGACAGGTTCGGGCAGCAGGTCGGGGGCGCCCGGATCGGGATCCGGGTCGGGTCGGCGCGGCTTGCGACGCTCGTCGATCTCCACGATCTCCATGCCGGTGTTGCGGACCTCCCGGTCCTGACGCCCACAGCAGGCGGCGCCGTCATCGATCAGCGCGGCGGTGGTGTAGACGCCGGTGACGTCGAGGCTGTCAAAGCTCTGGATCACCACGAAGCCTTCGACATAGGGCGTCGGGAAGCGCCCGCCGAAGGCCTTCTCGCGGATATCCTCGCAATCCACCTTCAGCGCCTCGTCGTAGCGCAGCAGGTCCTTGCCCATCTGCAGGATATCGCCCGCCGCCTGTTCTGCCGGCGGATAGGCCACCGCGACCTTCTTGTAGAACAGCGCGTCACGGTCCCACGGGTTGTGGACATTGACCGTCGTGCCATAGACCCCGCGCGTGAGCCGCAGGGTCTCCGGATCATCCTGCACGCCGCAGACGAACTTGGCGGCGTATTCGAAGGGCGGCATGGTGCAGCGCGCGCTGTCTTCACCGGTGGCGCAGGCTTCGATCGCGGCCGCGTCCTCGGCGGTCAGCTCGTCCTGCGGGAACATCACGTCGTCGAGCGGCTGGCCGGGCGCCGAGCGGGTCGGCAGGAACAGGTTCTGCCAGTCGTCGAACCCCAGCAGCGTCTCGCCCGGCGAGGCCGCGCAGGCACTGGCGGTGGTGAAGTTGATATCCGAAGGCACGGTGCCGGCGTCGATGCCACCCGACTGGTCCCAGTCGATCGCGCCGCTGCCCGCGCCAACGACGTTGGTGCTGCCGTCGGTGCCGAAAATCGTGTTGTCGGTGCCGTCCTGGATGCCCAGCCCCTCGTTCAGCGCCGACTCGTCGAGATCCGGCAGCGCCAGACCGGAATAGTCGAGCCTTGGCCCGGTCGCGCCGGGGTTCGGGATGTGCCGGGTCTGGAAGGAATAGCTCATCACGCTGAGATAGTTCGGCTTGCAGTTCACATTGTCACCGCCGCCGTGACCAAGGCCGAGCGTGTGGCCAAGCTCGTGCATGATGGTGCCTGCCTGTTGCCGGCGCGTGCCAACGCTATGCCCGCTCGCGTCCTGCCCCCAGCCGTCACCGAGCGAGACGACGAAATTGCCGCGCTTCGCCCGGCCCGAGGACTTGCCGCCATCGCGGGCGTGGGCGTAGAGCGCGTAACGATAGACCAGCGCCTTGGCCGCGAGGATCTTGTCGGCATCGGGATCGGCCCGTTCGGCCGCGGTGCCGAAATTCGCCTCCCTGATGTCGTCGACATCATCCCACGTGGTGATGTCGAGCACCTCCGGGATCTGATCGTCCTGATCGATCACCAGATCGATGCCGGTGCTGCCGTCCGGATTGCTGACAGGTGCAGTCGCGAAGGCCGCGATCACGTCGTTGACCGCGTCGTCGTCCGGGTCGTGGTTGGTCATGAAGTCCATCTCGACATAGACGTTCTTGCGGTCCGGATCGGCGCCCGGCGGGGTGAAATCGGCCACGCCGTCGCAGTCGATATCGATCCCGGCCTGCTCCCAGACATCGAACAGCCCGTCGACATCGCTGTCCATGCCGCTCGGTCGCGCCGCGCGGAAGGCCAGCGCGTTGACCGCACGGCCGACACCCCATTCGTCGCCACCATCCTGCAGCAATTCGAAGCCGCGCAGGCGGTCGTCGTAGACGAACCAGCGCGGCCCCGAGCCGCCGTTGCGCCCGACGGCGATCTCATCGACGAAGTCGCCGTCGGGATCCCCCACCGCGATGGCCCGCACCCCGCGGGTGACACCCCAGCCGGAGGCGAGCTCCTCCAGCATGCGAAAGCCCGCAGCCGCATCATCGAAGGTCAGGACGCGCACACCGGAGCCGCCGTTGCGCCCCACGACCAGTTCATCCATGCCGTCGCCATCGAGGTCTCCGAGCGCCAGTGCCGTGGTCTCACGCGTCGTGCCCCAGCCGTCTCCGCCGCTCTGGAGAAGCGCGAAATTGCCGTCTGCCCCGTCGAAGACGCCCCAGTGGAAATTGGCGCCGGCGTCGCGCCCGACGGCGATCTCGTCGAAGCCGTCGCCGTCGACGTCACCGGTCGCGAGCGCGGTTACCCGGCGCCCGGCGCCCCAGCTGGCTCCCGCCGCGATCATCTCGGCGAAGCCGCCGGCGGCGTCGTCGACCACGATCCAGCGCGGCCGCGCCACGGCCCCGCCCGAGCGCCCGACGACCAGCTCGTCGCGGCCATCGCCATCGACGTCCCCGAAGGCAAGCGCGGTCACGCGGCGGTCGCTCCCCCAGCTGGAGCCACCGGTGTGGAGCACGGCGAAATTGGCGTCGCGGTCATCGTAGATCTCGAACCGCATCCCGTCCGGCGCGTCCCGGCCCACGGCCATCTCGAGCGCGGCATCGCCATCGACATTGCCGAAGGCGATGGCGGTCGCACTGCGTCCGGCGCCCCAGCCGTTGCCCAGAGAGGCGATCTGCCCGAAGCCGGCATTGGCATCGTCGAAAAGCAGCACGCGCACCGACTGCGAAGCGGCGCCGTCTCGCCCGACAGCGAACTCGTCGCGCCCGTCGCCGTCGATGTCGCCGACCGCGACCGACAGCGCTTCGCGTGCGATACCCCACCCGTCGCCGCCACGCGTTTCGAGTGCATAGCCGGACGGATCATCTCCGAAGACGAACCACCTGTGATTGTCTCCCGCGTCACGCCCCACCACCAGCTCGTCACGACAATCACGATCCAGATCGGCGGCAACGGACGCAGGAAAGGCCATTAAGAAACAGGCCACTAAACGAAAGTGAAAAGACCGGACCATAACACCTCGCAAAGAAAATGATGAATTCAATGCGAGGATAATACCACTTTAAGGCGATTCTCACGATGGGAAACCAGCGAGATCCGAAGGCCGCGACGCTTGCTGGGCGCCGTCCCGCGGGGGCGATGTGCGCGGGCATGGCACCTGCCCCGCCCGAGCCCTCCCAGCGCAACGCGCCGAGGCGCTGCGCCCAGCCCTCCTTGAAATCGGCCGATCAGCCGCCTTGAAAGCCGGTCAGGGTTCGTGTCAGGTTCGCCCCGAGCGACGGGCTCAGATAGCCCCCCTCCTGCACGAAGAGCGTTGGCAGGCCGGCCTTGGCGATGGCCGCGCCGATGCGCGCAAAGCCGTCCTGCGTCACGGCGAAGCCCTTGAACGGGTCGTCGATCGAGGCATCAAGCCCCAGCGCCACGACCAGCGCCTCGGTGCCGAAGCTCCCGACCCGCTCGAGCGCGATCTCCAGCGCCGCGAGGTAGGCCACGTCGTCGGTGCCCCGGGGCAACGGCAGGTTCAGGTTGAAACCGGTGCCGCGCCCCTCGCCGCGCTCCTGCGCATGGCCCCAGAAGAACGGGTAGAAGCGCGCCGGATCGGCGTGCAGCGAGACGGTCAGAACGTCATCGCGGCCGTAGAAGATCCCCTGCGTGCCGTTGCCGTGATGCACGTCCACATCAAGGATCGCAGGCCGCAGACCTGCCGCACGCAGCCGCTCGGCGGCGATTCCGGCATTGTTGAGAAAACAGAACCCGCCGGCGAGATCACCGAAGGCGTGGTGCCCGGGCGGGCGCGACAGCGCATAGGCCGCCCCCGCGCCGCCCGCGATCAGGTCGGCCCCGGCGATGGCGCTCTGGGCCGACCAGTAGGCCGCCTCGAAGGTGTGCTCGGCGATCGGACAGGCGGTGTCGGCCTGATGGTAACCGGCCTGCCCGATGGCGGATTTCGGATAGCCGTCGCTGCGGTTGGCCGGGTGGATGTTCGGGATCACCTCGGGGCCGGCATCGGGAATGCGCTGCCAGCGGGTGTAGATGTTGCGCAGGAAGGTCAGGTACTCGGGCGAGTGCAGCGCCGCGATGGGGCCGAGCCCGGCATCCCGGGGCGCCTCGAAGGCGCAGCCGGCGTCTTCGGCGGCGGCTTTCAGCACCTCGATCCGGCGCGGTTCCTCGGGGCTGGGATAGACCTTGCCGTTGGCCATGAAATGCTTGGGATCGTGGTGCCACTGGCGGTCGTCGAGAAAGGCTTTCATCGGGTGTCCTTCAGGGCCTCGCAGCCCGTTTCATCAAGATGCATCTCGGTCTGGCCCTCGGCCGGGGTGAAGCCCAGACGCTCGTAGAAACTGCGGGCGCGCGGCGTGGCGTGGTAGACGTTGAGCTTCATCCGCGCGCCCCCCCAACAGGCCTGTGCATCGCGCAGCACCGCCGCCAGCAGGCGCGGGCCGAGCCCGCTGCCCCGGGTCTGCGCATCGACCCAGAGATCCGAGACATAGACCACCACGCCCCCGCGCGCGGTCGAGAAGCTCGGCGAGTAGAGCGCAACGCCCAGCGTCTCGCCCGCCTCGCTGGCGAGCACGGCGCGAAAGGCCGGATGCGCGCCGAAGCCCGCACGGCGCAGCTCGTCCACCCCAGCTCGATGGGTATCGCCCAGATCCTGCGAGAGCCGTGCCAGCGCCGCGTGCAGGCGCGCCACTTGGGCCTCGGTCGCGACCTCGAACCGAACAGTCATATCGCCGTCCTGTCCGCGCCCTTGAGGCCCAGCATGGCGCGCGCCTCGTCGGGGGTGGCAGGCTCGCGGCCCAGTTCTTCGACGATCCGGCGGATCTTGGCGACCTGCTCGGCATTGGACCGGGCCAGCGTGCCGCGTGCGATGGTGAGGCTGTCCTCGAGCCCCACCCGGACGTGCCCGCCCATGGCGGCGGCCATGGTGGCCAGCGGCATCTGGTGACGCCCGGCGGCGAGCACCGAGAACTGGTAGCTGTCGCCGAAAAGCTTGTCGGCGATGCGCTTCATGTGGTCGAGGTTCTCGGGGTCCGGTCCGATCCCGCCCAGCACGCCAAAGACGAATTGCAAAAAGATCGGCCCGCTCACCAGCCCGCGATCGACGAAGTGTCGCAGCATGTAGAGGTGGCCCACGTCGTAGCACTCGAACTCGAAACGTGCGCCGCGCTTCTCGCCCATCTCGGTCAGCACATGGGCGATGTCGCGGGGCGTGTTCTTGAAGATCAGGTCGTCGGAGTTCTCGAGGAACGGCTGCTCCCAGTCGTGCTCCCACTCCGAGATCCGCGCCGCCATCGGGTAGAGCGCGAAGTTCATCGAGCCCATGTTGAGCGAACACATCTCTGGCTCCGCCGCCTTGGGCGCGGCCAGCCGCTCTTCGAGCGTCATCACCGCGCTGCCGCCGGTGGTGAGGTTGAGCACGGCGCCGGTGCCCTGCTTCAGCCGGGGCAGGAAGGCGTTGAAAAGCTCCGGACTTGCCGACGGTTTGCCGGTTCCAGGGTCGCGCGCGTGCAGGTGCAGGATTGCAGCCCCGGCCTCGGCGGCGGCCACGCCCTGCTCGACGATCTCGTCGGCAGTGACCGGCAGGTGCGGCGACATGGTCGGCGTATGGATCGAGCCGGTGAGCGCGCAGGTGATCAGGATCTTCGACATTCAGACCACCTCGCCCAGAGCGGGCAGCTCGGCCCGGAACTGCGTCAGCGACAGGTCGAGCCCGGCGACGATCTCGTCGAGATGGGTCTCGGTCACGATCAGCGGCGGGCAGACGAGGATGTGGTCGCCCTCGACGCCGTCGCGGGTGCGGCGGGAATAGACGATCAGCCCGTTGTCATAGGCGATCTGCACGAAGCGGTCGAAGGCGCGCAGCTCTTTCGGCAGCGGCGTCTTCCTGACCGGGTCGGACATGAACTCGAAGGCGGTCAGCAGCCCCTTCCCCCGGACATCGCCGATGATCTCGTGCTTCTGGGCCAGCGCGTGCAGACGCGCGAGGAGGGTCTCGCCCATCGCCGCGGCATTGGCCACGAGGCCCTCCCGGTCGATCTCGTCCAGCACCGCGGCCCCGGCAGCGCAGGCCAGCGGGTTGCCGGCATAGGTGAAGCCATGGGCGAAACCGCCCTGCCCCAGCACGGGCTCGACCATCCACTCCGGCGCCACGATGCCGCCCAGCGGCGCGTAGCCCGCCGCGAAACCTTTCGAGAGCACCACGATGTCGGGCCGTGTGTTCCAGTGTTCGCAGCCCAGAAAGGCACCGGTGCGCCCGGCGCCCGTCATCACCTCGTCCATGATCAGCAAGACGCCGTAGCGGTCGCAGATCTCGCGGATGCGCTGCATGTAGCCCTCGGGCGGCACCAGTGCCCCGGTCGACGCGCCGCCCACCGGCTCGAGCAGGAAAGCGAGCACGCTCTCGGGCCCCTCGGCCTCGATCTGCGCCTCGAGCATATCGGCGTAGTGCTTCCCCGTCGCAGGATCGGACGGGTCAAGCCCGTCGAGATAGGCGCGCGGCGCCGGCACCTTTGGCATCTCGCGCATCATCGGCGCGAAGGGCTCAGTCAGCGAGCGATAGCCGGTGACCGCCAGCGCGCCCAGCGTGCAGCCATGATAGGAGGGGCTGCGCGAGATCACCTTCCAGCGGCTGCCCTGCCCGACGGCGACGGCATATTGCCGGGCGAGCTTCATGGCGCTCTCGATCGCTTCGGAGCCGCCCGAGACGAAGAACACGCGGCTCAGCCCTTCGGGCATCTTCTCGACGGTCTTGGCAGCAAGGCGCTCGCTGGCCTCGGTCTCGAAATGCAGCCGGTAGCCGAAGGTCGCGCGCTCCATCTGCTCGCGCATCGCCGCCAGAACGGTGGCGTTGGAGTGGCCGATATTGCAGACCATCGCGCCGGAGGAGCCGTCGAGGTAGCGCTTGCCGTCGGTGTCCCACATATAAACGCCGCGGGCTTGGTCGAGCACGGGTTTGCGCCCGTGCCCCTGGTAGAAGAGGTGGCTCATTGTGCCTCCGTGGGAAGGGCCGAGGCATCCTTGGCGCGGAAGCCGATCCGCACCTCGGCGCCTTGTTCGAATGGTCGGTCGTCGATCATGTTGATCGCCTGAAGCTGTCGCTCGCCGAGGCGCAGGAAGTAGCGGACGGTCTGGCCCTGGTAGTCCACTGTCTCGACCGTCGCCGGCGCGGTGAGCATGGTCTCCCCGGTCTCGCCCGGGTGCAGGACACGCAGCTTCTCGGCCCTCAGGACGAGTTGCGCGGGCCCCTGCCCGGTCAGCCGCTCGGCCTTGTGCGCCGGGATCGCCACAGCGCCGAACGGCGCCACGTCGAGCGTCGCGCCCTCGGGCCCGTTGGCCGTGCAAGTGGCGGGCAACATGTTGGACGCGCCGAGGAAGTTCGCCACGAACTCGGAGGCGGGATTGTTGTAGACCTCCTCGGGCGAGCCCATCTGCTCGATCCGACCGGCGCTCATCACCACGATCTGGTCCGACATGGCGAGCGCCTCGGACTGGTCGTGGGTGACGAAGACGGTGGTCACGCCGATCTGTTCCTGGATGCGCTTGAGCTCGACCCGCATGTCCTCGCGCAGGTTGGCGTCGAGCGCCGAGAGCGGCTCGTCGAGCAGCAGCACGTCGGGCTCGATGACGATGGCCCGTGCCAGCGCGATGCGCTGTTGCTGGCCGCCGGAGAGTTCCTTGGGATAGCGCTCGCCCACATGCGGCAGCTGCACCAGCTCCAGCGCGGCTTGTACCCGGGCCGGGATCTCGGCCTTGGGCACATCGCGGTATTTCAGACCGAAGGCGACGTTCTCGGCCACGGTCTTGTGCGGAAACAACGCGTAGTTCTGGAATACGATGCCGAGGTTGCGCTTGTGGATCGGCACGTCATTGACCCGCGTGCCGCCGATCAGGATCTCGCCCTCGGTCGGATCGAGCAGCCCTGCGATCATCCGCAGGTTCGTGGTCTTGCCGCAACCCGACGGCCCCAGCAGCGTGACGAAGGCGCCGTCCGGGATCTCGAGATTGACCTGATGCACCGCGGTGAACTTGTGAAAGCGCTTCACGACATTTTGGAGGGTGACGGAGCTCATGCGCAGACGTCCTGAGTGGGAGAAATCAAGCTGGCGGAGGCGGCATTCGCCCCCGCCATGGTGGCTCAGTAGCCCTTCTGGACGCGGCCGAAGGTCTTCGACCACTCCGCCTCGTGGCCATTCCAGTAGGTCGGATCGGCGAAGGTCAGCCCCTCGAGCGTCCCTGTCGGATCAAAGGCCGGAAGCGTCGGGATCTTGGCGCCGAGTTCGACCTTCTGAGGGTCGAGCGCCGGCGGGTAGTTCTGGCCCTCGGCCACGGCGATCGAAGTCTCGGGGGCGAGCATGAAGTTCAGCAGCTCCTCGCAGGCCTCCATCGGCGAGCCCTTGAGCACGAAGAGGCATTCCTGCCAGCCATAACCGTTGGGCGGATCCATGTAGCCGATGTCGTGCCCCTGCTCCTGCAGCGCGTAGATCCGGCCAGACCAGCCCTCGGTGACATAGATCTCTTCCTCGGCCAGCAGCGACATCAGCTCGGCCCCCGAGGTCCAGTATTTCAGAGACAGGTCGCGATGGGCGCGGATCGCCTCCCAGACGGCGTCCATGTCGGAGGCGTTGTTCGGGTCCTGCCCGGTCTGCAGCGCGCCGAACCAGATCCGCGTGCGCCAGTCGCCCCAGCCCGCGATCTTGCCCTTGTAGGCCTCGTCGATGAGGACCTTGGCGCCCTTCTCCTGCATCTCTTCGTCCGAGATGAACTTGCGGTTATAGGCGATGCCGGTGGTGCCGTAATCGTAGGGCACGCAGGAGATCTTGCCGTCGGTGATCGGGCGGTAGACATCGACCAGCTTCTTGATGACGTATTCGAGGTTGGGGATGTTGGCCTCGTTGAGCTCCGAGGTCAGTCCCAGCCCGGCATAGCGCGCGTAGTCGAACACCCCCGACAGGTGGGCGATGTTGTACTCGCCCGGCTGGCTCGCCTTGACCCGGCTGAGATACTCGTCGCCGCCGCCGAAGGTGCCGTCGACCACCTCGATGCCGGTCTTGGCGGTATAGGGATCGAAGGCGTGCTTGCGGAACGCCTCGGAAACCACCCCGCCCCAGCCGTCAAAGCGCACCTGCGTCACGCCCTGCGCGAAGGCGCGGTAAGGTGTCACCAGCCCGTAGGCGGCGCCGGCCGCACCGATCAGCCCGAGGAACGAGCGGCGGTCGATATCGCCGTTCATGTAGCGCTCGCGCAGGCGTTCGTAGCGGGTGGTGTTGTCGATCTTTGTCATGTCTCTCTCCTTGTTGGGTCTCGTTGGCGAGGCGGCTTCAGGTGCCGCTCTTCTTGGAAAGGATGCGCGCCGCCGCCGCGCCGAGAAGCGGCAGGCCCACGGTCATCACGATCATCACCGTGCCCAGCGCGTTGATCTCGGGAGAGATCGAGTTGCGCAGCATGGCGAAGATCTGCGTCGGCACGGTCTCGACCCCGCCGGGTTTCCAGAACAGCGTGCCGGTGATGTCGTCGAAGCTGATGGTGAAGGCGAAGAGCGCGCCGGCCAGAACCGCCGGCAGCATCAGCGGCAGGGTGATCTGGAAGAAGGTCTGCACCGGCGAGGCGCCGAGGCTCATGGCGGCCTCCTCGACATCGCGGCGAATGGCCATCAGCCGCGCCTGCACCACGAGGATGACGAAGGGCAGCGTGAAGATGACATGGCCGAAGAGCAGCAGGCCGAAGCTCTTGTTCACGCCGAGGAAGTTGAGAAACAGCAGCAGCGCCACCGCCAGCACCACCTCGGGCACGAGGATCGGCGCGATCAGCAGTGTCGAGATGACGTTCTCGCCCGGGACCCGGTAGCGCACCAGCGCGAGGCTCGCGAGCACCCCCAGCGTGGTCGAGATCAGCGCCGTCAGCAGGCCGAGGATGATCGAGGTGCGGAAGGCGCGCAGGATCGCTTCGTTCTGCGCCAGCTCGCCGAACCAGCGCAGCGAGACGCCGGTGATCGGGAAACTGCCGAACTGCGAGGCGTTGAAGCTCAGCAGCACCACCACGGCCACCGGCAGGAACATGAACACATAAACGAGCAGCGCGTAGCCGCGGATCAGGTGCCATCCCATCAGCCCAGCCCCTTCATCAGTTGCGCCATGCCCAGATAGCGGTTGTAGATCATCACCAAGAGCCCCAGCACCGCGAGCAGCATCAGGCTCAGCGCCGAGCCCAACGGCCAGTTGAGCTGAGTGATGATCGCCTCGTAGACGAGGTTGGCGAACATCGCGTCCGTGGGCCCACCCAGCACCAGCGGCGTGATGTAGGTGCCCGCCGCCAGCACGAAGCAGAGCAGCCCTCCGGCGGCGAGGCCCGGCAGAGACAAAGGCAGGGTCACCTGCACGAAGGCCTCCCAGCGCGTGGCGCCCAGCGAGGTGGCGGCGTCCTCGAGCGTCACGTCGATGCCATCGAGGCTGACGAAGACGTTGAGGATCATGAAAGGCAGCAGGAAATGCACCAGCCCGAGGATCACCGTGGTCTGGTTGTAGAGCATCTGGATCGGCTCTGAGATCACCCCGGTCCAGATCAGGAAGGTGTTGAGCGCGCCCGAGACCCCGAGGATGTTGATCCAGCTCATCGTGCGGATGATGTAGCTGATCCAGAAGGGCAGCATCAGCAGCAGAAGAAGCACCGCCTTGTTGCCGCGCGAGCGGGCGATGAAATAGGCCGCCGGATAGCCCATCACGGCGCAGACCAGCGTGGTGATCGCCGCGATCTTCAGGGTAAAGAGCAGGATGTCGCGATAGAACGGATCGCTCAGCGCCTCGCGCCAGTTGTCGAGGAAGAAGCCCGACTGGTCCGCCCCCGTCGCGGTGCGCAGCCAGAAACTGTAGACCACGATGAACAGCAGCGGCACGAAGAGCAGCAGCGTGATCGCGGTCAGCGCCGGTGAGAGAAGGATCCAGGGCTGGCGCCTTTCTCGGGCTTCGATCGACATGAGGATGTCCCGTAAGGTTGCGGTCAGGCAGTTCGGATTTGACGGCACCTTGGGAAGGTGATTTTCATTGAGCAAATAGATAATGAGAATTGTGAATATAGGCACCATCAATGGCAGACGATGATAGCGATCCCATTCCGGACCCGGGATCTCCCTACGATCCCGACCGCATCACCCGTGAGCTCGACTGGAATCTGCTGCGCACCTTCGTCGTCCTGGCAGAGGCGCGCTCGGTGACCGATGCCGCCGAGCGCCTCCGCCTGACCCAACCCTCCGTCTCTACTGCCTTGAAACGGCTGGAAGATCGGATCGGCCGCAAGCTCATCGAGCGCGGCCCCGGCAAATACGCCCTGACCGAAGCCGGAGAGCTGCTGTATCGCGAGGCGCTTGACATCAACGGCTCGATCCTGCGCCTCTCGACCCTCATGCGCGAGATGACCGACGCGGTGCGCGGTCATGTGACCATCGCCGTGGCCAGCCACGTGGTGTGCCCGGTTTTTGATCGCCTGCTGGCCGATTTCCACGAGGCGCACCCGGAGGCGAGCCTGTCGATCAACGTGGTCTCCAGCGCCAGCGCCCTGACCGAGGTCTCGGCCAAGCGCGCGTCCTTTGCTGTCTGCCTCGTGCGCGACCGCAGCCCGCGGCTGGAATACCGCCGTCTCTACCGTGAGTTCTTCGGCCTGTTCTGCGGCCCGCGTCACCCGCTGTTCGGGCGCGAAGGGCTGACCAAGGCCGATCTCGCCGGATGCACCACGGTGAGCTTCGACACGGACCGCCTGCAGGACGTTCTGAAACCGGTGACCCTGATGCGGGCGCAGTCTCTGCTTGGCGAGCGCATCACCGGTACGTCGTCCAATCTCGAGGAGGTGCGGCGGATGATCATCGCCGGGCTCGGCATCGGGCCGCTGCCGGTGCACGTCGCCGCGCGCGACGTGGCCGATGGCCAGCTCTGGCAGACCCCGCCTTACGAGGATCTGCCGCCCATCGACGTGCACGTGGTCTGGAATCCGCGCGCAGTGAAGAACCGCGCCGAGGAGATCCTGCTGAAGATGCTCGACGAGATGATCGGGCGCATCCCGATCGAAGAGCGCACCTACGACAGCGCGATGCTGCCGCCAAGCTACCGTCCCCGGCCCTGACGACAGCCCCCATCGCGGCCCGCCCCAGCGCGGCCCGTCTGCGCCAGACGCCGGCGGGACTTCAGCGGTAGCGCTTCTGCGACATGTCGAAGGCGCCGAGCGCGAGATCGCGCTTGTAGAAGCGGTGATCGGTCTTGAGCCGCTTCACGGCCGACCGCGCAAAGCACAGGATGTCGTCCATGAACAGCTCGTCGGGCGCCATCGCCTCGAGGATGCGCGGCTCGATACGGTAATCGAGCTCGCCGGCATCGTCCGAGCGGGCGTGGGCCTGCGCCAGCGCCAGCCCGCAGGCATGGGCATAGTGCTTCCAGCTCTTGTCGGACAGGTCGTCGAGGTCGATGTCGTCGCGGAACGGCGCGCGCTCGCGCGACATGAAGCTCATGCCATCGATCTCGACGCTGCCGTAGAACACGTCGCCGTTCGCGAGATGCACGGCTTGCCCGTGCGCGATGCGATCGCCCTCGCGCCCGGCGAAGAAGTCATTCTCGGGCACCAGCCCCTCCAGCGCCGAGCGGCGGGCGCGTTTGAACTCGACGATCAGGTCATCGGTGGCATCCTTGCTCGGCCCCTCGATCAGGCAGTAATAGCGCGGCAGGCCGAGAGAGGCGGTGCCCTGCCCGTGCCGGATGCACACGTCCTTGACCCTGAGCTCACCGGCGCGGCCCTGCGGCGCGATGCCGTTCTGCTTGGCGACCTCGTTCACATAGCCCTGAAACTCGTCGATCCGGGATGAGATCGGGGTCAGTTCTTCATTCGCGGGGAAGCCGCGGCCGGTCTCGTTCAGATAGCGATCCCAAAGCCATGTCTTGCGGCTCTTGGCGGCCTTCTTGAACATCCGCCGCACAACCTTGGGGCTGTTGTCGGCGCGCATCTGCTGGCTCGCCTCCTTGTCGTGGCGGGCGTAAAAGCCGATGCCCTCGCGATACCCCTTCAGGAACTCGCAGGTGATCTTCTTGCGCAGCTTCTTCTTGTGGCCGCCAATCTCTTCCGAGGCGATGAGAAAGCCCGTCGCGCCACGTTTCAGATCCCATGTGAAGGGCGCGTAGAGCACGTCGTCGAAATCGTTCACCCCGAAGATCGGCACATTGTCGGCGTTCGGCATGATGCCGAAATTCTCCGGGTGCACATCGCCCAGTGCCAGCACCGTCGGCATGCGCTCGTCCTCGCCCAGCATGTCACGGTGAAACAGCAGCGAGGTGCCCCGGAAGAACGAGTAGAGCGACCCGGCCAGCTCCTCGAATTTCTCCCGCGCGCCTTCGGCCTTTTCGTCGATACGCACCGCGTGATCCTCGACGATGGTGTCGCGCACATGCCGGCGCCGCTCGAACCCGGTGAGCGCCGAAGGACGCATCACGCAGGGATACTTGACGAAGGCGCCGCAGAGTTCGCGATAGGCCTCGACCCTGCTCTCGAGATTGCTGACCGGCGCGATCGCCTCTTCCTGTTCGGCGGCGGTCGCACGCGCCTTCGCGGGCGCGGTCTTTTTCTGGCTCTTGGGCGTCGTGCCTTGTGTCGTCTTGCTCATCGTCAGGCTCCCTTGGCTATGCCTCACAACGGCACTGAGCGCGCGCGGTTCCAGACAAGCACGCTTGCGCCACGCCCCGCGGCAAGACCGGGCAAAGCGAGCAGGCGACGTTTCGGCAGCCCCCTTCATCTGGTCCATCCGTCGCTTCGAGGGCGACAATCCCCGAGCAAAAGCGGTCACGAACCGGGAAACCCAATACATTCATTGTGTTGGATATGGCATTGACCTACGCAAAATTCAGGTTGACCCTCATACACGCTCGCAGTCTATAATAAGCCTACATACTATTCGCCTCAAACGGGCGAACCCATCCAGATGGAGGAATGGATGACCAGATTCTCGAAACTCATCAGCGCGACCGCGCTTGCCGCGGCAATGGGCACCGCTGCCACCGCACAGGACGTGACGCTGATCATGCACCACTTCCTGCCGCCGGTCTCGAGTGCCCACAAGGACATGCTCGAACCCTGGGCCGAGAAGATCGAAACCGAAAGCGAGGGCCGCATCGCGATCGAGATCGCGCCGTCGATGGCGATGGGTGGCAAGCCCAACGAGCTTTACGGCCAGGTCCGCGACGGCGCAGCCGACATCGTCTGGACGCTGCTGGGCTATACCCCGGGCGTGTTCCCGCGCAGCGAGGTGTTCGAACTGCCGCTGGTGCATGCCGGCTCGGCGATCGACACCACGATGGCGCTGAACGCCTCGATGGACATGCTTGCCGAGGATTTCACCGACGTGAAGGTCCTGTTCATGCACAGCCATGACGGCAACCTGATCCACTCCGCCGGCGATCCGATCCGGAGCTTCGAGGATGCCGCGGGCCTCAAGCTGCGCACCCCCAGCCGCACCGGCGCATGGGTGATCAGTGGCATGGGTGCCGAGCCCGTGGGCATGCCGGTCCCGACCCTGCCCGAGGCGATGGCCAAGGGCGTGGTCGACGGCGCGCTGACGCCGTTCGAGATCGTACCGGCGCTGAGCCTGCAGGAGCTCGACAAATCCACTACCGAGCTGCCCGACGGCGACCGCTTCGGCACATCGGTGTTCATGCTGGCGATGAACCAGGACATCTACGATGACCTGCCCGAGGATCTGCGCGCCGTCATCGACGCCAATTCCGGCATGAATGTCGCCGCCGAGATCGGCGCGCTGTGGGAAGGCTTCGAAGAGCCGGGCATCGCCGCGCTCGAAGCGGCCGGAGTCGAACGCATCGTCCTCTCCGAGGAGGAAGGCGCCAAGTTCGACGCGGTCAGCGAGAAAGTCGTCCAGCAATGGATCGACGAGGTGACCGCGAAGGGCATTGACGGCGAAGCGCTTGTCGAAGGCGCCCGCGCCGCCGTGGCAGAGGCTGCCGCCGCGCGCTGAGCCGTCCGCCGACCGAACAGATCGCGGGAGGGGCCGCCTGCCCCTCCCGCTCACAGTGATTTCCGAGGGAGGCACTCATGAATGCCATTCTCTGGCGTGCAGCCGATATCTTCGCGCTGCTCGGAGGCGTCATCCTCCTGCTCATCGTCCTTGTGACCACCACCAACACCAGCGCCTTCATCCTCGACCGCATTGCACGGCTGATGGGCTCGGGCGTCTCGGGCCTGCCGGGCTACGAGGATTTCGTGCAGCTCGCGATCAGCTGCGTGGCGCTGATGTTCTTTCCGTTCTGCCAAGCCAATCGCGGCCATGTCTCGGTCGAGCTGTTCATGGAGCGGCTGCCGGCGGTGGTGCAGCGCGTCGTCGACAAGGTCTGGCTGCTGCTGACCGCCGGCATGGCGCTGTTTCTCGCCTACTGGATGGTGTTCGGCATGATCGAGACCCGCGACGACAGCGCCGTGACCTCGGTACTCAACTGGCCGGTCTGGCCGTTCTACATCCCCGGCATCGCGTCGATGGTCCTCTGGGCCCTCGTCGCCCTCGCCCAGATCCGCGGCGAGGTGCGCCATGCTTGATCCCATCACCGTCGGCGTGCTCGGCCTCGCCGTCCTGTTCCTGCTGCTGATCCTGCGTATGCCCGTGGGCATCGCGATGATCGTGGTGGGCATCGGCGGCACCTGGGTGCTGAGCCTCTTCGTGCCCTTCGTGCGCTTCGTGCCCTATATCCGGCAGTTCAAGTCGCTGCTGTGGGAGAACGTCGCCAACTACGACCTCTCGGTGGTGCCGCTCTTCGTGCTGATGGGCTACATCGCCGCCGAGGCGCGGCTCTCGTCGGACCTGTTCAAGGGGCTCGAGGCGCTGCTGTCGCGGCTGCGCGGCGGCGTCGCCATGGCGGCTGTCGCCGCCTGTGGCGGCTTCGGCGCGGTCTGCGGCTCGTCGCTGGCCACCGCCGCCACCATGGGCAAGGTCGCCCTGCCCGAGCTCCGCAAGCTCGGCTACGACCCCCGGCTCGCTTCGGGCGCGCTGGCGGCGGGCGGCACGCTGGGCATCCTGATCCCGCCCTCGGTGGCGCTGGTGATCTATGCCATCATCGTCGAGGGCTCGATCCTCAAGATGTTCCAGGCCGCAGTGATCCCCGGCATGATGGCGGTGCTGGGCTTCATCCTCGTGATCGCGGTCTCGGTGAAACTGAACCCTTCGCTCGCCCCCGAGCCCAAGCCGATGGAGCGCGCCGAGCGCCGCGTGGCGCTGCGCCGGCTGATCCCGGTGCTGGCGATCTTCGGCTCGATCATCCTCGGCCTCGGCTTCGGCCTGTTCACCCCGACGCCCGCCGCCTCGATCGGGGTGTTCGCGATCACCGTCTACGGCCTCGTCCTGCGCTGGGTCACCGGCGAGGGGCTGGGCCTTGCCGGGCTGGTGCGCGCGGTGCGCTCGACCGCGATCACCGCCGGCATGATCTACCTGATCCTGTTCGGCGCCGAGGTGCTGAAAGGCTTCTTCACCCGCACCGGCCTGCCGCAGGCGCTGAGCGAATGGGCCGCCACCAGCGGGCTCGACCCGATGCTGGTGCTGGTCATCATGCTGGTGATCTTCGTGGTGCTCGGCTGCTTCATGGAAAGCCTCGCGATGATCCTCGTGGTGGTGCCGTTCTTCTGGCCGACGCTGATCGCGCTCAACGGCGGCGATTTCGCCACCGCCGACACCGCCGCCTTCGGCATGGACAATGACAGCCTGAAGATCTGGTTCGGGATATTGGCGCTGATCGTAGTCGAGCTGGGGCTGATCACCCCGCCGGTGGGGCTCAACGTGTTCATCATCGCCTCGCTGGCGCAGAACACGAGGATGGCGACGGTGTTCCGCGGCGTGATGCCGTTTCTCGGCGCCGAGGTGATCCGGGTGGCGATCCTGCTGATGATCCCGGCTCTGACACTCTTGGTGCCGCGCTGGCTTGGCGGCTGATCCTCCGCGCGCAGGACAGACCCGAAAACGAGAAAGGGGCGCCCCGGTGGCGCCCCTTGTCTTTTTGAAGCGGCCGGTCCTCAGAGCTCGCGCAGGTAGGCCCAGGAGGCGTAGCCGCGCAGGCCCCGCGCCTTCTCGAGCGAGATCTCGCACCAGCGGGTGCTGCCGGTCTGGGTGCAGTCGTAAATCCGCACCACGGTGCCGTTGGGCAGGCCGAGGATCACGTCAAAGCCGGTGCCCGGCCCGCCGCGCATCTTCAGCATGTCGCCGTCGGGCACGCCGAAGACCTCGAAGCGGTCGCGCAGGCCCGCGCCTGCCGGTTGGGTGATGAGAAGGGCCGCCGTCACGCCTGCCGCAAGCGCCCTGAACCATGATCCGCGCATGGCTGTCTCCTGTCTGTCTGCTCTTGTTGTCTTTCGCAGCAGTCTACCCTGTCAGGGACGAAAACGGAACGGATTGATGACATGGCGGGCACGGGCGGCGCAGCCTTGCCCCCTCCGGGCCCAAGACGGCGCCGCGCATCGCTCGGGTGCCCGCGGCACAAGCGCCCTATTTCGGCGCCGTGATCAGCGCGTAATCCTGTGGCTCGCGGTGCAAGGCGAAGTTGAACACGTTGGCGCGGATCTCGGTGCAGCGGTCGAGGTCGATCTCGGCGCTGATCACCTCGTCGCCGGAGGTCACGCAACGCGCCACGATCTCGCCGGTGGGCGCCACGATGACGCTGCCGCCGATCAGCTCGCTGCCCTCCTCCATGCCGGCCTTGGCCACCGCCACCGCCCAGAGCCCGTTCTGGTAGCAGCCCGCCTGCACCGACAACTCGTTGTGGAAATACTGCAGGTGATCGTGCTCGGGCGCCGGCGGGTAATGCAGCGGCGTGTTGTAGCCCAGCACCACAAGCTCTGCCCCGCCAAGTCCCAGCATGCGCCAGGTCTCGGGCCAGCGGCGGTCATTGCAGATGCACATGCCGAGCTTGCCACCGAACGCGTCGAAGACCGGGAAGCCCATGTCGCCCTTCTCGAAATAGCGTTTCTCGAGATGCTGGAACGGGCGCCATTCCTCGTTCTCGAAATGGCCCGGGAGGTGGATCTTGCGGTACTTGCCGACGATCTCGCCCTGCGCCGAGACAAGGATCGCGGTGTTGAAATGCCGCCCCTCGGGCGTCAGCTCGGCATAGCCCAGGTGAAAGCCGATCTTCAGCTCGCGGGCCAGATCGAAGAGCGGTCTGACCTCGCCGTTGGGCATCTCGGTCTCGAACCATTGGTCGATCTCGGCCGCGTCCTGCATGTACCAGCGCGGGAAGAAGGTGGTGAGCGCCAGCTCGGGGAACACCACCAGCGCGGCGCCGCGCGCATGGGCGCTGCGCATCATGGCGCACATTCGCGACACCGCCGAGGCGCGCGGCTCGTCCCTTGCGATCGGTCCCATCTGTGCTGCCGCGACGACAAATTTCCGGCTCATGCTCTAGCTCCTGCCAGCGTGCAGACGAGATCGAACAGGAGCTGGGCCCCCGCCGCGAGATCGTCCGGATCGCTGTGTTCCTTGATATTGTGGCTCAGCCCGTTCTCGGAGGGCACGAAGATCATCGCCGTGGGGCAGAGCGGCGCGAACATCTGTGCGTCGTGACCGGCGCCCGAGGGCATGCGTTTCACGCTCATCTGACGCGCCTGTGCCGCCGCCTCGACCTTGTCGACGAGCCCCCCGTCGAAGACCACCGGCGCGAAGCGCGCCATCTCGCGGATCGAGACCGCACAGCCTGCTTCGGCTGCGACCGCCTGCGCGAAGGCCGTCAGGCGCGCGGTGGCGGCCTCGAGCACGGCGCCGTCGGTGTTGCGCAGATCGACCGTCAGCCGCGCGGTCTCGGGCACCACGTTGACGAGGCCCGGCGACAGCTCGAACACCCCCACGGTGGCAACCTGCGGCGGGCCGTTCTCGGCGGCGATGGCATCGGCCTCGCGGGCGATGCGCATGGCGACCTGGCCTGCGTCGCGGCGCAGCGCCATCGGGGTGGTGCCGGCGTGATTGGTCTGACCGGTGACGGTGAACTCCGTCCAGTGGATGCCCTGCACGCCGGTGACCGCACCGATGCGGACGCCCTCCTGTTCGAGCACCGGCCCCTGCTCGATATGCAGTTCGAGATAGGCCGCCGGGATCACCCGCGCGTCGCTGCCGCGATAGCCGATGCAGTCGAGCTCCTCGCCCACCACGCCCATGCCATCGGTGGCGGTGACGGCGAGCATCTCGCCCTGATCGAGCGCGCCGCAATAGACGCCAGAGCCCATCATGTCGGGGGCAAAGCGCGCGCCCTCTTCGTTGGTGAAGGCGGCAACGGCGATGGGCGCCTCGGTGGCAGTGCCACGGTCGTTCAGCGTCTCGACCATCTCGAGCCCGGCCAGCACGCCGAGCGCGCCGTCATAGAGCCCGCCGGTGGCGACGGAGTCGATATGCGAGCCGACCATCACCGGGGCACCCGCGCCCTGCCCGGCGCGGATGCCCCAGATATTGCCGATGGCATCGATATGCACGGCCATCCCCAGCCGCTCCATCTCGGCCACCAGCCAATCGCGCCCCGCTTTGTCGGCGTCGGTGAGTGCAAGCCGGCACACGCCGCCGCCCTCGAGCGCTCCGATCTGTCCGAGCGTCGTCAGCCGCCTAAGCAGGCGCGCGCCGTCGATCTCGGGCGTCATGCGGCCTCCCCGCGGACCTCGGCGGCGCTCATGCCCACAAGCTCCTCGTAGAGGGCCGCGTCGGTGTCGCCCTCGGTGCCAAAGACCAGCACACGCGAAGACGCGTCGAGCCCCAGCGCCGCGCGCGCCTCTTCGTCGCCCATCGCGGCGGCAAGGCCAGCGAGGCCCGCGACGGCGGATTCCCCCGCCACGATCGCCGGATCGCCGCCCTCGGGATGGGCCAGCCGCTTCATCTCGGCCACCGCCGAGGCATCGGTCAGGGCCATCACCGCGTCGCCGTGATCGCGCAGGATCTCCCAGGCCAGCGCCGAGACCTCGCCGCAGGCCAGCCCCGCCATCAGCGTGTCGAGATCGCCCTCGACCGCCGTGGGCGTGCCCGCGCGCATGGTCTCGAGCCAGCAGGCCGACTGATCGGGATCACAGAGCACGATGGTCGGCCGCGCCGCGCCGTAGCGGCGCACCGCCTGCGCCGCCACCGCCGCGGCCATGCCGCCGACGCCGGTCTGCAGGAACACGTGGGTGGGCGGCTCGGAGAGCGCATCATAGGCCTCGGCCGCCATCACCTCGTAGCCCTGCATCACGTCCTTGGGGATCTCCATGTAGCCCTCGTAGGAGGTGTCGGAGACCACGAACCAGCCCTCGCTTGTGGCGGTCTCCTGCGCCTCGCGCACGCTGTCGTCGTAATTGCCCGCACAGCGGCGCACCTCGGCGCCATAGGCCTCGATGGCGGCCTTGCGCCCCTCCGAGACCGTGGCATGGATGAAGATCACGCAGGCGCAGCCGAAATTCTGCGCCCCCCACGCAACCGAGCGGCCATGGTTGCCGTCGGTGGCGCAGCAGACGGTGATCTTGGCGGCCTCGTCCGGATGGGCGACCTGCGTCACCTCGGCCATCGAGACCTCGCGGCCCAGCGCCTCGCCGATCTTGCGGGCCAGCAGCCGCGCCACCGCGTAGGCCCCGCCCAGCGCCTTGAAGCTGCCAAGGCCGAAGCGCGTGGCCTCGTCCTTGTAGCGCAGCTCTGCCACGCCGAGCCTTGCCGCCAGCGCCGGCAGCGCGTGCAGCTTGGTCTCGGCGTGGCCGGGCCATCCCGATATCGTCTCACGCGCCAGCGCAAGCCCCGCGTCGGACAGGATCGCATCCTGCTCCGCCGTCCAGGGTTTGTCATGCTCCGCGAGTGGGTTAAGGCACAAAGTGAAAGCGGCATCGGTGCCTGCGCCGCGCGTGAGATCGGGTGTCATCGGTGGTCCTTGGGGTCTTTCATGTCATCCTCAGGATGCGCGTTTCTGCCGGGACGCGAAAGGGACAGCGCGCCCCGGCAGAGGGTTTGTCGATCAGAAGTCGGTCTTCTCCTCCTCGATCGACGACAGCATGGCCTCGAGCATCGCGGTGCCCTCGGCGCCGTAATTCTCCTCGATCAGCGCGCGCACGGCGGGCTGGGCGGCCTCGGCGAACTTGGCCTGCTCCTCGGGGGTGACGACGTTCACCTCCATCTTGGCGGCGAGCGCCGGCAGGCCCTTCTCGGAAGCCTCGATCACCCGGCTCATCGAGCGGCCCGCGTCGGTGGCGACATCGGCAGCCCATTTCACCAAGTACTGATCCTCTTCCGACAGCGAGCCAAGGAACTCGGCGTTCATCGTCCAGATGTAGGGGGTGATCAGGTGGTTGGTGATCGAGAGATACTGCTGCACCTCGTCGAACTTGGCGAAGGCGATGATCGGCACCGGGTTCATCTGGCCGTCGGCGACGCCGGTCTGCAGCGCGGTGTAGACCTCGGCCCAGGGCAGCGGGGTCGGCTGGCCGCCCAGCGACGAGATCATCGCCTCGTGGGTCGGCAGCGTCATGGTGCGGATCTTGAGCCCGTCCATGTCCTCGACCGAGGCGATCGGGCGGACGCTGTCGGTGAAGGCGAAGAAACCGCCGCTATCGAGCAGACCCAGCACCTCGAGCCCGGTCTTCTCCTCAAGGTCGGCGACGAAGGCCTCGCCGAAGCTGCTGTCAGTGTCGATCACCTTGGAGGCGACGCCGATATTCGGGAAGGCGAAGGGAATGTCGAACACGCCGACCAGCGGGTAATGCTGCGCCATGCCGCCCGAGGACGAGATGGTCGATTCAACGAGGCCCGAGCGCACCTGCTCGATCACTTCGTTGTCCTTGCCGAGCTGACCGTTGGGGAAGAGCTGCACCTCGATGTGGCCATTCGAGTTCGACTCGACGAGGCTTTTGAACACCGCGCCCATGGCGCCGGAATGCGAGGCAAACGGATCCTCGGGGTTCAGGTGCGCGAGGCGGATGGTGACGTCCTGCGCCATGGCGCCGGTCGCCATGAGCGCCGCGATGGCGGTGGTTGCAAGAAACTTCATGTGTTGGCTCCCTTGGTTGGAAATCGCGCGGGTTCAGAGCCCGAGCAGTCTTGGTATGAAAAGCGTGAGGTCGGACCAGTAGGCGACGACCAGAAGGATGGTCACTTCGGCAAGGATGAACGGCCAGAGCTCGCGGGTGATCGCCTCGACCTTCTCGCCGGTGACCGAGGCCAGCACGAAGAGGCAGGCGCCCACCGGGGGTGTCATCAGCGAGATGTTGAGCGCGAGGATGATCATGATGCCCGCATGCACCGGCTCCATCCCGATCTGCACCGTGAGCGGCGCCAGCACCGGGGCGAGAATGATCAGCGTGGCGTTGATGTCCATCACCAGCCCGATGACCAGCAGCAGCAGCAGGATCAGGCCGATGATCACCATCGGGTTGTCGGAGATGCTGAGCATGCCCTCGGCGATGGCCTGCGGGATGCGGTTGAAGGTCATCCACCAGCCAAGGATCGAAGCCGAGGCGATGATCAGGAAGATCACCCCGGTGATCCGCGTGGTGCGCACCGCGACCTCGTAGAGATCGCGCCAGCTCAGCGCCCGGTAGACCAGCCCGCCGACCACGAGCGCGTAGGCCACGGCGATGGCCGCCGCCTCGGTGGGGGTGGCGAATCCGCCCAAGATGGCGCCGAGGATGAAGACCGGAAGCAGCGCGGCGAGAAAGCCCTCCTTGAGCGCGACGCCCACGAGCCTCAGGCTCGGACGCCCTTCGCCCTTGGGCAGGCCCTTGCGGCGCGCGGTGAGCGCGATCACGGTCATGCAGATGGCGCAGATCAGCAGCCCCGGGAGGATGCCGGCGGCAAACAGCCCGGCGATCGAGACGCCCATGATCGAGCCGTAGATGATCGCCAGCGTCGAGGGCGGGATGGTCGGCCCGATGATCGAGCCGGCGGCCGTCACCGCGCAGGCATAGGGCCGCGAGTAGCCCCCCTTGACCATCGCCGGCACCAGCGTGTTGCCGAAGGCGGCGCTGTCGGCGGTGGCCGAGCCGGTGAGGCCCGCAAACATGACCGAGGCCACCATGTTGGAATGGGCCATGCCGCCGCGCATCCAGCCGACCAGCGCGTCGGCCAGCCGCACCAGCCCCATGGTGATGCCCGAGCGGTTCATGATCTCGCCGGCGAGGATGAAGAACGGCATGGCGAGGAAGGGAAACAGGTCGAGCCCGGCAAACATCCGGTCCGGCACCATCTGCATGAAGCGCGGCCCCATATCGATGATGCCCACCACGCCTGCGACACCGATGGCAAAGCCCACCGGCAGGCCGAAGGCGAGAAGCCCGAAAAACGCGACCGCGACCATCAACGCACCCATGCTCAGATCTCCTCGTCCATCGGGGGAAGGCTCGCGCCGGTGCTCTTCGGCGCGCGCTCGGCAAAGGCATCGTGAATGCCCACCAGAAGCAGTTGCAGGCAGGCCATCAGGGCCGCCAGAGGCACCCCCATGAACGGCCAGCCCTTGGGGATCTGGTAGATCATCGTGAGCCGCGAGAAGCCCTTCACCGCGAAGCCGATGCCGTAGAAGAACAGCGCTGCGAAGAAAGCGAAGGCGATCACGTCGAAGGCGATGGCAAGCCAGCGCCGCACCGGCGCCGGCAGGCGCGAGAAGATGAATTCGACGCCGATATGCTCGCGGTGCGCGATGCCGGAGGACACAGCCAGCAGCGCCATCCAGATCATCAGGTAGCGCGCCAGCTCTTCGGTGAAGGTGAGCGGCAGCGGGATCACGTAGCGCACCAGCACGCCAAGCCACACGTCGAGCACCAGCAGCACCAGCAGCGCCACGCAGACACGCTCCACGAGCCAGTTCACCCGCAGGCTCAGATCCCTCGCCCTGGCTGAAATTTGCGACACGCTGCCCCCGACTCGTTTGCGTTGCGACCTCCCAATCGAAAATCCTCTTTCTTATTTCTGACAATAGTGAAAAGCTATTTTCATATCCAAAACCCGTGAGACGCCCATCGCAATGCCTACGAAGACAGCAGACGCCGGCTCGGCCCCGATCTCCCGCCGCTTGCACGAGGCGTATGGCAGCCTGCCGGAAGGGGAACGCCGCATCGCCGACGTCCTGCTCGGCAATCCCGGCGAGCTTGCGATGCTGACGGCGACCGAGCTGGCGGCGGCGGCCGGGGTCTCGAACGCCACGGTGAGCCGGTTCTTCCGGCGGCTGGGCTACGAGAGCTTCGAACAGGCGAAACGGCAGGCGCGCCGCCTGCGCGAGACCGGCTCGCCGCTCTATACCGGCAGCGCCACGCCCGCGAGCAAGCGCATCTCGGACCTGCTCCAGAGCGAGGTCACAGTGCTGGAAAGCACCCTCACCCGGCTCAACCCGGTCACCCTGCGCGAGATCGTCGAGGCCATGGCCACCGCCCCGCGCATCCGCACGCTGGGCTATCGCAACAGCCATTTCCTCGCACAATACGTCACCGCCCAGCTCGGTCAGATCCGCCGCGCCGTCTCGCCGCTGCTGCTGCCGGGCCAGACCCAGGCCGAGGGCATCGCGCTGTTGGACAAGGGCGATCTGGCGGTGGTGATCGGCCTGCGCCGGCGACCCGCGGGCTTCACCTCGGTGGTGCAGGAGATCTCAAGGCGCGGCGCGCGCATCCTGCTGATCACCGACAAGACCATTCGCGAGGCACCGGCCCATGCCACCTGGACCATCGATTGCCAGGTCGAGACGACGCAGTATTCCGATGCGTATTCCGGCGCGCTGGCGGTGTTGCGCCTGCTCGCGGTCGAGACCCGGCGGGCGCTTGGCGAGGCCGGGCAGACCTACCTCGAAGAGGTCGAGGCGCTCCGCGAGCGGCTGCAGGAGCTCGAGTAGCCGCCCGCCACTGGTCTCGCGCGCAGCGCTCCTGTAGAGGCGAAGCACCACACGCCTCAACCGCGACGGGATTTCCGCCTTGCTCCTCCTCACGATCTGGCCGCTCTTCGCTTTGATCTGCCTTGGGTTCCTGCTCGCGCGGGCGGGCTTTCCCGACCGGGCCTTCTGGCCCGCCGCAGAGCGGATAAACTATTTCGTGCTGTTCCCGGCACTGCTCGTGGCCAACCTCGTCGACGCGCCGGTGCGTGACCCGGCGATCCTGCGGCTTGGCGGCGCGATGGTGGCCACGACCTGCATCGCGGCGCTGGTGATGACCCTCCTGCGCAACACCGTGATGAAGGCCCCCGCGGCCCGCTTCGGCCCGGCGCTGCAGGGCGTGGTGCGCTTCAACACCTATCTCGGCCTCGCCATCACCGCGAGCCTCGCCGGCACCGAGGGGCTCGAGCGCGCGGCGGTGCTGCTCGCCGTGGGGGTGCCGCTGGTCAACGTGCTCTCGATCATCGCGCTCTCGGAGGCCAGCGTTCTGCGCCACCCGCTGCCACTCTTGAAGACCATGGCGCGGAATCCGCTGATCCTGGGCTGTGTCGTGGGCATCGCGCTGGCGCTGGCAGGGACCGGCCTGCCCTTCGGCTCAAAGCGGGTGCTGGAGTTTCTCGCGCAGGCCAGCCTGCCGCTGGGCCTGCTCTGCGTCGGCGCGGCACTTCAGCCCAAGGCGATCCGGAGCGACGTGGCGGCGCTGGCGGGCCCCTCGCTGCTGCGGCTCATGGCGATGCCGGCGCTCGGCGCGGGGGTCGCCATGATCTTCGGGCTGGACGGGGTCGAGGCGCTGGTGCTGGTGGTGTTCATGGCGATCCCCACCGCCCCCACCGCCTACGTGCTGACCCGACAGCTTGGCGGCGACGGCACGCTCATGGCGGGGCTCGTGACGCTGCAGACGCTGGCGGCGGTGCTCACCATCCCCTTGATGCTCTGGCTGCTCGGGTTCGCCTGAGGCGCGCCCTACTGGAAGAAGTACTGCGCGTAGATCGGCGCACAGCCGGCGCCCAGTGCCCGTGCATTTGCGCCGACCAGCGCCGCCTCGGGGCGTGGCGGCACCATGCCCCGCGTGTCGAGCTTTTCGAGCTCCTCGCGGGTGCGTTCGACCAGCCGGTGGCGTACGTCCGCCGGGAACGCACCGTCGATCAGGATGGCCTCGAAATCCATCACCGAGCCGATCGAGCGCGTGGCATGGGCCAGCGCCTTCCCGGTGGCGTCGATCCATTCGCTCAGCATCGGCTCGTAGTCGCGCCAGTCCTGCGGCATCTTCCACATCGCCGCCGCATCGCCGCCGGCCTCCACGATGGCCGCCTCGAGCAGGTAGAGCGAGGCCGCGTCAATCAACTGCACCTCGCCGCCCTCCGGCCCCGGCACCCGCAGCGAGCCGAAGGCACCGGCATTGTGATGCGCGCCCGCCGCGACGCCGGAGTTCAGCACCACCCCTCCGCCGATGAACGATCCGATGAAGACATGGGCGTAATCGGTGAACTCGCGCCCCCGCCCGAAGATGTGCTCGGCCCGGCAGGCAGCGGTGCCATCGTTCTCGACGAAAAGCGGCAGCGGGCTGATCCGCCCCACCTCCTCGACGAAATCGATGTCACGCCAGACGGTGAAATCCTGCGGTGCGCCCAGCACCTCGGTCCAGCTCCAGATCTCGGAGGGTGCAGCGATGCCGATGCCGCAGAGGCGCTCGCGCTGGTAGAGCGTGAGCCCCGCGCCGAGGCGCTGCATCTCGCGGTCGAGATAGCCGAAGATCAGGTCGGGCATCGGGTAGCGATAGGTCATCTGCGACGCGTCGAGCACCTCGCCCATGATGTTCATCACCACCAGATCCGCCGAACGCCGCCCGATCTTCAGCCCGAAGGTCAGCGCCGCGTCGGGATCGAGCGCCATCGGCACCGAGGGCTTTCCCACCCTGCCTCGCTGCGGCTCACCGCGCAGCAGGAACCCCTCGGCCTCGAGCTTGCGCAGGATGTTCGAGACGGTCTGCGCCGAAAGGCCCGTGTGCTTGGCGAGGTCGCTTCCGGGCAGTGCACCGTTGCGCTGGATCATCGAAAGGATCAGCCGCTCGTTGTGCGCGCGCACGCCCGTCAGGTTGGCCCCGTTGCTGAGCCTGTGGATCTCGCTCCCATCCATGTCCTGTCCTCCTGCCATGCCGAAATCTACGCTCGGCAGGTTAATAAATCAATTCGAATTATTTATTGACCGGATCCCGGAATCGCTGTTATCCCTAACGCCAATCCGTCGGAGGGCGGAGAGTTTAGCGGTGCCACGCGACATCGGCGCCGCCTCGGGAGGAGGACCGACTAGATGAAGACCACCATGAAATTGCTGTCGATCAGCGCCCTCGCGCTTGCCGCATCCACGCTTGGCGCGGCTGCGCAGGAGGTCAGCGCGTGCCTGATCACCAAGACCGACACCAACCCGTTCTTCGTGAAGATGCGCGAAGGCGCCGAGGCCAAGGCCGAAGAGCTCGGCATCTCGCTCAACAGCTATGCCGGCAAGGTCGACGGCGACAACGAAACGCAGGTGGCGGCGGTCGAGACCTGCATCGCCAACGGCGCCAGCGGTATCCTGATCACGCCGTCCAGCACCTCGGCTATCGTGCCGGTGATCGAGCAGGCGCGTGACGCGGGCATCCTGGTGATCGCGCTCGACACCCCTCTCGACCCGATCGAGGCGGCGGACATGACCTTTGCCACCGACAACTACAAGGCCGGCGTGCTGATCGGCCAGTGGGCCGCGGCCAAGCTTGGCGATGGCGCCGCCGATGCCAAGGTCGGCTTCCTCGATCTCGACGTGTCGCAGCCCACCGTGGGCGTGCTGCGCGACCAGGGCTTCATGGAAGGCTTCGGCATCGACATCAAGGATCCCAACCAGTGGGGCGACGAGGACGATCCGCGCATCGCGGGCCATGACGTGACCCAAGGCAACGAGGAAGGCGGCCGCAAGGCGATGGAGAACCTGCTGGCATCGGATCCGATGATCAACGTGGTCTACACCATCAACGAGCCCGCTGCCGCCGGCGCCTACGAGGCGCTCAAGGCCATCGGGCGCGAGAACGACGTGCTCATCGTCTCGGTCGATGGCGGTTGCCCGGGTGTGCAGAACATCGCCGACGGCGTGATCGGCGCAACCTCGCAGCAATACCCGCTGCTGATGGCCTCCAAGGGCATCGAGGCGATCGCCGCCTATGCCAAGGACGGCACCAAGCCCGAAGCCACCGAGGGCAAGGACTTCTTCGATACCGGCGTCGCGCTGGTGACCGACCAGCCCGCCGACGGCGTGGAGTCGATCTCGGTCGAAGAGGGCCTGAACCTCTGCTGGGGCTGAACCGCCCCAAACGGCCGGCCCTCTCCCCCGACTGAGGGCCGGCCCCCTTCCCCTTCAACTGCCAAACGCGGGCGCGCGAGATGCGCCCGCCACCGGAGGATGGCACCATGGCGAACACCGACAGTTACGAAGACGTGGTGAAGACCCGAGGCGAAGAGAAATTCGCCGAGTTCGAGACCACCCACAAAGGTCTCATGGGCCGCTTCCACGATGCGCTGCACAGCACGCCCGCGCTGGTGCCGCTGATCGTGCTGATCTCGGCGCTGGTGGTCTTCGGCATCGTGCTGGGCTCGAAGTTCTTCTCGCCCTTCGCGCTGACGCTGATCCTGCAGCAGGTTCAGATCGTCGGCGTTCTGGCCGCGGCACAGGCGCTGATCATCCTCACCGCCGGCATCGACCTCTCGGTCGGCGCCGTGGCGGTCCTGTGCTCGGTGATCATGGGCCAGGTGACCTTTCGCTACGGCATCCCCGCCCCGCTCGCGATCCCCATCGGCCTTGCCTGCGGCACCGCCATCGGCGCGATGAATGGCTGGCTTGTGAGCAAGGTCAAGCTGCCGCCCTTCATCGTCACGCTCGGCATGTGGCAGATCGTGCTGGCGGTGAACTACCTCTATTCCCGCAACGAAACCCTGCGCTCGCAAGAGATCGAGGAGCTCGCCCCGGCGCTGCAATTCCTCGGTACCAAGTTCAACATCGGCGGCGCGGTGATCACGCTGGGCGTGGTGGTGATGCTCGGCACCGTGCTGATCCTTGCCTATGCGCTGCGCTCCACCGCCTGGGGCCGCCACGTCTATGCCGTGGGCGACGACCCGGAGGCCGCGCAGCTCGCCGGTGTCGACCGCCACAAGACGCTGATGTCGGTCTACATGCTGGTGGGCTTCATCTGCGGCCTCGCCGGCTGGGTGATGATCGGACGCTTCGGCTCGGTCTCGCCTTCCGCCACCACGGGCGTCATCGGCAACATCCAGGCGATCACCGCCGTGGTGATCGGGGGCATCTCGCTCTTCGGCGGGCGCGGCTCGATCCTCGGCGCCTTCTTCGGCGCGCTGATCGTCGGCGTGTTCGAGCTGGGCCTGCGCATGGCCGGGGCCGACCCGCAATGGACCTACCTCCTTATCGGTGTGCTGATCATCGCCGCCGTGACCGTCGACCAGTGGATCAGAAAGGTGACCGCATGACCCAGCCTGTTCTCCAAGCCCGCGGACTCGTGAAGCGCTATGGCCGCGTGACCGCCCTCGACCACTGCGACTTCGAGTTGATGCCGGGAGAGATCCTCGCGGTGATCGGCGACAACGGCGCCGGCAAGTCGACCCTGATCAAGGCACTGTCGGGGGCCATCATTCCCGACGCCGGCGAGATCAAGCTCGACGGCAAGCCGGTCGCCTTCCAGAGCCCCAACGACGCCCGCGGCTACGGCATCGAGACGGTCTACCAGACGCTCGCCATGTCCCCCGCCCTGTCGATTGCCGACAACATGTTCATGGGGCGCGAGATCCGCATGGACGGCATCATGGGCAAGCTCTTCCGCAAGCTCGACAAGAAGGCGATGGAGGAGTTCTCGCGCCAGAAGCTGGCCGAGCTGGGTCTGATGACGATCCAGAACATCCACCAGCCTGTCGAGACGCTCTCGGGCGGTCAGCGTCAGGGCGTGGCCGTGGCCCGCGCCGCCGCCTTCGGCTCCAAGGTGGTGATCCTCGACGAGCCCACCGCAGCGCTCGGCGTGAAGGAAAGCCGCCGGGTGCTCGACCTGATCCAGGAGGTACGCTCGCGCGGGATCCCGATCATCCTGATCTCGCACAACATGCCGCATGTGTTCGAGGTTGCTGACCGGGTGCACATCCACCGCCTCGGCAAGCGGCTCTGCGTCATCGACCCGAAGAACCACACCATGTCCGACGCCGTGGCCTACATGACCGGCGCCGCCGTGCCCGAAGACGCGCTGGAGCCGGCCTGACGCCTCCCGGAGCCCGCTCCGGCACGGGACGGCCCCGGTGCTTTCCAGCACCGGGGCCGTTTTTCCTAGTCTCGCAAGATGAGGTCAGGCCCACTCGCCGCCGCGGAACACCGGCACGCGGGTTCCGTCGGGCGTGATGCCGTCGATGTCAGTATCTGCGCCACCGATCATCCAGTCGACATGGATCAGGCTGGCATTGCCGCCCTTCTCGGCCACCTCTTCCGCCGACAGGCTGGCGCCGTCGAGGAAGCACTTGGAATAGCACTGGCCCAGCGCGATGTGGCAGGCGGCGTTCTCGTCGAAGAGCGTGTTGTAGAACAGCAGACCCGACTGCGAGATCGGCGAACTGTGCGGCACCAGCGCCACTTCGCCCAGCCGTGCCGCACCCTCGTCGGTAGCGATCAGCTCGCGCAGGATGTCGCCCCCCTTTTCGGCCTTGGCCTCGATGATGCGGCCATCCTTGAAGGTCACCTCGATGCCGTCGATCAGGCTGCCCTGATGCGACAGAGGCTTGGTCGAGCGCACGGTGCCGTCAACGCGGTGCGCGTGTGGCGTGGTGAACACCTCCTCGGTGGGAATGTTCGGATTGCACACCACACCGTTCTGTGCCTCGGACGCACCGCCATGCCACTCGTGATCATCGGCGAGGCCCACCGTCAAGTCGGTGCCCGGGCTCTTGAAATGCAGCGCCGAGAAGCGCTGTTCGTTCAGCCACTCGGTGCGGGTGCGCAGCGTCGCATTGTGCTCGGCCCAGGCGGCCACGGGGTCGTCGCGATCGACGCGGGAGGCGGCAAAGATCGCCTCGGCCAGCTTGGCCTGCGCCTCGGAAGGGGCGAGATCGGGGAACATGCGCTGCGCCCATGCCTGCCCCGGCCAGGCGCAGATCGACCAGTTGATCTCGAAATTGGCGATCTTCTCGAGCGCCGGCTTGTAGGCGGCGGAGTTCGCTTTGCCCGCGCGCGAGACCTTGGCGGCGTCCTGCTCGGCCAGCAGCATCGGGTCTTCGCCGACGATGGCCATGCGCGCGGCGCCGCGCTTGAAGGCCTCGGCCATGCCCTCGTAGAGCCAGCCTGCGGCGGTGTCGAAGCTCTCATCGCCGGCCTTGCCATAGCGCGCCAGAGACACGCCCGGATCGGCGAAGATCGGCGTCACGAGGCTGGCGCCGGCCTCGTAGGCGGCGGCGGCCACCGCGCGCACCAGCGGCGCCGCGTCGATCGGTGCGGTCAGCACCAGCTCCTGCCCCGGCTGAAGGTTGAGGCCGGTGCGCACCGCCACATCCGCAAGACGCTGCACTTGGGTCGGGTCGATGGGGCTGTCGGTCATGAGGCGTCCTCGCTCTGTCAGTGGATTGCCGACAGAGGTATCACCTGCATCCCCGCGGGCAAGCGCGAAGCGCCTGACGTGACGCCCCGCCCTCCCCCGGATCGTCAGCCCTGACTGCGCTGCGACAGCCAGACCTGCCAAGCCTGCCGGCTGCCACCAAAGGCGTTGAGATCCACCGGGCCGCCCACCCCGGGTACCAGCCCGGTGCCGGAATACTGCCAGAAGCTCCAGCGCTCGTTCGGGTAGCGCTCGTTCGGGTGCGCCTTGACCGAGCGCAGCCAGAACTCCACCCCGCGCAGCGATCCCAGATCGTTGCGCTCATAGAAGTCCGGCGTCGTGTAGATCAGCGGCGCGGTGCCGTAATGGCGCGCGACGATGCGGCTGAACTCGCGGATCGAGGCCCGCACCTCCGCCGCCGGCGGGCGCAGCGTGCAGGTCGGCGAGAGGTGGTTCCACTCCATGTCGAGGATCGGGGGCAGATCGCCCCGCACCTTCGGCACGTTTTCGATGAACCACGCCGCCTGCTCATGCGCCGGCCGGCAGAAATAGTAGAAGTGATACGCCCCCACCGGCACGCCCGCGCGGCGCGCCCCGGCGGCGTTCTCGGCAAAGGCCGGATCGACCATGTCGCCGCCCTCGGTGGCCTTGAGCCAGGCGAAGCTGATGCCGGCCTGCCGCGCCTCACGGAAATCGATGCGCCCCTGGTAGCGCGCCGCGTCGAGCCCGTGCACCGGGTAGCTCGCCGGGCTGCGCGCCCCCCAGGCGTGCGGCTTGGTGTCGCCGAAGCGCACCGGGATGCCCTCGGCCCGGTTGGCCCGGATCGACATCTGGCTGACGCCGGAGGTGGCGAAATCCTGCGATGACGGGGGCGCGCTGCCGCAGGCGGCAAGCGCCGCTGCTGCTGCGAGGAAGAGGGCCGCGGCGCTGACGCGACCCGCGAAGGGTTTGTCGTTCATGATGCCTGTATCCTGCCTGCACTGTCCTGCTCGTTATGCGGGAATCATAGCGCGGAACCGGCTTTCACGCACCAGTTACCAAGGCCACTGCCGATCACGATTTCCCCCGAAGCGCTTCGGACATGGGCCCACGTTCACGACACGCTGAAATTGTCGCCGCCACGGCGCGAATTGCCGCAGCGCAGCGAAATCCGCCTTTTTGTCATTGCTTTGATACCGACAGCACGCACAGCTTGCGGCAGAGTGGCAGGCGCATCTGGAGACGTAACATGTTATTTTCACTAGAAGGACAGAAGGCGCTCATCGTCGGCATCGCCAACGAGCATTCAATCGCCTGGGGCTGCGCCAAGGCTTTGCGCGAACAGGGCGCCGATCTCGCGATCACCTATCTCAACGCCAAGGCCGAGCCGCATGTGCGCCCCCTTGCCGAGGAGCTGGGCGCCGAGATCATCCTGCCGCTCGACGTGAGCCAGCCCGGCCAGCTCGAGGCGGTGTTCGACGAGATCACCGCCCGCTGGGGCCGGCTCGACACGCTGCTGCACTCCATCGCCTTCGCGCCGCGCGACGACCTGCATGGCCGTGTCGTCGACTGCTCGGCCGAGGGCTTCACCATGGCGATGGATGTGTCGGTGCATTCCTTCCTGCGCATGATCCGGCTGGCCGAGCCGTTGATGCACGAGGGCGGAACCTGTCTCACCGTGTCGTTCTTCGGTTCGGTGCGGGTGGTGAAGGATTACAACATGATGGGGCCGGTGAAGGCGGCGCTGGAAAGCGCCGTGCGCTACACTGCCGCCGAGCTCGGCGAGAAGGGCATCTCGGTGCACGCGCTGTCTCCCGGCCCGCTCAAGACCCGCGCCGCCAGCGGCATCAGCCATTTCGACGAGATGCTCAACGCCGCCGCCGCGCGCGCTCCGATGCACGTGCTGGCGAGCATCGAGGACGTGGGTGGCATGGCGGCCTTCCTCGCCTCGCCTCAGGCCCGCAACCTGACCGGCGGCGTGCACGAGATCGATGGCGGATACTCGATCATTGCCTGAGCAACCAAGCCCTGCGACGACAGACGAGCAACGGCGGCTAAGGCATGGCAGCCTCTCAAAAAACGGGGTGGTCGCCACATCCCCGACGGATAAGATGCCGACAACGCCGGGCGCCCGCGGCGAGATCTCTGCGCCATGCCGGCCCCTGACGCCCCCGGACCAGACAGAAAGGCGCCCGCTGCCATGACCAAGACCCCCGTCGCCCTGACGCTGAACGCGGGCTCGTCCTCGCTCAAGTTCGCCCTCTACGACATCTCCGGTGCGCCGGTGGAACTGGCCTCGGGGCTGGTGGACTCGATTGGCTCCACGCCCCGGCTGAAGGCCGATTTCGGCGCCGCCGCCCCGTCCCTCAAGCGTGACCTGACCGCCGGCGAGGCGCGCGACCATGTCAGCGCCCTCAACACCGCGCTCAGCGAGCTGCGACAGAAATTTCCCAACGCCAAGGCCTCGGTCGTCGGCCACCGCGTGGTGCATGGCGGCCCGGTCTATGCCGAGCCGGTTGAGATCACCGCCGAAGTTCTCGAGGAGCTGCGCCGCTTCTCTCCCTTCGCGCCGATCCACCAGCCGCACAACCTCGCGGGCGTCGAGGCCGCCATGGCCGCCTTCCCGGACGCGCTGCAGGTGGCCTGCTTCGACACCGCCTTTCATCGCAGCCACCCCAAGGTGAACGACGTCTTCGCCCTGCCGCGCGAGTATTACGACAAGGGCGTGCGGCGCTACGGCTTCCACGGGCTGAGCTATGATTACATCTCGGGCGAGCTGAAGCGGCTGGCGCCCCTGGTGCATGACGGGCGGGTGATCGTGGCGCATCTGGGCAACGGCGCCTCGATGTGCGGCATGATCGGCGGGCATTCCATCGCCTCGACCATGGGCTTCACCGCCCTCGACGGGCTGCCGATGGGCACCAGAACGGGCCAGATCGACCCGGGCGTGATCTTTTATCTGGTGCAGCAGGAAGGCAAGAGCATCGACGAGGTGCGCCAGCTCTTCTACTCGAAATCCGGTCTTCTGGGGCTGTCTGGCCTGTCGAACGACATGCGCACGCTCGAGGCCGCGGGCACCGTCGAGGCCAACGAGGCGATCGACTATTTCGTCTTCCGCATCCGTCGTGAGCTGGGCGGTCTGGCCGCCGCGCTCGGAGGGCTCGACGCGCTGGTCTTCTGCGGCGGCATCGGAGAGAACTCGCGGCTGATCCGCGAGCGGGTCTGCGAGGGGATGGGTTGGATCGGGCTGGAGCTGGACCGCGAGCGCAACGCCCGCAACGACACCCTGATCTCCACCGAGATGAGCCGGGCGCGGATCCTCGTAGTGCCCACCAACGAGGAGCTGGTCATCGCCCGGGCCGGCAAGCGGCTGCTCGAAAGCGCCGCCTGAGCCTGCGGGAACGGAGCGCGCCGCTCTGGCGCCTCCGCACCGCTCAGACCGCGCGGGCGGCGGCGCGGGCGATCTCGGGGATCTGCGAGCGGGTCAGGTTGATGTCGGCAAGCTCGCGGTCGCTATAGGTGGCAAGCTCGTCATGGATGCGGGCATATTCGTTGCGGCGCGCGTTCCAGTGCCTCACCGCGGCGACGGCGTTGTGGAACTGGGCGGCAAGCCCGTCATGTACGGAATGTTCGGTCACATGAGCCATGTGTCTGTCCTTTCGGTCCGAAATGTCTGGATGCGGCGTGGCGGGCTCGCAACGGAGCAGCGCATCGCCTTGGTACCCCTCATATCGGGGCGCAAGGACAACAGAACAATGTACAGATACGAAACCCCGACATGCAGAACGCTCATGCCGGCTTGGTAAGAAACTCGGCAGAGCACGAATTCACAAGTCGTTAATCTTTTTCGGGAACCTATCGGTCTTCCTTGCGTTTAAAGCACTTGGGACGACAGGTATCTTGAAGGCAACCAGAACTTGACCACGACAGCTCCGAGCGCAGAGCGTCTTGCCGACTGCGCGCCGACCTTCCGCCATGCCATCCGGCGGGACACGAAATCCGAGCACGACGCGCTCGAAGCGCAGTTCGCGCCCTTCATGACCGCGCCCGAACGCCACCTGTCCTGGTTCCTCGCCACCCAATACGCCGCCCTCGGCGCGCTGCTGGCGAGCCGCCCCGTGGAGGCCGAGCGAATGCTGTCCGGGCTGCTGCTGACCGAGCTTGTCGGCCGGCTGCGCTTCGACCTCGAGAACCGCGGCGTGATCGCACCCGCGATCAAGAGCGCCGACGAAAACCTCGATGGCGTGGCCATCGACTACCTTGTGCTGGGCTCGCGGCTGGGGACCGAAACCATGCGCCGCCGGCTCTTCGCAGACCACCAGCGCGAGGCGATCCCGCAATATTTCCTTATCGGCACGATGCCGGAGCTCTGGCAGCGCCACTGCGCCGAGCTCAACAACATTGACGTGGGCTCCGACCGCGCCGCAACGGTCGTTCAAGACACCAAGGCAGGCTTCGCTATCTTTGCACGCGCGGCCCTTACCCAGGCATGAAGACGAAAGACCCCATCATATGACGACAACGCCGCCGTTCCCTGCCCCGCAGCGGACCGTGGATCTCACCGATTGCGACCGCGAGCCCATCCATCAGCTTGGACGGGTGCAGTCCTATGGTGCTTTGCTGGCGCTGTCGACGGACTGGATCGTGCAGCATGCATCGGAGAACCTAGAAGCGATCCTCGGCATCCCCGCCGAGGCGGCGCTCGGCCGCCCGCTGCACGAGCTGATCGTGTCGGACGGCTTCGACCGCATCCGCCAGAACCTGCGCGTGGTCGAGCTTCAGGATGGCGTGCTGCGGCTGTTCAACGTGACGATGCAGGCCAGCGGCAAGGCCTTCGACGTTTCGGTCCACGGCTCGGGCCGCCACCTGATCATCGAGTTCGAACCCAAGGTCGCCACCCGCGGCCGCGACATGCTGGCCGAGGTCTATCCGCAGATCTCGGCGCTCAGCCGAAACCGCGACCTGCGCTCGCTGACCCGTGCCGCGGCGCGCGGCCTGCAGGGGCTCTGTGGCTTCGACAGCGTCATGGTCTACCAGTTCCAGCCCGACCAGTCGGGCAAGGTCGTGGCAGAGGTGCGCAAGGACGGGCAGTCGAAATATGACGGGCTGATGTTTCCCGCCTCCGATATCCCAGTGCAGGCCCGTGCGCTCTACAAGCGCGCTCTGCTGCGGCTGATCTCGGACGTGAACGATCCCGGCAGCCCGATCCTGCCGGGCACCACGCTGGACGGCCAGCCGCTCGACCTGTCGCTGGCGGTGACGCGCTCGGTCTCGCCGATCCATATCGAGTACCTGAAGAACATGGGGGTCGAGGCCTCGATGTCGGTCTCGATCATGAAGGATGGCGAGCTCTGGGGCCTCTTCGCCTGCCACCATCACAGCCCGCGCTACATCGAGTACGAGCGCCGCACCGCGCTCGAGATGTTCGCGCACATGTTCTCCTACGAGCTGTCGCGCTTCGAGGACCAGCAGCGCAAGAAGGTCGAGGACGAGACCAGCCGCCTGCAAACCCTCCTGATGGGCCACATGGCCGATGGCAGACAGGTCGCCGATGGCCTGCTGGCGATCTCCGAGGACATCGCATCGGTGATCCCCCATGACGGGGTCGTGCTGTTCGAGAACGACGCGTTCCACGCCACCGGCACCGTGCCCAGCGAGGAAGAGTTTCGCGGCATCGCCCGCTTCCTCGACCGTTCGATCGGCGCTGGCGTGTTCCACACCGACCATATCGGCCGCTATCTCGAGGCCGCGCGCGACTACCCGCAACGCGCCGCCGGGCTGATGGCGATCCCGATCTCAAAGCGGCCGCGGGACTACCTCGTGCTGTTCCGCAAGCAGATCCAGGAAACCGTTGCCTGGGCGGGCGATCCCACCAAGCCGGTGAACGTCGGCCCCAATGGTCACCGCCTCACCCCGCGCCAGAGCTTCGAGACCTGGCGCGAGACGGTCGAGGGCCGCAGCCAGCCCTGGTCGCTGGAGCAGGAACACGCGGCGAACAAGCTGCGCACCATCCTGCTCGAGGTCTATCTCAAGGTGCTCGACGCCTCCGAGACCGAGCGCAAGCGCGCGCAGGAGCAACAGCAGCTGCTGATCTCGGAGCTGAACCACCGGGTGCGCAACATCCTCAACCTGATGCGCGGGCTGCTGTCGCAGTCGCGCGCCTCGTCGGACACGCTCGAGGGCTTCACCGCCAATCTCGACGGCCGCATCCAGTCGCTGGCCCGCGCCCATGATCAGCTCACCTCGGAACAGTGGGAGCCAACCTCGCTCAAGAGCCTGATCCAGTGCGAGTTCGCCGCCTATGCCTCGGACAAATCGGCGCGCGTGCAGATCACCGGACCCGACGCGATGATCGCCCCCAACGCCTACACGACGATGGCGTTGGTGCTGCACGAGATGGCCACCAACTCGATCAAGTACGGCGCGCTCTGCGACCAGAGCGGCACCGTCGAGGTGCAGCTCACCGAGGACAGCAGCGGCGGGTTGCTGATCGACTGGGCCGAACGCGGCGGCCCGCCGGTGACCCCGCCCAAGCGGCGCGGCTTCGGCACCACCATCATCGAGGGCTCGATCCCGCATGAACTCAGGGGTGATGCCGAGGTGTCCTACAAGGTCACCGGGCTCGAGGCGCATTTCCGCCTGCCGCCGACGGTGATCTCGCAGGTCGTGGCCGAGACCGGTACAACCGCGGCGCCGACCCCTGCCCGCGCGGCCGAAACCGTCGGCGCGCTCCGGCTCTCAGGTCAGGGCATGGTGCTCGAAGACTCTCTGATCATCGCGATGGATGCGGCCGCCTCGCTCGAGGATCTCGGCGCCTCCAAGGTCGAGATCCTCTCCTCGGTGCCCGAGGCGCTGCGTTGGCTCGACCACAACGCGGTCGACTTCGCGATCCTCGACGTCAATCTGGGCGAGGAGCAATCGCTGCCAGTGGCTCGCCGCCTGCACGAGACCGGCGTGCCTTTCGTGCTCGCCACCGGCTACGGCTCGGCCGAGGAACTGGTCGCCACCTACCCGCCCTGCACCATCGTGCAGAAGCCGTTCACCTCGACCTCGCTAGAGGAGGCGCTGCGGCAAGCCATGAGCGGCGCCTGAAATCTTCCAGCAAGACCAGATTGTTATTCGGCAGAGCCGTCAAGATCGTCTATACTCGCACGCGTCAAAGTTGTGTCGAGGAGCGTCCGGATGATTCTCAGTGCTGAACAGGTGAGCTTGCAGGCCCTCGCGCTGATGCAGGGCCATCTGGCGGAACGCTCGGCCGTCTGCGCCAAGGTCATCGACCGCGACGGAAAGGTCGTCGGCATCAACCGTCGCGGACTCGAGATGCTCGGCGTCGAGAGCGGCGATATCTGCGGCAAGGTCTGGGTCGACTTCTGGGAGGGGCGCGAGGCCGTCAAGGCGCAGGACGCGCTTGCGGCGGCTTTCGATGGGCGCCCGAGCGCCTTCACCGGCGACTTCTTCGGCTCCGGGGCGCGCACCGTCTGGGAGATCGAGATCCTGCCGCTCGAGCGTGGTGAAGACGGCGTCCGCTCGGTTCTCGCCCTGTCGGTCGATGTTACCGAACGCGCCGAACAAGAGCGCGAGAGCGACCAGACCGGCCTTCTCGAGTCGCTGAACGAGACCCTGCACGCGATGGCCAATATCGCCACCGTCAGCCAGTCGAGCTCGCGCATGTTGCCGCGCGCCAAGGACGACAAGCTGATTGCCGATATCGCCGCCGAACTGGCTCAGGCGGCGCGCAAGGCTCAAGATGCGATGTCAGAACTGCGCGCGGCGCTCACTGGCGCGCGCCCCGAACGCTGATCGTTACTTCGGATACATGAAGGTGACGGTGAACCGCGCACCCCAGCCATCGGGCCCGGTCTCGGGCGAGTCGGCCCAGTAGCGCACACCTGCGCCGATGCTGACCGGCGTGTCGCCGATGGTCGTGACCTTCGCGACGTTGAAGTTGATCGGCACCGAGGCTTGTTCGCTGGTCCAGTCATAGCTCAGCTCGGAATTGAGCGTCGCCGACCAGCCTCCGCTGAACCCGTAGGTCGCGAACGGCTGGAAGAAGGTGGTGTCGATATCGGTGCCATCATCTTCGCCGCCGACATCCCAGATGTGGTTGATCAGGCTGCCGAACGTCCACGGGCCGGCTTGCTTCAGGGCAACCGCGGTCAAGCCCGCACCGAATTGGTCGGCGCTGAACTCCTCCGAACCGGTGGGCAGCAGGAAGACCGGACCGACGCCCCAGATCAACCCGCCGGCGGTCGGTTCCTTGGGCGAGAAGAAGAAGCTCTGGACGATGTCGCCATAGCCTTTCTGCGTCGAGCCCGGGACGACATCGGTCTGGCTGATGGCAGGGATGATGGTCCGCGACACAAGGTTCCAGTCATCCGTGAGCGAGATCGGGATCACCGGCTGGATGTTCAGCGTGTAGCGGCTGCCCTCGCCATCGGCGCCATAGCCTTCGTCGTAATTGAGCTGGAACGGCAGGCTGTAGAGGTTGGCAATCGGGTTGGCGAGCTGACGGGCCAGTTCGTCGGCGTCCTGCGCGGCAACCGCGGCAGGCATCAGGGCAGCGGCGGCGGCACTGGCGGAGAGGAATTTGGAAACGGTCTGTTGCATGGTCTCACCCTCGGAATGCGCGAGTCGGCACCGGCATCGGTGCTTCAACAATGGAATAAGCCTACGCCCGAAACACGATCCTAAGAAGGTGACGGATCCTCGTGCCATGCGAAGCGGTGCAAAATTATCCCGCTTTGGTTGTGCCTTCGCGAAGCACCAAGCCTGCGTCCAGTCGCCTCGCCGCGCCCTGCCCGGGCTTTCCCTCTCGTCTCGCGACCGCTCTCCCGAACGTCCCGCATGAGAGACCGTTGGCGGTGGGTGACAGGGCCCGACTGCTGGCGTATTGAAAGACGCGTACGACGGGCAAGGACAGCGACGATGACAGCGATACGGATCGAGCGCGAGATCACGCTGCCCGACGATCTCCGCGTTGCCCGGGCGCGCAGCGCGCCGCATCTCGGGCCGCGCCTGCTGTTCTTCAGCGGCGGCAGCGCGCTCAACGGGATCTCGCGACAGCTCAAGCGCTATACCTTCAACTCGGTCCACCTGATCACGCCCTTCGACAGCGGCGGCAGCAGCCAGGTCCTGCGCGAAGCCTTCGGTATGCCGGCAGTGGGCGACCTGCGCAGCCGCCTGATGGCGCTGGCCGACGAGACGGTGCTGGGCCAGCCCGACATCTACGCGCTGTTCAATCACCGGCTGCCGTCCGATGCCCCGCAGGCGGCGCTGCGCGCCGAGGTGGACGAAATGGTCGCGGGCAGGCACCTGCTGATTTCCGCCATCTCTCAGCCGATGCGCAAGCTCATCCGCACCACCCTGCGCGCCTTTGCCGAGGCCGTGCCAGAGGGCTTCGACTATCGCCACGCCAGCATCGGCAACCTGATCCTTGCGGGGGGCTACCTGCGCAACGAGCGCGCGCTCGAGCCGGTGCTGTTCCTGATGTCCAAGATGGTCGACGTGCGCGGCACCGTGCGCGCAGCGGTCGATGCCAACCTGCAGCTCGGCGCCGAACTCGCGGACGGGCGGCGCGTGATCGGCCAGCGCGCGATCAGCGGCAAGGAGGTCGCGCCGCTCGACAGCCCGATCCGGCGCTGTTTCCTGAGCGACGGCGCACAGGAGCTTGCCCCGTCCGAGGTGACGCTGCCCAAGCGCAATCGTAAGCTCATCGGTCAGGCGGAGCTGATCTGCTACCCTCCGGGCAGCCTCTATTCCAGCGTCATCGCCAACCTGCTGCCCGCTGGCACCGGCACCGCCATCGCCGCGCGGCATGTGCCCAAGGTCTACCTGCCGAGCCTTGGCCGCGACCCGGAAGCGCTTGGCCACGGGCTCGCCGATCAGGTGGCGGCGCTTCTGGCCCCGCTGCGGGCCGATACCGGCGAGACGCTGAAGCCGGCACGCTTCCTCACCCACGTGATCTGCGACAGCGCGGTGCCCAAGAGCGACTGCGCCGCGGTGACGGAGCGCTTCGGCATCCCCTGCATCCGCCTGCCCCTGCGCCGCCCGGACGACAAGAAATATGACGCGCAGCGCGTGGCCGAAGTTCTGGTCTCGCTCGACTGAGCCACCGGGCAAGACCTGACAAGAAAATTCTGCGAATTTTCTTGGGCCCCGCCCAGTGCCCGGTTTTTCACCCACGTCCGGGCGCAGAAGCCGTTTTCCGGCGCCATGGCTTCCACGTCATCATCCGCTTCGCTACGCCTTGGCGCATCTCCCACAAAACGGCCCGTTTCCACGGCCGAATGACCGATCCCAAGGACCTCTTGCCATGACAGCCATCGACCTTGCCGCGCTCGAAACCACGCTCGACGCCCTGCCCAAGGCCTTTCCCGGCCCTGGCGGCCTTGTTGGCGTGGTGAAGGACGGCAAGATCGTCGCCAGCCGCGCCTGGGGGTACGCCGATCTCGACGCAGGCGCTCCGCTCACCGTCGCGACCCGGATGCCGATCTGCTCGATCTCGAAGCAGTTCACCTGCGGCGTGCTGCTGGCGGCCCTCGGCGACCCCGAGCAATACGACGCGCGCGTTGCCGAGTTCCTGCCGCGCTACGAAGGCCCGATGCCGACCCTGCGCCAGCTTTGCGACAACCAGTCCGGGCTTCGCGACTACTGGGCACTGACCGTGCTGCAAGGTGGGCTGGCCGAGCAGACCTTTGCCCGCGAGCACGCGCTGCCGCTGCTTGCCCGGATGAAGACCGGGCATTTCACTCCCGGAAGCGAGTATTCCTACTGCAACTGCAATTTCCGCATCATTTCCGAGATCATCGAGAGCGAGACCGGACAGGCCCTGCCCGATCTCTACCGCCGCCATATCTGGGAGCCTGCGGGGATGACGACGGCGGTGCTGACCTCGGACACGCGGCAGCCGGAAGACGGCGTGATCGGATACGAGGGCAGCGACGCCACCGGTTTCTTCTCCGCCGACAATGGCATCTTCTGGATCGGCGACGCCGGCATCTCGGCGTCGCTCGACGACATGCTGGCCTATGAGGCGTGGATCGACGCCGAACGAGAGGACCCGCAGAGCCTCTACCGCCGGCTCTCCGAGCCGCCGCGCTTCGTCGACGGCGCACCGGCGCAATATGGCTACGGGCTGGCGCACGAAACCATCGGCGGCGTGGCTTTCACCGGCCATGCCGGCGCGCTGCGCGGGTTCCGGGCCCACCGGCTCAACGCGCGCTCAGAGCGGCTTTCGGTGGTGGTGCTGTTCAACCACGAGGCCGACGCCCACGGCGCGGCAGAGATGGTGGCACGCGCGGCGATGCGCACGCCTTCGTCCGAGCCGACCTTCATCGCCGAGGAGTGGGATGGGCTCTGGCTCGACGAGGCGCGCGGGCTGACCGCCACGCTCAAGACCGGGCGGCGCGCGGTCGAGCTGGGCTACGCGGTCGGACCGCAGCCGACCGAGTCTGGCCAGGACGGCGCGCTTGCAGCCGCCGGTGTCAGGATCACCCGCGATGGTGCGGGGATCGCGATGGCGCGCCCGGACGAGAACACCATCCGGGCGCTCACGCCTCTGGTGCCCATCGACACCGCCGATGGCCGCGAGATCGCCGGGCGCTACCGCTCGGAGGAGCTCGAGGCGGAGATGCAGATCGAGGCGCGCGACGGTGGGGTCTATGCCCGGTTCGACGGGCTGCTCGGCACGGGCCGTTTCGAGCGCATGGCGCCGCTGGCGAGGGATGTCTGGCGGCTGGCGACACGCCGGGCGATGGACGCCCCTGCCCCCGGCGACTGGACACTGATCGTGACCCGCCGCGAGGATGGCTCGGTCAGTGGTGCACAGCTCGGCTGCTGGCTGGCGCGCCAGATCCCCTACGAGAAGACCGCCTGAGCGACGCGCCGAAGAAAATTCTGCGAATTTTCTTTGCGCCAAGATTTTTCGTACGAAAAATCTTGGCGCCCTGCGCTCAGCGCTGCGCGTTTTCCCAGTTCGGGTTGATCCATGGCGCATCGTTCTTCGGCGGCAACGGCGTGCGGCCGAGAATGTGATCACTGGCCTTCTCGCCCACCATGATCGACGGCGCGTTGAGGTTGCCGTTGGTGATGCGCGGAAAGATCGAGCTGTCGGCGAGCCGTAGCCCCTCGACACCGATCACCCGGGTCTCGGGATCGACCACCGCCATCGGGTCGTCGCGCCGCCCGATGCGGGCCGTGCCGCAGGGGTGATAGGCGCTTTCGACATGCTGGCGGATGAAATCGTTCAGCTCGTCATCGCTCTGAACCTCCGCGCCCGGCTGGATTTCGTGCTTGTAGTAGGGCTTGAACGCGTCCTGCGCAAAGATCTCGCGCGTGAGGCGGATGCATTTGCGGAAATCCGACCAGTCTTTCTCGTGCGCCATGTAGTTGAACAGGATGCGCGGCGCGTCCTTCGGGTCCGACGAGCGCAGGGTGACCTCGCCGCGCGACGGGCTGCGCATCGGGCCGACATGGGCCTGAAAGCCGTGCCCCTCGGCGGCCACCTGGCCGTCATAGCGCACCGCGATGGGCAGGAAGTGGTACTGGATGTCGGGATAGTCGACGCCTGCCTCGGAGCGGATGAAGCCCGCACTCTCGAATTGGTTCGAGGCCCCCGGCCCGGTCTTGGAGAACAGCCAGCGCGCGCCGACATAGGCCTTGCCGAGCAGGTTCCAGTACTTGAACAGGCTCACCGGCTGGCTCGCCGCCGCCTGAATATAGAGCTCGAGATGGTCCTGCAGGTTCTGGCCCACACCGGGGCGGTCTGCGACCAGTTCGATGCCGTGCTCGGCCAGATGCGCCGCCGGGCCGATGCCAGAGAGCATCAAGAGCTTGGGCGAGTTCAGCGACGACGCCGCGAGGATCACCTCGGCCTCGGCGCGGATGACCTCGATCTTGCCGCCACGCTCGACCTCGACGCCGACCGCCCGGCCCTCCTCGATCACCACGCGACGCGCGAAAGCGCGCACCAGATCGCAGTTCTCGCGCTTGAGCGCCGGGCGCAGATAGGCCTTGGCCGCCGAGAAGCGCTCGCCCTGCCAGACCGTCATGTCGTAGGGGCCGAAGCCCTCCTGCTGGTGGCCGTTGTAGTCGGGGGTGACCGGGTAGCCCGCCTCGCGGCCAGCCTCGACGAAGGCCTGCGTCAGCGGGTTGTCGCGCCGCCCTCGGCTGACATGCAGCGGGCCATCGGTGCCGCGCCACGCCGGGTCGCCACCATGGCCGCCATCGTGCCAGTTTTCCTGCCGCTGGTAATAGGGCAGCACATCGGCATAGCCCCAGCCATCTGCCCCCTGATCGCGCCAGTGATCGAAATCGCGCGCATGGCCCCGCACGTAGATCATGCCGTTGATCGAGGACGAGCCGCCGATCACCTTGCCGCGCGGCGTGGCGAGGCGGCGGCCGCCGAGATGCGGTTCGGGCTCGGACTGGAAGCCCCAGTCGTAGCGCTTCATGTTCATCGGGTAGCTGAGCGCGCCGGGCATCTGGATCAACGGGCCGGCATCGGTGCCGCCATGCTCGATCACCAGCACCCGCTTGCCCGCCTCGGCCAGCCTGTAGGCCATGGCGCAGCCGGCGCTGCCAGCGCCGACAATGACGTATTCGGCTTGCATCAGAACGGTGCCTCCACGTCGCCCATGCGGACATAGACGGATTTCATCTGGCTCCAGTGCTCGATCGCGGCCTTGGAGTTCTCACGGCCGACGCCCGACATCTTCACGCCGCCGAATGGCGCCTCGACCGGTGCGTCGTTGTAGGAGTTGATGAAGCAGCTGCCCGCCTTCAGCTGGCCGATCACCCGGTGACCGCGGCTGAGATCGGAGGTGAAGACCCCGGCGGACAGACCGTACTCGGTGGCGTTGGCACGGGCGATGGCCTCTTCCTCGGTGTCGAAATCGAGCACGCTCATCACCGGGCCAAAGATCTCTTCCCGGGCGATGGTCATGTCGTCGGTGACATCGGCAAACACCGTGGGCTCAAGATACCATCCGTCGCGATCGATGCGCTTGCCACCGGCGACAAGGCGAGCGCCCTCGGCCACGCCCTTCTCGATGAAGCCCTGCACGATGGTCATCTGCTGCTCGGAGACCATCGGGCCGAAGCTCGTCGCCTCGTCGAGCGGATCGCCGATCACCGCGTCCTTCAGGCGCTCGTTCAAGCGGGCGAGGAAAGCCTCCTTGATGCCCTTCTGCACGAAGACGCGGGTGCCGTTCGAGCAGATCTGGCCGGAGGAATAGAAGTTGCCGAGGATCGCGCCACCCACGGCGTTGTCGATATCGGCGTCATCGAAGACCAGCATCGGGGACTTGCCGCCAAGCTCCATGGTGACGTGCTTCATGCCATCTGCGGCGGCGGCATAGACCTTGCGCCCGGTCGGCACCGAGCCGGTGAGCGAGACCTTGGCAACGCGGCTGTCGGTGACCAGCGAGGCGCCGACCTCGCCCATGCCCTGCACGACGTTGAACAGGCCCGCCGGCGCGCCGGCCTCGGTCAGGATCTCGGCCACCTTGAGGGCGCAGAGCGGGGTGGTTTCGGAGGGCTTGAACACCATCGCGTTGCCACAGGCCAGCGCCGGGGCGGCCTTCCAGCAGGCGATCTGCGTGGGGTAGTTCCACGCGCCGATGCCGACGCAGACGCCGAGCGGCTCGCGGATCGTGTAGACCCAGTCTTCGCCGAGCGGGATATGCTCGCCGCTGAGGCTGGCGGCAAGGCCGCCGAAATACTCGAGCGCGTCCGAACCGGAGGTGGCGTCGGCCACAAGTGTTTCCTGCAGCGGCTTGCCGGTGTCGTAGGTTTCCAGAACCGACAGGTCGTGGTTGCGCTCGCGCATGATCGCCGCGGCGCGGGTCAGCACCCGGCCCCGCTCACGCGGGGAGAGCTTGGCCCATTCGGCCTGCGCCTTCTCGGCGGCAACGAGCGCCTGCTCGACGATGGCGGGCGTTGCGGCGTGCAGCGTGGCGATGCGCTCGCCGGTGGCGGCGTAGATCACCGGGATCTCGGCGCCGGCGGTGTCCTCGACATAGGCGCCGTCGATATAGTGGCTGCCGGCGGGCTGAATTTCGTAAGTCATCGGTCTTTCCTTGTCGTCAGGTCATTCGCCGCGCGGGTAGCGGGCGTTTTCCTCGACCACGTTCAAATCCATGTGGTTGCGCATGAAGCGGTCGCTGGCCTTCTGCAGCGGCTGGTAGTCCCACGGGTAGTAGGCGCCGTTGCGCAGGCTCTCGTAGACCACCCAGCGCTTGGCCTGGCTCTTGCGGACCTCGGCGTCGAAGCGCTCGAGATCCCAGCGCGCGTCGGCCATGGCGCGGAACCGGGCCAGCGTCTCGGCATGGGCCGGATCCTCGGCGAGGTTGGTCAGTTCGTGCGGGTCGTTCGCGAGATCGAAAAGCTGCTCGGGATCGAGGCTGCAGCGGGTGTATTTCCAGTCGCCCTCGCGCAGCGCGACGAGCGGCGCATAGGACGCCTCGGCGGCGTACTCGATCGCCACCGGCCCGCGCGGCGCGCCCTTGGCGACAGGCACCAGCGTCTCGCCGGCGGTCCAGGGCATAACCTCGTCCATGCTGACGCCGGCGAGATCGCAGACCGTCGGACAGACGTCGATATTGCTGACCGGCATCTCGCAGAGACCGGGCTCGAGCCCCGGGGCCGAGATCATCATCGGCACGCGCGAGGAGCCTTCGAAGAAGCTCATCTTGAACCACAACCCGCGCTCACCCAGCATGTCGCCGTGATCGGAGACGAAGAGGATGATGGTGTCCTGATCCTGCCGGGTGCCTTCCAGCGCCTCCAGGATCTCGCCGATCTTGTCGTCGAGATAGGAGATGTTGGCGAAATAGGCCTGACGCGACCGGCGGATGTCTTCCTCGGTGATGTCGAAGCTGCGCCAGTCATTGGCGTCGAAGATGCGCTTCGAGTGCTTGTCCTGGTTCTCGTAGCCGAGATCACCCACCTCGGGCAGCAGGTGCTCGCAATCCTCGTAGAGATCCCAGTACTTGCGCCGCGCAACATAGGGGTCGTGCGGGTGGGTGAAGCTCACCGTCAGGCACCACGGGCGGTCATCCTTGCGGCGGCCGAGGTCATAGACCTTGCGGGTGGCGTGGTAGGCGACCTCGTCGTCATATTCCATCTGGTTCGAGATCTCGGCCACGCCCGAGCCGGTGACCGAGCCCATGTTATGATACCACCAGTCGATGCGCTCGCCGGGCTTGCGGTAGTCGGGCGTCCAGCCGAAATCAGCCGGGTAGATGTCGGTGGTCAGGCGCTCCTCGAAGCCGTGCATCTGGTCGGGACCGACGAAATGCATCTTGCCCGACAGGCAGGTGTGATACCCTGCCCGGCGAAGATGGTGGGCGTAGGTCGGCAGATCGGAGGGGAACTCGGCCGCGTTGTCGTAGACGCCGGTGACCGAGGGCAGCTCGCCCGACATGAAGCTCGCCCGCCCGGGCGCGCAGAGCGGCGAGGCGGTGTAGCAGTTGCGGAAGCGCACAGAGCGGGCCGCCAGCTTCTTGAGGTTCGGGGTGTGCAGCCAGTCGGCGGGACCGTCGGGGAAGAAGGTGCCGTTGAGCTGGTCCACCATCAGGATGAGGATGTTCGGTCGGGTCATGCGAGAGCCTTCAATTCGTTGTCCAGTGCGGCGAGCACGTGGGCCGAGGCGTTCTGCTCGGGCTCGTTGGAGGGGAAATGCGCGTAGCGCAGGTAGATCCCGTCGATCAGCGCCGCTATGCGTCGGGCGATCCCGGGCGCTGCGGCGTCGCCCGCGAGCGGCCGCAGGTCACGTGTCAGGTTCGAGTGCAACCGTCTGTGATAGACCACCAGAAGCCGCTGGGCCTCGGAGGAGCGATGGGCGAGAACGTAGAAATTCAGCCATGCCGCGATCACGTCGTGGCGGAAGTTCGACTCGCTGAAGCTGGCACGAATCACCGCCTCGAGCCGTTCACGAGGCGATTCGACCCCTGTCAGGGCGGCGCGCACATCCTCCCCGTAGGACGAGAGGATGTGCCGCATCGAGGCCAGAAACAGTCGATCCTTGTCGCCGAAATAGTGAAACGCCAGCGCCGGAGACACGCCTGCGCGCTTGGCGATCTGGCCGACGGTGACCGACAACGTACCGGTCGCACCGATCTCGTGAATCGTTGCCTCGATAAGTTGCGTTCGACGGTGTGCCTGCGCGGACATCGCGGGCCTTTCTCAGAAAAAGGGTTGCAATGCTCAGATAATCAGGCACTGTTTGACTGGTCAATCAATAAAACGCGTAACCAAAAGCACAGGGGAAACTACATGAAACTCCGCACAGCAATCTCGGCCATCGCACTCACTGCCGCGGGCGCGGGCGCGGCCTTTGCCGACTGCGACGCCGTCTCGATGTCCGACGTGGGCTGGACCGACATCACCACCACCACCGCTGCGGCCAAGCACGTGCTCGAGGGCCTCGGCTACGAAGTGGACGTAAAGGTCCTGTCGGTGCCGGTAACCTTCGCCTCGCTGGAAAGCGATGACGTGGACGTGTTCCTCGGCAACTGGATGCCGGCCCAGAGCGGCGCCATCCAGCCCTATCTCGACAGCGGCGAGATCGAGCAGATCAACGTCAACCTCGAGGGCACCAAGTACACGCTCGCGACCCCGACCTACGCCTATGAGGCCGGCCTGCAGAGCTATGCCGACATCGCCAAGTTCGCCGACGAGCTCGACGAGAAGATCTACGGCATCGAGCCGGGCAACGAGGGCAACGCCTATCTCGTGAGCCTGACCGAGGAAGACAAGTTCGGCCTTGGCGAGTTCGACGTGGTCGAAAGCTCCGAGCAGGGCATGCTGGCGCAGGTCGCCCGCTACTACAAGGACGAGGAGCCCGTCGTCTTCCTTGGCTGGGAACCGCACCCGATGAACGCCAACTTCGACCTGAAGTACCTGCCGGGCGGCGAGGACTTCTTCGGTGGCGAAGGCGTGGTGCACACCGTGACCCGCGCCGGGTTCTCGGAAGAGTGCCCGAACCTCGGCACGCTGTTCTCGAACATGGATTTCACCCTCGACATGGAAAACATGATCATGGGTCAGATCCTCGACGATGGCGCCGACCCGGCCGATGCCACCGAAGCGTGGCTGAAAGACAACGTCGACGTTCTCGACACCTGGCTCGACGGCGTGACCACCGTTGACGGTGGCGATGCGGTCGCCGCGGTGAAAGGCCATCTGGGGATGTAAGGCCTTTGCGTCGTCCGCGCGACCGCGCGCGGGCGACGCCCCTGCCCCGGCCCTCTGACGGGCCTCGCAAATTTCAAAAAATAAAACCCAAGGGGGACCCGGCGCCGTGCAGTGGCTGACCGATTACAAGATTCCCGTAGGCGACGCGGCCAGTGCCGTCTTCGAATGGGTTCGGGACAACGGAGAAGTTGTCCTTGATGCCCTCTCCACCTTCATGGAAGCGATGATCGACGCGATCCTCTGGATCCTGCAGGAGCCGCCCGAGCTCATCGTCATCCTGACCTTCGTCGCCATCACCTACGCGCTGCAGCGCAACTGGAAGACCGCGCTGTTCGTGTTCGCGGGCTTCCTCTTCATCCTCAATCAGGATTACTGGGAGGAGACCACCGAAAGCCTGACGCTGGTGCTCTCGTCCTGCCTCGTCTGCATGGCCATCGGGGTGCCGATCGGCATCTACGCGGCGCACCGGCCCAAGGTCTATACCTACCTGCGCCCGATCCTCGACCTGATGCAGACCCTGCCCACCTTCGTCTACCTGATCCCGGCCATCGTGTTCTTTGGCATCGGCATGGTGCCGGGCCTGATCGCCACGGTGATCTTCGTGCTGCCCGCGCCGATCCGCCTGACCTATCTCGGCGTCTCCTCGACGCCCAAGGCGCTGCTCGAGGCGGCCACCGCCTTCGGTGCGACGCCGACCCAGACGCTCTACAAGGTCGAACTGCCCTACGCGGTGCCGCAGATCATGGCCGGTCTGAACCAGACCATCATGCTGTCGCTCTCAATGGTCGTCGTCGCGGCGCTGGTCGGTGCAGACGGTCTCGGGGTGCCGGTCGTCCGCGCGCTCAACCAGGTGAACACGGCGCTCGGCTTTGAATCCGGCTTCGTCATCGTGGTGGTCGCCATCATGCTCGACCGCATCCTCAACGTCGGAGGCCGCAAATGAGCACCGCCGTCAATATCGACAACGTCTCGATCGTCTTCGGCGATCGCCCAAAGCGCGCCCTGCCCCTGATGGACGAGGGCAAGGACCGCGCCGAAATCCAGACCGCGACGGACCAGGTTCTGGGCGTGCACAACTGCAACCTCGAGGTCCAGCAGGGCGAGATCCATGTGCTCATGGGCCTTTCGGGCTCGGGCAAGTCGACGCTTCTGCGCGCGGTCAACGGGCTCAACCCGGTGGTGCGCGGCAAGGTCGAGGTCAATGACGGCGACCGGATGGTCGACGTCACCCATTGCGACGCCGCCACCTTGCGGCGGATCCGCATGCACAACGTCGCCATGGTCTTCCAGCAGTTCGGCCTGTTGCCGTGGCGCTCGGTGCGCGAGAATGTGGGCCTTGGCCTCGAGCTTTCGGGCATGAAAGGCAAGGAGGCGCGTGACCGCGTCGAGGAGCAGCTCGCGCTGGTCGGTCTGGCCGACTGGGCCGACAACAAGGTCAGCGAGCTCTCGGGCGGCATGCAGCAGCGCGTGGGCCTGGCCCGTGCCTTCGCCACGCAGGCGCCGATCCTGCTGATGGACGAGCCGTTCTCGGCGCTCGACCCGCTGATCCGCACCAAGCTGCAGGACGAGCTTCTCGAACTGCAGGAGCGGCTCAAGCGCACCATCCTGTTCGTCAGCCACGATCTCGACGAGGCCTTCAAGCTCGGCAACCACATCTCGATCATGGAGGGCGGCCGGATCGTCCAGAGCGGCGCGCCGCAGGACATCTTCACCGATCCGCGCAACGAGTACGTGGCCGAGTTCGTGCAGCATATGAACCCGCTGGGCGTTCTGCGGGCGCGGGACCTGATGACCCCGCTGACCACCAGCCCGAGCCGCACCATCGAGGCCGACAGCCTCGTGCGCGACGGCTTCGACACGCTTCTGGGCAGCGACGCACCGGTGGGCGTCACCGAAAACGGCCAACTCGTCGGCCAGCTGGGCAAGGACGATGTCCTGAGGGGCCTCAGCCCCACCGAGTGAGGCTGCGCAGAGCAAACCTGCCCGAAAACAAGAAAGCGCCGCGATGGGACCATCGCGGCGCTTGTCGTTTTCGACAGCCCATTCCGGGGGCCGCGGAGCACTCAGGCGACCCCGACCCCGCCGCTGGCCAGCACGTTGTTGGAATAAGACGGGTTGCCGGTCACATCCTCGCCGAACCACGCCGGCGGCACGAAGGCCTCGGCCTCTTCGACGCTCTGGAACTCCACCTCGACCAGACGCAGGTCGCGGTCGTCGAACAGGTCGAGCTCGAAGGTGCGCCCGTCCTCGAGCAGACCGGTCCACCGGGTCTTGGCGATGCAGCGATCACCTGTGGCGGGCCAGAGCCGGTCGAACGTGGCAGCGTCGATCTCGCTCTCGCGCTCGGAGCGCATCATCTTGCCCTTGCCCTTCACCGTGATGAAGAACTTCTTGCCCTTCTGGCGCAGTCGCACCTGCACCGAGTCCGACGGCACCGTGACATAGCCCTGCCGGATCTTCTTGCTGTCGACGCCGTCCAGCGATGGCAGCTCCGCCACCAGAAACCTGCGTTCGATTTCAACGGGGTTGTCGGTCATAGACGCTCCAGCAGTTCCTTGCACAGCAGGTCATATCCCTTCACTGCCGCGTTGTTCCGGGCAAAGGTGCCCACCGGCGCGCGATGCACGCCCATTTTCTCGACCTCGGAGCTGAACGGCACCGCGACGTCGAGCAGCCGCTTGCCGTATTCCTTGCGCATGGCCGCGACGGTCTCGGAATGCAGCTTCTTGGTGCCCTGCACCATAGAGAAGAAGCCGAGGATCTTCTTCTTCGGCAGCCCATTCTCGTCGAAGAAGGCGAGAAGCTGCTCGAAGGTCCGCTCGGACAGGGTGGTCGGGATCACCGGCACAAGGATCGCGTCGGCGCTTTTGAACACGTTCTCCGACAAGGTCGATATATTCGGCGGGCAATCGAGCAGCACCACGTCGTAATCCTTGTCGACGCTTTTCAGCGCCTTCTTCAGCCGCGAGCGCGAGTTCTTCATGCGCGACAGGAAGACGTCGAAATCCCGAAAGCTCATGTTCGCGGGCAGGATATCGAGATTGTCGAAATCGCTGCCCCGGATGGCGCTGGTGAAGCGCTTCACATCGGTGAAGAACCGCTCGTCGGTGAGCTTTTTCGACGGCTTGACGCGAAAGTAGAAGCCCGAGGCCCCCTGCGGATCGAGATCGCAGAGCAGCACGCGCTGGCCGGCCTTGGCCAGCCCGTAGGCGATGTTCACCGCGCTGGCGGTCTTGCCGACGCCGCCCTTGTTGGAATAGCACGCGACGATCTTCATTTCTTCGCCTCTCCTTCGGGTTTGAAGAGCGTGCGGAACTGCGCCTGCGTCTCCTCGCTGTCGAACGCCGCGAAGGAGGCGGTGACGCGGGCGCGCTCTTCGAGCTGCTTGTTGTGGAGCACGGTGACCAGACCACCAATGCCGGTGGCGATCTCGACCGTGTCCGGCTCAGAGCTGCCGGCGAGCGCATCGGCCTGCTCCTGCAGGGCGGCCTGCTGCACCGAGTAGTCGTTGAAGTTGCCAAGGTTGTCCTGAAGCTTCTTCAGCGCCTTGATCAGCTTGCGCACCTCCGCATCGCCGAACAGGGGCGCGAAGAACTCCATCAGGTAGCGCAGCTTCTTGCACTCGATGCGCAGCTCATGAACCTGCTCGTCCGGCGTCGCGTCGTCGATGCCACGGGCGATCTTGCAGACCTTGCGGTAGCGCTTCCAGATCAGTGCCTTGGCGTAGTCGAGCGCGTGGCGGTTGGCCTCGGGCCCTTTCGACAGCGCCTTGGTCTTGTCGAACAGCTTCTCGAGCTTGGCCATTTCCTTCTCGTAGGCCTTGCTGTCGAGATAGGCGGTCAGCTTGGCGTGCTCGAGGTCGCGCTGTGCGGCGAACATGTCGAAGAGCTTGCCGATGCCGGGCCGGAAACCTTCGGGCACCAGCGCGAGATAGCGGTCACGCTCGATCAGGTAGACGTCGAGATCGCGCAGCCGGCCGGTGCGCGCCATGATCGCGCCGAACCGGGCCTTGAGATCGGCTGTCTGCTTCTCGTCGTAGACGCCCTTGAACAGCGAGATCACCGAGCGGACGCGGCGCAGGGCGACGCGGTATTCGTGCAGGAACTCGCTGTCGAGATCGGCACCGATGCCGTCCTCCTGCCGCCGGGCGGCGACAAGCTGGGCGCGGATGATGTCATTGGCGGCCTTGAAGGCCTTTTCATCCGCCGACATCACGATCCGGGTCTTGCCGATCAGCGCCGGATCCTCGCCGCGCAGCGCGGCGCTGGCCTCGAGCATGGTGCCGACCTTGCCGTTGCCGGCCGCCGCGGACAGCGCCGCCTTGACCTTGCCGAGCGTCTTGTCATAGCCGCGCAACGGCGTCAGCGCCGAGACCGAGACCGCCCCCGCCTTGCCAGCGTCGAGCACCCAGAGCGTGCCGCGCAGGTGGGTCTTCTCGTTGTCGTCGAGCACCCGCAGCCCGTGCCGCGAGAGCGTGCCTTCGGCCACGGTCATCAACGTGCGCAGCGGCGAGACGATGCCGGACAGGCGCTTGGTCACCGGGCCGGCGGGCATCTGCGCGATGAAGTCGGGCTCTGCGCGCTCCTGCACCAGTGCCTCGGTCCCGCCCAGCAGGTGCAGCCCCGCATCCGTCAGTACCAGCAGCAGACCCGCCGCCGCGACCTGCGCGTCGAACGTGTCGAGCAGCGCGAAGACGGACGTGCCCTCGCCCTCGTCGAGCGCAAGGTGCAGCTTCCCGAGATCGGCGTCCTGAAGCAGGGTGCGCAGGTCGCCCCCGCTTGTGATTGTCAGCATGTCTGGCACGATCGCCTCTCGTTCTCGGGCTGTCTTTGCAACTGTGGGCCTCCTATCAAAATCAATCAAGACACCGGAAGCGCTACGAAAGGCCACGGCGGGCCGCGTCAATGTCATGGAACCATTCCGAGCCGCAACAGCTTTTCGTCAGCCGGACTGACAGCCAAGCACACCGGGTGGACCTGTGCTGACGAGACCGCGCCCCGGCCCTTGCGGGGGCTCATACAGCGAGCGCGGGCCGGCTCTCGGACGTGGGCCAGTTCGGCGACAACCGCGCGCTTCAGCCGCCCCCTCGCCCATCCCGTTCAATCCATGGGATTTTTCCCGCTTTCACCACCGCGACCCGCCTTGCCTCGAATGTGCCCTCTCGCAAGTCAAGCCGAGCCTCCGGCGGTGTGCGGCCCCTGCGCAAGGCGCGTTGACGCGTCCAGACCGACTGACTACCAAATGAGACGAGGAGTATCATTTTCCGCGCGTCCCGGCCTGTTGAGCACGAGATGCGGCGGGTCCAAGGTCCGGGATGGCTGACCTTTCCCAGATCTCGCGATCTGAGACACCGTACCAGACAGAGAGATGACGGTTCACCGTCCAACGCCCGGGGGGAGCGACGCGCATGAAGATGACAACCGAGGAAGCCTTCGTGAAGGTTCTGCAGCGGCACGGCATTCGCCATGCCTTCGGCATTATCGGCTCGGCCATGATGCCGATCTCGGACCTGTTCCCGAAGGCCGGCATCACCTTCTGGGACTGCGCGCACGAAGGCTCGGCGGGCATGATGGCCGACGGCTACACCCGCGCCACCGGCAAGATGTCGATGATGATCGCTCAGAACGGCCCCGGCATCACCAATTTCGTCACCGCGGTGAAGACCGCCTACTGGAATCACACGCCGCTCTTGCTGGTGACGCCGCAGGCCGCGAACAAGACAATTGGTCAGGGCGGCTTCCAGGAAGTCGAGCAGATGAAGCTCTTCGAGGACATGGTCGCCTACCAGGAAGAGGTCCGTGATCCGACGCGTGTGGCCGAGGTGCTGACCCGCGTGATCGCCAAGGCCCAGCGGCTCTCGGCGCCGGCCCAGCTCAACATTCCGCGCGACATGTGGACCCAGGTCGTCGATATCGAGCTGCCCGAGCCGATGGAGTTCGAGCTGTCCCCCGGCGGCGAGAGCTCGGTCAGCCGCGCCGCGGCGCTGCTCTCTGAGGCAAAGACCCCTGTGATCCTGAACGGCGCAGGCGTGGTGCTGAGCGACGGCGGCATTCGTGCCTCGATGGCGCTGGCCGAGCGCCTCGATGCGCCGGTCTGCGTCGGCTACCAGCACAACGACGCTTTCCCCGGCTCGCATCCGCTGTTTGCCGGCCCGCTGGGCTACAACGGCTCCAAGGCCGGCATGGAGCTGATCGCCGGGGCCGACGTGGTGCTCTGCCTCGGCACCCGCCTGAACCCGTTCTCCACCCTGCCCGGCTATGGCATCGAATACTGGCCGCAGGATGCCAAGATCATCCAGGTCGACATCAACCCAGACCGCATCGGCCTGACCAAGACGGTCAGCGTGGGCATCGTGGGCGATGCCACCAAGGTCGCCCGCGGCATCCTCGCGCAGCTGTCGGACAGCGCCGGCGACACAGGCCGCGAGGCGCGAAAAGCGCGGATCGCCGAGACCAAGTCGAAATGGGCGCAGCAGCTTTCGTCGATGGATCACGAGGACGACGATCCCGGCACGACGTGGAACCAGCGCGCCCGCGCCGACAAGCCCGACTGGATGAGCCCGCGCATGGCGTGGCGCGCGATCCAGTCCGCCCTGCCCACCGACGCGATCATCTCGTCGGACATCGGCAACAACTGCGCCATCGGCAACGCCTACCCGGCCTTCGAGGCGGGACGGAAATACCTCGCCCCCGGCCTCTTCGGCCCTTGCGGCTATGGCTTGCCGGCCATCGTCGGCGCCAAGATCGGCTGCCCCGACGTGCCGGTGGTGGGCTTTGCCGGGGACGGCGCCTTCGGCATCGCGGTCAACGAGCTGACCGCCATTGGCCGCGGCGAGTGGCCGGCGATCACCCAGATCGTCTTTCGCAACTACCAGTGGGGCGCCGAGAAGCGGAACTCGACGCTGTGGTTCGACGACAATTTCGTCGGCACCGAGCTCGACACGCAGGTGAGCTATGCCGGCATCGCCAAGGCCTGCGGCCTCAAGGGCGTGGTCGCGCGCACGATGGAGGAGCTCACCCAGGCGCTGAACACCGCCATCCGGGAGCAGATGGAGACCGGCACCACCACGCTGATCGAGGCGATGATCAACCAGGAACTGGGCGAGCCCTTCCGCCGCGACGCAATGAAAAAGCCGGTCGAGGTGGCCGGGATCGATGCTGCCGACATGATCGACCGGCCCGGCTGACCCCATGCGCGAGAGCTTTGCAGCCCTGACGTCCGGCCCGCGTCTGGCCGGCCGCCTCAAGGACCATTTTCCCGGGGTCATGGTTTCGATCCTCGTGGCGCTCGCGGCGCAATTCGTGGCCGAGCATTACGGCGCGCCGGCGATGCTGATGGCGCTTCTCTTCGGCATCGCGCTCAACTTCCTGGGCGACGAGGGCCCCACCGCCCCCGGCATCTCCTTCACCGCCCGCACCGTTCTGCGCTTCGGCGTGGCGGTGCTGGGCGCACGGATCAGCGTCGAGATGCTGCTGTCGCTCGGCTGGAGCATGATCGCGCTACTGGTGGCGGGGGTGGGTCTCACGATCCTCTTCGGCATCGGGCTGGCGCGGCTGATCGGCCAGCGCAGCCGCTTCGCCGTGCTGACCGCTGGCGCTGTGGCGATCTGCGGCGCCTCGGCGGCGATGGCGATCGCGGCGGTCCTGCCAAAAGACGAGCGCTCGGAGCGAGACCTGCTGTTCACCGTGCTCGGCGTGACCGTGCTCTCGACCGCGGCGATGATCCTCTACCCGATCCTCACCCGGTCGCTGGGCTTCGACGACCTCACCGCCGGGGCCTTCATCGGCGGCACCGTGCATGACGTGGCGCAGGTGGTGGGCGCGGGCTTCTCGATCTCCGAGACCGCCGGCGAGACCTCGACGCTGGTCAAGCTCATCCGGGTCTCCTTCCTCGCTCCCGTGGTGGTGGTGATCGCGCTCTGGACGCCGCGCGGCGCCGTGACCGGGGGCAAGCGTCCGCCGCTCATCCCGGGCTTCGTGCTTGGCTTTCTGGTGCTGGCGGCGCTGAACTCCTTCGAACTGATCCCCGCGGGCCTCGGCCAGGTGCTGGCGCGGATCTCGAGCTGGGCGCTGCTCGCGGCCATCGCCGCGGTGGGCATGAAGACCGACTTGCGCAACATCATTGAGGTCGGCGGCGGCGCCATCACCCTGATCGTGGCCGAGACGCTGTTCCTTGCCGCCCTCGTGCTCGGGGGCATCAGCCTGATCGATCTGGCGCCCTGAGCAGGGCAGTCCGCTCTTGGGCGCGCAAAAGAAAACCGCCCGCGTCGGGCTGCGACGCGGGCGGTTTGAAGATCTGATCTCAGCGTTTCTTGGCGGGTTTGTCCGCCTTCTCCTCGGCCGAGGGGAGATCGATGTTGATCTCGAGGCTGGAGACGTCGTCGTCGCGCTCCATCCGGATATCGACCTCGTCATCGGCGACGTCGATATATTTCCGGATCACCGCGATCAGGTCGTTCTGCAGCTGCGGCAGGTAGTCGGGCGTGCCCGAGCCCTGCCCGCGTTCATGCGCCAGCAGAAGCTGCAGGCGATCCCGCGCCGTCTGGGCCGTCTTGGGACGGCGGCGGTTGAGAGAGAAACCGAACAGGCTCATGCCGACCGTCCGAACAGCCGCTGGAACAGGCCGGGCTTGCGCTCGCTCTCGATGCGCATCTCGATCTCCTCGCCAAGCAGGCGCGACACCGCGTCCTTGTAGGCGGTCTGGGCCGAGGACGGCTCGTCGAGGATCACCGGCGTGCCGACGTTCGACGCCCGCAGCACCGCCTGACTCTCGGGGATGATCCCCAGAAGCGGCACGGCGAGGATCTCGAGCACGTCGTCGACGGTCATCATCTCGCCGCGGTCGATGCGGCCCTGATCGTGACGGGTCAGCAGGACGCGCGCCTTGACCGGATCGCTGTCGCCCTTCTCGGCGCGCTGGGTCTTGCTGCTGAGAAGGCCGAGCACGCGGTCGCTGTCGCGCACCGAGGAAACCTCGGGGTTGGTCACCACGACGGCCTCGTCGGCGAAATACATCGCCAGCTGGGCGCCGCGCTCGATGCCTGCCGGGCTGTCGCAGATGATGTAGTCGAACTCTTCCTTGAGCTCGTTCAGCACCGCCTCGACGCCTTCCTGGGTCAGCGCATCCTTGTCGCGGGTCTGCGAGGTCGGCAGGATGAACAGCGTATCAAGGCGCTTGTCCTTGATCAGCGCCTGCTTCAGCCGGGCATCGCCCTGGATCACGTTGATGAAGTCGAACACCACGCGGCGTTCGCATCCCATGATCATGTCGAGGTTCCGCAGGCCGACATCGAAGTCGATCACCACGGTCTTGTAGCCCTGCTGCGCCAGCCCTGCCGAGATCGCGGCGGCAGAGGTGGTCTTGCCGACCCCGCCCTTGCCCGAGGTGATCACGACGATCCGGCCCAGCGGCGCCTCGTCCTTGAGTTGCGTCGTCATCCGAGCGCCTCCACACATAGTCGTTCGTCTTTAAGGAAAATTTGCACGGCCTGGCCGCGCAGCTCGTCCTCGATACTTTCGCTTGTCCTGTAGAGCCCCGCGACTGCCAGCAGCTCGGCGTGCAGTGCCCGGCAGAAAATCCGACCGGTCTCATCGCCATGGCAGCCCGCCATGGCCCGGCCGCGCAGCGGTCCGTAGACATGGATGTTGCCCGCCGCGACCAGTTCGGCCCCGGACGACACCGGCCCGATCACCGTCAGATCGCCGCGCTCGGCCACCACGAGCTGGCCCGAGCGGACCGGCTTGGTGATGACCTTGTTGTCGGGCGGCAGCAGCCGGTCGACCTTGCTCTTGCGCGCCGGCTTGGCCTCGGGTGCGGGGCCGTCGCGACCGATCCGCACCGGGATCAGGCCGAGCCCGTCCGCCGCCTCGAGCTGGGGCGAGGTGGTGTTCTGCACCCCGAAGACCAGCATCTTGCGGGTGCGCAGCTTCGCGACCAGATCGGCCAGAGCGGCGCTGTCGGCAAACTCCGGCACCTTGGAAAAATCCAGCACCAGAGGCGCGTCGAGCAGCAGCTGCGGCGCCTTGGTGATCTGTGCGTCAATGGCCTCGAAGAAGGCGTCGTCGAACCGGTCGCTCTCGATCCGGAGGGCGATTGCGGTCATGAATCGACCGCGGACCTGGAACGGTTTGACCGCCACCGACGCGCGGGCGCCTCGGTCTCGGGTAACGTCTGCTGGCACCTGGATGCGTGCTCCTGCTCTCGTATGTCTGGGCGCGACTCGCACGCGCACTCGTTTTGGTCGACCCTTTAGATTCTCCGAGGGGCCGGTGCACGGAGAAAATATCACAATCGTGAGATTGCGCGACTTCCTGCCCGGGACTCGGGGGCGGCTCGGTGGCAAGCCGCCGGCGGGCAGGAATTCTGACGCGTCAGCCCTCGTCGCCGACGATCCCGGCAAGGCTGCCGCGCAATTCGGCAATCTCGCTCTCGACCGGGCCACCGGGCTGTTCGGCGCGCTCCGACCATTCGCTGAACCGCGCCAGAAGCGGCAGGAAGGTCTGGATTTCCTCCATCGTCCAGTCCCGAAAGAACGATCCCAAAACCAACAGCTTATAGGTGCGCACCGCCTCGACGATACGGCCGCCCGCCTCGGTCAGCTCGAGCACCGCGCGGCGGGCATCCTGCTGGCTGACGGCGCGCTGCACGAGGCCCCGGCGGATCAGGTCGGTGCTGATGCGGCTGGCGCGAGAGGGGTCGATGCTGAGCCGCAGCGCCACAGTGCCGACGGTGGTTTCGCAGGTCGCCTCCTCGTCGCCGAATTCGTTGGCCGGCGCGCGCACCGCCATCAGCACGTCGAGCTGCGCCAGATCGATGGGAAGATCGAGGTCGCGCAGGGCCTTGTGGCCGAAATCGCGCTTCATCACACGCCGCCGCCAGCGCTGCAGCACCGCGTCCACATCGAGCGCCGCCTGCGACACGTCGCGTTCGATCCCCGCCCGCTCGAGGCCGTCCTTCAGTATCTCGTCTCGTCGGCTCAAAGCTGCCTCGCGCAATTAGATGCTATTGACATATATATGCCACCAGCACAGATATAAGACCCAGACCATTCTGACCCAAGGGGCATGTCGGCGCCAGTTTGCAGACCGTTGCGCCCGCCCCGGGCCCGCACAGTTTTCGTGGAGATACTCGAATGACCGCCATTGACCAAGGCGCGACCGACATGCCGCCCTCACCTGCCAGCGCCGAGCCGGTCCCGATCAAGCTCGTCCTGAGCGCGGTGGCGGCAACGCTGCTGTTTGCCTCGCTCGGCCAGACCATCGTGTCGACCGCCCTGCCGGTGATGGTCGCCGACCTCGGCGGCATGGACAAGATCACCTGGGTAATGACGGCGTATCTGCTGGCCTCGACCATCGGCGCACCGGTGGCGGGCAAGCTGGGCGATCTCTACGGCCGCAAGCCGGTGCTGCAATGGGGCATCGGCGTGTTCATCCTCGGCGCGGTGATCTGCGGCACGGCCACCAGCATGGGCATGGTGATCGCGGGCCGCATCATCCAGGGCGCCGGCGGCGGCGGGCTGATCGTCACCTGCATGGCGCTGGTGGGCGACCTGCTGCCGGCACGCGAGCGCGGCAAGGCGCAGGCGGTGCTGGGCGCGGCCTTCGGCATCTCCACGGTCATCGGGCCGCTGCTCGGCGGCTTCCTCGTGCAGAACCTGAGCTGGCACTGGATCTTCTTCGTCAATTTCCCCGTGGGCGCGCTGGCCTTCATCGTGCTGGGCATCGCCCTGCCCCGGCGCAGCGACCGCTCGCGCAAGTCGGTGGACTATGCCGGCGGCGCGCTGCTGGCGACGCTGCTGGCATCGCTGGTGCTGATCTCGAACACCGGAGGCACCGTCTTCGCGTGGGCCAGCCCGCAGGTGCTTGCCCTCGGGATCATTGCGCTCAGCGCGCTGGCGCTGTTCATCCGCGTCGAGCGCCGCGCCGCCGAACCGATCCTGCCGATGAGCCTGTTTGCCAACAACACCTTCGTGGTGATGAACGCGGTCGGCATCCTCGTCGGCATGGCGATGTTCGGCACCATCACCTTCCTGCCGTTCTTCCTGCAGGTGGTGAAGGGCATCTCGCCGACCTCCTCGGGGCTGTTTCTGGTGCCGATGATGGGCGGGCTGCTGTCGGCCTCGATCCTGTCGGGCCGCTACATGGCGCGCACCGGACGCTACAAGTTCCTGCCGGTGGCCTCGACCGCGCTGCTGTCGCTGTCGCTGCTGTCGATGACCACGCTGTCGGTCGAGAGCCCTCTCTGGGTGATTGCGCTGTCGATGGTGGGCATCGGGCTCGGCCTCGGGCCGGTCTTCGCCATCGGCGTGGCGGCGATCCAGAACGCGATCCCGGTGTCGATGCTGGGTGTCGGCACCGCCAGTGCCAACATGTTCCGCCTGATCGGCGGCGCGGTGGGCACCGCCGCCTTCGGCGCGCTGTTCAGCACCCAGCTGGCGCGCTCGCTCGAGGGCGAGGTGCCCGGCATGGGCGATGGCGGCGTGCGCAGCATCGGCGCAGACATGGTGCAGGCGCTGCCGCATGACGCTCAGGTGCTGGTGATGGAGAGCATCAGCCAGGCGCTTCACCCGGTGTTCTGGATCGCCGCCGGCGCGGCGCTGCTGGCCTGTCTCGCGTCGCTGATGCTGCGAGAGCTGCCGCTCTCGAGCTGAGCCAAGAGTTGCTCCCTGTCGCCCGTCAGCCCTGAGCTTCGTGGTCAGGCTGGCGGGCGTTTTTTCTACATCATCCGATCGGGGCCTCGCGCGGAATCAAGGCCGCAGGCCGCCGCGCATCGCCGGGCCGCCCCCGGACCGGCGATTTGGTGACACCAGCGCCTAGCTGGGAGGTCCTTCGGATGTGGCGGTGATAAATCGCGGAATTCTACGATCTGTTCGCCGATCCGCGGCCCGACGCTGCGCAGCGGGCACCAGCGTCATAGCAATCTGCTACTTCGCCCCGGCGACCGCGCGTCCCTCACCGCTTCTTCATCGCATCCGCCAGAGCCGCCCCGAGGGCACCCTGACCGCCGCCCGAAAATTTGCCGCGCGGTGCGCTGCTCGCGCCGCCGCCACGCCGCCCCTTCGGAGCCCCCTGCCCGCCGGGCTTGGGGCCGCGCTCGGGCTTGCCGCCGCCATCCTTGCGCATCGACAGGCCGATGCGCTTGCGCGGCACGTCGACCTCGGTCACCCGCACGCGCACCACGTCGCCGGCCTTCACCACCTCGTGGGGATCCTTCACGAAGCGGTCAGCCAGCTGGCTCACATGCACCAGGCCGTCCTGATGCACGCCGATATCGACGAAGGCGCCGAAGGCCGCCACGTTGGTCACCGTGCCCTCGAGCGACATGCCGGGCTTGAGATCGGTGATCTGCTCGACACCTTCGGTGAAGCTCGCGGTCTTGAAGCTCGGGCGCGGGTCGCGGCCGGGCTTCTCCAGCTCTGACAGGATGTCCTGCACCGTCGGCAGGCCGAAGCTCGCATCGACGAACTGCTCGGCCCGCACCCCGCGCAGCGCCTCGGGGTGGCCCATGATCTGGCGGATGTCGCGGCCGCAAGCCTTCACGATGCGGCGCGCCACGTCGTAGGCCTCGGGGTGCACCGAGGAGGCATCGAGCGGCTCGTCGCCCTCGCGGATGCGCAGGAACCCGGCGCTCTGCTCGAAGGCCTTGGGGCCGACGCCCGGCACCTTCTTCAGCGCCTTGCGCGAGGCGAAGGCGCCGTTGGCATCCCGATGCGCCACGATGTTCTGCGCCAGCGACGGCCCGAGCCCCGCCACATGCGCCAGGAGCGGCGCCGAGGCGGTGTTGAGATCGACGCCGACCGCGTTCACCGCATCCTCGACCACCGCCTCCAGCGCTTTCGCCAGCTGGCGCTGGTCGACATCGTGCTGATACTGGCCCACGCCGATGCTCTCGGGGGTGATCTTTACCAGTTCCGCCAGCGGGTCCTGCAGGCGGCGCGCGATCGACACCGCGCCGCGCAGGCTGACGTCGAGATCGGGGAACTCCTTCGCCGCCAGCTCGGAGGCCGAGTAGACCGAGGCGCCGGCCTCGGAGACCACCACCTTGGTGGGCTTCGGCCCCTCCAGCAGCTTGAGCGTGTCGCCCACCAGCCGCTCGGTCTCGCGGCTGGCGGTGCCGTTGCCGATGGCGATCAGCGCGACGCCGTGGCGCTTCACCAGACGGGCGATCTCGGCCTGCGCGCCGCGAAGGTCGTTCTTGGGCTGGAACGGGTAGAGCGTCGCGGTCTCGAGCAGCTTGCCGGTGGCATCGACCACCGCCGCCTTGACCCCGGTGCGGATGCCGGGATCGAGACCAAGCGTCGTCTTCGCGCCTGCGGGCGCGGCCAGCAGCAGATCCTTGAGATTGCGCGAAAACACCCGGATGGCCTCGTCATGGGCGCGGCGGCGCAGCTCGGTCATCAGGTCGACATACATGGTCAGGCTGAGCTTCACCCGCCACGTCCAGCCCGCCGCGTCGCGCAGCCACCGGTCGCCGGGCGCATCGCCGGGGATGCCGATGGCCTGCGAAATGATGCCCAGCGCGCGGGTCGGGCCGGTCTCAGGCTCTGGCGCGATGTTCACCGTCAGGATCTCTTCCTTGGAGGCGCGCAGGATCGCCAGCGCCCGGTGGGCGGGAATGTCGGCCCATTTCTCCGAGTGGTCGAAATAATCCGAGAACTTGGCCCCGGCCTGCTCCTTGCCCGGCTGCACCGTGGCGGAAATCACTGCCTCCTCCTTCATGAAGCTGCGCAGCCGGCCCAGCAGATCGGCATTCTCGCTCAGCTCCTCGGCGAGGACGTCGCGGGCGCCCTCGAGCGCCTTCTTGGCGCTCTCGACAGCTTCGCCGACATAGCCCTCGGCGAGGCGCTGCGGATCGGCGGAGCGATCCTCGGTGATGGCGCGCAGCAGCGGCTCGAGCCCGTTCTCGCGGGCGATCATCGCCTTGGTGCGGCGCTTGGGCTTGTAGGGAAGATAGATGTCCTCGAGCGTGGCCTTGGTCTCGGCCTGCGCGATGGAGCGGGCCAGCGCGTCGGTGAGCTTGCCCTGTCCCTTGATCGACTCGAGAATCGAGGACCGGCGGGCCTCCATCTCGCGCAGATAGACCAGACGGTCGCCCAGCGTGCGCAGCTGGGTGTCGTCGAGCCCTCCGGTGACCTCCTTGCGGTAGCGTGCCACGAAGGGCACCGTGGCGCCCCCGTCGAGCAGCTCGACCGCGGCGCTGACCTGCCTGGGGCTGGCGGCGATCTCGGTGGCGATGGTGCGGGCGATGCGCTCGGCGGTCTGATCCAAGGGGGCCTCCTGTCACTCGGGAGGATCGTCATACCGCGCAGCCCGGCCAGCGCCAAGGGCATGCGCGGCGGCAGGCCGGTTTCTTGCCGAGCGCATGGCCCGTCCCGCAAGGACGCGGCGCGCAAGGCCTTGGCCCCACGCGGCGCGCCATGCGTGTCGCGCCCTACATCGGCGCGATGTAGGCACCGAACAGGCGGCGGCAATCTTCCGGGGCGAGCAGGCAGGCCGGCGGCGCCTCGGCCCCGATCCCGCGGTTCATCGCGTGCAGCAGCAAATGCGCCCCGGCCGGATCGCCAAGGAACGGGCGGTCGAAGAGATCGGTCTTCTGGACGCCCTCCTCGGCCTCGAAAATCACCGCGTCTTCCTTGATCGTCACCTCGACGCTCAGCTCGGCGAGCGTTTCCGGGTCCACCGCCGTGGGATCGTCCGACAGGATCACGAAATCGGCCAGCTTGCCCGCCTCGATGGAGCCCTTTTCCTCCTCCTCGAAATGCTGCCACGCCGGCCAGATCGTCATCGCCTTCAGAGCGGTCATCACGTCGACCCGCTGGGCCGGCCCGAGAATGTCACCCGAGCGGGTGCGCCGGGTGACCGTGGCCGACAGGATCCGCATGCTGTTGGGGAAGGCCACCGGCGCATCGTGATGCGTGCCGAACATCATGCCGCGCTGGCGCACCCAGCCGGTGGGCGAGATGTTGTCGGCATTGACCGGGCCCACCGTGTGGTCGCGGTGCCAGTCGCCCCAGTAGAAGGTGTGCATCGGGAAGAGCGAGGGGAAGATCCCCAGCTCCTGCAGGCTGTCGACCTGATCCTCGCGCAGGAACTGCCCGTGGATGAGCACCGGGCGGCTCTCGGGCGCGCCGTATTTCTCCTCGGCGGCCGCGATCGCGGCAATGAGCATGTCGGACGCGCCTTCGCCATTGGCATGGGTGATGATCTGGATGCCCTTGCCATAGCACCAGTCGACCATCTCGTTGACCTGCTCTTCGGTGATGGCCGAATAGCCCTTGTAGCCCGGGGGATAGTCGCCCACCGGGTCGTAATAGGGGCGGTCCCGCAGCGCGGTAAAGCCCTGCGGCGAGCCGTCGATGGTCAGCTTGCAGCCGGCCACGCGGACGTGGCCGTCATAGTCCTGCGAGACCTCCGCCTCGATGAAATCCTGCGCCGCCAGCACATCAGGATAGGCCGCCACGTCGATCGGCAGGCCTCCGGCGGCGTCCACCGCCCTGAGCGCCGCCACGTTGCCGGGGCTCGAGCGCCCCTCCTGCGCGGTGGTGTAGCCGAACCGGGCCCACATCTCGGCCCCGGCGCGGGCGAATTCATTGAAGCCATCCGGGCCAAGCTGGCTGAGCAGCGGCACAAGCGCGTTGAAGAAGCCGTATTCCTCGAGCACGCCGTTGGGGCGGCCATCCTCGCCGCGGCGGATCACCCCGCCCGGAGGGCTTTCGCTGTCATCGGTGATGCCCACGAACTCGAGCGCCTTCGAGTTGGCCACCCCGATATGCCCCGATTGGTGAATGATCAGGATCGGCACCTCGGTCGAGACCGCGTCGAGATCGTCGCGGGTCGGGTGGCGCAGCTCCGCGAGCTGCGCGTTGTCATAGCCGAAGCCGACGACGAGGTTGATCTTCTCGATCGCCTCGCGGTTCTCGTCCATCCAGGCGCGCAGCCCCTCCTGCAGGCTCGCGATGTCCGAGACATCCCCGTCGGGCGGGGCCAGCATGTTCGCCGAGAGCGCCTGGATGCCGCCCAGGACGACATGGCCGTGGCTGTCGACGAAGCCCGGCAGCATGGCCCGCCCGGCGAGGTCGAACATCTCGGTCCCCTCGCCCTTCAGCGCCTCCATGTCGGCCAGTGAGCCCACCGCGAGGATGTGCCCGTCCTGCACCGCCACCGCCTCGGCCCGCGGCATGGCGTCGTCGATGGTCAGGATCGGGCCGCCGGAATAGATCGTGTCGGCGACCTCCTGCGCGGTCAGCAAGCCGGGCGCGGTGGCCACGAGAACGGCGGCGAGCGAAGCGCCGAGCACGGAACGGGACATCATCTGGTCATCCTCCTATTTCGTGCCGCCGAGCCGGAGCAGGCCCGCGGCGTACACTGCCAATGTGATACCGGCAGGATGGCACTGTCCTTGATTCAGCTCACGCATTTTTCAATCAGGGCGGGCAATTCGGGGCCAACGCTGCCACGGCGCCGGAAAGTGCTGGCCCCACTGCGCCGCCGCCATATGTTGAGGGCAAGCCCGGCGTTGCATCGCCGGCGCTTGGCCACCCTACCGTCAGGATCCCATGTCCGTCTTCGTTCCGCCCACCGTCACCCCGCCCGTCAAGCCGCTCGGCATGCTGGCCAGCGTGCGCGAGGCGCGGCGCAACGTGCTCAGCATCATTCCCGGCATCGCCTACACCCAGCCCATCGTCACCGGCACCACAGGCCCGTCGCGCTGGCACATGGTGCAGGGCCCCGAGGGGATGAAGCGGATCTTTCTCGACAACGTTGGCAACTACCCGAAATCCGAGGTCATGCTGCGGATGCTGCGCCCGGCGGTGGGCAATTCGCTGTTCACCTCCGAGGGCGCGCAGTGGCGCTGGCAGCGCCGCGCCATCGCGCCGGTCTTTGCCGCCCGCAATGTCGAGGCGCTGGCCCCGGTGATGACAGAAACCGCCGCCCGCGCCGCTGGCCGGCTCGCCGCCAGCGGTGGTCAGGCCGAGCTGGTCAAGGAGATGCTCTCGGCCACCTTCGACGTGATCTGCGACGTGGCGCTCTCGGGGCGCGAGCATTTCGACGCCGATCTCTACGGCGAGGCGATCACCAAGTATTTCCTCACCGTGGGTCGCGCATCGCTGCTGGATTTCCTCGAGATGCCGATCTGGGTGCCCCGTCCCGGCGAGTTCCTCGGGCGCGGCGCGGTCAAGACCATGCACCGGATGGTCTCGGCGGCGATCAACGACCGGCGCAGGCAGGGAGCGGGCCCGCTCGACGACCTGCTCGACCACATGCTGCGTGCCAAGGATCCGCAGACCGGGCGCACCATGTCGCCGCAGGACCTGCTGCACAACATGCAGTTCTTCATCGTCGCCGGCCACGAGACCACGGCGCTGGCGATCTCCTGGGCGCTCTACCTGCTGGCCAACGATCCCGCCGCACAGGAGCGCGCCCGCGAAGAGGCACGCGGCGTGCTGGGCGAGCGTGCCGCAGCGGGCGGCGACCTCGCCGCCATGCCCTATATCGAGCAGGTGCTCGACGAGGCGATGCGACTCTACCCGCCGGTGGGGATGCTGGCGCGCAACGTGCTCGACGATGACGAGATCTACGACCGCGACATCCGCCCCGGCGAGACGGTCTTCGTCAACACCTACGCACTGCACCGGCACGAGGATCTCTGGGAGCGCCCGCACGCCTTCGACCCGGACCATTTCTTGCCCGGCGCCCGCGAGGCGCGTGACCGCTATGCCTACCTTCCGTTCGGTGCCGGTCCGCGGGTCTGCGTGGGGGCAAACTTCGCGATGATGCAGGCACAGATCATCCTCGCCACGCTGGTGGCACGGTTCCGCTTTGCCCCCGCCGGGAAGGTGCCCGAGCCTATCATGCACATGACCGTGCGCCCCGAGCCGGGCGTGACGCTTGAGGTCCACCCGGTCTGACGCCGCGACCCGGGACATGCGACGTGCGCCCTGCCGGTCATCGTCGAGCCCGCAGAGCGGATGGGCAGAGCACCGCATTTGCGTCAGGGAACCCACTGGCGAGCTTTGCGTTTTGTATTTAGACGGCGTAAAGCGCCAAGGTTCGAAGCGCTCATGTCGCGATTTCGGAATAATTGTATTTGTGAAGCGGCCTGTTGTCCGGTCGCCTTTAAGCTTATCCGCTGCAAGGATAAGATGTAGCTAAGGGGTTCAGCGAATGTCCAGAAGCCGTGAGAACTATCATCACGGTCAGTTGCGGGAAGCGCTGATCACCGCTGCCGACGAGATCCTGCACGAAAGCGGCATCGAGGGCTTCTCCCTCCGCAAGGCCGCCGCCCGCGCGGGCGTCTCGCCGGGCGCCCCGGCGCATCACTTCAAATCGGTGACCGGCCTGCTGACTGCCGTTGCGGTGCTGACCCTCGACGAGCTGTCCGAGCGCATGCGCGCGGTGTCGACGGACCTGCCCCTCGCGGCACAGGTGCGCGAGCTGGCCTCGGTCTATGTGCGCTATTCGATGGAGTATCCCGGCCGGCTTCAGGTCACCTATCGCCGCGCCATCGTCGACCGCAGCGATCCCGAATTCATGCGCTCCTCGGGCGAAGCGTTCGGACAGTTCTTCGCCAGCGCGGCACGCTACCATGGCGTGCCACACCCCAGCCGCGAGAGCGCTTCGCAGATGCATCCGCAGCTGCTGCTCGACTACGCCACCGTACAGGGCATGGCGCTGACCGCGGTCGAGGGCAACTGGCGTTTCATCGTCTCGCATGACGATCCGCAAGGGGATTTCCTCAGGCGCATCCTGCCGATGCTGGTCGAGGCGCGCTGGCCGGACAAGCCCGCCGCCTGAGCCCCGGCGCTTTCCCTCGCGCAACATCTGGTCCACCATGCGCCGAGCAGAAGGAGACCCGATGGCCAAGCTTCCCGACCGCCCCGCGCACTCTTGGCGAGACGACCCGAACGTTCCCGCGTTCGACGACGACCGGCCGCTCGCGGTGATGGACGGCAATTGCGCCCTGTGCTCGCGGGGCGCGCGCATGATCGCCCGGCTCGACCGTGACGAGGCCTTCCGCATCTGTCCGGTGCAGTCGCCGCTCGGCACCGCTCTGGTGAGGCATTTCGAGCAGGACCCCGACGATCCGCAGACCTGGCTGTTTCTGGATCAAGGCCGGGCCTGGTCCGGCATGGACGCGATCATCCGCATCGGCGAACGGCTTGGAGGCATCGGACGCTTCGCAAGCGCGCTCCGTATCCTGCCCGCGCCGCTGCGCGACTGGCTTTACAGGCGCATCGCCTTCAACCGCTACCGCTTCGGACGCAGCGATATGTGCGCCCTGCCGGACGAGGCCCTGCAGCGCCGGCTGATCGACTGAACAATCGATTCCGTCGAGCTGCTCTTTACCGGTGTCCCGGGCCGCGCCGGACCTCTTGAGGTGGAAGCGCTATCGCTATAGTGATGTATCAGGTTGAGAATCAATCTATACGTGTTCTAATTTCCACCGCGGCGGCGAAAAAAAGATGCTCAAGCGGCCTCCGTGCGCTAATATCCTGTCCGGGAGGATCACATGCCATACACGAATAGAGAGGGCCTGCGGCCCATCTACGCGCAAAGTGCGCGCGAAAACGAACTGCTGAGCGAAATCGAGGAGCTCGAGAGCGAGCTGCGCGCCTTTGTCGCCGTGGCCCTGCAGCACGGGATGCGGGACTATTGCGAGACCCGCCACCCCGACCTGACCCGCGAGATCGAGGCCGGGATCCAGCGCTCGCGCGAGCGGGCCGAGATGAAATACGCCAAGATCCTTGCGCAGATCCTGCGCGTCCCCGGGCTTCACGCCACGCGCGGAGAGACCGAAGAGCGGACCTATTACCGCACCGCCGAGGACAACGTCGCCTATATCGAGCATGCGCTGCAAAAGAAGCGCTTCATCCTGAATGGCATCTGGGTGGCGCCGGCCTATCGCGGCAAGGGCATCGCGCACCGCATCCTGCGCCGCCTGGTCGAGGCCGCCGACGAGACCGATTTCGGCATCGCGCTGGATCACGAACCGTTCGGCGAGGAAGGCCTGAGCCGCGAGGATCTGGTCGCGTTCTACAACCGCCACGGCTTCCAGACGCACGCCGGCAAGGCCGAGGGCATGTTCCGCTTCCCGCGCACCCCGCTCGATCTTTACGCGCGGCCGCATATGGTCTGAGTGTCGCGCCTGTTTTGAATGAGGGACTCGCACCGATGGTGCGGGTCCTTTTCTTTTGCGTGGCGGGCCAGTTCAGGACGTCATGTCCCGAACACCCAACAATCCAGCGATAGGGCCAATGCCTTGCAATGGTCGACCCCGCCGCACGGGCATCGCTCGGGCGACCAGCAGTCGGAAAACCAAGAGCGCCCCCGCAGTTTCCTGCGGGGGCGCTCTTAGCTCTGGATAGAGGCCATCCGCCTCAGTGCTGCGGCCGCTCCGCCCAGCCTGCGAAGATCTTCTCCAGCATGACCACGGCGTAGTAGAGGATGATCCCCAGCACCGCGAGCGCGATGAGCACCGCGAACATCAGCGGGTAGTTCGAGTTGGTCTGCCCCGACAGGAACAGCGCACCCAGCCCGCGCCCGTGCGGCGAGATGATCTCGACGAGGTTGGTGCCGATGAAGGCCAGCGTCACCGAGACCTTCAGCGCGCCGAAGAACTCGGGCAGCGTCTTGGGCAGGGCAATCTTGCGGAAGATGGTCAGCCGGCTGGCCCCGAGCGAGCGCAGGATGTCGCGGTATTCCGGCTCCAGCGTCGACAGGCCGATGCCGACCGAGACCGCGATCGGGAAGAACGAGATCAGGAACGCCATCAGCACGGTGTTGAAATTGTGCTGCCCGATGAAGAGCAGCGCCAGCACCGGCACCAGCGTCGCCTTGGGGATCGCGTTGAACCCCACCAGCAGCGGGTACAGCGCGTCGCGCGCGATGCGCGAGAAGCCCATGACCATCCCCAGCGCGGTGCCGAAGATCACCGCCAGCGCCAGACCGGCAACGGTGCGCCAGAGGGTCTGCCAGCTGCCCTCGACGAAGAGCGACCAGAACCGGATATAGGCGTCGGGCAGGTCGGAGGGCGACGCCATGACGTAGTTCGGCCAGCCATTGACCCAGACGAGGAACTCCCACAGCAGCAGAAAGATGACGATGGCGCCGACCGGAACGGCGACTTTCTGGAAATTTCGCATCAGTGCACCGCCGGTTCTGGCTGTCGCCCCTGGGCGATCTGGATCTGCTCGCGCAGCGTGGCCAGCATTTGCGCGCATTCGGGCGTGTAGAGCCCCTCGAGCTTGCGCAGCCCCTCGCCCGGGTAATGCACGTCGAGCACGTATTGCGTCGTCGCCGGACGGCCCGAGAGCACGATGACCTGATCCCCGAGATAGACGCTCTCGCGCAGGTCATGGGTGATCAGCACCGCGGTGAAGGGCTCCTTGGCACGCAGCTCGTGCATGGTCTGCCACAGGTCCTCGCGGGTGAAGGCATCAAGCGCGCCGAAGGGCTCGTCCATGATCAACACGTCGGGCTTGTGTACGATGGCGCGGCACAGCGAGGCGCGCTGACGCATGCCGCCCGAAAGCTCCGACGGGCGCTTGTTCTCGAAGCCCGTCAGGCCCACCAGATCAAGCAGCTCCATGGCACGCTCGACGCGCTGCTTCTTGGGCATGCCCGGGGCCACGATCTCGAGCGGCAGCATGACGTTCTGCAAGATGGTGCGCCATTCCAGCATGACCGGGTTCTGAAACGCCATTCCGACGGTCTTGCGCGGTGATTTCACCAGCTTGCCATGCAGCCAGACCTCGCCCTGATCGGGCTTCATCAGCCCGGCGACGAGACGCGTGAGGGTGGATTTGCCACAGCCCGACGGGCCGACCACGGCGGCGAACTCGCCCTCGGGAACCGAGACGTTGAGATTGTCCAGCACCGGCAGCGGGCCGTTCGGTGTCTGGTAGGCGTGGGTCACGCCCTTGATGTCGATGAGATTGGTCATATCGGTGCGGGCGCCGGCGAGGCTGCTGCCGGCGCCCGTCATCCTTACTTCAGCATGCGCGCGTCGGCGGCAGGCAGGTAGCTGTCGTCGAAATAGAGCGACGCGTCGGGCTCGGAGGTGAACTCGTAGACCGATTTGGTCTGCTCGATGGCCGCTGCCATGCGGTCGGCATCGACGCCGCCGATGCCGTTCTCGGCGACGTAATCGGTCAGCACGTTGTCATCGATCGCCATCTGCAGGCGCTCGGTCTCGAGCTCGGCATCGGCGGCCGGGTTGCGCTCGAGCAGCGCTTCGATCGCGGCCTCGGGATCTGCGATGGCGGCCTTCCAGCCACCGGCGATGGCACCGAGGAAGGCGGTCACGGCCTCGGGGTTCTCGGCGGCGAAATCGGTGTTCACGATCACCGCGTTGCCATAGAGCTCGACACCATTGTCGGCCATCAGGATGACGCTCAGGTCATCCTCGGCCACGCCGAGACGCTTGAGGTTCAGCGTCGAGGAGAACGAGAAGCCGGTCACCGCGTCGACCTCCTCCTGCGCCAGCATCGGCTCGCGGGTCGGGAAACCGACCGGCTCCACAGTGATCGCGTCCATGTCGAGATCGTTCTCGGCGGCAAAGATCGGGAACTGCGCCCAGGCACCGTCGGGGGGCGGTGCGCCCAGCACCTTGCCCTCGAGATCCTTCGGCGTCTCGATCCCGAGCGACTTGCGGCCGACCACAGCGAAGGGCGGCTTGTCATAGACCATCATGACCGCGGTCACAGGCGCGCCGGGGTTCTGGTCGATGAAGCGCATCAGGCTGTTGATGTCGGCAAAGCCCACCGGGTAGGCGCCGGTGGCGACTTTCGGAATCGCGTCGAGCGAGCCCTTGCCCTCGGAGATCTCGACGCTGAGGTCAGCGTCAGCGAACAGGCCACTGTCGACCGCAAGGAAATACGGCGCCGCGGGGCCCTCGAATTTCCAGTCCAGCGCGAACGGCATGTCGGTTTCGGCGCTCGCGGCACCGGTTGCGCCGATCACGGCCATGGAGGCGGCGAAGGCGGTGGAGATGTATCGATTGAACAAGGCTTGCTCCCATAAGTCTTGACTGGCGCGAGCTATGGCCCCAGCCGGCTGCAGATTGACAGGTCTTGCCGGCAGCAGGCAGGCCACCCCACGCCCAGCGACACCCGTTTGTACGAAAAAGGACACGTCTGCGCAAAAATTAGTCAAGAAAAAATGACCATGTGGACAAATTTCTTCACGGCTCAAGGCACCGTTTCTGCGGCGTGGAACAGGGTGGATCGGCACATTTCAGGGGGCCTCTGGCCTGCCTGACGGTCCTTTCCCCCTGTGCGAATGCCCAATTCTGCGGCACCGCGTTTCAGGCCCTGAGAACGAGGTCCGCCCCGACGCTGCTTTCGGCCACCAGCCGCGCGTTTGGCAGGTCGTTGCCGGCGATCTTGGCCTGCGCCGCCTGCGGATCCATGTCGCTCCAGCGCTCTGTCAGCCGTGCCTCCAGCACCGCAAGCGGCACATCGACGAAGACCGTCAGGTCGAAGCGCGGCCGCAGCCGCGCCCAGTCGGGATCGTCGAGCAGCAGGTAGTTGCCCTCGACGAGGATCAGCCGCACCTCGGGGTCGATGATCCGGGCGGCGGCGCGCGAAATCTCGAGCGCCCTGTCGAAGACCGGCGCCGCGACCGGCCGATCGCTCGAGGCGAGGCGGTCGAGCATCGCCGCAAGCCCGTCCGCATCGAAGGTGTGGGGCGCCCCCTTGCGCGCCAGCGTGCCGTGCGCCCGCAGCACCGCGTCGTCGTAGTGAAAGCCGTCCATCGGCAGGATCTCGACCTTGCCGGGATGGGTGCGGTCGACGCTGTCTCGCAGGATCTCGGCCAGCGTGCTCTTGCCCGAGGCCGGCGCCCCGGCGATGGCGACGAAGACCCGCGCCTCTGCGCCTGCCAGGGCGGTCAGCCGCTCCACAAGGCTTGCGACATCGGTGTTTTCGCTCATGGTCCTGCCCTCCCCCGCGCTATCTGCCTCCAGAACAATGCCCGCCCTCGCGCGCGCCGTCCACCACCTGCCTCGGCCGCGCAACGCAGGCCGCGTCCTTGAGCCAGCGCGGCTCCCGGCCGGACCGATCGGCCTGCCTCCGGCGGGAGTATTTTTGACGAAGAGAAGACAGGGGCGCAGCGCTCCTGGCTTCTTTGGTTCAAAAATACCTCGGGGGTGAATTGGCGCACAGCGCCAAGAGGGGGCAGCGCCCCCTCCCCCTTCATCATCATCACCGAGCGGCGACCGGCTGCTGCGCAGGGTTTGATGCGAGACGCCCGGCCAGCGCCGCGAGCCCGCCGCGCCGGTCGATGTGGGCGACCTCCTTCCAGAGCATCGCGCTGGCCTTATCGCCAAGCAGCGTTGCCGATTTCTCCCTCAGGCGTGGCGCGATCACCTCGGGATCGCTGTCGCCCAGCACGTCATGCGCGGCCTCGATCACCCGCCCGCCCACTGTGACGCGGAGCTCCGAGGCGGTGTCTTCGACCGAGGCATCCGCCACCACCGTCACCCGGTCGCGCAGCGCCACCAGATCGGGGCGCGCGCAGGTGGCGTTGCTGTAGACGTCGAGCGCGGCGGTATCGAGGCCGGCAAGGCCCATCGCCGCGGTTAGACGGTAGCTGAACTTGGCCTGCAGGCCGGTCGCCGGCGCGGGCTGGTTGCAAACCGCAAACCAGCGCGGATGGGTGCGGATCTCGACCGCCTGCACCGCCTCCGGCGCAATGCCCTCCGCCTTCGCCTTGCGCAGCGCCTCGAGCATGGCGTGGAGCCCATGGCAGCAAGCGTGGAACTTGTAGGAAATCGCCGGGAACACCCAGACCTCCCCCAGCCCCTCGAGCGCCGTTTCGTCGGCGCGGCCCGCATGGGTCGGGCCGAAGCCCTGCGCGCCCTCGATGGCCTCGGGCGTGGCGCCCGCGCCGGCCTCGGCCAGCAGCGCGCAGGTCACCCCCACCTCGGCGGCGAAGCCCGCGTTGAGCGGTTTGCCCATGGTGCCGAATTGGCTCTTGAGACCCGCCGCGCGGGTCGCGGCGAGGCTCAGCGCCTGCGCCATCTGCGCCGCATCAAGCCCCAGCACGCGGCCCGCGGCGGCGGTCGCACCGAAGGCGCCCGAGGTGCCGGTCTGGTGGAAGCCCGCCTCGTAATGGGGCCGCCCGAGCCAGGCACCGACGCGGCAAGCAAGCTCGAGCCCGACGCCAAGCGCCTGCATCAGCCGTGCCCCCTCGACGCCGCGTGCCTCGGCCAGCGCCAGCGCCGCCGGGATCACCGCGACGCTCGGGTGGCCGATATGGCCGAAATGGGTGTCGTCGTAGTCGAGCGCGTGGCTCGTGGCGCCGTTGGCCAGCGCCGCGGCGGCGGGCGCCGCATGGCCTCCGCCGAAAAGCGTTGCCCCGCCTTGCGCGGGGGCGTCCGCCAGCGCCACGCGGCGGGCGGCGCGGGCGACGGGTTCACCGATGCCGGCGAGCCCGACCGTGGCCCAGTCGAAAAGCGAGAACCGGACAAAGCGCGTCATCAGCGGATCGTCGGCGGGGCAGTCGGCGGCGAAACCGCCGAGGGTCTGTGCAAGCGTCATGGAGGCTCCTTTCAGCCGCAAAGTGCTGCGCGGGCGGCGCGGTATTCGCGGTCGAGCCGGGCAATCACCTCGCCCGCCGGTTCAAGCGCCCGGGACTGGCCCACCGCCTGGCCGGCGCTCCAGACCTGCGACCACGCCTTGGGGCGGTCGGGGTCGGTCTTGGCGCCCATGCGGCGCGGCTGGGCCAGCCGCGCCTCGTCGAGGTCGACGCCCGCCGCCGCGATGCTGGGCACGAGGTAGTTGGCGTGGGTGCCCGAGAACATCGGCGTGTAGAGGATCTCGTCCGAGCCTGCCTCGACGATCATTTGCTTGTGGGCCTCGGGGGCGATGGCCTCCTCGGTGGGAATGAAGACGGTTCCGGCATAGGCGAAATCGCATCCCAGCGCCTGTGCCGCGAGGATCGAGCGGCCATTGGCGATGGCCCCCGAAAGCGCCAGCGGCCCCTCCCAGAAGGCGCGCACCTCCTCGACCAGCGCAAACGGGCTGAGCGTGCCCGCGTGCCCCCCGGCCCCGGCGCAGACAAGGATCAGCCCGTCGACACCGGCGCGGGCGGCGCGGCGGGCGTGGCGCGCCTTGACCACGTCGTGGAACACCAGCCCGCCATAGCCATGCACCGCCTCGACCACCTTGTCGGGCGCCGAGAGAGAGGTGATGACCAGCGGCACCTCGTGGCGCACGAGGGTGGCCAGATCCTCCTCCAGCCGGGTGTTGTAGTCGTTGACGATCAGGTTGACGCCATAGGGGGCGGTGGGCTGTCCGGTTTCGCGGCGAAAGACCTCGAGGCGGGTCTCGATCTCGGTCAGCCAGTCGTCGAGCTGCGCGGCGGGCCGGGCGTTGAGCGCCGGGAAGGTGCCGATCACCCCGGCGCAGCATTGCGCCACGACCAGATCGACGCCCGAGGCGAGAAACATCGGTGCGCCAATCAGCGGCAGCGTGAGCCCCGTGCCGAGCGCTTCGATGGGGGAATGCTGTGTCATCGTCTTCTCCGTTCCAGCGACGCGCGGCCCGCTCAGGGGCTGCCCGCGTCTACAATCCTGCCTTGCCGCGGTTCAGCAGCCGCCGCGCGCGGGCCACCACCGGCGAGTGCATCAACTCGGCCTCGTCGGCGGCCGTGAGCTCGCCGGCCTCTGCCGCGATCACGTTGCGCGCCCAGTCGAGATCCGGCTGCTCGGCACGGAATCCGGCCCGCGCCGGGGCGATCTGGCGCGGATGTATCAGGCACTTGCCGCCGAAGCCCAGCTCGCTGGCGTGCATCGCCTCGTCGCTGACCAGCGCCGCGTCTACCACCGAGACCGTAACCCCGTCGAGCGGCGCCGGGCGCCCGGCCAGCCGGGCGGCCTGCACCATGCGGCTGCGCAGCGGCAAGAGCGCCATGCGGGTGTGCGCACAGCCCAGGTCCTCGCAGATGTCCAGCGAACCGAAGGCGATCCGGTCGGCGGCGCAGGCGATCTCCTCGACCCGGGCAAGGCCCCGCATGGTCTCGATCAGGGCGATGATGGTCTGCCCCTCCCCCAGCGCCTCCCGCAGCGCGGTGAGCTGCGCCACGCTTTCGACCTTGGGCAGCACCACGCCCTCGAAGCCGGCACCACGGGCGAAGGCCACGTCGTCGCGATACCACGGCGTGCCGGGCGCATTGACCCGGAGGTAGATCGGCACCGGACGCTCGGCCGGAAGCGCGCTCTGCGGGATCCGCCGCACCAGCGCCTTGCTCTCGGGCGGGACGGAGTCCTCGAAATCGATCACCACCGCATCGGCACCCGCGGTGCAGGCCTTGGCGAAGAGATCGGGCCGGTCGGCAGAGACGAAGAGCGGCAGGAACGGGCCGTTCGCGGACCCAGGCTCGGCCACGGCGCGCGCCACCGGCTGGCCCCCCTTGCGCGCGCGCGGCCCCTCCTTGCGCCCACGCGGGCCGGCAGGCTCGCCCCGGGCCATCACGTCAGGATGCGCGCCTCGGTCACGGCCTGCACCGCGTCGAGGCTGTTGCCGGGGGTCAGCTCGACGAGGCGGAAGCCCTCGGGCGTCACGTCAAGCACCGCGAGATCGGTATAGACCCGGCTCACCACGCCGAGGCCGGTGAGCGGATATGTGCAGCGTTTCAGCAGCTTGGGGCTGCCGTCGCGGTTCACGTGGCGCATCATCACGAAGATCGTCGGCACCCCAACCACGAGATCCATCGCGCCGCCCACCGCCGGGGGGTAGGTCTCGTCCAGCGTCGCCCAGTTGGCCAGATCGCCATTCTCGGCCACCTGGTAGGCCCCGAGCACCGCGATGTCGATATGGCCGCCGCGCATCATCGCGAAGCTGTCGGAATGCTCGAAATAGGCCGCACCGGGCGCGGCGGTGACATAGCGCTTGCTGGCGTCGATCAGCTCGGGATCCTCGGTGCCCGGCGCGGGCGTTGGCCCGACGCCAAGGATCCCGTTCTCGGAGTGATAGATCACCTCGCGCCCGTCGGGCACGTAGCCCGAGACATGGGTGGGCTTGCCGATCCCGAGGTTCACGTAAGAGCCGTCGGGGATGTCCTGCGCCACGCGGGCGGCCAGCTGCGCATCGTCGAGCGCGTTCATCGTCGCTACGGTCATGGTCTCACCCCGTATTCCACCACGCCCTGCACGAAAATACCCGGTGTCACCACGGTCTCGGGATCGAGCGGCGCGTCCGACAGCTCGCGAACCTCGACGATCGCGTGCGTCGCGGCCATTGCCATCACCGGATTGAAGTTGCGGGCGGTGGCGTGAAAATTGAGATTGCCCCACTTGTCGCCGCGATCGGCGCGGATCAGCGCGAAATCCGCCGGTAGCGGGGCCTCGAGCACGTAGCCGCGCCCGTCGATCACCCGGGTCTCCTTGCCCTCGGCCAGCCGTGTCCCGTAGGCGGTCGGCGTCAGGAACCCGCCCAGCCCGGCACCCGCGGCGCGGATGCGCTCGGCCAGCGTGCCCTGCGGCACCACCTCGAGCTCCACCTCGCCCGCCTCGAAGCGCTGTTCGAACCAGATCGAGCCCGGCGTGCGCGGGTAGGAGCAGATCACCTTGGCGACCCTGCCCGCCTTGAGCAGCTTGGCGATGCCGGTCTCGCCGGCCCCGGCGTTGTTCGAGATCACCGTCAGCCCGGTGGCGCCCTGCTCGAGCAGGGCGTCGATCAGCCCGAAGGGGATGCCCGAGGAGCCGAAGCCCCCGATCATCACCGACGCACCATCGGTGACCGGCGCGACCGCGCGCGCCAGATCGTCGACACTCTTGTCCATGTCGTCCTCCCTCAGGCTTTCACGGTGTCGCGGCGCCGGCCAAGACCGAGGTTCACCACGATCACGCCCACGAGCACCGCCGCCCCGATCAGGCTGGTCGTGAGCTCTGGGAACAGCACCAGGATGCCCCCTGCCCCAAAGGCGATGCGGCTGGCGATGCCGATGCGGCCGACCTTGTAGATCCAGCTCTCGAAGGCCGAGGTGATCGCCCAGATCGCCAGCACCGTGAGGCCGACGCGCTCGATGATCTGCAGCCAGCTGCCTTCCATGATCAGCGCCGGGTCGTAGACGAAGATGAAGGGCAGCACGAAGAGCGGCATGCCCAGGCGCATGGCATGGAAGCCGGTCTTCATCGGCTTGGAGCCCGCCACGTTGGCCGCGGTGATCGCCGCCAGCGCCACCGGCGGCGTGATGTAGGAGAGCATGCCCCAGTAAAGGATGAACAGGTGGCTGGCGATCGGGTTGAGCCCGGCCTGCACCAGTGCCGGCGCCAGCAGGATCGACAGGAAGATGTAGCATGCCGTCACCGTCATCCCCATGCCGAGCACGAAGCTCGTCACCGCCCCCGCGATCAGCATCAGCGCAGTGTTGCCACCGGCATAGAGCAGCAGCTCGCGCGAGAAGGCGCCTGCGACGCCGGTATAGGACAGGCCCCCAACGACCAGCCCGATGCCCGCCAGCACGGCCACAAGGCTCGCGATATTGCACGAGATGTCGAGCAGCAGGCCCTTGGCGCGTGCCAGCGTCAGGCGGGTCTCCTTGCGGAACGCGGTGGCAAGCAGCATCACGACCGAGGCGTAATAGGGCGAGCGCGCTTCCATGCGCAGCCCCATCAACACGAAGATCAGCACCGCGAGGCTCAGCAGGTAGGGCCAGCCGCTCTTCAGCACCGGCCAGATCGGCGGCGTCTCGCTGCGCGGCAGGCCCTTGAGGCCGCGGCGCGCGGCATACATGTCGACCTGGAACAGCAGCGCCACGTAGAACAGGATCGCCGGGATCACCGCCGCGATGACGATGGACGAGTATTGCACGCCCAGGAACGAGGCCATGACGAAGGCCACGGTGCCCATCACCGGCGGCATCAGCGTGGCACCGGTCGAGGCGCAGGCCTCGACGGCGGCGGCGTAATGCGCGGGATAGCCCACCCGGCGCATGGTCGGGATCGAGAACGGCCCCGAGGTCAGGATGTTCGAGATCACGCTCCCCGAGAGCGAGCCAAGGATGCCCGAGCCCATCACGGCGACCTTGGCGGGCCCGCCACGGCTGTGCCCGAGCAGCGCCGAGGCCAGCTCCATGAAGAAATCGCTGCCCTTGGTGGCCACCAGAACCGAACCGAAGATCACGAAGCCGATGACCAGCTCGGCCACCACCTGCATCGGGATGCCGATGATCGACTCGACGCCAAGCACATGCGCCCGGACGGTGCCGACCAGCGAATATTCGGTGCCCCAGAGGAAGCCCGGCATGTAGTCGGCGTAAAGCGGATAGGTCCCGAACAGCAGCGCCGTGAACAGCAGGATCGGGCCACCCGCCCGCCGCACGCCCTCGAGCACCAGCACGATCAGCACCGAGGCCGCGATATCTGCCCCCAGCGGCGCGTCGTATTCCCAGCCCTTCTGGATGATGTCGAGCCCGTGGAAGCCCAGCCAGCCGGCGCTGCCCATGGCCGCGATCGCAAGAATGATGTTGAGCCACCAGAACCGGCGCGGGTTCATCGCGGTGGCGGGCAGCGTCAGGAAGGCCAGCGCCAAGAAGATGCCGATCAGGTAGTAGAGATAGGCGTTGCCGAGGGGCTGGAACCCGAAAATATTAAGGAGAAACTGTTGGTTGATCGCCATGATGACGCCAAGGGCGCCCAGCACCATCACGATCGCGCGGAGGGCCGTCTGGAGGGCGGAGTCGGGCTGTGCCTGTGCAGAGCCCCCCTCCGGCGCCGCGGCCGAGGTGGTTTGGTCGGAATCCATGATCTCGTCCTGATCTGGCAAGAATTGTCCCCCGGCGGGCGAACCGCCGGGGGCACGATCAGCGGTCGGCGGCTCAGTTCAGGCCGGCGACGATCTCGGCGCGGCGGGCCATCCAGGCGGCGGCGAAGTCCTCTTCCGACAGGCCCTCGTTCTCGGACTTGAAGCTGTCCCAGGCCTCGACGAGCGCGTTCATGCGCTGGGTGCGTTTCTCGTTCCAGGCATCGTCCTCGGCGGTCCAGATGCCCTTTTGCTTGAGGTAGCGCACCGCGCCCTCGTGGAACGGCACGTCGATCGCCGGCTTACCCGATTTCTCCAGCGTCCAGCGCGCCATCGTGGCGGTGCCGTCCTTGTAGAGATCGTAGGTCTCATCCAACGCCTTGATGAAGGCGTAGACGTCATCGGCGGATTTCTCGACCGTGGTGGTGATCACCGGGTAGCGGTAGGCGGCCATCTTGGCGATCTCGCCTTCCTCGAGCCCGGCGGCCACATCCTCGTCGGACGGCCCCATGATCGGCAGCACCTTGAGCAGGCCTTCCCAGCCCTCGGCATTGTCGGCCTCGAGCGGCGCGTAGTGGATGCCGCGCGGGCTCTCGGCCAGCTCATAGAGCTGGCTTGTGGTCGGCGTCGTGCAGGTGGCGTCGGATTCGTTGCGGGTCATCGACGACATGGCCGAGGCGTAGGTCGGGAAGGTCACCACCTCGACATCGTCGAGGGTGAGCCCGCCGAACGCCAGGATCGCCTCGCATTTCACGTTCACCGACGGGTTGCCGGCGACGAAGGCGATGCGCTTGCCGCGGGCATCCGCCACGGTCTCGATGCCGGCATCCCCGGCGGCGATCAGGGTGATGCCCGCCGGACGGCCAGCTACGGCGCGCAGCTCGCGCGGCCCCCACTCCGGGGTCGCGAAGTCGAACGCACCCTCGGACAGGAAGAACGCCTCGGTGGCAAGGAAGGCATAATCGGCGCGGCCCTGAAGAAGCGGCTGCAGACGACCGATGCCGCTGCCCGAAGGCTGGATGCGGACACGGGTGCCGAACTCCTTGCCGAAGGCATCGGCGATGGCAGAGGCCTCGGCGTAGCCGGCCGAGCCCACGTCGTAGGACGTCCACACCATGGTGTTCGGCAGCTCCTGCGCCGATACGCCCGCGCCGCAAAGCGCCATCAGGCCACCTACGGCAGCCCCGAGTTTGAATCTGGTCTTCATGTAATCCTCCCTGTGTGGCGAAAGCCCGTCCGGCGGCCAATCCTCCTCTGGCCCTGCCCCGGCAACGGCCCCCGCAAGAGCGGTGATCGGCCGGACGTCTCTTTCCCTGAGAGAAACACTGTCCGACTGGCACATATGATTCAAATGCATTATAGACATAACAGAGATACGAATGAGGCATGAATGGATTTCCGCCAGCTCCGCAACTTCATCCAGGTCGTCGAGCTCAGCAGCATCACCGCCGCGGCCGAGCGTCTGAACATCGCCCAGCCCGCCCTGAGCCGGCAGGTAAAGGCGCTGGAAGAGGAGCTGAGCGTGTCGCTTCTGCGCCGCCACGGGCGCGGCGTCATGCCCACCGAAGAGGGCATCCGGCTGGCCCGCCGGGCCAAGGCGATTCTCGAGGAGATGGAGGATCTGGCGGGTGACATCTCGGGGCACAGCGCGCCGCTTTCGGGCACCGTGACGCTGGGTCTGCCGCCCACGGTTTCCGAGATCCTGGCCACCCACCTGATCGAGCGCACGATGCAGGATTACCCCGAAGTGAAGCTGCGGATCATCTCGGGATTCAGCGGCCACGTGCAGGACTGGCTGCTGCGCGGAAAGATCGATCTGGGGGTCGCCTACGAGGGCCAGAAATCGCCCTCGATCAAGGCGCAACCGATTATCATGGAACAGCTTTTTCTGATCCAGTCGGCCAACACCGAAGGCGCGCGAGACGGCGTGCCGATCCATGCCCGGGACGCGCTCGAGCAGCCGCTCATCCTGCCCAATCCCGAGCATGGTCTGCGCGGCCGGGTCGAGGCCATCGCACATGAGGACCGCATCGATCTGAACGTCGTGCTCGAGATCGATATCCTGCCCACGATGCTCGCCTTCGTCGAACGCGGGCTGGGCGCGACGATTCTGCCGCTGGTCAGCGTGATCCACCATGTCCGCGAGGGCCGGCTGATCGCCCGGCCCATCGTCCGGCGCACCATCGACCGCACGCTGGTGCTGATGACGCCGCTGAACCGGCCCGGCTCGCGCCTCACCAGCAGCTTCGCCGATTTCCTCACCTCCGAGGTGCACGCGATGGTGGCCTCCGGCCAGTGGCCGGGGACAACGCTTTGAGTACGATCAGAATGCTTCATTGGCATTTCTGATAGCATGGGCATGCCACGATAGCATTAAACTGGCTAAGTCAGATCAGTCCTCCCGACATCAGCCCCGCCAGCATCAGCGTCCAGACCGTGAGAATGGCGAGACAATAGGGGCCGTTCCATCTCAGCCCGATGGTCGAAGTGCTGCGCCCGACGATGGCCGAGCAGATCACCAGCGTGGTGATGAAGGGCGACAGCCCGATCACCGCCGTCCAGCCACCGGTGATCGCCAGCGCGATGGCGGTGTCGCTGAGCCCCGGCACGTTCAGCTGCGAGGCGATGGCGCCCAGCACCGAGGCCACCACAATCGGGTTCACCCCGATGAGCGCCAGCCCGAAGATCGAGAGCGAAATGCCGCAGGCCAGCGCCACCGGCCCGAGCCCAAGCCCCGAGATCGCCGCGCGCAGATCCTCGGCGGGGATCAGCGCCAGCAGCACCACCGGCAGGAACCCCGCCGAGGCAAACACCCCGACCTCGGACCCCAGCCCGCCGAGCCGCCCCCATGTCGCCCGCGCCGCCTCGGCCACGCCGGAAGCCGGCCCGCCGGGCGCCTGGCGGGTGGCGGCGGCGGCCCAGAGCAGCGCGTAGCACGGCACCGCGCAGATCAGCCCTTGCTGGAAGCTCAGGGGCGTCACCTCGTGGAGCAGGAACACCGCCGTGCCCAGCGCCAGCACGTGGCCGACCAGCGCCGCGGCGCCGGTCCAGCTGCCCGGCGGCGGGCTCGGACGCGGCAGGCCGAGGCGGCGGAAGCGCCTACCGTCGAGAAAGTCGAACAGCCAGCCAATCGCGATGAAGACGAAAGACATGGCAAAGCCCAGCGGGCCGAAGCTGGCATAGCTCAGCCCCGGCACGGAGATCAGGATGGCGTTGGTGGCAAAGCCGAAGGGCGACCACAGCGAAATCAGCGAAAAGCCCCGCACCACCGCCATGGTCATCCGCCTGAGCCGCGCCTCGCGCGCCTCGGGCGGCAGCTCTGCCGCCGCCGCGCTGTCCATCGAGCGCTTGGCAAGGTCGAGGAGCAGCGCCAGCCCGCCGAAATTGATCAGCACGCCGAAGAGGTGCCCGCCGCCAGTCATCGCCAGATAGCGCCGCGAGGCCGGCTGGCCGGTGACGAAGAGCCCGGCACGATGCACCTCGGGCGCGATAGCGGCGGCCGAGCGCAGCGTGCCCAGCATGGCGATAAGCGCGGCAAGGAACAGCATCCGGTCGGCGCCCTGCCAGAGCACCGACGCCTCGACACCCCGCCAGAGCGCGGCGGCCAGCCCGCCCAGCGCCATCAGCACCGGCACCCATGTGCCAAAGCCGAACTGGCGGCGGGCCAGCGCGAGGTAGAGCACCAGCGCGGCCACTGCCGCGCCAGTCACCAGTTTCGAGTCGACGAACACCAGCACCAGCGCCGCCAGCATGATCGCCGCCATCAGGCCACGGCGCAGCGCGGCGCTGCCATCCTCCCCGGCCACGCCGGGGGACAGCCGCCCCCCGGCACTCAGCATCCGCGGAACTGCGGCCGCCTCTTCTCGGCAAAGGCCGCGCGGCCCTCGGCGGCGTCTGCGCTGTTGATCAGCATCGGCTGAAGCCTGGCCTCGTACTCCAGCGCCTCCGAGATGTCGCGGGCGAACCAGTCGAGGATGAACTGCCGCGGCAGCGGCGCCTCCCCGGCCTCCTTCAGAGCCAGCTCCCCGGCCACACGCGCTGTCTCGCCGGGATCCGCCAGCGTGTCGACAAGGCCGATCTCCTCCGCCTCTGCCGCCTCGACCACACGGTTGTCGAGCAGCAGGCGCCGGGCCCGCGCCCCGCCGATGCGCGGTGGCAGCGTGCTCAGCAGCCCCATGTCGGGGATCAGGCCGATCTTGGTGAAGGCCGCGACGAAGCGCGCCTCGCGCGAGGCCACCACCATCGGGCAAGCCATCGCCAAAGCCAGACCGCCGCCCGCCGCCCAGCCCTCGACCGCCGCGACCAGCGGCTTGGGAAAGCGCGCCATGCGGGTCACCATGTCACTCACGACGGCAAACCGCTCGCGGTGAATGCCGAGGCTGCGCGCGCCCTGATCGCGGATGTCTCCGCCGGCCGAAAAGTGCCCGCCGGCACCGGTCAGCACCACGGCGCGCACCGCATCATCGGTGGCAGCCGTCGCCAGCGCGTCGCGCAGGTCCTGCCGCCTTGCATGGCCGATCGGGTTGCGGCGTTCCGGCTCGTTCAGGGTGAGCGTGCAGAGCCCCTCCCCGTCTGTCGTGATCTCGATGCTCATGCGCTCTCCCTCCGCTTGAACAGCCCGTTGCCGATGGCGATCTTGTCGCGCTCAAGCACCCGGGTGCGGAAGCTGCCATCGTTCCAGATCTCGGTGCGCAGCGTCTCGCCCGGGTAGACGAAGGCGGTAAAGCGCGCGTCCATCGAGCCGAAAAGCGTCGCGTCATACTCGCACATCACCGCCAGCAGCGCATGCGCTGCGAAGCCGAAAGTGCAGAGCCCGTGCAGGATCGGCCGTTCGAAGCCTGCCTTTTCAGCCACACGCGGATCGAGGTGCAGCGGGTTCGGGTCGGCGTTCCAGCGATAGTAAAGCGCCTGCTCGGGCCGGGTCGGCGTGTCGAAGACATGATCCGGCTCGGTCTCGGGCAGCGTGTGCGCCTGCTTCACCGGACCGTCAGGCCCGCCGAAGCCGCCATCGCCGCGCAGGAAGGTGGTGCCACGGCAGGTCGCGAGATGCAGGCCGCTGTCGGCGTCGCGGATCTCTTTCTCGTAGTACAGCAGCGCACCGCGACCCTCGCCCTTGTCGACAAGGCCGGTGACCCGGGTCTTGCCCACGATGGTGGCCTCGGGCGGGACCGGGTGATGGATGGTGATGCCCTGCTCGCCATGCACCAGCTTCAGCGCATCAACACCTGTCTCGGGATTGCCGAGCCAGAAGCCCGGATGCCCCAGCACGTTGACGATGGCGGGCATCGCCCGCGCATCGTCGGCCAGCGCACCGAAGTAAGGCAGCTGGCGCATGTCCATCGGATCCTGCCCCATGCCCACGGTGAGCCCGAAGCGGGCCACCTCCTCGGCGCCGTAGCTCTGTCGAACTTCGGGAATGTCGAAATTCATCAGGTGGTCGTAATCAATGGCCATCGGCGGCGACCTCCTGCGCGTCGAGCTCGATCACCGCGTCGAGCGCGTAGGCGCCCTGCCCTTCGGGCATCGCGAGCACCGGGTTGAGGTCGATCGAGACCAGCCGCTCGCCAGCGCCGGCGGCAAAGACCGAGAGCTTCGAGAGCATCTCGGCCAGCGCGTCGATATCCGCCGGAGCGGCACCGCGCGCCCCCTGCAGGATCGCCGCACTGCGGATCGACAGGATCATCTCGCGCGCCGTCTCGGGGCCGAAGGGGCAGGCGCGCAGCGCCACGTCGTTCAAGAGCTCGACGAAGATGCCGCCAAGCCCGAACACCGCCACCGGACCAAACGTCGGATCGCGGTTGATGCCCATCAGGCACTCGACCCCGCCCGAGAGCTGCCGGGCCACCAGCACGCCGCTGACGCGGGCGTGCGAAGCGTGGGTCGCGGCGGCGGAGAGGATATCGGCATGGGCCGCGCGCACGCCATCGGCGTCGCGGATGTTGAGCTTGACCGCGCCGATGTCGGACTTGTGCAGGATGTCGGGCGACAGGATCTTCATCACCACCGGGTAGCCGAAGCCCTCGGCCGCAGCGACCGCCTCCTCGGCGCTCTGCACTGCCTGCTCGGGCGCGGCGTTGATGCCCGCCTCGGCGAGAAGCGCCTTGGCCTCGGCCTCGTCGGGGCTGGTTGCGGGCAGCAACACCGGCTTGGGCTCGGGCAGCGCCGCTTTCACGCTCGAGGCCTGCGCCGAGCCCAGCCGCAGCACCGCGTCGAGCGCGCGGACCGCACGGCAGGGATCGTTGAAGACCAGGATGCCTGCCTCGTCGTAGCGGCGCAGCACCTCCGGGTCGCCCAGCGCGCAGAAGGCGATGATGCGGTCGGGGAACGCGGCGCGCAGCGGGGCCATCGCCTCCAGGATGACCTTCGAGAGCCGCTCGCTGCCCGCCACGTAGGTGAGGAAGCAGAGCACCGCGCCATAGCCGCCCTCCTCGAGACCGGCGCGGGTGAACTGCTCGAGCAGCGCCGGTTCGTTCAGCGCCTGCGCGGTGCAGTCGAGCGGGTTGACCGCCGAGGCATAGGGCAGCGCCTCGAGCAGCTTGGCCTGCGCCTCATCGGGCATGGACGGCATCGGCAAACCGATGCGCTCGGCCTCGTCGCTGGCGACGATCCCGGCCCCGCCGCTGACGGTCACCACGCCGAGGGAATGCTGCGACGGCAGCACCGTCTTGGACGCGGCATAGGCGATGTCCATCATCGATTCCGGGTCGCGCAGGATGATCGCGCCGTGATCCGTGAGCACCGCGTCGGCGACCACCGCATCGCCGGTGAGCGAGGCAGTATGCGAGGCAGCCGCGCGCGCACCGACCGCCGAGCGTCCCGACTTAAGCGCCAGCACCGGCTTGCCGGCGGCGCGCGCCACGTCGAGCGCGGCGAGCAGCGCGGGCGCGTCGTTGACCGCCTCCATGTAGGTGCAGATCACGTCGATGCTGTCGCTCTCGGCCATCCAGCGGATCGCGTCGGCCACGGTGATGTCGGCCTCGTTGCCGGTGGTGATGAGCACCGAACAGCCCAGGCCCTGATCCCGCGCCAGCGCGCCCAGATGCGCGCCGAACGCACCGGACTGGCTTGCGATCCCGATATTGCCGGGGCGCGGGAAGCCGGTGTCGAGCGACGAGGAGAAGGTGCCGTAGTAGCCGATATCGACGTTGTAGACACCGAGCGTGTTCGGCCCGAGCAGGCGCATGCCGTGCTTTCCGGCGAGCGCCACCAGTTCGCGCTGCGCCGCCTCGCCCTCGGCACCGGTCTCGGCGAAGCCCGCCGAGAACAGCGTTGCCGCCTTGCAGCCCTTGCGGCCCAGTGCCTCGATGGTCTGCGGCACCAGCTTGGCGGGCACCGCGATCAGCGCCGCCTCGGGCGCCTCGGGCAGATCGTCGACGCTGGCATAGCAGGGCAGCCCCTGCACCGTGTCACGCTTGGGGTTTACCGGCAGGATGCGGCCCTCGTAGCCGGCCTTGAGCATCGCCGCGATGGGCCGCCCGCCGATGCGGCCCGGATCCTCCGACGCGCCGATGATGGCCACGGATTTGGGGGCAATGAGCCCGTCGATGAGGGACAGATCGGTCATAGCGCGGCCTCCGAGCCGAGGATGGCGGTGCACTGGCTCGACAGCGTGCCGCCATTGCCGTGACAAAGCGCGATGTTGCAGTTGTCCTGCTGGCGCTCGCCGGCCTCGCCACGGATCTGCGCCACGGCCTCGGCGATCAGGAATAGCCCGTACATGCCCGGATGCACGCAGGACAGCCCGCCGCCATTGGTGTTGACCGCCAGCTCGCCACCCGGCGCGATACGCCCGTCCCGAACGAAGCGCCCGCCCTCGCCCTTGGGGCAGAAGCCGAGATCCTCGAGGAACAGGATCGTGTTGATGGTGAAGGCGTCGTAGAGCATCACCACGTCGATGTCTTTCTGGCTGACCCCCGCCATCTCCATCGCGCGCGGCCCGCTTTCGGCGGCGGCGGTGGTGGTGAGGTCGGGCATCGCCACGATCGACCGGTGATAGTTCGCGCCACCGGCCCCCATGAAGTAGACCGGCTTGCCCGGCAGGTCCTTGGCACGGTCGGCGCGCACCAGCACGCAGGCGGCGGCGCCATCGGTCACGAGACAGCAATCGGACTTGGTCAGCGGGTCCGAGATCATCCGCGCCGACAGAACCTCGTCCTTGCTGAGCGGGCCGCGGGCAAAGGCCTCGGGGTTGAGGTTGGCCCAGCCGCGCGCGGCCAGCGCCACCTCGGCGAGATCCTCGCGCGTCGTGCCGAACTCGGCCATGTGGCGGCTGGTCGCCAGACCGTAGGCGGTGATCGGGTGGCGCGGCTTGTAGGGGGTCTCGTGCCATTGCGGCTCGCTCATCGAGACCAGCCGGCCCCCGGCGGTGCGCTGGTTCGAGCCGTAGCAGACCAGCGCGGCGTCGCAGAGCCCGGCCTCGAGCGCCAGCGTCGCCTGCAGCAGGTGCATCTCGAAGCTCGAGCCGCCCACATTGGTGCCGTCGAAGAAGCGCGGCTTGAGGCCGAGATACTCGACCACGCTCATGGTCGGGAAGGCGTGGCTCGAGGTGGCCGCGAAGACGCCGTCGATGTCCTGCATCTTCAGCCCGGCCTCGTTCACCGCCTTGACCGCCGCCTGCCCCAGAAGCTCCATCGCCGAAAAGCCCGGCGCCTCGCCGACGCCGGCGGTGGCCATGCCCACGATGGCGGATTTTCCCCGCATGCTGTCCATGCTCATGCCGCGTCCTCCCCGGCCAGATCGAAGACCACGCGCGGGCCCTCCTCGGTGTCCTCGATGCGGGCCGTAACCCGCGCGCCGATCTCGGCGGTTTCGACCCCGGGAAGGGTCGACATCATGCGCACGCCCTCGTCGAGCTCGACCAGCGCCACGTTGTAGGCGCCCGAGCGGGCGCGGTTGACGGTGATGGCGTAGACCGTGCCGGTGCCCTTCGCCTCGACCCACTCGAGATCGGTGGCGCCGGTGGGCGACGTGACCTTGGGCCAGAACACGTACTCGCCGGTGCTGGCGGCGCGCTGGATCATGAACCGGCCCGCAGCAAGATACGCCTCGTAGGCGGCCTGCGGTCCCAGTTGCGACACATCGGTGTCTTTCATCTTTCCCCTCCCTTTCTCTGTCTCAGTCTTTCCAGCCCAGGAACAGGTGCGTCTGCGACGTGCTGCCGACGACCTTCCCGTCGCCGCGCGTCAGCGTCACCTGCAGCACCAGCGTCATGCGGCCCACATGGACCGGGACGCAGCGCGCGGTGAGCCTGTCGCCCACCCGCACCGGCCGGATGAAATTGGTCTTTGCCTCGACCGTGGTGTTGGACACCTCGGCGGGGCTGTTGATGAAGGCCGATGTGCCGGCGGCAGTGTCGGCGATGGCCATCAGCGCGCCGCCATGCAGGACGCCGTTGCGATTGCCCATCGCCTCGGTCACGAGCATCGAGCACACCACCTCCTCAGGGGTGCAGGTCTCGACCTCGATGCCCAGAAGCGCGGCAAAGGCCGAGCGCGGCGGCATCTCCTCGAGGCTGCGGGTCGGACGCGCGCCCATGCTCACGCCGCCCGCTGCGCCAGCGTACGGCGCGCGATGACCAGCTGCTGGATCTGGCTGGTGCCCTCGTAGATGCGCAGCAGGCGGATATCCCGGTAGAGCCGCTCGATATCGTATTCCGCCATGTAGCCTGCGCCGCCGTGGATCTGCAGCGCCCGGTCGGCGATGCGGCCCGCGGCCTCGGTGCAGAAATACTTGGTGCAGGAGGCCTCGATGATGGCCTTGCCCTCGCGGTCGAAGGTGTCGGCGCTGGCGCGCACCAGCGCCCGGGCGGCGTGCAGCTCGGCCTGACAGTCGGCGATCAGGCCCTGCACCAGCTGGTGCTCGCCGATCGGCTTGCCGAACTGCTTGCGCTCGAGCGCGTAGTCGGTGGCGATGTCGAGCATGCGCTGGCTTTGCCCCACCGCCATGGCGCCCACGTGGATGCGGCCCCGGTCGAGCACCTTCATCGCGGTGCGGAACCCCTTGTGGAGGTTCTTTGGCCCGCCGATGATGGCGCTTTCCGGCACCCGCACGTTCTCGAAGATCACGTCCGAGGTCTTGGTGCCCTTCTGGCCGAGCTTGCGGTCGGGCTTGGCCACGGTGATGCCCGGCGTGTCGGCGGGCACGATGAAGGCCGAGACGCCATCGGCGCCGGGCTTGTCCGCGTCGGTGCGGGCGAAGACGGTGAAGACGCCGGCGCGCACCGCGTTGGTGATGTAGCGCTTGGTCCCGTTGATGACGAAATCGCCGGCGTCACGCTTGGCCGAGGTGCGGATGCCACCGGCATCAGAGCCATTGTCGGGTTCGGTCAGCGCGAAGGAGGCGATCACGTCGCCACTCGCAACCCCGGGCAGCCACTGCTCCTTCTGCTCCGGCGTGCCGTCCATGACGATGCCCTGCGAGCCGATGCCCACATTGGTGCCGATCAGCGAGCGGAAGGTCAGCGAGGCGTAGCACAGCGTCTCGATCAGCCGTGCCTCCTGCGGCACGCTGAGGCCGATGCCGCCAAATTCCACGGGTGTCGACAGCCCGAAAAGCCCCATCTCCTTCATCTCGGCGACGATCTCTTCGGGGATGTCGTCCTCCTCTTCGACCTGCCGCTCGGCAGGGATCAGGCGCTCGCGGGCGAATCGCTCCACGGTTGCCACAAGCTGCTCGAAAACATCGCTATCCACACCTGACGCCATCTTCGTTCCTCCCTCGGGATGCCTTCAGTCTGCCCTTGCTCTAGCAGAACAATTCTGTATGGTAAATGCAATTCTCCATGAGGAATGATATGGTCGACGATACCGGACAGAAGCTCGTACCCGCGGTTCAGAACGCGATGATCATCATGCGCCTGCTGGCAGCGAGCGGTCGCCCGATGGGCGCGACGCAGATCGCCCGCGAGGCCGGGCTGAACGTCTCTTCGGCGTTCAACATCCTGCGCACGCTGAGCCACGAGGGGCTTCTGAGCTTCGATCCAGAGGCCAAGACCTATGTCATCGGCATGGGTCTGATGGAGTTCGCGGCCCCCCTGCTGGGCGCCAACCCCGCCGACCTGATCCGCCCCACCCTCACCGCCATCGCGCAGGAGCATCAGGTGGCGATCGCGCTCTGGCAGATCACCGCCAACGAGCGCATCGTGCTGATCGATCGCTTCACCGCGCCCAACATCGTGCAGGCGGTGATGTCGCGCAGCAGCCGCCTGCCGGTGTTCGCCGGTGCGGTAGGCCGGGTCTACGCGGCCCGGCAGGGGCTTACGAAGGCGCAGACCCGCAAGGGCTTTGACAGCGTGCGCTGGCAGGATGAGCCGGAGTTCGAAACCTACTGGGCCGACGTGCAGGCGGCGCGCGACAGCGGCACCGCGCAGGACCGAGGCCATCTGTTTCGCGGCCTCGACATCGTCGCGGCGCTTGCGATGGACGCCGCCGGCGTGCCTCGGCTCGGCATGAGCAGCATCACCATCACTGGTCAGCAGACCGACGAAAGCCTCGACACGGTCGGCGCGGCGCTGGCTCAGGCCGCGCGGCAGATCGAGCGCGGCGTCTTCGGCCTGCGGGCCGGTGACTGACACCCAAACGGAACACGTTCAGGACAAGACGGAGGAGACATGTCCGATATGAAACCCCTCGACGGAAAAGTCATGCTGGTCACCGGCGCCGGCGGCGGCATCGGCCGCGCCATCGCCATGGAAGCAGCCCGCGCCGGGGCATCGGTGGTCGTAAACGACATCGGCGCCTCGCTCGACGGTCAGCGCGAGTCCAGCGCCGCCGCGCAGGAGGCCGTGGCCGAGATCGAGAAGCTCGGCGGCAAGGCGGTCGCCAATGGCGATGACGTCTCGGACCCGGACGGCGCCAAGGCGATGGTCAAGCAGGCCACCGATGCGTTCGGACGGCTCGATGCGGTGGTCAACAATGCCGGCATCCTGCGCGACCAGTTCTTCCACAAGATGACCTTCGAGAATTTCGACGCGGTGGTGAAGGTCCATCTCTACGGCACGTTCAACGTCAGCCGTGCCGCCGCCGACGTGATGCGCGAACAGGGCTCGGGCAGCCTGATCCACATGACCTCGACCTCGGGGCTGGTGGGCAACCTCGCGCAGGCCAACTACTCCGCCGCAAAGCTCGGGGTCGCGGCGCTGTCGAAGTCGCTGGCGCTCGATCTGCAGCGCTGGAACATCCGTTCGAACTGCATCGCCCCCTTCGCCTGGAGCCGGATGACCTCGTCGATCAAGGTCGACAGCCCGGAGCAGGAAGAGCGGGTCAACCGCATGAAGGAGATGAAGCCCGAGAAGATCGCCCCGCTGGCGCTTCACCTCGCCTCCGACGCGGGCGCCGACACCACGGGCCAGATCTTCGCGGTGCGCAACAACGAGATCTTCCTGATGTCGCAGCCGCGCCCGACCCGCTCGGTGCATCGCGGCGAGGGCTGGGACGTGCAAAGCGTCGCAAGCCACGCGATCCCGGCGCTGAAGGCGAGCTACGTGCCGCTCGACGTGTCCGCCGACGTGTTCTGCTGGGATCCGGTGTAGGGCCACAACCTTCCACGGCCTTAGATGATCGAGACGCGCCCGCAGGAGACTGCGGGCGCGATTGTTCGTCCGTCGGCTCGGCGCCGCGCCATCGCCGGCCCGCGGGATGGCGATCTTCCTTTCGAGCCTTTCGATTTATCCCGGCCAAATCCGAAGGACCTCTAAACGCAGCGCCGGCGTCACCAAATCGCCAGCCCGATGGCGCGGGCCGGCGATGGCGCGGCGCCCTGCGGGCTTGATTCCGCGCGAACGCTTCGCTCGAGCATCGCACAGCCAAACGGAGTCGACAGACCATACTCACCCATACCTCAGAAGCATTTCTGAAAGACCACCTAGATATTTGAATTATGACTCGCCGCGTCGGATGATCCCCGAAAGACCGGGAGGAGACCCACGTGTACGACCAAGACAGCGACGAATTCCAAGACATCCGCGATGCCGTCCGCGCACTCTGCGCCGATTTCCCGGACGAGTATCACCGCAAGATCGACGAAGACCGCGCCTATCCCGAGGCCTTTGTCGACGCGCTCACCAAGGCGGGCTGGATGGCGGCGCTGATCCCCGAAGAGTACGGCGGCTCGGGGCTCGGGCTGACCGAGGCGGCGGTGATCATGGAAGAGATCAACCGCGCCGGCGGCAATTCCGGCGCCTGCCACGGCCAGATGTACAACATGAACACGCTGGTCCGGCACGGCTCGGAAGAGCAGCGCCAGCGCATCCTGCCCAAGCTCGCCAGCGGAGAGCTGCGGCTGCAGTCGATGGGCGTGACCGAGCCCACCACCGGCACCGACACCACCCAGCTCAAGACCACTGCCGTCAAGAAGGGTGACAAGTACGTCATCAATGGCCAGAAGGTCTGGATCAGCCGGGTGCAGCACTCGGATCTGATGATCCTGCTCGCCCGCACCACGCCCCTCTCCGAGGTGAAGAAGAAATCCGAGGGGCTGTCGATCTTTCTCGTGGACATCAAGGAGGCGATGCAGTCGGGCATGACCGTCCGGCCGATCCCCAACATGGTCAATCACGAGACCAACGAGCTGTTCTTCGACAATCTCGAGATCCCCGAGGAGAACCTGATCGGCGAAGAGGGCAAGGGCTTCAAGTACATCCTCACCGGGCTCAACGCCGAGCGCACGCTGATCGCCGCCGAATGCATCGGCGACGGTTACTGGTTCACCGATCGCGTGGTGAATTACGTCAGCGAGCGCAACGTCTTCGGCCGCGCCATCGGCCAGAACCAGGGCGTTCAGTTCCCCATCGCCGAGGCCTATATCGAGATCGAGGCCGCCAACCTGATGTGCCGGAAGGCCAGCCGCCTCTACGATGCCGGCCAGCCCTGCGGCGCCGAGGCAAACATGGCGAAATACCTTGCCGCCAAGGCCTCGTGGGAGGCCGCCAACTCGTGCCTGCAGTTCCACGGCGGCTTCGGCTTCGCCTGCGAGTACGATGTCGAGCGCAAGTTCCGCGAGACCCGGCTCTACCAGGTGGCGCCGATCTCGACCAACCTGATCCTGTCCTACGTCGCCGAGCACGTGCTGGGCCTGCCGAGGTCGTTCTGATGCGCCCGCTCGACGGCGTGAGGGTGGTGTCCATCGAACAGGCGGTGGCCGCCCCCTTCTGCACCTCGCGGCTGGCCGATGCCGGTGCCGAGGTGATCAAAATCGAACGCCCCGAGGGCGATTTCGCCCGCGGCTACGACGCGGTGGCGAACGGCCAGTCGAGCTATTTCGTCTGGCTCAACCGGGGCAAGCAGTCGCGCACGCTCGACCTCATGTCCGAGCAGGGCCGCGAAGAGCTGGCGCGCCTGCTCGGCGAAAGCGACGTGCTAGTGCAGAACCTCAAGCGCGGCGCGCTGGCCCGGCTCGGCTTTCCGTTCGAGCGGCTGACGCGCGAGTTCCCGCGCCTCATCACCTGCTCGATCTCGGGCTATGGCGAGGGTGGCCCGATGGCCGACCGAAAGGCCTATGACCTTCTGGTGCAGGCGGAATCCGGGCTCTGCTCGATCACCGGGGGGCCCTCCGAGCCGGCCCGCGTCGGCATCTCGATCGTCGACATCGCCACCGGCGCCACGGCGCAGACGGCAATCCTCGAGGCGCTGATCCGGCGCGGCGTGACCGGCAAGGGTGCCAACATCTCGATCTCGATGTTCGACGTCATGGCCGACTGGCTCACCGTACCGCTGCTGAACCACGAGGGCGGCAAGAGCCCCGAACGGGTTGGCCTCGCACATCCCTCGATTGCGCCCTACGGTGTCTTCACCGCGAAGGACGGCACGCAGATCCTGCTCTCGATCCAGAGCGACCGGGAGTGGAAGAAGCTCTGCGACGTGTTCCTCGGCCTGCCCGGCCTCGCCACCGATCCGCGCTTCGCCACCAACGTGGCGCGGGTTGCCAACCGGGCCGAGACCGATGCCGTGCTCGCCGCCCGCTTCGCGGCACTTTCCGCCGATGATGCAGAGGACGCGCTGCTCCGCGCCGACGTGGCCCTGGCGCGGGTCAACGACATGGAGGGGCTCTCGGGCCACCCCCACCTGCGGCGCATCACCGTCGACACCCCGAACGGCCCGGTCACCTACCCCGCTCCGGCCCCGGTCTGGGAGGGCGAAACCCCGCGCTTCGGCCCGGTGCCACGGCTCGCCCCGCTCGAAGAGGTGGTCTGATGGACATGACCCTCGACCATCTCAAGGGGTGGATCGGCCGCGAGGAGAGCGCGTCCGAACTGCTGACCCCGGTGCTCACAGAGCGCTTCCTCGCCACGTTCGACCGCGACGGCGAGAGCGGCCCGGGCGCCGAGGCACCGCTCCTGCTGCATCACGCGCTCTGCCACCCGGTGGCCGCGACCTCGGAGCTCGGCCCTGACGGGCACCCGCATCGCGGCGGCTTCCTGCCCCCCGTCACCCTGCCCCGGCGCATGTGGGCCGGCGGCGAGATCGCCTTTTACAGTGCCCCGCGTGTCGGCGAGATCGTCACCCGCAACTCGGTGATCGACGACGTGCGCATCAAGCAGGGCCGCAGCGGCACGCTGTGCTTCGTCACCGTCACGCATGACTTCTCCGCCGACGGGCGCGCCGTGCTGAGCGAACGGCAGGACATCGTCTATCGCGACGCACCCGCCGCCGGTGCCACGCCGACAGCACCGGCGCCCGCCCCCGAAGGCACGTCTCGGCGCGAGGTCTATCCTTCGCCGGAGCTGCTGTTCCGCTACTCGGCGCTGACCTTCAACAGCCACCGCATCCACTACGACCTGCCCTACGTGACGGGTGAAGAAGGCTATCCCGGCCTCGTGGTGCACGGGCCGCTTCAGGCTGCCCTGCTGGTGCAATACGCCACCGACCTGCGCGGCGCGGCGCCCGCGCGCTTCCGCTTCCGTGGCCTGTCACCGGCATTTTCCGGCAGCCCGCTTGTGCTGCACGCCACCGAGGAGGACGGCGAGATGACACTCTGGAGCGCCGCACCCGGCGGCCCCGTGGCGATGGAGGCGAGCGCGCAATGGTGAGCCCCGAGACCCTCCGGACCCCGCTCTTCGTTCCTGCCGACCGGCCCGACCGCTTCGAGAAGGCCGCGGCCTCGGGGGCCGATGCGGTGATCCTCGATCTCGAGGATGCCGTCGCCCACGACCGCAAGGAGGCCGCCCGCGCGTCGCTGCGCAGCGATTTCACCGACCTGCCGGTGCTGGTGCGGATCAATGCAACCGGCACGCCTTGGCACGAGGATGACCTCGCCGCGCTGCGCGGCCTGAACCTGAGCGCCGTGATCCTGCCCAAGGCCGAGGATCCGACCAGCGTCGCCGCTGTGAGCGAGGTGCTTGGCGAGGCCACACCGGTGATGGCGCTGATCGAAAGCGGGCTGGGCCTTGGCCAATGCCGCGCCATCGCCGCCCTGCCCGGGGTCTGCCGTCTGGTCTTCGGCTCGATCGACTACTGCGCCGATCTCGGCTGCGAGCACCTGCGCGAGGTGCTGCTGCCGGCGCGCTCCGAGCTGGTGCTGGCCTCGCGCCTCGCCGGCATCGCCGCGCCCGTCGACGGGGTGACCGCGCGGCTCGACGACCTGTCGGAAACCCACGAGGACACGGTGCATGCCCGTGCCTTGGGACTGACCGGCAAGCTCTGCATCCACCCGGTGCAGATCCCCGAGGTGCGCCGTGCCTTCCTGCCCTCCGAGGCCGAGATCGACTGGGCCCGCCGGGTGATGGCCTCGGGTGACGGCGCGGTCTCGGTCGATGGTGCGATGGTCGACGCCCCGGTGCGGCTGCGCGCGAAAGGTATCCTCGCGCAGGTCGAGGCAGCCTAGGCGCTAGGCGGCACAAGGTCGCGCCAGAAGACCGGGGGGCGCCCGAAAGCGCCTCCCCGACAGGTCAGCCGCCGACCGGGACGGTGAAGGTCACGTAGGCCGCCGTGCCCTCGAGGCGGTTCCTTGCGTCGAACTCCTCGAACACCTTGACCCGCATCGAAACCGGCGTGTCTCCCATCTGGAAATTGTAGCCGAAGGTCGCGCCCAGCGCGCTCACCTGCCCCTTGAAGTCGCCGAGGTTCGCGCCGTCGCCGCTGTCGCCGGTGACCTGCTCGTAGTAGTAGCCCACGAGGCCGGCCGAGAAGGATGGCGAGAAGGTCTTCGTCACCGCGCCCTCGAAGTGGAACTCGGTGCCGGTGTTGTAGTCGGTCTCGGGGTTTTCGCCGTTGAAGGTGAAACCCGCCGCGCCCGAAACCTCCCAGCCGCTGGCCGGGTCGAACCATGTCAGCGCGCCGTTGAGGTCGAGACCCCAGCGGTTGAAGGCGACGTTGGCGATGTCCCCCTCGTGGTAATCGCCGATCGGGACGTTGAGCATGGCCCCGGTCGTCCAGTGCAGGTTGCCGTCGTGCCAGCCAAGCGTCGCACCCAGAACCGGGTCCCCCATCGTGAAGATATCATCGTCCAGCGAGGCCCCGAGTCCGCCGCCGTCCAGCGCGGCCCTCGCGTCGATGGCCTTGCTGCCGAAGGGCAGCGAGACCGTCAGCGCCAGATTGCCCCCCAGAACCTCGTCCGGCAGCACCCACATGCCGGTGAGCACGTCGATCCAGGCGGTGGCCTCGACATCGGCGATGATCTCGCCTCCGAATGACAGGTCACGCCCCGCCGAGGCCGAGCCTGTGTAATAGTAGAGGTCATTGTTGATATAGGTGCCGGGTGCCGGCAACACCCCGGCAAAGGGCCCCTTGGAGCCGAGCAGGTAGAAGCCCGCCGCGCCCTCCGCCGCGAAAGCCGCGCCGCCACTGGCAAGCCCGAGAGCGACGCCGAGAGCCGCGCCCTTCAGGACCGCCGGGGCCCCTCGTTGAAAGTCTGACTTTTGCATTCTTCCCTCCCTTGCCTGACATCGTCCGAGTGGCCGGAGGAGCCTCGCCTTAGGGCGCACGAGCGCTTCTCAAGTCGCGCTTAAGTTTAGCGACCGAGGCACATCCTGTCGATGCGCCGATTGACCAAGCGTCACTTTATCGGCAGGTGTGGCGGCTTTGCCGGGGTGCCTCCGCCGCGCGTCAGGGCTCGATCACGATGTCCTGCACGAGCGCGTTCTCCCACTCTGCCAGAAAGGCGCGCCGGTTGAACGGGTCGAGATAGACCATCAGCGCCGGGCCAAGCCGGATCGGACCGAAATCCGACGTGCCCTGGCTGAGCGGCGGCAGCGGCCAGTCGCCGGGTGCCTCGCGCAGGCCCAGTTCGAGCAGCATGTCGATCATCGCGCCAGCCGCCCCGGTCTCGGTTGCTGTGGCCGGAATGATCGCCGTCCGCAGCATCAGGTTGGCGAAATCCTGCATCTGGACGATCTCGATATCGCGCCTGCCCTCCTGCGCCATGCGCTCGGCGGCGTAGCTGCCGAGCACGTTGTAGGCGAGGCTGAGACGGCCACTGATCACGTCGTCGACCATCTGCCCCGAGCAGCAGTAGAGCTCGGGGGAGAGCCGCCCCATGATCTCGCTCAGTCGCCAGTAGGCATCGGTCGAGCGCGCCTCCTGAGTGGCGAACAGGAAGCCCAGCCCGCTGTCGCGCACGTCATAGGTGCCGATGGCATTGCGGAAACGCTCGGGGTTGTCGCGCAGCAGGGTGATGAGCTCTTGCCGCGTGGCCGGGGGCGGCGCGCCGTCCAGCGCCCGCGATGACATCACCACCACCGCGGGCTCGGCGGTGAAGGCGAAGATCAGGTCGCGCCAGCGGGCCCAGTCGGGCAATGCGTCGGTCCGGTCCGAGCGGTGGCTCTGCGCAAGACCGTCATTGGCAAGCTTGAGCTGCAGGTCCATCGCCGACGAGATCGCCAGATCGAACCCGGCACCGTCGCGGATACCGCGGTAGAGCTCGACCGAAGAGGCGACCGTGTAGTCGACGGTCAGCTCCGGGCGGCTCTGCTGGAAGCGCAGGATGTAGGGCTCGAAGACCTCGAGATCGGCGGTCGAGACGATGCTCAGGGTGCGGTCGGTGGTGCCGGGATAGACCCGGCGGTCCTCGACCTCGAGCGCCCCGGCCACCGCCGCCCAGAGACCGAGGCAGAGGCACAGCCCAAGTCTCAGGCCGACCCTCAGGCCGACGGCAAGACGAGCGTCACGCATGCGCCACCTCCCTCAGCTGCGTTGCGAAGATCGAGCCGCCCGCCATGGGCGGCCAGCACGTCGGCCGCGATGGTCAGGCCGAGGCCCGAGCCGACCACGCCCTCGGTGTTGCCGCCGCGCCGGAAGCGTTCGGTGAGGCTCTCGATCGGCCCCTCGCCAAGCCCCGGCCCCTCGTCGGTCACGGTGATCCGGGCAACGCCCTCTTCGGCGCTCACCGCGATATGCACGGTGGTCTCGTCAGGCGAGTACTTCACTGCGTTGTCGAGCACGTTGCCCAGCGCCGACTCGAGCAGAACGGCATCGCCCACAACGCGAGCCTGCGACGTGGCGATGCGGAACTCGATGTCCTTCATCGTTGCCGTCGGCTCGAGCGCCGCGGCGGCCTGCGCCACCAGCTCGCCAAGGTCGATGCGGTCACGCGCCAGGTCCTCGGCGCGGTAGGCAACGGTGGCATGGTCGAGCAGCTGCCCGGCGGAGCGCGAGCTTTCATCCACTGCCCGGATGATCCGCCGCAGGCGCTGGCGCGAATCCTCGCTCTCGGCGCTGCGCAAGGCGATCTCGGCCTGCGCGCGCACCGTGGCCAGCGGCGTGCGCACCCGGTGCGCGGCTTCGGCGATGAAATCCTCCGAGCGCCGGATCGACTGGCCCAGCCGGTCCATCAGGCGATTGAGCGCGCCGCGCAGCGGGGCAAGCTCGGGCGGGGCGTCGCGGCGCAGCGGGCGCAGGTCGGAGGGCCCGCGCCGCGACACCGCCTGCGCGAAGGCGTTGAGCGGGCGCAGCGAGGCGCGCGCGGCAAAGACCGACAGCCCCACCGCCACGAGGAAGAAGGCCAGCGACAGGGCCGCCGCCAGGCGCGACAGCTGCCCCGAGACCGCATCGACCCCGCTCAGGGTCTGCGCCACGGTCACCACCACCGGCACCGGCCCGGCGCCCGCCAGCACCGTGCGGCGCACCGAGGCCATGCGGATCGCCTCGCCGGAATACTGCCCGGTCTCGAAGGCCACCCGCGCGCCGGTGGCCGCATCGGTGGGAACCGGCAGATCGTCGTAGCCGGTCAGCACCCGCTCGCCCGCGACGACCTTGTAGAACACCCGGTCCTCGCTGATCGCGCCCAGCATCGACAGCGCCGAATAGGGCAGCTCGAGCCGCACCTCGCCCTGTTCACTGCGGATGGTCTCGGCAATGGTGGTGGCCGAGGCGGCGAGCACGTTGTCCTGCGAGCGCGCCGCCGCCTGCCGGGCCAGTTCGGAGACCATCCACCACGACAGCAGCGACAGGAGCGCCGCCACCCCGGCCAGCAGGACCGTGAGGCGATGGCCGATCGACAGACGGGCGATCATGCCGGCGCGGTCTCGAGCCGGTAGCCGAGGCCCCGCACCGTCTCGATGCGCAGGCCCAGCGGGCCGATGCGCTTGCGCAGCCGCCCGACATAGACCTCGATGGCGTTCTCGGTGACCTCGGCATCGAAGGAGAACAGCCGGTCGAGCAGCTGCCCCTTCGAGAAAGTCTGCCCGGGATGGCGGGCAAAGACCTCGAGCAGCCGGGTCTCGCGGTTGCGCAGGGTGACGCTCTCGCCGCCCGCGCGCAGGGTGCCCGACATCGGATCAAACAGCGCCTCGCCGAGCGCGATCTCGTTGCGGGCCGAGCCGCCGCGACGGCGCAGCACCGCGCGCACCCGCGCCTCGAGCTCGGAGAAATCGAACGGTTTGGTGATGTAGTCGTCGGCGCCCTGATCCAGCGCCCCCACCCGGTCGGTGACACGGGCGCGCGCTGTGAGCACGATCACCGGGGTCTCGAGATGTGCCCGAGAGCGGGCGAGGAAGTCGCGCCCGTCCCCATCCGGCAACATCACGTCGAGCAGGATCAGGTCGTAGGAGGTGGCCGCGAGGCAATGTTCGGCCTCGGCGAGGCTGTCGGCGTGGTCGACGGCATGGCCATCCAGCGCGAGCCGGTTGCTGACCGCCTCGGCCAGCTCGCCATTGTCTTCAACCAGAAGGAACCGCACGCCCTCATCACTCCCGTTAACCTTCCCGAGCGACGGGGCGAGACGTGTCAGGCCCGTGTCAGCTTTGTGTGGTCAATCAAAGCATGGGCGGAAGAGGGCCGCCTGTCAAATGGGAGGAATCCAGATGAAAACGAACATGACCCGTCGGGTCGTGATGGCTGCGGCCGCCGCGACGCTTGCACTCTCCGGTGCGGCCAATGCTCAGGAAGAGCAAGTGCTCGAGCAGCTTCACTTCGTCGTTCCCGGCGGCGCCGGCGGCGGCTGGGACGGCACCGCGCGCGGCACCGGCGAGGCGCTGACCAAGTCGGGCCTCGTGGGCAATGCAAGCTACGAGAACATGTCCGGCGGCGGCGGCGGCAAGGCCATCGGCTACATGATCGAGAACGCCGCCAGCCTCGACAACACGCTGATGGTGAACTCGACACCGATCGTCATCCGCTCGCTCACCGGCGTGTTCCCGCAGAGCTTCCGAGACCTGACGCTGGTGGCTGGCACAATCGGCGATTACGCAGCACTCGTGGTCCCCGCCGACAGCGAGATCACCGACATGGAAGGCCTGCTGGCCTCCTATGCCGAGCAGGGCCCCGACTTTGCCATCGGCGGCGGCTCGGTGCCGGGCGGCATGGACCACCTCGTCGCGGCGATGGTGATGCAGGCGGCGGGCGAAGACCCGATCGCGCTGAACTACATCCCCTACGATGCCGGCGGCGAAGCCATGGCCGGCCTGCTCTCGGGCGAGATCGACGCCCTGTCGACCGGCTTCTCGGAAGCCATCGCGCTGGCCGAGCAGGGTGAGGTCCGCGTGCTGGGCGTCTCCGCCCCCGATCGCGTGCCCGCCTATGACAGCGCGGCGACCTTTGCCGAGCAGGGCATCGACACCACTTTCGTGAACTGGCGCGGCTTCTTCGCGGCCCCCGGCACCTCCGACGAGAAGGTCGCCGAGTACATCTCTGCACTTGAGAAGATGTACGATACCGAGGCCTGGGAAGAAGTCCGCGCCCGGAACGGCTGGGTCAACATCTGGAATCCGGGCGACGATTTCCGCACCTTCCTCGAAGAGCAGGAAAAGGAAATCGGCGACCTGATGAAGACTTTGGGTTTCCTCTGATCTCCCCAACCCATCGACTGACCTAAGCCACTCCGGAGGGCCGACCACCACCGGCCCTCCGGACACCGGTTTCACACCGCAAGATCACCGCCAAGAACTCAAGGGAGGGGACGTCATGGCGCTCGACCGCTGGATCGCGCTTGTCTTCATCGCATTCTGTGCCGCCTACGGCTATCTGGCCTTCTTCACCATGGACGAGCTGCTGCCCCCGTTCATGCAGCGCAACCCGGTCTGGCCATCGACCTTCCCCAAGATCCTCTCGATCATGGGCATCGTCGTCGGGCTGATCGTGCTGTTCGGTCTCGAGCATCACGAGACCAAGGACTCCGAGCCCGACGCCGCCGAGATCAACTACCGCCGCCTGCACGAGTACAATCTCGGCCAGGCGCTCGCCCTGCTGGGGCTGATGGTGGTCTATGCCTTCGCGCTGCGCCCGGCGGGCTTCCTGCTCGCCACCACGATCTTCCTTGCCGGCGGCAGCGCCATTCTCGGCGAGCGCAAGTGGCACATCATGCTGCCGGTCTCGCTCATCGCCTCCGGCTTCGTCTGGTACCTGGTGCAGGAGGTGCTTGGCATCTTCCTGCGGCCGCTGCCCTACGTGATGGGACTTTGACATGCTTGACGGTATCCTGATCGGCCTCGACGCCGCCTTCTCGTTCCAAAACCTCCTGATGGTCGTCGCGGGTTGCCTCATCGGCACCTTCATCGGCATGCTGCCGGGCCTCGGCCCGATGTCGATCATCGCCATCATGATCCCGGTCGCCATCTCGATGGGCGACCCGACCGCCGCCCTCATCCTGCTCGCGGGGGTCTATTACGGCGCCATCTTCGGCGGCTCGACCTCGTCGATCCTGCTCAACGCGCCGGGGGTGGCGGGCACCGTGGCCACCGCCTTCGACGGCTACCCGATGGCGCGCAAGGGCCAGGCCGGCAAGGCGCTCACCATCGCCGCGGTCTCGAGCTTCTGTGGCGGCACCATCGGGGCGGTGCTGCTGGCGATCTTCGCGCCCGCCCTGTCCTCGGTGGCGCTGCTGTTCCACTCGGCCGAGTATTTCGCGCTGATGGTGGTGGGCCTTTCGGCCATCGCCGCCTTCGCCGGCACCGGACAGGTGGCCAAGGCGCTGATGATGACGCTGCTCGGCCTGATCCTCGCCACCGTGGGCGAAGGCGCGCTGTTCAACATGCCGCGCTTCACGCTCGGCCTCATGGACCTGCAATCGGGCATCTCGTTCATCACCCTCGCCATGGCGATGTTCGCCCTGCCCGAGGCAATCTTCCTCGTGCTCAACCCCGCTCGCTCGAGCCAGGGCGAGGGCGGCGGCTCGGGCAAGATCACCAACCTGCGCTTCACCCGCGAAGAAGGCCGCAGCATGATCCCGGTGATCGGCCGGCAATCGGTGCAGGGCTTCTTCATCGGTGTGCTGCCCGGCGCCGGGGCCACCATCGCCTCGTTCCTCGGCTACGCGGTCGAGCGCAACATCGCCAGCGAGGAAGAGCAGAAGGAGTTCGGCAAGGGCTCGGTCAAGGGCCTTGCCGCCCCCGAGACCGCCAACAACGCCGCCTGCACCGGTTCGTTCGTGCCGCTGCTGACGCTGGGCATCCCCGGCTCGGGCACCACGGCGATCCTGCTCGGCGCGCTGATCGCGCTCAACGTGACCCCGGGCCCGCGCCTGATGGTCGACGAGCCGGATATCTTCTGGGCGGTGATCATCTCGATGTATATCGGCAACCTGGTGCTCTTGGTGCTGAACCTGCCGCTGATCCCCTACATCGCCAAGATCCTCGCGATCCCGCGCAACTACCTGATCCCGTTCATCCTGTTCTTCACCCTGATGGGGGCCTATATCGGCCAGAACAATGCCACCGAGCTGCTGATGCTCGTCGGGCTCGGGGTGCTGGCGACGATCCTGCGCTTTGCCGACTACCCGCTGGCCCCGGCGCTGATCGGGTTCATTCTCGGCACCATGCTCGAGGACAACTTCGCCCGGTCGATGCAGCTCTATCGCGGTCTCGACTTCATCCTCGAGCGCCCGATGACGATGGGCCTGCTGATCCTCGCCGCGGTGCTGGTGCTGCTGCCGAGCTTCCGCGCCCGCCGCGCCCGCGCCCGGGCCAAGGGGGTCGCCGATGGCGATTGATCCCAAAGACAGGCGGAGGCCCCTTGCGGGCCTCCGTGTGCTTGATCTGACCAACGTCCTGGCCGGCCCCTTCGCCTGTCACCAGCTCGCCCATCTGGGTGCCGAGGTGATCAAGGTCGAGGCGGTCGGCCGCGGCGATCTTGCCCGCAATCTCGGTGCCGATGCGGAGCTGTCGAAACAGGGCATGGGGATCTCCTTCCTCGCGCAGAACGCCGGCAAGACCTCCCTGACGCTCAACCTCAAGGCGCCCAAGGGCAAGGCGGTGCTCAAGCGGCTGGTGGCCAGCGCGGACGTGCTGGTCGAGAATTTTCGCCCCGGCGTGATGGACCGGCTCGGGCTCGGCTACGAGACGCTGAAGGCCGAGAACCCGGCGCTGATCTACTGCGCCATCTCGGGCTTCGGGCAGGACGGGCCGTGGGCCCACCGCCCGGCCTATGACCAGATCATCCAGGGTGCCTCGGGCGTCATGTCTGTCACCGGCGACACCACAAGCGCGCCCCTGCGCGTGGGCTACCCGCTGGCCGACACGGTCGGCGGGCTGACCGCCGCGATGGCGATCTCAGCGGCGCTGAACGCGCCCGAGCGTGGCGCCTTCATCGACGTGTCGATGCTCGACTCGGTGCTGGCAACGATGGGCTGGGTGGTATCGAACTACCTTGTCGGCGGGGTCGATCCGCAACCTCAGGGCAATGAGAACCCGACCTCTGCCCCCTCGGGGGCGTTCCAGTGCGCCGACAAGCTGATCAACATCGCCGCCAACAAGGACGAGCAGTGGCAGCTCCTCGCCCGCCATCTTGGCCGCGACGACCTGCTCGAGCACCCCGATTTCGCCACCCGCGAGCTGCGCAAGGCCAACCGCTTGCGCCTGAAGGCCGAACTCGAAACCGTGCTCACCACGCGGCCCGCGCAGGACTGGGAGGACGAGCTCAACCGCATCGGCGTGCCCTCGGGCGCGGTGCTGAGCCTGCCCGAGGTGCTGGCCCATCCGCAGATCACCGAGCGTGGGCTGCTGGCCCGGTTCGACGACACGCCGGGGCTCGACCGGACCATCGACCTGATGCGCATCGGCGCGATGATCGACGGCGCCCGCCCCTCGGTGGACACCCCTCCCCCGGCGCTCGGCGTCGACACCACGGCGATCCTCGCCGAACTGGGCTACACCGAGGCAGAGATCGACGAGATGCAAAGCGAGGGCGTGACATGACCGAGCGCAATGACGTCAAGGACTGGTGGCGCACCAGCATCATCGACATGGAGCCCGGGCGCATCGCGCTGCGCGGCACCCCGGTCGAGGAGCTGATCGGCAATGTGAGCTTTGCCCGGATGATCTGGCTGATGGTCACCGGCGAGCAGATCGAGGGCCCCCGCGCGGCGCTGTTCGAGGCGGCGCTGGTCTCGGCGGTGGATCACGGCCCGCAGGCGCCGTCGATTGCCGCGGCGCGGATGGCGGCGACCTGCGGCATCGGCCTGCAATCGGCGATGGCCACCGGGCTCAACATGCTGGGCGACGTGCATGGCGGCGCCGGCGAGCAGGCGGTCGCGCTCTACCGGCAGACCGAGGCGGCGGGGCTCGACGCCCTGCCCCGGGTGCTCGACGACTGGCGAGCCGAGCATGGCAAGTTCATTCCCGGCTTCGGCCACCGCTTCCACAAGCCGGTGGACCCGCGCGCCCCGCGACTGCTGGGGCTGGTCGACGAGGCCGCAGAGGCCGGTGCGGTCAGCGGCGTCTACGCAAAGATCGGACGCGGCATCGAAGCCCATCTGGCGGAAGAGCGCGGCAAGCCGGTGCCGATGAACATCGATGGCGCCACGGCGGTGATCTATGCCGAGCTGGGCTGCCCGCCGCCGCTGGCGCGCGGCTTTTTCGGCCTGTCGCGCTCGGTCGGCATCCTCGCCCACGCCTGGGAGCAGACCGAGCAGGGCGGCCGCAACAAGGGCCCGACGCCGCCGGCATATCGCTGGACCTACGAGGGCGACTGACGCGCCTGCATCGGGGACCGGAGATCCACCGGCCCCCGCTCGCCCGCAGCCGCTCGATAAGGAACGATTCAAGGAAAGTCATTCCCGACCTTCGTCATTTCATTCCACGCCCGGGAAGCGCATCTCTGTGTCATCGACACACCGCGCCGCCGCGGCGCCTTCCTCTGAAAGGGAAATGACATGACCAACCTTCTCGCGTTCCTTGGCTTTGGCTCCGACACCGCAATCGACCTCGCCGCCCTCGTCCTGCGCCTGTCTCTGGGCGGGCTCTTTCTCGCCCATGCGGGCCTGAAGTACTTCGTCTTCACCCCCGCGGGCGCCGCCGGGTTCTTCCGCTCGCTCGGCCTGCCCGGCTGGTTCGCCTACGCCACCATTGCGGCCGAAACCGTCGGCGGCGTGCTTCTGATCCTCGGCGTGCAGACCAGCCTCGTTGCGCTCGGCCTGATCCCGGTGATCCTCGGCGCCGCCATCTTTGCCCACTTCAAGAACGGGTTCTGGTTCGACAGGCAGGGCGGCGGCTGGGAGTACCCGGTGTTCTGGGCCATCGCGCTCTTCGCCCTCTCGCTGATCGGCGGCGGCGCCTTCGCGATCACCGCCTGATCACCATCCGCAGAGGCGACCGAAAGCGCCGCCCCTGCACGCCCCTGCAAACGAAAAAGGCCCCGCCGATCCGGCGGGGCCTTTGCTGTCACGTGCGATGCCGCGATCACTCGGCCGCGACGGCCTCGTTCTGCAGGTAGGCCAGCAGGGTCTCGGGGCTGGAGACGCCGTAGGGATCGTCGGGGCAGTTGTCCATCAGGCCCGGCTCTTCGAACCATGCCTCGATCACGCCGTCGTTGACCACGGCGGCATAGCGCCAGCTGCGCGCGCCGAAGCCGAGGTTGTCCTTGGCGACCAGCATGCCCATGCGGCGGGTGAAGTCGCCCGAGCCGTCGGGGATCACCTTGACGTTCGAGATGCCCTGCGACTCGGCCCACTTGTTCATGGTGAAGCTGTCGTTGACCGAAAGGCAGTAGATCTCGTCGACGCCCGCGGCCTGGAAATCGGCGAAGCCGTTCTCGAAGCCGGGCAGCTGGTAGGTCGAGCAGGTCGGGGTGAACGCGCCGGGCAGCGCGAAAAGGACAACCCGCTTGCCGGCGAAGTAATCGGCGGTGGTCATGTCCTGCCAGCGGAACGGGTTGGGGCCGCCAACCGCTTCGTCGCGCACGCGGGTACGGAAGGTGACGTCGGGGAGTTTCATTCCGGTCTTCATGTCTCTCTCCATTGAGGATCCGGCGGGCTTGGGGAGAACCGCCGCAGGGAAAAATGAGGGGACGGCGCCCGGCCCGTACGGCCTCATCGGCGCGTGCGGGGCGGGCAGCAAATACGTCCGTGCGCTCACTGATCGCCCCAGCTTCCGAGGTCAACCTCCCGGAGCCATTTCTCGTCGCCTGCTGGCTGTCGATGCGGAAAAAATGTCGCCATGCGCGACGGTTCGGCAGATTTGCGACGCAATGGCGCAGCGCGAAGAGAGGGGGAACGGGGCCGCCGGCCGAGGCATTCGGGCCAGCGATTCTGCAGCGCGGCAATGTCTGCGACCGGCGGCCCGCGCGGGGCCCTTGCGCTGGCTCGGCAACGGGCCGCGGGAGCGCATGCTGCGTGCCGGGCGGGCGCCCGGCGCGTTGATCCTAGCTCAGCCCGAAGATCGGAGCCCCGGCGATCCCAAGCTCCGGCGGGAACTCCGCCTGCAGGATGCTGCCGCTGTCGCTTTCGGTGATGTAGAGCGTGCGACCGCCCTCGCCGCCGAAGGCGCAGTTCGTGGTGCCGAGGCCGCGCGGCGACCGCACCACCGCGATGGGCTGCCCAAGCGCGTTGTGCACCCAGACGAGCCCCATGCCGGTCTGGCAGACCACCACCCCACCCGCATCGGTCAGCGCCAGACCGTCGGGCCCGGCGCGCCCGCCCGAGAACTGGATGAACAGCCCGGCCTTGTTGACCCTGCCACTGGCCGCCATCGGCAGACGCCAGACCGCGTTGGCCCGCGTCACGGCAAGAAACAGCACGTGCTCGGCCAGATCGAGCACGAGGCCGTTCGGGCTCGGCACCTTGTCGATCAGGCAGCTCAGCGCCCCGGTCTCCATCTGCCAGCGCCAGACGCGGCCGCTCGGATCCTGAAGCCCGGTCTGCCCCTGGTCGGTGAAATAGAGCGCCCCGTCGCGACCGAAATGCAGATCGTTGCAGCCCTTGAAGGCTTCGGTATCCGCTTCCCCCAGCGCCGTGGTCACCGCGCCGGTCTCGGGGTCGAGCTGCATGATGCCATTCTGGTAGTCGGCCAGGAAGATGCGCCCGTCGGCGTGGATCTTCAGCCCGTTGGGCTGACCGTCATACTCGGCAATCTGGCTCACCTCGCCCGACGGCGTCGCCCGGAACACCCGCCCGAAGGGGATGTCGACGAAGTAGAGGTTGCCCTCGCGGTCGAAGGACGGCCCCTCGAGGAAGCTGTCCACCGGCTGCCCGCGCCGGTTCTTCTCGGCCCAGTAGGAGGAGATACCGGGCCGGCGAAGCGCGGCCGGCAGCTCGGTGAACACGGTGGCGTCGATGACGACGGGTTCGGGAAAGGGATAGGTCGAGACGGTCATCCGAACGTGAACTCCGGCAGGAAGAGCGCGATCTGCGGGAAGCCGATCAGCAGCAGCATGAAGGCGAGGATGATGATGAAGAACGGCAGCGTGCCCATGATCACGTCCTCGACCCGCACCTTGTCGGAGGAACTGGCGACCACGAAGAGGATCACCCCCAGAGGCGGCGTCAGCTGACCGAGCTCGACAAGGATCACCACGAAGACCCCGAACCAGATCGGATCGACCTCGAGCGCGAGCAGCGCCGGGAAGATCACCGGCACGATGATCGCGATCATGCCCAGCCCTTCCATGAAGCAGCCGAGGATGGCGAAGACCACCATGATGATCAGCAGGAAGGTGGTGCGCGAGACGTTGGCCTCTTCGAGCATCCCCACGAGTTCCTCCCCGACACCCGAGAGCGCGGTGGCATAGGCGAAGATCATCGAGGTGAACACGATGAACAGGATGTTGCCGCTCATCCGCACGGTGCGCGACAGCGCGTCGGTCACCAGTTTCAGGCTCAGCTTGCCATAGATCCCGGCGATCACGATGGCGCCGATGGTGCCCACCGCGCCGGCCTCGGTCGGGGTGGCAAAGCCGCCGTAGATGCTGCCCAACACGATGACGATGAGCAGGAGGAACGGCACGATGTCGAGCAACGCGCGGCCGAGATCTCCGAGCGAGGCGCGCTCGTCGGATTTCGGCGCCAGCTTCGGGTTGAGCAGCACACGGGCGACGATGAATCCCATGTAGCACAGCGCCAGCAGGATGCCCGGCAACAGGCCGGCGGCGAAGAGGCGCGCGATCGAGGTCTCGGTGAAGGTGGCGTAGATGATCATGGTGATCGACGGCGGGATCAGGATGCCCAACGTGCCGCCGGCGGCGAGCGAGCCCGCCACGAGGCGCTTGTCGTAGCCGCGCTTGGTCAGCTCCGGCAGGGCCACGGTGGACATGGCGGCGGCGGTTGGGGCCGAGCCGCCCGAGATCGCCGCGAAGATGCCGCTGCCGGCGATGTTGGTGTGCATCAGCCCGCCCGGCAGCCGACGCATGAAGGGCGCCACGCCGTTATAGAGCCGGCCGGCAAGGCCCGAGCCCAGCAGGATCTCGGCCATCAGGACGAAGAGCGGGATGGCGGCGAGGGTGAAGCTGTTGGCGGCGCCCCAGCTTACCATGCCGAGGGCGCGGAAACCGCCGAAGCCGCCCAGCAGGTAGATATAGACCAGCCCGGCGCCGGCGACGGCGAACTGCACCCACATGCCGCCGAGGATCAGCCCGATCAGCAGGCCGAATGCGAGAAGCGCTTCCATCAGGCGGTGTCCTTCTTGCGGAAGGTCAGCAGGAACTGCTCGACCAGGAAAATGCCGATGACGCAGAAGCCGACCGGCGGAATGAGTTGCGGGATCCACAGCGGCGTGCGCAGCACGGTCGCGGCAAAGCGGTTGCGCGAGAACGAACTGAGGGTCAGGTCCTTGGCCTTCCAGGCGAGGATGACGCAGACGATCAGCGCCACGATGACGAAGATGCGCTGCACCCAGACCCGGACCTTGGGGGAGTAGCTGTCGAACAGGAAATGCACCTGGAAGAGCGCGTTCGCCCGAAGGGCGAGCGCGGCTCCGAAGAAGGTGAGAAGGACGACGCAATAGCCCGTCAGCTCCTCGGCAAAGCCGAGCGAGTAGTTGAAGGCGCCCCGCAGGAAAGCCTCGAGGCAGACCAGCCCGACCAGCGCCGCGAGAACCGCGCCGCTGAGCACCCGGGTGGCCAGCGCCGCCGCGTCGAAGACGGGACCGGCTGACGCCGGTCCGCTATTACGTTCGTCCATCATTCAAAGGCTCACTTTCCGATCGCGTCGCGCACGGTCTGAAGCGCGGTGACATAATCCGGGCCGTTCTGCTCGGCCCACTCTTCCCAGAACGGCGCCAGCTGCTCGCCCGCCATCTCGGCATCGCCCTCGGCAGCCTCGATCAGCGTCATGCCGGCCTCGGATTGCGACGCCTTCTGCGCCTCCTCGTCCTCGAGGAAGGCTGCGGTGGTCGCGGGGCCTTCCTCGGCAACGATGTCGCGCAGCGCCTGCTGGCTCTCTTCCGACAGCGCCTCGAAGGCATCGGCGTTGGCGATGATCATCGAGTTGCCGTAGTTCACCGCGAAGCGGTAGTTGTAGGGCAGGAACTCGTGCCAGTTCTTGGCGCCGCCGGCGCTGGCGGTCAGCACGCCCTCGATCACGCCGCGCTCAAGCGAGGTCGGCACTTCCGAACCCGACAACGTGATCGGCGCGCCGCCGAACTCCTCGATGAAGTGGCCCTGCTCGGGCGAGGTCACGCGGATCTTGTGGCCTTCGAGGTCGGCAAGGTCATTGATCTCGAAGGTGGTGAAGATGGTCTGCTCGGGGTAGCGGTAGCCGCCCAGCAGCACCACGCCCTGCTCGGCGAAGGCCTCGACCAGGGTGGGCTCGATGGCGGCATAGGCCTTGTCCCATTCCTCGTCGTTCTCGATCAGCATCGGCAGGTTCAGCACCCGCGCGATCGGAACGTTGCCCGAGAAGAAGAAATCGGCTGCCATGTCGACGATGCCGTCACCCACCGCCTGGGTGATGTCGGCCGAGGCGATCTGCAGGGTCTTGCCCAGGTGCAGGGTGATCTCGAGATCGCCGCCGGTCTCTTCCGCGACGCGGTCGGCGATGCGGTTCATGCCCTTCACGGCCGAGGTCGTGGAGACCGAGGAGTAGGTGTAGGCGGTCCAGTTGTCGGCCTGGGCTACGGCCGTGGAGGCCAGAAGAAGCGCCGAGGCGCCGAGTGTCATGAGTTTCATCGCGTTTTCCTCCTTTGCACCTTTGGGGGTGCCTCGCTTTGCGAATGTCCGGCGCGGGATGCGCCGATCTCCGGGCCGGAGGGCCGGTCTACTGAGCCGCCCCTCCGGGTACTTGTCCGATGCCGTCAGCTTTCGGCTTGCTTGCGACGGTCGATCATGCGGCGCTTGACGATCGGGCCGACGATCACCGCGACGGTCAGCGCCACGAGGATCAGGCTGGTGGTGTTCTGGAACAGCACGCCCCAGTCGCCACGTCCGATGCGCAGGGCAAGGCGCAGGTTCTCTTCGGCAAAGCCGCCGAGGATCAGCCCGAGCACCACCGGCGGCAGCGGGAACTTCAGCTTGTCCATCACCCAGCCGACGGCACCGAAGCCCAGCATCAGGTAGACGTCAAACATCCGGCCGTGGATCGAATAGACCCCGATCAGCATCAGCACGATGATCACCGAGCCGAGCAGCGGGCGCGGCAGGTTCAGCAGCCGGGCAAAGCTGTTGGTGGCCAGCGAGCCGCCGAGCAGGATCAGCAGGATCGCCCCGAACAGGAACTGCCACATGAAGCCGAAGACCACGTCCGGGTTCTCGCGGAACAGCATCGGGCCCGGTTGCAGGCCATGCACCAGCAGGCCGCCCAGCATCACCGCGGCCACCGCGGTGCCCGGGATGCCCAGCGTCAGCGCCGGGATCAGGGCCGAGGCGGTGTCGGCGTTGTTGGCGGTCTCCGACGCGGCCACGCCCTCGGGCTCGCCCTCGCCCCATTTCTCGGGGTTCTTCGAGCTGCGGCGCGCCTCGTTGTAGGACATGAAGGCCGCCATGGAGCCGCCGGCGCCGGGCAGGATGCCGATCCAGATGCCGATCACCGACGACCGCAGCCAGGTCTTCCAGAAGCCCTTCATGCGCGGCATCGCCTTCCAGATCGGCTCGGTGCCGAGCTTGGAGCTTTCCACGCCATCGGTCTTGAGCGGCGTCTCGAGCAGGTCGATCACCGGCGGCAGGGCGTAGAGGCCGACGAGCAGGATCACGATGGAGATGCCGTCAAGCATCTCGAGCTGGCCGAAGGTGAAGCGGTCGGTGCCGTAGATCGGATCCGCCCCGATGACCGAGACGAAGACCCCGAAACAGGCCGAGATCAGGCCCTTCACCGGGTTGCCGCCGAGCAGGAAGATGATCGAGGCCAGGCCGAAGACGGCGACCCAGAACACCTCGGACGGGCCGAAGAGCAGGGTGACTTTCGAGAGCGGCGGCGCCAGCAGCATCAGCGCGAAGGCCGATGCGATGCCGCCGATGGCCGAGGAGACCACGGCGACCTGCAGCGCGAAGCCGCCCTCGCCCTTCTGGGCCATCGGGTAGCCGTCGAAGGTGGTGGCCACTGCCGCCGGCGTGCCGGGGATGCGCAGCAGGACCGCCGGAATGGCGCCGCCATACATGGCGCCGTTGTAGATGCCTGCCATCAGGCCAAGCGCGACAAGCGGCTCGAGGCCGAAGGTGAAGGGCACCAGGACCGAGATCGCCATGGTGGCGCTGAGGCCTGGCATGGCGCCGACCACGATGCCGGCGATCACGCCGATGATCACGGCGGCGAAGTTGCTGAAGCCGATGACTTCGGGAAGGGCGCTGAGAAGATCGGAATACATGGTGCCCTCACGCGGCCCAGAGGCGGCCGGCAGGGAAATCCTGCGACATGCCGAAATCGAAGATCAGCCAGATCGCGCCCACCACGATCACCGTGGCAAGGGCGAGGCCCAGCGGGTTGCGGAAACCGAACAGGAAGGCGGTCAGCGGCACCGCGACGACGGTGCTGACGTAGAAGCCGATGAAATCGGTGGCCAGGGCATACGCCACGATCAGGGCGAAGGCACCGAAGACGCGCTTGGGCGACTTGGTCATCGGCTGCGCGGCCTCTCCGGCGGCGGCCTTGCGCTGGTCGGAGATCAGCAGCACCACCGACAGGACGATCAGGCCGATTAGCATGGCGACGGGCAGCAGGGCCGAGATCGGACGCAGCGCGGCGGCGGGAACAAGAAAACCCGCGGCGACCACGACGATGCCGAGCGCCGTAAGGGTCTCGGGACGGGTCAGGCGATTGGACATGGCACTGGCTCCGGGATCAGGGGGAAAGGGTGGCGCGGGGGGTGGGCCCCCGCGCCGGACAGCCTCAGTTCCAGGGCGTGGTTTCCCACACACTCTTGGCGAGGTCGTAGAGATCGCTGGTCAGCGTCTTGAAATCGTCGCCGGTGACAACTTCGACCGGGTTCGCGGTGGCCTTCATCGCGGCGAGGAACTCCTCGTCGGTCTCGAGCTGCGCGAAGGCGTCGAGCAGCTTGGCCCGGACATCCTCGGGCAGGCCCGCCGGTGCGATGAAGCCGCGCATCGAGCCATTGATCAGGTCGTAGCCCTGTTCCTTGAAGGTCGCGAGGTCCGGTGCGAAGTCCGAGCGCTCCTCGGTGGCGACGCCCAGCACGTTGAGCTCTTCCTGGAACTCGGCCACTTCCGAGATGTTCAGGATGCCCATCGCCACGTGGCCGCCCATCAGCGCGGTGCGCGCCGGGGCCGACCCCTTGAACGGCACGATGGTGAACTCGGCGCCGGTCAGTTCCTGCAGCTTGATCAGCATGAAGTGGTCGTCACCGCCGAGGCTCGACATGCCGACGGTCACCGCGCCGGGGTTGGCCTTGGCCTCTTCCACCAGCTTGTCGATGCTGTCGAGCCCGCCGCCCTTGGTTGTGACGATCACATTGGGGTCGTTCACCACGTTGGCGAGATAGGTGAAGCTGTCGCGGTCATAGGCGGCTTCACGGTCGATGGTCCGCGCCATCATGCCCGGCAGGTTGAAGGTGCCGAGCGTGTAGCCGTCGGCATCGGCAGTGGCCGCCTCAGTGACACCGATCTGGCCGCTGGCGCCGGGCATGTTCTTGACCACGAGGCTGGAACCGTCGCCGAGATACTTCTCGATGAAGGGCGCCGCGGTGCGGGCCATCACGTCGGTGCCGCCGCCGGCAGAATAGCCGACGATCACCTCGATCGGCTTGCTCGGGTAGTCCTGCGCAAAGGCCGCGCCCGCCGCCAGGGCCATGGTGCCGGCGATGGTCGCCGATTTGATAAGCTTGAGCATGTGTTCTCCTCCTCTTTACACGCTTGTCATTCAGTCCGCCGGAAAGGTACAACCACGCTCCTTGAGCGCGCGGTCGACCCAGCTGCGGTCGTTGGTGCCGGCCTCGATGGCCGCCATCTGCTTGATCTCGGCGTCGGATTTCGCCTCCGTACGGGCGAGGATATCCTCTGCCTCGTCGATCGGCACGCAAAGCACGCCGTCACTGTCGCCGATCATGATGTCGCCGGGGTGGATCACCATGCCGTCGATGGCGATCGGCACGTTGATCTCGCCGGGGCCGTCCTTGTAGGGGCCGCGATGGGTGATGCCCGCGGCAAAGGTCGGCAGATTGGTCTCGATGAAGTTGTCCGCGTCGCGGATCGCGCCGTTCAGCACGAAGCCCACCACGCCCTTCTTGATCGCGTAGGCCAGCATCAGCTCGCCCATCAGCGCGTTGGCCAGATCGCCACCCGCATCGACGACGATCACGTCGCCGGGCACCGCCATGTCGATGGCCTTGTGCAGCATCAGGTTGTCACCCGGGCGCGCCTTCACGGTCAGCGCCACGCCGGCCATGCCGCCCGAGGCGTGCATCGGGCGCAGGGTCGGGCCGGCCGCGGTCATGCGCGACATGCTGTCCGAGACATTCGCCACCGGCAGCTTGGCGAAGGCGTCGACCAGCTCCTTGGAAGCGGTACGCTCGCGGTTCAGGATCCGGAAACCGATGGTCATGTTCATTTCTCCACGTTTTCAAGCGTCGGGGCCGCAGCCAGCAGCTTGCGGTTGGCGATGCGCGTCTGCGGCACCTCCTGCCCCTCGACGATCTGGATGATGCCGCGCACCGCCTCGACGCCGACGCGGGCACCGGCCTCGCGGGTGACGCCGCCGATATGCGGGGTGAGGACGATGGCGGGCTCGTCAAAGAAGATATGGTCGGCGGCGGGTGGCTCGGAGGCGAAGGTGTCGAGCCCGGCCCCGGCCAGCTGGCCGCTGCGGATCGCGGCCACCAGCGCCGGCTCATTGATCAGGCCGCCACGGGCGGTGTTGACCACGTAGGCGCCCTTGGGCATCCGGGCGATGCTCTCGGCATTGAGCATCTCGCGGGTTTCCGGCGTCAGCGGGCAGTGCAGGCTAAGCACGTCCGACTGCGCCAGCAGCGCATCGACGCTGTCGCAGCGCACGGCGCCGAGCTCTTCGAAGACGCTGTCCGGCGCGTAGGGGTCGAAGCCCACCAGCTTCAGGCCCAGCCCCTTCGCCATGCGCCCGGTCGCCTGCGCGATGGCGCCCATGCCCATCAGGCCCATGGTCGCGCCGTCGAGCTCGCGGCCGGCAAAGCCGGGCTTTTCCCAGCGCCCGGCGCGCAGCCCGGCATCCAGCGGCAGCACCCGTTTCACCGCCGCCAGCATCAGCGCGATGGCGTGCTCGGCCACCGAGACCGCGTTGGCGCCCGTGGCCACGAGCACCGGGATGCCGCGCTCGGCGGCGGCGGTGAGGTCGATATTGTCGACCCCCACACCATGCTTCGAGATCACCTTGAGCTGCGGCGCCGCGTCCATCACGTCGGCGTCGATGCGACCCATGCGCGAGACGATGCCCACCGCCTTGCAGGCTTCCAGATGCTCGGAGATCACCGCGCTCTCGGCATAGGCGGGGGTGTGAACGAGATCGAAGCCATGCTCCGTCGCCAGCGCCACTGCCGCGGGATCGAGATCGGGGCCCGTTACGAGGATGGTCTTGCTCATCGCGCATGTCTCCTGCGCGTCCCGAAAGACGGCGGGACGCTGGTTTTGATCATTCTGTGTCTGTGAAGCACGCGCCCAGCCTCCCAGCGGGGTGCGGCATTCCTCCTGTCGAAATGTGATATCGAAAACTTTTGCTTCACGACAGCGCGTAATTCTTGTTATCAGATTAAGAAAAACTGGATCTTCACATGGACACCCGTCAGCTCAAGACCCTGATCGCCATCGACACCCATGGCACCTTTGCCCATGCGGCGGATGTTGTGCGGCTGACACCCTCGGCGGTGAGCCAGCAAATTCAGGCGCTGGAACAAGAGCTTGGGATACAGCTCTTCGACCGCAGCGCGCGACCGCCGAAGCTCACGCCGCAAGGTTTGCAGGTGCTCGAGATGGCCAAGGACATCCTGCGCCGCGAAGAGGACACCAAGGCGGCGCTGCGCGGCGACCAGATCTCGGGTACGCTGATGCTGGGGTCGGTGCGGTCGAGCGCGCTCAACTTGCTGCCGCAGGCCATCGTGCAGATGCGCCAGCAATATCCGGCGCTGAAGACGAGCCTGCGGGTGTCGCTTTCCGCCACCCTGATTGCAGACGTGGCGGCGGGGCGGCTCGACGCGGCGGTGGTCGCCGAGCATGTGGGCTTTCCGCAGGCGCTGCGCTGGAGCCCGTTCCTGCGCGAGCCGCTCTGGCTGATCGCGCCGCCGGGCACGCGGGCGCGCGAGCCGATGGCGCTGATGCGCACCCTGCCCTACGTGCGCTTCCGCAGCGCGGTGCCGCTGGCCAACCTGATCGATACCGAGATCTCGCGCCTTGGCGTGGTGACGCAGGACATCGCCGAGATCGACACCATCGGCGCCATCGTCACCTGCGTGCGGCAAGGGCTCGGCATCTCGGTCGTACCGCACAAGGCCCTGCAGGAGCCCGAAGACCTCAACCTGCTGCGCCTGCCCTTCGGGCGCCCGCAGATCAAGCGTCAGATCGGCCTTGTCGAGCGCACCGTCTCGCCCCGCGAGGAAATCATCGCCCGGCTGCACGCGGTGCTGGCAGAGCTCTGCGGCGAGCACGGTTTGCCGCGCCGGCCCTGACGCGAAAAGGGCCCCGCCACGCAAAGGTGACGGGGCCCAGCTTTCGCACGGACGGGTTTACTTCAGCGCGTCGGCGAAGAAGCTTTCGATCTTGGCGAAGGGAATCTTCTCGACCTTGTCGTAGAGATCGACGTGGTTCGAGCCCTCGACGAGGTACAGCTCCTTCGGCTCGGGCGCGTCCTTGTAGACGTCTTCCGAGAAATACAGCGAGTGCGCCTCGTCGCCGGCAACCAGCAGGATCGGACGGCCCGCGAGCCAGTCGAGGTCCTGCAGCAGCGCAAAGTTCATCCAGCTCGGCGTGGAGGTCATGGTGAACTGCGTGATCGAGCGCGGGTGATAGCCACGCGGACGCGAGTAGAACGACCCGAATTCCGCACCCACAGGGTTCGCCTCGGCGTCCCACTCGAGCGGCGCGCCGCGACCGGTGAGCGCCGGCTCGCCGGTCTCGAAATCCGCCCAGCGCTGTTCGGCGAGGGTCTTGAGCGTGGCAAGGCGGTCTTCATCGCTCATGCTGTCGTTCATGCCGTTCTTCTGCATCCGGCTGATGTCGTACATCGAGACGGTGGCCACGGCCTTGATGCGCGGGTCGACCTTGGCCGCCGACAGCGCGAAACCGCCCGAGCCGCAGATGCCGATCGCGCCGATCTTCTCGCGCGAGACGAAGGGGCGGGTGCCGAGGAAGTCGACGCCGGCCATGAAGTCCTCGACCATCTGGTCGGGCGAGGAGAGGTGATGCGGGTAGCCTTCCGAGGCACCGTTATAGGCCGGGTCGAAGGTGAGCACGACATAGCCCTTCTGGGCCAGTTCATTGGCATAGATGCCGGGGCCCTGCGCCTTGACGCCGCCATAAGGCGCGCCGACGATGAGCGCCGGGTACTGCTTGCTCTCGTCGAACCCCGCCGGGCGGTAGAGGTCGGCGGAAAGGCCGAGACCATAGCGGGTCTCGAACGAGACAGGGGTGCGGGTGACGTTTTCGGAAAGCTCGAAGATGTAGTCGTTGGCAGGCATGTCTTGAATCCTTGAATATGATCTTGGGGGCGGCCACGGCTAGGCCCAGGCCGCAGGAAAAGGGCCGGGCGCCGCGAAGGCGCCCGGGCGGGCGGTGAAACAGGCCGGTGAAGGCCGGGTTACTCGGGCTGGACGGTCGGGCGGAACAGGATCTCGTTCACGTCGACATTCTCGGGCTGCGAGATCGCGAAGCTCACCATGTCTGCCATGGTCGAGGCCGGGATGGCGATCTGCTTGACGAAGTCGCGCACCTGGTCGCCGGTGCCTTCCTCGGTGATGTGGCTGGTCAGCTCGGTGTCGACGGCGCCCGGCGACAGCACGGTGACGCGCACGTTGTAATCCTTCACCTCCTGGCGCAGCCCCTCAGAGAGCGAGCGCACGGCGTACTTGGTGGCGCAGTAGACTGCGCCCGTGGGCACCGTCTTGTGCCCGTAGACCGACGAGACGTTGATCACCTGGCCGGATTTCTGCTTCTGGAAAATCGGCAGAACGGCCGAAATGCCGTAGAGCGTGCCCTTGAGGTTCACGTCGATCATCTGCTCCCACTCGTCGACCTTCTGGCTCGCCAGCATCGACAGCGGCATCAGGCCGGCATTGTTGAAGATCACATCGACGGTGCCGAAGGTCTGCTTGGCGGTGTCGACCAGCGCCTGCACCTCTTCGCGCTTGGTCACGTCGGTGGCCTTGGCGATGGCCTCACCACCCTCGGCCTTGATGTCCGCGACGATGCTCTCGAGCCGGTCGGCCCGGCGCGCGCCCAGCACCACCTTGGCGCCCTGCTCGGCCAGCGAGCGGGCGGTGGCTTCGCCCATGCCGCTCGAGGCACCGGTGATGACGACGACTTTTCCTGCGATGTTCTTGGTCATGGAGTAGCTCCTTGTCTTTGCTGTCCGCGCCCAGGTTGGGCGGGTCGGCCTATGGCGTTTTCGGTCGGGAAAGCGCATTGGGCCGGGGATCGGTTCCGTGATGTTGCCGCGCTGTCAGTCCGCCAGTGCGAAGCGCGCCGGAAAGGCGCCGTCCTGCAGCAGGGCGTCGATCGGGCCGTCGAAGGCCCCCAGACGCACCAGCCCGCTGGCCGCCTGGAACGGCTTGTAGAAGATCGCCATGTTGCCCCACGGCGCGTAGAGCGTGATGTCGCCAGCCTTGGCGGCATAGCGCGCTGGCGCATCGGTGGTGTCGAGCTTGCGCGGCAGGTCCGCGACCTTCTCGATGCCGTGATAATCGCTGAGGCGCAGCTCCAGCGGCAGCATCGCTGCGAAATCGCGCCCGGCGGGCGTGTCGTCGAGCGTGGCCTGAAGCTGCGTTTCTCCGACGGTTACGGTGATCTTCGTCATTGCGGTCGTCCTCCTTGCGAGGCGGTCTTGCACGGGTGAGGCGGCGGTCCCGCCCCTTGGATGAGACGATATCTAACCGGGCGGCGCAGAATCTTTAGCCCCTGCATATTTCTCCCTCCCATGAGCGGTGATCATCAATCCCGCAGGAACCATCCTAGCACAGCGCGCGTTGCGGCGCGCCTCTCCTCGCCTCCGGCTCACGACGCCGGCTCATGAAGGGGCCTCATGAGCGTTACCGCCTGATCGGCATTATCCTGTCGCCATCCTCACTTACCTCCTAAGGCAAGAGACCGGGTCCTGCCCGGCTCCAGGCCAGCCGGCCGCCTCTCGCAACCATACGGAGACGACCAGACATGACACGCACCCTCACCGCAGCCGCCCTCGTGCTCGCAACCGCCCCTGCCGCGTTCGCGCAGGAGATGTCCCAGACCACCGGCCTCGAGCGCGGCGGCCAGATCGGCAGCGAGGAAACTTTCACCGGCACCGTCTTCGTGGCGCCGGTCTTCGGCCCCAACATGAACGATGTCAGCGCCGGCGAGGTCACCTTCATGCCCGGCGCGCGCTCGGCTTGGCACACCCACCCGATCGGTCAGTATCTCGTCGTGACCGCCGGCACCGGATGGTACCAAGAAGAAGGCCAGCCCAAGCAGATCATGCGCACCGGCGACGTGGTCTTCGCGCCCGAGGGCGTCAATCACTGGCACGGTGCCACCGACACCACCTCGGTCACCCACTACGCCATCCAGGCCAATGAAGACGGCTCCGCCGTGACCTGGGGCGAGCTGGTCTCCGACGAAGAGTACAATGGCGAGTAATCGCGCCATCGGACTGCGCGGCCTCCTCGGGGCCGCGCTGATCACGGCCGTCACCGCGTTTCCCGCGGCGGCGGCCGAAACCGTTCTCGACGAGCTCGACTACCCGTGGGACATCGAGGCCCATGCGGGCGCGCTCTACGTCACCGAGAAGGCCGGCACGCTGGGCCTCTTCGCCGACGGCGATTTCACCCGCCTGCCGGTCGAGACAAGCGCGCCGATCCTGAACCATCGCGGCGGCGGGCTGCTCGGCCTGGCGCTGCGGCCCGACTTCGCCGAGACCGGGCGCGTCGTGCTCTATCAGCACACCGGTACCCCCGAGGCGCGCGTGAACCGGGTGATCGAGGTGGAACGGCGCGGTGATGCCTGGGTCGAGACCCGCGTTCTGCTGGACGGCATTCCCGGCCACCCGCTCTACAATGGCGGCCGCGTGGCCTTTGGCCCGGACGGAATGCTCTACGTCACCACCGGCTGGACCGAGAACCGCGACCGGCCGCAGGACATGCAGAGCCTCGCGGGGAAGATCCTGCGCCTGACGCCCGATGGCGCCATCCCCGACGACAACCCCTTCCCCGGCTCGCCGGTCTATTCGCTGGGCCATCGCAACCCGCAGGGGATCGCGTGGGACAGCGACGGCCAGCTCTTCGCCGCCGAGCACGGCCAGTCCGGCCATGACGAGCTGAACCGCGTCGAGGCGGGCGGCAACTACGGCTGGCCACTGATCCAGGGCGACGAGACCGGCGACGGGATGCACGCGCCGCTGGCCCATTCCGGGCGCAGCACATGGGCGCCGTCGGGGCTGGCCTGGGATGGACAACGCCTGCTGCTCGCCGGTCTGCGCGCCGGTGCCGTGCTCGGGATCGACGCCGATGGCACCGTCTCGACCGCCTTCGATGCGGGCGAACGGATGCGCGACGTTCTGGTTACGGAAGGCGGCGTCTTTGCCATCACCACCAACCGCTCGCCGCGCCGCGACGGGGCCTCGCGGGATCGTCTGATCCGTCTCGATTAGGGCATTGGACAATCAATGGACTTGATGAAACTAGCACATATATAGGTAAGGGGAGACACACCCATTCCGACCCTCAGCAGTGATCCCTCCACCATGATCCGCGAAAACATCAACGACCTCATCGCACTGGCTGCCGTTGCCGAGGAGCGCAGCTTCACCAAGGCGGCGGCGCGGCTCAACGTGTCGCAATCGGCGCTGAGCCACGCCATCAAGGGGCTCGAGCAGCGGCTCGGGCTGCGGCTGCTCACCCGCACCACGCGCTCCGTCGCCCCGACGCTCGAGGGCGAGGATCTGCTTGCCACGCTCAACCCGTGCTTCGAGAAGATCGAGGCGCGGCTGCTGGCGCTGAACGACTCGCGCGATCAACCCACCGGCACGGTGCGCATCGTGGCGGTGGAATACGCCATCGAGTCGATCCTCTGGCCGAAGCTCTCGCCGGTGCTGAAGGAGCATCCGGCGGTGAATGTCGAGTTCGTGATGGATTACGGCTATACCGACCTCGCCTCGTCGCAATGCGACGCCGGGGTGCGCTACGGCGATCAGGTGAGCGAGGGCATGATCTCGATGCGCATCGGCCCCGACGAGCGCATGATCTGCGTTGCCGCGCCGGGCTATTACGAGGCCGCCGGGGTGCCGCAGGAGCCGACCGAACTCAGCGACCATCGCTGCGTGAACCTGCGGCTGTCGACGCATGGCGCGCTCTACGCCTGGGAGTTCGAGGACGCGGACGGCAACGAGATCCGCGTGAAGGTCTCGGGCCAGACCTGTTTCAACACCATCAACCCGGTGCTGCGCGCGGCAATGGACGGGCACGGACTGGCGCTTGTTCCGGAGCGGCTGGCGCTTCCCCATATCGAGGCCGGACGGCTGAGGACCTGCCTCGACGACTATTGCCCCTCCTTCCCGGGCTTTCACCTCTATTATCCCAGCCGTCAGCGCCCGTCCTCGGCCTTCGAGGTGGTGCTCGCGGCACTGCGGGAGCGGCGCTGAGGATTGATGAGACGTCATCATGAGTGCGATCGTCAGACGTGGCATTAACCTAAGGGCAGCGCGCGCCACATCTGTCAGGCAGACACTGCAAACCGACAGAGGAGCCATGTCATGAAGACCTATTTCGCCGCTTCGGCGTTCGCACTCGCCGCCACCACCGCCTCCGCTCAGGATGTCTCGACCACCCTGCCCTCCGCCGTGGGCCAGGTCGCACCCGCGCTCGAAGCCTACTCGACGGACGGTCTGATCGGCGACGTCTGGTCCGGTGAGCAGATGTCGATGCGCGACCGCGCGCTCGTCACCTTCGCGGCGCTGATGACCCGGCACGAGACCGAGAACCTCGGCTCCTATGTCGAGCTGGCGCTCGATGCGGGCGTGACCCCGGCCGAGCTGTCCGAGACCATCACCCACCTCGCCTTCTACACCGGCTGGGGCAACGCCACCGCCGCGGCCGAAGCGATGGCCCCGGTCTACGAGGCCCGCGGCGTCACCGCCGAAGACCTTCCGGCCGTCGATCCCGAGCTGCTGGGCTATGACGAAGAGGCCGAGGCCAGCCGTCAGGACTTTGTCCAGAGCACCTATGGCGACGTGAGCCAGGGCGTGGTCGACACCACCGAGCAGATGCTCTTCCTCGACCTGTGGCGCCGCCCGGCGCTCGAGCCGCGCGACCGCAGCATGGTGACGGTGGCGGCACTCATCGCCGCCGGCCAGCCCGAGCAGATGACCTTCCACCTCAACCGCGCCATGGACAACGGCATGACCCAGGAAGAGGCCGGCGCGATGCTGTCGCACCTCGCCTTCTACGCTGGCTGGCCGAAGGTGTTCTCGGCCATGCCGGTTGCCAAGGACGTGTTCGAGAACCGCGGCTCGTAAATCGCGGACACACGACAGAGGGGGGCGGAGACGCCCCTCTCGCAATTCAAGGAGCAGACGATGAAGATTGGCATTCTCGGATCGGGACTGATGGGCGGCAAGCTTGGCAAGCACTGGGCCGACGCCGGACATGACGTGCTCTTTTCCTACTCGCGCAGCGACAGCAAGCTCGAGCGGCTGGCGAAGGACTGCGGCGGCAAGCATGGCTCGGTTTCCGAGGCCGTGGGCCACGGCGACGTGCTGCTGCTGGCGGTGCACTGGAGCCGGGTCGAAGATGTGCTTGAGCAGGCCGGGCCGCTGAACGGCAAGGTGGTGCTGAACTGCTGCGTGCCGCTCGACACCTCCGACCGCGACCTCGTGGTCGGCACCACCTCCTCCGGCGCCGAGGAGCTGGCCCGGATGCGGCCCAAGACGCGCTGGGTCTCGTGCTTCAACACCACGCCTTCCGAGAGCTTTGCCCCGGTCTATGCCCGCAAGGGGCAGGATCCCGTGCCGCAGGTGCTGACCTATGCCGACGATGACGGCGCCAAGCAGATCGCCGGCGGCCTGATCCGCGACATCGGCTTCGAGCCGCTCGACTGCGGCGGCCTGCGCAATGGCCGCTATGTCGAGCCTTTCGCTATGGCCACGGTCGAACTGGCCTATGTCCAGCCCGGCGGCCCCGCACTGACCTACCGTTTCGATAAACTGCGCTAAGGCGCAGACCCAGAAGAAGGAGACCTCCCATGAAAATCATTCGCTGCGGAAGCAACCCGTCGCAACAGGGCCCGGAAGAGACCTTTTCCGGCACCGTCCGTCTCGAGATGATGTTCCAGGCCGACGAGCCCGGCCGTACCTCGGGCGCCCATGTGACCTTCGAGCCCGGCGCCCGCACCGCGTGGCACACCCACCCCGCCGGCCAGACCATCATCATCACCTACGGCCGCGGCCGGGTGCAGCGCGAAGGCGGCCCGATCGAGGAAGTGACCATGGGCGACGTGGTGTTCTTCCCAGCCGGTGAAAAGCACTGGCACGGCGCCTCGCCGGAGAACGCGATGTCGCACATCGCCATTCAGGAAAGCATCGACGGCTCGCCGGTGACCTGGATGGAGAAGGTCTCGGACGAACAGTACGACGGCTGAGCCTGCCGCCCGGAGGTCGCGAAAGACCCAAGACCGGCTCCGGGGCGCCAGAGGGCGGCCCGGAGCCACGCCCGCCCCTGCCCGCACAGCCCCTGCGCCCGTGTTTGATGAACCCTGTTCATCGCTGCCTGCGACCGGTCGGGCATACCTGCGGGGCGCGGAACAGCCTATGGTCCGCCCGAGCCGCCGCATCATGACGCGGACGCCCACACTGCCACAGGACCAGAGGCCGCCAGAATGCAACGCCCCCACATCATCTGCCACATGATCACGTCTCTCGACGGACGGCTTCTGGCAGAGCGCTGGCCCTGCTCTGCGCACAGCCTGCTCGAGATCTACGACGGTGCCGCCGACCGGCTTGGGGCCTCCGGATGGATCGTCGGCCGCCGGACGATGGAGCATTACATCGCCTCGAAAACGCCGGTGCCCGGGCCCGCCGCGCGGTCCCGCACCGACCACGTGGCCAGCCATGCCGGCACCACCCTCGCGATCTGCGTCGATCGGCACGGCACGCTGCACCCCGAGAGCGGCGAGCTCGACGGCGAACACCTCGTTCTGGTGCTCTCGGAGCAGGTCCCGGACGCGCATGTCGAAATGCTGATCGCGCGCGGGGTGTCGGTGGTCTTTGCCGGCCCCGAGGGCGACCAGCTCGAGGACGCGCTCATCCGCATCGGAGAGGCATTTGGCGTGAGCCGCCTGCTGCTCGAGGGCGGGGGCCGGATGAACGGCGCGTTTCTCGCCGCCGACCTGATCGACGAGACCAGCACGCTGATCTTCCCGGTGGTCGACGGCCAGAGCGGCGTTGCATCGATCTACGACCATGACGGCCCCATCGCTGCGCGCGGGCTCGAACTGATCTCAAGCGAAACGCTGGCCACCGGCACCGTCTGGCTCCGCCACCGGCTGCTGGCGCGCGCGGACGCGCTGGCCTCGCAATGACCGTCACAGCCGGCGGGTCCGAGAGCCACCCGGCTCCCGCCCGCGGCCATCACGACGGTGGAGGCCGTGCCGGCAGGGCGGGGCAATGATCGACGGTGAAGGCTGCGCCTTTCCCGGATCGCGTCTCGCCGTCCCAGGGTCAATCGTGGCTCCGCCTCGCTTGCCTGGGCGCGCGCCGGAGCGCATTCATGAGCGCCTGTCATGAAGGCTATCTCGGATCACGGTATAGCCATGCTGCACCAATGACGCGATGATTATGCTATACTCAAGATACGTATTTTGACCGCTGCCGGTTCCCGGCAGCGGTGATTATGCCGAGCCACGCAGTCCTTTGTCCGACAAGGAGCCAAGCCATGCAGCTGACCATCAACGGCGAAAGCCGCGACGTTGACGTCGATCCCGACACCCCGCTTCTCTGGGTCATCCGAGAAGAACTCGGACTGACCGGCACCAAATATGGCTGCGGCATCGCGCAGTGCGGCGCCTGCACCGTGCTTGTCGACGGCTACCCCACCCGCTCCTGCCAGACCCCGGCAGAAAGCGTCACCGGCGCCGAGATCAAGACCATCGAGACCGTCGAGGAGACCGAGACCGGCCGCCGCGTCGTCGAGGCCTGGGTCGCCAACCAGGTGCCGCAATGCGGCTACTGCCAGTCGGGCCAGGTGCTTGCCGCCACCGCGCTGCTGACCGAGACGCCGAACCCCACCGACGAGGATATCGAGTACGCGATGGTGAACCTCTGCCGCTGCGGGACCTACAACAAGATCCGCGCCGCCGTGCGCGACGCGTCGGAGGCCTGATCCATGACCTTCATGCAGAAACTCCTCAAGCAGGCGCCGGTCAATGTATCGCGCCGCGGCTTCCTGAGCGGCACCGGCGCGCTGGTGCTGTCCACCACCCTGCCCGTGCGCCCCTCCAAGGCGCAGGAGGCCGAGGCCGCCGCCGGTCCCGCCGTGCCCGCCTTCCTCGAGATCCACGAGGACGGCACCGCCAAGCTGCTCAGCCCCTTCATCGAGGGCGGCCAGGGCATCTACACCACCTTTGCGCAGGTCGTCGGCGAAGAGCTGGATCTGGCGCCCGAGAACTTCTCGGTCGAGATCGCCCCCGCAGGCCCGCCCTATGACGTCATGGGCGGTTTCCGCATCACCGGCGGCAGCATGTCGACCCGCACCTCCTACGAGCTGATGCGCCAACTTGGGGCCTCGGCCCGGGCGATGTTCCTCGAGGCCGCGGCGCAGGACTGGGGCGTTGACGCCTCCGAGCTGACCACCGAGCCGGGCATGGTCGTGCACGAGGCCTCCGGCCGCCGCGCCGGCTATGGCGAGCTTGCGGCGGTGGCGATGGACCTGCCGGTGCCTTCCGAGGTGACGCTGCGCGACCCGTCCGAGTTCCGCTGGATCAAGACCCCGGTGCCGCGTCTCGACGTGCGCGACAAGTCGACCGGACAGGCGAAGTACTCGATCGATGTCGAGGTCGACGGAATGCTTCTGGCGGCGGTGCAGCACGCGCCGCGCCTTGGCCTGACGCCGGCCTCGGTCAGCAACCTCTCCGAGATCGAGGCGATGCGCGGGGTGCACTCGGTGCATCTGCTCAACGGCGCCGTCGCGGTGGTGGCCGGCAAGTTCTGGCAGGCTCGCCGCGCCGTGGAGGCCGCCGAGGTCGAATGGACCGAGGGCGAGGCGCAATGGCCGATGCCGGCGGATTTCTCGACCGACGTATTCCGCGACACGCTGGCCGGCAAGGAAGGCGAGATCGTCGAGGTCGAAGCCAAGGGCGATGCCGCCTCGGCCCTCGAAAGCGCCGACACGGTGATCGAGGCGATCTACGACGCGCCCTTCGTGGTGCATGGCCAGCTCGAGCCGCCCTCGGCCACCGCGCGCTTCAACGACGACGGCACGCTCGAGGTCTGGACTTCCTGTCAGGCACCCGAGATGTTCCAGGGCACAGCGGCGCAGGTCGCCGGGCTCAATCCCTCGCAGGTCAGCATCCACTCGCAGATGCTCGGCGGCTTCTTCGGTCGGCACTTCCTATACGCCACTTCGAACCCGTTCCCGCAGGCCATCGCGTTGGCCAAGGCCGTGGGCCAACCGGTCAAGCTGATCTGGACCCGCGAGGAAGACTTCCTGCGCGATGCACCGCGCCCGCTGGGCCTTGCGCGCTTCCGTGGCGCGATCGGTCCCGACGGACCCACCGCGCTGTCGGTCGAGGTCGTTGGCGAGGGCCCGACCGGGCGCTGGTACGACGCGCCGGTGGGCAGCGACCCCTCGGCGACCGAGGGCATCTCGGGCAAGAGCTACGCCATCGCCAACAGCCATGTCGGCCAGATCTTCCACCCCAACCCGGCGGTGATCGGCTACTGGCGCGCGGTCGGCCACTCGATGCATGATTTCATGTACGAGGGCTTTCTCGACGAGATCGCCGGCGCCGCCGGTCAGGACCCGTTCGAGATGCGCCGCGCGCTGCTCACCGACAACCAGCGCCTGAGCACTCTGCTCGAGGCGGTGGGCGAGCTCTCGGGCGGCTGGCAGCCCGGCCCGTTCGAGGCCGAGGACGGCAGCCAGCGCGCGCGCGGCATCGCCATGGCCTCGCCCTTCGGCTCCGAGGCGGCGGCGATCGCCGAGGTCTCGCTCGACGGCGGCGAAGTGGCGGTGCATCAGGTCTGGGTCGCCATCGACCCCGGCCAGATCGTCAACCCGGCCATCGTCGAGGCGCAGGTGCAATCCGCCGTCGCGCTCGGCGTGTCGCAGACGCTGGTCGAAGAGCTGACCTACGAGGACGGCGAGCCCACGGCGCGCAACTTCGATCTCTACCCGATCCTGCGCCCCGACCAGATGCCGGAGGTGCATGTGCGCATCATCGAGAGCGGCGCCCCCATGGGCGGCGTCGGCGAACCCGGCCTGCCGGCCGTTGGCCCCGCCATCGTGAACGCGGTGGCAACGCTGACCGGCGAGCGTATCCGCAGCCTGCCGCTGTCGAAGCACGAGTTCGGCGGCGCCTGATCCGCTCTTGAGATCCAGCTTTACGGGGCGTGCCTTTCCGGCGCGCCCCGTTTCTTTGTGCGTCAGGCCCACCTGCCCGCGGGCAAGATGGCCCGTCTCAATGCGCGGATGTGCGACCGCGCCGACAAACAGCCGGCGCCCGGCGCGCGGTGCCGGTGACCGTTCTTCGCCCGTGCTGATCCGCAGCGGAGCGATCCACGGGCCGAAGCCATCGCTCCACATGAAAACGGGGCCGCGCAGAGCGGCCCCGGTTCCAGGTCTTCAAAGTGACGCTTACTGCTTGCCGCTGTAGACCGGGAAGGCGCTTGCGTCGCCGTAATCCTTGGCGGTCAGCGATTTCAGCACGTCCATATCCGCGTCGGTGATCTCGAAATCCACGTCGGCATTGGTCTTCATGTGCTCGGGATTGGCGGTCTTGGGCAGCGCCAGAAGGCCCAGCTGCAGCACGTAGCGGATGCAGAGCTGCGGAATGCTCACGCCGTATTTCGCAGCAATGGCACCGACCTCTTCATTGTCGAGGATCTTGCCGTGGGCGATGGGCGAATAGGCCTCGACCAGCATGCCGTTGGACTTGGCATAGTCGATCAGCTCGAACGGCGTGTTGCCGACATGGGCCAGCACCTGATTGATCATCGGCTTGGTCGTGGCGTTCTGCAGCAGGTTGTCGAGGTCCTGCTTCTGGAAATTCGACACGCCGATGGCGCGGATCTTGCCGGCCTCGACGGCCTCTTCCAGCGCTTTCCACGCCGCGAGGTTGCCCTCGAAAAAGCGGTCTTCGCCGGCCCAGTCGGCCCAGGGCTGCGGGCTGTGGATGATCATCAGGTCGATATAGTCGAGCCCGAGGGTCTCGAGCGAGGCCTCGATGCCGGCCTTGGCACCGTCGTAATCCTTGATCTCGGCGGCGAGCTTGGTCTGCACGAAGAGGTCTTCGCGGGCCACGCCACAGGCGCGGATGCCTTCGCCCACGCCGCGCTCGTTGCCATAGGCCTGAGCGGTGTCGATGTGGCGATAGCCGAGCTTGACGGCAGCGACGACCGCGTCGGCGACCTTGTCATCGTCGATCATCCAGGTGCCGAGCGCCAGTTTCGGGACGGCCACACCATTCGGAAGGGTGTCAGTATCTTGCAGGATCATGGTGATCTCCTTTTCTTGCTGGCCCTGCCGGGCCCAATGCCGGTCGGAACGGGGACTCGCCCGGGGGCGCCCGCACCGTCTGGCCACAATCTAGAAGCATTGCCCCCTGCCGATAACCGGCGCCTCGCGACACCCACTCATGAGACAGTCGCATCAATGGCGCGACCCTGCGGGGCGGGCCCGAAGACGCCCCAGGCCCGGCCCGGGCACCGACGGCCACAAACGGTACCGGTTCGGAGGCCCTCCTATCGCTTGCCGTCTCAATCCGGGCAAAGACCGATCTGCATCACGATAAGCGATACCCTTTCTCCGGCTCCGACCTACCTGTGACGGCAACATTGCCTCACCTCGCCAAGGCGCGACCGAGGCCAGCCGTACGGGCCGATGGCGGCCCGCCAGAGATTGAAAGACCCGCACAGATGCCCAGAACTGCCCCGCACGAAAAGCCCCCCCACCCGTCCGAGCAGGAAAAGCGGGACATCGCCGACAATCAGGGGCTCAGCGCCGTGTCGGTCTACGGCATCGTGCACGAAGAGGGCGTCGAGGAACTCGAGCGCCCGCTCTCCTCGCTCTGGTGGTCGGGCGTGGCGGCGGGGCTGGGCATCACCGCCTCGGTCCTCGCCGAGGGCATCCTGCACACGATGTTCGAAGGCCATCCCTACCAGGCCGCCATCGAGAATCTCGGTTATTCCGTGGGCTTCGTGCTGGTGATCCTCGGGCGTCTGCAGCTGTTCACCGAGAACACGCTCACCGCCATCCTGCCGCTGCTCGTGCAGCGCACGCCGAAGATGCTGTGGTGCACGGCCCGGCTCTGGGCGGTGATCCTGCTGGCCAATTTCGTCGGCACCTTCCTCGCCATCGCCTTCGCGGTGTGGGGCGGCTCGATCCCGCCGGAGAACGTGCAGGGCATGATCGCGATCTCGCGCCACTTCGCCGAGCACACCCCGTGGGAGGCGTTCACGCTTGGTGTCCCCGCGGGGTTCTACGTCGCGGCGATCGTCTGGATGATGCCCTCGGCGCGCGGCGCCTCGGTGCTGGTGATCGTGATGTTCACCTACCTGATCGCGATGGGCGGTTTCACCCACGTCATCGCGGGCTCGGCCGAGATGTTCCTGCTGCTGCTGACCGGCGAGGTTGGACCGCTTGGCGTGGCATCCCTGCTCGGCGCCACGCTGATGGGCAACATCCTCGGCGGCACTGGCCTCTTCGCCCTGCTCGCCTACGGGCAGGTCGCGCAGGAGATCGAGCGCTGAGCCCTCGGCCGGGTGGCGCGCGCAGCGCCGTGGTTGGGCTCTGTTGCACAAATCGGGTGATGGCCGAGGTTCCCCTTTCCCCGGACGGACTTATCCCACGGCTTCCGTGACGGGTATGCCAAGCGCGGTATAGCGGTTGAGCACGGCGATGCGGACTT